>Ga0209536_100006083_pt1 | contig 18549 bp, 4 predicted proteins | sample DeeMarSeWOR28_12_FD_187461 | JGI IMG/M metagenome (GOLD analysis project Ga0209536, IMG submission 187461) | Marine sediment microbial communities from White Oak River estuary, North Carolina - WOR-2-8_12 (SPAdes) (version 2) | ecosystem: Environmental > Aquatic > Marine > Intertidal zone >... | reverse complement strand
AATGACCCGGGCATTGTAGCGAATACCATAATTAATGCCGGAGGTACGGGATCTGCCGTAACTTTCTCTGGGTCTGGGACCACTTATTATGAGCTGAGAGGTTTTACCGTAACGGGAGCAGACAACGGGGGAATTAAATGTGGGGCTGGCAATATAACAATCAGAAATTGTATTATCACTAATAACAAGTGCTATGGAGGGTCTGGTAAAGGCGGAGGTATAAGCAACGATTCTCTCGCCCGCCTGACAGTAATAGACTGCAATTTCATTGGAAACATTGCCGGCAGTACTAAGGGTGGCTATGGGGGCGGCATATTCTCTGATCAAGGTGCTTTGACGGTAATCGGCTGTGAGTTCATTCAGAACTCAGCGAGGATCGAGGGAGGTGGTGTAGCTACCGACTACAACCAAGTGACTATCCGAAACTGCATATTCAGGGAAAATGATGCTACCTACGGCGGCGCTGTCCATAACTCTCACTATCCATCCACAATCATGAATTGTACGTTTACTCTCAATTCAGCCCGGTTAGGCGGGGCAATATGTGATAAAGAACTATACCTCGGAGACCACACACTTAAGATAAACAACTGCACGTTTTACGACAACTATGCGGATGATTATGGCGGAGCCGTTTCCATTCGGCTGGACGGCAATTTGATTTTGACCAACTGCATTCTGTGGGAGAACATCGCATTTGTCGAAGGACCGCAGATATCCGGCGGCCATACCGGCGACATCTCCATCAGCTACTGCTGCATCCAGGGAGGACACTGGGATATTTATGCACATGGAGGAGCGCTGAACTGGCTGGAAGGCAATATCGAGATCGACCCCGTTCTTGCAAGTCCTGCGGCTGGCGATTTTCACCTGCAGTCTGCAGAAGGCAGATGGGATACGAACATAAATGATTGGGTATATGATGCTGTATCAAGCCCTTGTATCGATACCGGGGATCCGAAATCCGATTGGACGGCCGAACCATGGCCTAACGGACAGCGCATCAATATGGGTGCATTCGGAGGAACATCGCAGGCAAGCAAGTCCCCTGAAAACGGTGGTTGCATTGCCGATTTTAACGACAGCGGCGCGGTAGATGAGGGTGACCTTAAACTCATAACGGAAAAATGGCTTATTATGGGGATATCATTGCGTGAAGACCTCTATGGCGATGAAATCGTAGATCTGAGAGATTTCGCGATTTTCGCAAAATATTGGGGCTGGCGCGGATAGGAGAATAGAGTAATGATAGCTAAACGAAATCTTTTCGCTTTACAGGCAGTGCTGCTGATTGCTTTGCTTTCGGTCATTGCAAAGGGCGAGGACTGGAAACACCATATAGTTTTTCCTTTTGATCCATATTGCTCGCAACCGGCGGCCGGTTGTGATTCAATGTGGGTGAAGTTCACCATCAAACTCGACGATCCCAACACCGTTTTTTTCCAGGATAGCCAACTCTATGTACTTCACCACGAATTCGCCTCCAGTGTGCTTGATCCGTTCATTGGGATGAGTTCTTCCGACTTCTACCAGATGACACTGTACAAAGCAGGACAGCTTGCTGCTTTGGGGACAGTCATAATGCCGCCTGTAAGCGGATACCCGCCTGAACCCGACTTTCTCGAATACGGCATTCAATTCATCCGCCAGGACCCATATAGCAAAGAGGAAATTGCTGCAATGTTCGAGGTGGTAAAGGCGAACATCGTTGCAGATTCAAATGTGAGGGCATTCTATTTTCCAACCTATGAGCAGGACAACGTTGCACAGGCGAATCTCGAATGGTTTGCCGATCACAATATTGTGGTCAGTTCCACCGCGCGATGGGCCCGGGGCAATACGTGCTATTCGGAGGGATGGGCGTTGGGCGAGCTAAAGTTTTTTGACGCCAACGAGATCAAAATCGCCCACCGAAACGGGCTCCTGGAACCGGCTGACATCCTGCTTACTAACGGCGTTCCCGCCGAGATCCCTTACGTGGCAGGCGTAATTTCTCTGGCGCCTTCCACTCCAAGTTCTCATGTAGCAATACTTGCAAAAACATACGGAGTCCCATTTGTCCATCTTGCCGTTGCTGAAGATGCCAATCGCTCTCAACAGTTGGTCGGGGATAAAATAGCTTTGAGTGCCTACGAAGACGGACTGGGGGGCTATGATGTAGAATTGCTGGACGTAGAAGGCAGGCTAAGCGATGCTCAAATTGATGAGATTCTTGAGTTAAAGAAGCCGCCCGATTTAGAAGTGTCACCAACAACCTACTGCGGCACATATAGTGCCAACACGAACACTCTCGGTCCGAATGATATCAATTGCTTCGGCGGCAAAGCATCAAATTTCGGAATCCTCAGAACATCTATACCGGACAATTCTCCGGTCGCGATGGGCCTGTCTTTTGATCTGTGGAACGAATTTCTCGATCAGCCAATCACGCCGCGTAACGGCATCGTGATCGAGCCCAACCAACACCTTCTGTTCTGGGCGGACGATGAAGAATTCCAGGGACCTTTACATACTAACTTCAAACTGGCCAAATCCGGCGAGTATATAGGGCTCTACGCACACGACGGCGTTACGCTGATAGACGGTGTAACATTCGGCCCTCAGAATAGAGATGTATCCTATGGGCGATTGATTGACGGTATTGAATTCTGGGGGTTTTTTACCACTGCCACGCCGGGTTATGAAAATTCAAGTGCGCCGGGTACTGGTCAGGGCTTGTACATCAATGAGTTTATGGCCGACAACGACAACATTGCTCAGGACGAATTTGGACAATACGATGACTGGATCGAGCTTTATAATGCCGGGCCAACGGCAATCGATCTGGGTGGAATGTACCTGACGGATGATCCCAGTGATCCAACGAAGTGGATGATTCCTTATGCCATCACCGGCAGCACACTCCGCGAGGAGATATATAATCGGATATCGGCTTACACGGTTTATCCGCCTTCCGACATGGCTGCGCTTTCAGTGGATCTTCGCATGATTCGCAAGATGTTCAAGGACAGCATTATTACCAACTTCACCCCCATGCAGATAGTCTTCATTCAAAGTGCTATGCTGGATTCACAGTATGGCTTCGACTTGAACGCAAACATGAGAATCAGAAGCTCAACCAATGTCGAGGACAGCGAACAGTTCATCGGGGCGGGATTATATGACAGTTACAGTGGATGCCTGGCGGATGAATTTGACGCCGATCAAATAGGACCGAGTCTCTGCGATCCGAACGAGCCCGATGAAAGAGGTATCTTCAGGGCAATTCGCCGTGTGTTTGCGAGTTTCTACAACGATAATGCTTTTCTCGAACGAGTCCGTCACAATGTGGACGAGTCACAGGTAGGCATGGCTTTGCTGGCGCACCATTCTTTTCCGGATGAAATCGAGTTGGCCAATGGCGTTGCTACCGTAGACAAGAGAGGATCAGGCTCGAACATGTATATTACGCTGGTTACTCAGGATGCAGCCGTTTCGGTAACCAATCCGGATATCTGTTCCATACCGGAGGAAGTAACAATTAGAGTCTTCTCCTCAGGAAGAGTAAGTCCGCCGAAACTGCTTCGCGCATCGAATCTTGTTCCATTGGGGACCACCGTAATGGATTGGGAGGAGGACTATATTGAGCTGGCCAACTTGCTTGTAGCGGTCAGCAACCGGTACGGCATTGTTACAGGAAAAACAGAATATGTGCTCGACCTGGAATACAAAAAGGTTGCGCCGGGCGGCGCGGCAATGCCCACCGGGGGCCTTGTGATAAAGCAAGTTCGCCAGATACCCCAGCCGGACAACGTGCACTCGATTACCCCTTTTCTTATTAATGAGCCAGCGGAGTATTGCGTTTTTCCAGGCGAGTATGCATTCAAGGAGGGAACGGACGTTTTCGCCGACCATCGTCTGAAATCCCGCTGGATGCTTGAGACAAGAAGCACCTGGCTCGATGAGCCGAATCTGGCAGAAAGTCTTTATGCCGAGGCCAGTATCGAATATGTGAACGACGGCAACATAGTGATGGTAACCGGTCTATTGCCGCTGATGCCGTCGGCATCGTATGGTTTTAGCTCAGCTACAGCGACCGATAGCTGGTTCATGGACGAACTGTCGAATGACCGAAAATATACTCTTCGGACCGAAAACATACCGACCTTGGTTTCACCGTCCGAGAATCCACTCCTGACCCTGAGTGATTTCGGCACGCAACCCTTCATGCTCTCAGAGGCCAGGTTCAGAGTTTTGAAGCTTCGTGTTGACTACGATGAGCCGGTCAGGGCATGGGCGGGGGACGGCTGCTCACCAATCGGGGTGGCAGCTACTTTGGCAAGCGAACTCCACCTGTGGCGCATTCCACAAGAGAGTCCGGATGACATCCTTGAGCAGTACTCCCATGAATCATGCGGCATCTCAATTACAACTGAATTCTATCGGCCACCGCCTCCCAAGAATGATGGAACCTGGGAGATGACCACGGCCCCGATGGCGCGGTGGGTACAGACAACCATACAAGGTTATACTACTGAATCCATAGTCCTTCAAGGCTATTACTCTCAAACATATCATGCCGGCCACCACAATATAAGAGAACACTTCTTGTTTGAACCAGGCCTGGAGCCGGGAATATCGCAGGACATTTTGAATCAACTCGAGGAACAGGATATTCGACTGATCCATCTGATCATAGACAAATGGGGCTCGGATACAGGCATAAAAACGTACGGCTTTGATTTTATCCCAGGGGACTTCAATAGTGATGGTAACGTAAACTTACTGGATTTTGCTGTACTGGCCTGGAACTGGGATGAAATTGATTGCTGCGCATGCGGAGGAACTGATCTAACCGGCAACGGCCAACTGGGATTCGATGATTTATTCGAGCTTGCAGGCAACTGGCTGGCAGAGACTGGACTTTGAGATCTGAACATACCAACATCATCAAAAGTATTGAATCAAACCCAAGTGTTCTGCTTTTTCATAAGCTGCTCATATTAAGAGACTTATGATTTGTGATTTTAACAGAGATGGTAAATAGGGGCTTATGCTCGGATTATAGGCCGTGATCGGCCTTCTGAGGCCGGCGGGAACAGTCAAGAAAATTCCAACAGGACTGAGGTATGTGAATTTGAGAATTGTTTCTCCTCGGCGGCCACAACACTAAGGGTATGTCCGAACCTGAGACAAACCAATCTTGTCATCACATAATCACTCCGGTAGTTTTTTGAGTTGTACAAATCAGTCAGTTTTATTATAAGAAGATGCTGTAAAAAATCTTTTACAAAATTTACAGCTATCGACAGAACGATGACGATAGAAATAATATGAGCGGGCAGTTTTTCCTGTTGAGGAAACACCGGCACGTCCAGGACCTTTGACTTAGCAACTGGTATCTTCAGTCCTATCTGAGTGTATTCACTCTCTGGTCATGAAGCCCAAGAACAGGGGGGGCAAGATTTGACCGGTTAGTTCTCGCAGAGCCGATTACGGTGTCGGCCTTAAACGCCTCGTTGCGGGAAAACGCCATGCCTTGCCAACGTGCCAACAATGGAGTGTTCAACGAGCAGTATGAAAGGAGTCAATCATGCAAAGAATCCCAAGAAAGTTCCTGGCTTTGGCCGGTATCCTGGTTAGTCTCAATGTTATAGGCCTTATTTGGATTCATTATGAGCTGACAAAGGCTCCCAGCCCCACCGCGAGGATCCTCTCGATGCGCGCAATGCCGAATACTGAGGTGGCTGACAGGCTGACACTCGCTTTCGACCGCCACATGGTCCCGTCAAATGTTGTGGGGCAGGTTGAAAAGGCTGCAATTTTTAAGATTAAGCCCAAGTTGCCCGGGGAGTGGATTTGGTCGGCCCCTGACAGGCTCGAATACATACTTTCCAAACCATTACCGCTCGGCAGGATATTCAAAATAAGTTCTACCGAAGAACTCAGGCACAGGACAGGCAGGACCCTAGAAGGGGACGATGAGTTTGAATTACGGACCGGATCGCTGGTGTTGGAAAGATTTGAATTAGTTGCCTTCGATCGGAGCCATATTACCTATAGAGTTGTCTTCAATCAGCCTGTAGATCCGGGAGATCTGCTCCGCCACATTAGTTTTTACGACGACAAAACCTCGGCCAATCTTGGCGAGCCAATCTGCCTCACACAAAGTCCTCAAAAGGACCTCGTAGTACGGTTTCGCCGCCCGGACTCGGATCGATTCAGAATGGTTATTGACGAGCAACTCATCGGATACGGTGCAGAAATAGGCTTAGAGAGGCCCGTAGTCAGGTCCCGTGATATACCTAAGAGGTTTTCGCTAATCAATGCCCATGCCCGAAGACCCACGCTCGAACAGATAGCATCGGTGGAACTGCGATTTACACACAAACTCAGTATAGAGCAGAAACTCCCGAAGCCCACCATCGTTCCCCCTTTGGACGAATCAAAGGTTTATCGAAACGGCAGTAAACTCGTTATAAGCGGCAAATTCCAGGCAGGCGGCAGTTACAGAATTACAGTTGCCGGCACACTCTTATCGGAGGATAACAAGACACTGGGGCAAGACCAGTCAATTTCGGTTCTCATACCTGAATACAGGCCCCGCTTTCAGTTCGCATACCGTTCAGGTATCCTCTCGCCCTTCGGGAACCTCAACCTTGATGCCAAAGCCGTGAATATAGACGGACTGGAATTAAACGCATGGCGCGTACACGCCAACAATCTCATAGCCCACCTCCTCAATACACGTACCGACGCGACCTCGCGATCGGTGCTTAACAAGAAGATCGAGCTGGATTTACCCCCCGGCAAGCCTCAGAAGCTTGTGGTCGACCTGCAAAATCTTCTGCCGGCATCCACGGGTATATACCGCATTAGAGCCAATGCAACAAACACGAGATGGACCGGTGACTCGGCTCTTGTGACCATAACCGATCTGGCCCTGACAACCAAGTCCGAAAACGGTGGTTCACTGGTTTGGGTAACTTCATTACGAACGGGGGAACCTGTATCGGACGTGGTGGTCAAGGCGCTAACTTTCAATAATCAGACTCTGACATCCTCAAAGACCGATGAGAACGGTATTGCCAGACTCAGGTTCACAGATAACCATCCCGATGGCAAGATGTGGGTGATAACAGCGGAGAAGGACGGTGACCTTAGTTATCTCAAACCAAAGGATAATCAGTGGGTGCTTGACGACGTCAAGCAATCCGGGCGTCCTTATGTGGAGAATTATGAGGTTATGCTTTACACCGAGCGCGGGGTATATCGGCCGGGCGACACTATTCATTTAACCGGCATTATCCGCGAAAGAGCAGGCGAGATTCCACCGCCATTTCCGTTGACACTTAAGGTTACACGCCCCGACGGCCGGCAAGTAGCCGAACTGGTTACACAGCCATCAGACAGCAACCAGGGTATATTTCATGCAGATTTTCCAACTCGAAGCGATTCTCAGACCGGGCCGTATAGCTTCCGGGTAACGCTGCCCGGTTCCGAGGAAAGCCTTGGTTCGGTACGAACACTTGTGGAGGCCTTTATACCGGTACGAATGGAGGTACAGGCAAAGCCCACAACTGAGCGATTCGGTCCCAACATGCCGCCATCGGTTGACGTCAGTGCCCGCTACCTGTGGGATGAACCGGCGACCGCACTGCCAGTTACGGTCTCGGGAACGCTTCAACCCATTGAATATGAATCGAACGAATACCTGGATTACAAGTTTTGCCGGGATAAGAACCGTCCGAAAATCATATCACTACCTGATTCGAAGGGCGAACTGGACAAAGATGGCAAGGCCGTACTCTCGGCCGAGTTACCGGAATCATTAAAAGCCGGATTGTATCGTGTATGGCTGCTGGCGACTGTAACGGAACTCGGCGGACGCTCAGTCTCAGCCAACGTATCCGCAACGCTGGATACACTGGACCGACATATCGGACTTCGGCTTCAGCCCGGTCAGATAGTCTCCATTGATGTGCCTCTGCAAGTGCACTGGATCAGGCTGACGGGAGAAAACAAGCTCGCACCCGAAGGTGATATGAAGATGCGTATGGTGCGAGTGGAATATGATAACGTACTGAAGGTCATAAACAACAGACGAGTCTGGAAGTCTGTCGAAAGAACCAAGCAAATCGGCACAGAGCGGCTTATGGAATCTCACGGTGCAGAAGGCAGCTTTGAAGTTGTTTGCCCCGATCCCGGCACATACCGTGTGATACTCAGTGATGAAGACAGCAATAGTACCTCATATCTTGAGTTTTATGCATCAGAACACTCTACCGGAGCACAAAGTGTACCGATGAATCGGCCGGAACGCCTGGAGATAATTACAGACAGAGAAAAATACCTGCCCGGCCAAACAGTCAAAACCCTGGTGCGAAGCCCTATAACGGGAACTTTGCTGTTTACAGTTGAAAACGATCATGTGGTTTCCTCACAAGTCCACAAAGTTGAAAACAACACGGCAGAAATTGATGTATTACTTCCGGACGGTCATCGTGGCGGAGTATTCCTGACGGGAACAGTGGTTCGAGCGGTAGATCCCCTTCAGGAGAACTGGCTGCCACATCGTGCCATAGGCACAACCCGGATTCTCATAGACCACAAGAAGCAGCAGCTTCCTCTGAAAATCAGTGGGCCAGTCAGTGCCGAACCCGGTGAAACCGTCTCTGTAACGGTGGATACAGGGCCCCTGTCCGATCCGAACCGGCCGACATTTGTTCACCTTTGGGCCGTAGATAATGGAATACTGTTGACAACAGGCTATCAAACACCAGATGCACACAGTTTCTTCCTGGGGCCACGCAGGCTTGGTGTGTCCACAGCAGATGTTTTCCTGCGACTTCTGCCGGACCACAAGAGGCCTGTGGGAACAACACGAATCGGCTCCGACGGTTTCAGAATTGGCTCCCTTCGCCGTAATCCTATACCGGCGAAAATCCAAAAGGCGGCTGTTATCTGGCAGAGTGCCCTACCAGTGGATAAGAACGGCCAGGTAACCGCAAGTTTCAAGCTACCTGAATTGATCGGGCAGATGCGTTTTATGGCGGTGGCTATCGACCATGACCGCTACGGCCAAACGCAGCACAGCATGACGTTAACCTCACCTCTGATTGTCGAAACAACATGGCCGCGTTATGTCTGCCCACAAGACCAATTCGAAGTTCCCATAAAGCTGTTCAATTCCACTGACAAGCCGCTGGCTGTGCAATTGAAGACGTCTCTCAGTGGGCCTGTCGAATTATTGAAAGACCAAATCCACGACAGCGTTCATGTGAATCCCGGCCAACCGACCACAGTCTGGCTCAAGGTCAAAGCCACTGAGATTGGTACAGTAGAAGCCCGTATCGAAGCTCTTGAACTCACAGACTCGAATAAGCCGTTAGCCGCTCTGAGTAAGGCTACTTTCGGCGTTCGGCCAGCAACAGCTCTACACAGTGAGGTGGAGATAAGGATTATCAGGGCGGGTGAGCAGCTTAGAATTGAGCCTCCACAATCGCTTGTGGAGGGAACAGCGAGGATGACGGTCTCTATAAGCTCGCGGCCGAGTGTCCAATTAGGCCCCGCCTTAGAAGAACTCATCCGCTATCCATACGGCTGCGTCGAACAGACAAGCAGCCAGTTGTTTTCGCTTCTTTACGCATCAGACGTACTTGGAAATGACCGGGCAGAGCTGATAGACTCAATGGTGAAGTCCGGCATCGCGCGTCTGTGGTCTATGCAGACCCGTTCCGGGGGTTTGAGCTACTGGCCGGGTGGCTCAGAGCCAAGCCTGTGGGGCACCGCCTATGCCTCTTCATGTCTGCTTGAAGCCAAGAGTACCGGCCATGAAATCGACCTGAAATTCACCACTGAACTGGCCAAATACCTGAACAGTCGCCTAAGAACGGTTGGCAACGATACCGTCGACCTCAACACCAGGGCCCTGATATGTCGAGTACTCGCCGTTTTCGGAGAACCTCCTCTGGGTTGGATGACTCGCCTCGTCGAACAAAAGGACCAACTCGATCTCGTCGCTGTATCTCACCTTGCCGCCGCTTTTCACACCGCAGGTCGCAAGGACAGTGCTTTGGCTTTATTGCCTAAACAACTGCCGCAAAATCCTGTTCGAACAACCACTGCCGGCCGGCTGACCTCGCCAGTGCGCCAGCAAGCCGTTCTGCTGTCGGTTCTGTTGGAAATTGAACCGGAGCACGTATTAGTTCCCATTCTTGCCCGTCGGCTGGACAAGGCCCGGCATAAAGGTCGGTGGGGCAGTACGCTCAATAATGCCACCGCCATCGCCGCTTTGTGTCGCTACCAGACTATAATAAGCAGAGATGAAACGGAGTTTACCGGGACTATTGAGCTTGCAGACCAAAAAGTCGCCACTTTCGACCACAATGCACCAGTGTCACACAAATTTGATAAATTCTCCGAGCCGGTTACTATCTCCTCCCTTGGAAAAGGAACAATATACGTAAGTGCACTAAGCGAAGGCATGGCCGTTAAAGGACTGGTTAAAACATATAATCACGGATTGATCATTGAGCGTAACTGGAAGGATACCCGTGGAAATCCTGTGGATCCGAACAAGCTGTCCGTGGGCGATCTTGTGCTTGTGAATATAGCGATCAGGGCTCCGGGCCAAACCGTCCATAATATTGCTATTGTTGATGCTCTGGCCGGCGGTATTGAAGTCGAGAATCCTCGTCTGGCGACCTCGGCCAAAGTCCGGAGCCTGCGTTCAGACAAGCCAGATCATGTGGAATTTTTAGATGACCGTGTTGTGTTGTTCTGCACAGCGAACTCGCAAAAACAGGTCTTCAAGTACGCACTACGAGTAACCACCGCCGGCAAATTTGACCTGCCACCTATTCAGGCATCGTGTATGTACGACGCGGCAGTGGCTTCGTTAGGTCCAGACGGAACAGTGATTGTTCGCAGCCTCCAGCAGGTAAGAACCGAGGAAGAGTAGTTTTATATGAAGTTGCTGACGAGAAAAATAGTTATCAAGGCACTGAAACTATCGCTTAAAACCTCAGTCATAGTAATATCTCTGGGTGTCTTTGCGTTAATTCTTGCATGGCTACTGTTTCCATTTCCCGAAGAATGCCTCGAAAAATGGGCCGCGAGCCCAACTGTACTGGACGTAAATGACAGAAAACTCATGGGTATTGTCGGACTCGATGAGCACTGGTGCCGCCCCATCCCGCTGGCGGAGATGTCACCATGGTTAGTTCAGGCGACGATAGCTGTCGAGGATGAACGTTTTTACAGTCACCCCGGTGTTGATCCACTTGCAGTTGCGCGGGCAGCGGTTCAGGATGTCGCAGCAAGACGAATTGTTTCCGGTGCCAGCACGCTGAATATGCAGTTGTGCAGAATGATGAAAAATCGACCTCGCTCGCTCAAGGCCAAAATCATAGAGTCCTTCCGGGCACTCCAGTTGAATCAACTAAAGAGTAAAGATGAAATCCTGGAACTCTATCTCAATGCGGCGCCGTACGGAAGCAACTTAAGAGGGGTGGAGGCCGCATCATTGAAGTATTTCGGCCGGCACGCAAAGGACCTTTCGTTGGGACAAGCCACCCTGTTAGCCGGACTTCCCCAGTCTCCGAGCAGGTACCGACCCGACCGACACCTCGAAATTGCCTTAAAGCGACGTCATATTGTCTTGCATCGTATGGTCGAGGAGGGCATGATCACGGAACACCAACTTGAGCAGGCACAGTCCGGCCCAATTGATATCCAAAGCCGGCCCAGGAAACGAAAAGCGACTCATGCGGCATGGTTTGCCCTTAAGCGTCGGCCGATAGGAGGACGCACCACCATCAACCTGGATATCCAGAGACAAGTTGAACATCTTTGCGGGGAGCATCTTCAGCGCCTACCGAGGGAAACCGAATTGGCCGTAGTCGTGATTAATATTGATAACTCCGGCATCTTATCCATGGTAGGCTCAAGCAATCCTGCTGATCCGGTGGATGGCCAGATCAACGGGGCATTGGTCAAACGCAGCCCCGGCTCGGCGCTTAAGCCTATTGTCTATGCCGCAGCATTCGAGGCTGGACGGCTTAATGGAGAATCAATGGTCTACGACATACCGATATCACGCGGTGGATGGACTCCCTCCAATTTCGACCGGACCTTTTCAGGCCGGCTTACTGCTGCCGAAGCGTTACAGCGGTCGCTCAATGTCCCCGCTGTGCTTGTCGCTGAAGCAGTCGGGCTGGCCAGATGTTATGGCATAATAGAAGCCGTCGGAATCCACCTGCCCTCCGATGCTCAGAGACGAGGCGGGCTGGCCCTGGCCGTGGGAGGAATTGAAGTCAGACTACTGGAACTGACAAATGCCTATGCTACCCTCGGCCGGGATGGCATTCGAGGGCAATTACGGATATTCGAAAATGAGCCGACCTCTTACGTCCACGTTCTTTCTCCAAATGTATGTCGTGCAATCAGCGATATTCTTTCATCGCGACGACGTCGCCCGGCCGGCATGGAGACCGCCCTTCCCCAAGATGTTCCATGGTTTATGCGGAAAACCGGGACAAGCTCAGGCAGAAGAGACGCATGGGCCGTCGGACACAATCGTCGATACGCCATCGGGGTTTGGGTTGGGCGTTTCCGCGGCACCGGACGAGTAGCCTACGTTGGCGCCGAAGCCGCTGAACCTCTGCTGGCCGAGCTATTCAACCTGCCGACCCTGCGGACGTATGCTGATCCGCCACCGGCGATGCCGATCAGAGTCACTCATCCCCTACCGATTCCTCGTGAGCTGGGCGGGAATCTCAAAATAACCGCGCCTTCCGACGGTGATATATTCATCTGTCAGGATGGTTCGGCAGTGGTTCATACCTCTGTCAACCGTAAAGAAGGAATTTCGTGGTTTTTAAACGGCAAGCTGGCTCAGGATAATGCGGTCTCACGGCTCGTGCTGATTCCGGGGAAATACACATTACGTTGTGTTGATAAAACGGGCCAATCTTCGAGTGTTACCTTTTCCGTACTTTCGGCTGATGCCTCCTGACCGGCCCTGACGGGAAACAATGATATTCTACAATTCCTGATAGTCGCAAGGGATTACTTACCAAATATAGACGAATTATAACCATCCCGGCTTGCGATTTACGGCTTTCCGAATGCAGTTACCATACCATCCTTCATCGCAATGTAAAGACGGCCGTTAGCCGCTACAATCCCATTGAAAACCGGCGGCGCCGGGAGCAGACTTTCCCAAAGGATTCTACCATCGGTCTTGTCGCACGCAGAAAGCACACCTCCCTTTCTACCCTCAAACGCGCCTAATGGATCCTCGGTATCAACAACATCCGGAAAACCAGCGAAAAAAAGAAAGTCGTCAGTCACCACCATAGCGTTAACACGTACGGGAATGCGTTGTTTCCAGATTTGCTTTCCGGTCTCTTTGTCTGTCGCAAAGAGAAGGTATCCCTCCTTGCCCGGTGTAAAAAAGACTTTCGGATCCAGGCCGCGAAGACTGTCAAACATCCTGACAAAATAAGCCGTATTTTCATCATGCACGATGAGCCTCGCATAAGAATTCGTGGGACCGAACGACCAGGGAATTCGTTTGAAATATGAGTCGTCTAATAATCCGCCTTTGGCGTGTACCCGGCTGCCCTTTTGGCGACTCGTGGGTTTTCGCTCTTCGAGTTTCATGTTGAATACCATGTCCCGCATATAAATCAACTCGCCATCAGACTGCAGGATATCGGGTAATGTACCCATCGGTAATTTGTAATTCTGGGATATATTATTGATATCATAAGATGGTCCCTGAAATTCCTTTTTATAACGGATTTCCCCGCTGACCGCGTCTACACCAAAGAGATAGATACCACCATCCAGGTGTGAGGACCTGCCCGCTGCAAAGTAAGCACTCCCTTTCATAACGAGGACGCTGCCGTGTACGGGCCATGCCGATTCGAGTTGTCCAAAAGCACTGATAAGTCTTTCTTCCGGTGCAGCTCGGAACCGCCACACAAGCCGCCCATCGCGGGCACGAAGGCAATATACCCAACCATCCGCCGATCCGAAGAGCACCGTTCCCCGGTAATAGGTCGGTGACGAATCTATTCTTCCGCCGGTGGTATATTCCCATTGCTGCTCTCCATCCGAACCGTTCACCGCAACCACCTGATGCTCGTCGACCAGAGGAATTAAGAGTCGGTCATCGACCACAATGGGGGGAGCAATTCTATCTCCCACTCGCCTTTGCCAAAGCAGTTTAGGTTTGGATGAAATCCTTGTCTCAACGGAACCGCTACGCATTGAATCATGTCTAAACGCAGGCCAGTCTTCGTCGCCTGCTGCGCCGCTCGCTTTACCGAAGGCAGGCCCTCTTTCAAGCAATCCCGTTTCTTCCCGATTATTTCGCCTATGTTCCTGCGGGATTGCAGGTGCCAACGCATTGAAACCATTAAGTTTCTCGTCTATGTAGCATACGCATGGATGCGGGGGAGCGTATTGCAGGCCGTTTGCCGGCATCATGCCCAGGTGACATGTCCCGCGTACCCAGTTGTGAACTGTATGTTCGCCCTGCTCAAGGTCCACATATTCTGTGCCGCGACGACTTGCCAGGATGTAGCGAAGTGTAGCTTTATTGCGGTAGCAGCGATGATGGTGATAGGTCTTGAAAATATTGCCTAAAGGTACTTTTTTCTTAAACATGCCAGCATGCAGGTCGTAACCGTTGACGCTGATGGGCCAGGCACTATTGCCGCCTCCCACGAGTTTTCCCCGCTTGATTTCCGCGCTCCACGTCCAAACAAGGTCGTCAATCACAAAGACATCCATCCACTCGAACCACAGGTGCTGCAGGTACTTTTTGGGTTGTTTCCAGAGCAGTTTTCCCGTATCAGCCGAGAATGCCGCAAGCTGGTTGGGACTGGCATGGATAACCACACCACCCTGAACAATCAAAGTACCCCTCCACAGTTTCTGCTGCGCATTGATCCCTCCGGCCTTATAGTCGGCTTGCACCAACGGGAACTGCGTCCGCCACTTTTCTTTACCGGTCTTGAAGTCGAGAGCCACGACATCCGGGCTGTCGAGAAGAGCAACCACTTTGCCATCTGTTGCGATATTCAGAGTAGGATCAACCCTGGCGGGAGGGACACTGCCGTGCATTGCTCTGAAACGGTAGTAATCAGTGGTCGTTCCGCCATAATCGTTTTCAGAGGTCCACAACCGCTTGCCGCTCTTTGTATCAATAACAACCACTTTGGCACGCTCTTCCTGCAAAACCGTTAAGACCAACAAGCCCAAACGATACAGGATCTCCGCGGTCCGGGCGGTCCCATCATAAGTCTTGAGAACTTTACCTGTTCGTGCGTCGATTTCACTTACCGGGGCGCGATACCCCAGCGTGACATATACTCTGTCTCCGGCTGCAACAAGACGCTTTTGGATATTGAGAGGAATGTCACCGGGGCGGGGAGTAAACCAAGATGGTTTCCATGCACGCCAGCCCCAGTCTTTGATTGGGACTTTCCAGAGCTGCACGCCGTTAAAGGCATCCCGCGCTGTAAGAAACCACTTGTCCGGCAGCGAATGGTCACCGAGAAGGCTTATAGGCGCCTCATCAGCGATGTAGAACAACCTGCCGTGCGCGGTCACCAGCGACCTTACACTCGAGTCGCTTTCGTGAGAGCGTAACCATAACGGTTCTGATATCCATTGATAATGTTTGGGCGGACCAACAACACGGTCCTGTGCCACCGGATTTCCATCAGGGCCGTGAAGATAATGTGTCCACTCATCAATATTTTCCGGCCATGTTTTTACTGTCTTCGTCCAGGTACTGCCTCGTTTTATGTATGCCACTCCGCGCGGACACAGTACTAGCATCACTTCATCCATCGAAACATCGTAGAGTTTCTCCGCAACTACCAGATTCACCAGATTCTCCGCGTAGGGCAGATATCGGCCATTGAATTGCCTTACTGACACCTTGCCATACAGCCCCTGTGATTTGATGTAATCCCGTGCCTTTTCGATATTCTCTGTTTCATTGTCCAATCCCTGGACTAAGTATCTGTCGTTTACACGTAGTTCAGCAGTAAGCTTTCCATCGCCGCAGCCGATATGTACAACCAGACCACCTTTGACGTCGCTTTCCTTGAGGATTTCCTGAGCTGATTTTCCCCACACCGTTCCGGCGAAGATTAACAGTATGGTACACAAACCGGCAGGAATCTGAATCCTTAAACTCGAAATGGAGTCTCTGTTCATATTTCCTCCTTGAACCTTCAATATCGGGAATTCCCTTTCAAATTTCAAAATTTACCTGACGATTGGAAATAGAACATTCTTTGGTTCCGCTGTTTACTTCTCCTTAAAGCAAACCACACTGCCATCAATCAAACTTATAAACACCTTTCCATCCGCAACTGACATGCCGTCAGAAACGGGAATACTGTTGATTTTATATTCGGCCAGTTTCTCCCCGGTTTCAGCCGATACAACCCAGAGCAAACCTCCATGTTTTCCGCGCCAAGCCTGCTCCTGGGCCTTGAGTTGGCGATTTATATCGTCATCAGCGCCGGGAAGATAACCTAACATTTTTGTTTCGTCAGCCATATCCGGAGGTCCGGCTACAAACAAGTTCCTTCCACCCAGGGCCATAGCGTTGATAAGAAGAGGGAGCGATTTCTTGTACCAGTGGACTGTGTGTCCGCTGATACGTGGACCGTCTTCCCGGCCTTTGTTCCTTCTGCCTTGTCCTTTCTTTTTTTCCAGTGTTGAAGGATCACTAGGGTCTTTGTCTACTGCGTAAAGGTGATAAGTGGTTCGGGGATGCAGCATATTTCCCAGTGGGCTTGCTCGGAAGGCAAAGCAGCGTGATTCATCAAGCACCATGACACGGCCGGTAGGATTTGAGTTTCTCGTTCCTGCGTACGCGCCCCAGCCTTCGCCGCAGTCATCGCCATATATCAAATATGACCTGTGGAACCATACATCATCGAGGAAACCTGTCTGGCAGAACAAATGTCTCTTGCCTTTAATCCCGGACTGTCCGCCCTTCTTTCCTGCAGGCAGTGTAGGCGCGACTTTAATGCGTCTTCCCATCATGTCAAAATTCTGCTCCTGCATGTATACCCGTTCGCCATCGCTTGAAAGAATGTCGTCATTGGCAACAGGCATATATTTGGCGTTAATCAAAGTCTGAAGATTCTTTCCCGTGGCCGGGTCGTTTTCATCGAGGATAGTTTCCGAGATTTTTTTGCCCGTTACCGGATTCAGCAAAACAAGGCGCATCCCGCCGTCAAGGAACATATTACGACCGGCAAGGGCATATACGGTATTGTTCTCTATCAATACACTACCGTGCACGGGCCATACCGATTCAGGCTGTTGATAAAAGACGTTTTGTCTGTCTTCGGGCGCAACAAGGTATCGCCATACAAGCGCACCATTTTTGGCCCGCAGGCAATAGACGCGACCATCACCACAACCGAACAATACCAGGTCTTTATATATTGAAGGAGGTGAATCGATTCTTCCACCCGCCGTGTATTTCCAGGCGGTTTTGCCGGAGCCGGTATCCAAAGCATATAGTGTCTGTCGTTCAATAGCGGTCACGAATACCTTACCGCCGGCCACAACCGGCTGGGTCAGTTTTCCATTCAGCCTGATCCGCCATGACTTCTTCAAATCGGAAGAAACCGGCGATGGACAGAAACCGCTGCGTGCGGCATCACAACGGTAGGTGGGCCATGAAGATGATTGACTTCTGACGGCTGACGGTTGGTAGCCATAAGCAGGTCCCTTTTCGAGACGGTTTTTGAACTTTGCGATTTCAGCTTTGAAGTCACCCGGCGCCAGCGCGCAGAAATACTCCAGCTTGGACTGGTAGTAACAGGCACAGGAATCGGGAGGCTTATAAAGCAGTCCGTTGCAGGGCATAACGCCGTATATGCAGCTTCCACGTATGTAGTTATAAATATCCACTTCTTCGCCGCCGACCTTATAGAATTCCGTTCCCATTCCATTTGTCATAATATATTTTGTCGTTGCCCGGCTTGGATAACATCTTGGATGCATGGGGAATCCCGGCAGGTTTTTTGCAACAAAATCTTTCTCGATGTCTCCTGTACGCAGGTCCAAAACCTTGAAGTGCGTTCCATTGTGCTGGGGCCTTCCCGTGTTCGGCGACCAGATCATGCCGTCAATAATGAACAGGTCTTCGGGACAGTGATGGCTTGTTTTCAGCAATGTTCCAGTCCATAGTTGTTTGCCTTTCTCGGTGGAAAACGCGGTGAGCTTCGTACCGCTGGCGAATACGGCGATTCCCTCAGATAGCGAGAGCCTCAACGAGCTTCCTGTGGGAACCCTCGGGACAGCAGGTCCTTCCGACGCCCAGAGTGGTTCTCCCGTCCTGCGGTCGAGGGCGACCAGACCCCGGCCGTTGTGGTAGAAAACTTTCTTATCACATACAGTCAGTGTGAGCGGAGCAACTCTGTCAGTATGTTTCCATAAGACCTTTCCGGAATCGGCTTCAATTACCGTAATGATTCGCTTTGGACTTTCCGGTGTCCATGCCCATCCGATGTTGGCATG
>Ga0209536_100006082_pt1 | contig 18549 bp, 14 predicted proteins | sample DeeMarSeWOR28_12_FD_187461 | JGI IMG/M metagenome (GOLD analysis project Ga0209536, IMG submission 187461) | Marine sediment microbial communities from White Oak River estuary, North Carolina - WOR-2-8_12 (SPAdes) (version 2) | ecosystem: Environmental > Aquatic > Marine > Intertidal zone >... | reverse complement strand
CAGGTCTAGCAATGACCAGGAATAACCTTTTTCTAATTGGCTTTGAGAACTCAATATTACTTCTTCAATGATCGCATTGCTTTCCTCATTTCTGTTTAGTTTATTGCAGACATAAGCCCAATTAATTTTAGTCCAGCCTATTAACATGGGATGAAAAGTACTAGCATTTTCGAAGAGGTTATAATATTCTTCACATTTGGAGAATTCTCTGAGATTAAAGTTGTAATTAAACTTGCCCCAATCGCAAAAGGATATACATTGGCGTTCATTACATATTGAATCAGTAAATTGCTTAGCAAGTTCATATTTCCCTTGACTTGTTAATATGAAATTTCTAGAAATGATCTCATAGCAGCCCGCCTGGATTTCCATAGATTTCTGGAGATATTGTTCAGCCTTTTCATATTCGCCAATATGAATTAATGTATTGATCAACCATGAATACATTGTATTTTTGGTACTTTCCGGACACTCCTCGATAGCACTCATTATGTATGGAATGCCTTGATCGTATTCCTTTCTAAATCTGCAATATGCTGAACCAAGTGCAACCTTCACCCATATGTGATCATTATCAAGTTGTAAAGCCCTGGTCAGTTCTTCAATAGCCATATCCGCTTTGTTAGTCCACATTAAGTAAACACCATTGAAGTAATAACCTCCAACATTATTTGGATCAATCATCTTCAATTTGTTAATGAAATATATCATTGAATCCAAATTGAAAGAATTCATGTACAATGAAATCAATACAGGATAAGCCTCAATATAGGTTGAGTCAAATTCTATTGCCTTCTTAAATAAGCCTATAGACTTTCTACTGTACTCTTCATTATACGTATTTTGATATTTTACTAAATTACTCCACCCACGCTTAACAAAATCATATGCTTTAATATCCATCGTAGGTGCTTTCCCAATACTTTTTTCTTCTTCTGGTGTTATCACAGCTTTTAATGATGAAGCAACCATTTCGGCAACATCACTCTGGAATTTGAATATTTCATCAGTGTATTTCCCATCATAAGTGTTTGCCCAAAGATGATCACCTGTTTGTACATCAATCAATTGAGCTGTTATTCGCAAGTTATCACTCGCTTTTCTTACGCTTCCTTCCAGAATATAAGCCACTCCCAATTCCTCACCCATAGCAGCAATTGTCTTTGGGATATTCCGGTATTGCTCAACATCCGTTCTTGACTTTACCTTTAAATCTGAGATTTTTTGAAGATTCGTAAGAATATCTTCCATCATTCCGTTACAGAAATACTCATTCTCCTCATCCGGGCTGTCATTGGTAAAGGGCAGAACAGCAATTGATTTGTCTCCAATATCTGTTCTTTCAGAAAATGATTTCTTCGCGGGTAAAAATTGCCATATCAGAATAACTATAATTATTACTGTTAATCCACCGATGATGTACAGTAGCGGTTTGTTTATTTGACTGTTTGAAGTTTTTTCATTCACTACCTCTTGCGGCATTTCTTCATATTTCACCCGATACACCTTAATAGGTTCTTCAACGTTTTTGAGTTCTTTATCTTCAATAAATTCTGCGACAATTCCCGCTTTGTTCTTGATATCCTTGTATACTGCTCCGGAAATGTTTATTGTTCCCTCCTCAGCAAGTTCTTCCAATCGAGATGCTACATTTACTCCATCACCCAGGACATCGCTTCCTTCAAATACAACCTCACCTTCATGAATACCTATTCGTAAGCCAATTCCTTCCTTTTTAGCAGCTTGTTGAATTTCTCCCGCACATCGGACTGCATCTGAAGCTGTATTAAAACTGGCAAGAATGCCATCGCCCATTTCCTTCAGCCATTCCCCGTGGTATTTCTTAATGATAGGTCGCTGAATTTCTCGATTTTTGCGTAGGACTCTAAAGGCTTTGTCCTCATCCGATCCCATGAGGGCGGTGTAGCCAACTATGTCGGTGAACATGATGGCAGCGAGTCGGCGATCTTCGGGCATGTTGGATTAATACGTTTGGCTTGTTTCTGACGTTCTGTCTACCCGAACTCTATATTAAAGTTAAGGAAAAAAATTATCAAAACAGAGCTGCTTTGTGTTTGAAAGAAATACTGCCCTTTGATTCGAGCCATTACATCAATTATCAAGGGAAGGTATTTTCCTTAAAACCGATATCAACGATTATTTTCGAGCAGCGACTCAGTTTTTGACCATAATTCCTGACGAATGCCCGGGTCTTTCCAGTAATCTGTCAAGGGTACTGCTTCTCTTTTGGTAAATACTTTCCCATTTTTGTCTTTTCCTTCTAATTCCGTCATCACATGAATCATATGTTCCGCCGCTTTTTCTACCGGGGATGAAAAAAGATTCTTAAGCCATCCCACGAGGGGCATCTCCCGGACCAGATCTGATTTAAAGGGACCGGGTTCGGCCAAATATACCGATATGCCCTCGTTTTTCAAGCGCTGTGAGCATTCGAGGCTGGCAAGCAACAAACAAAGTTTCGTTTTAAAGAACGACTGATACATGTGGTATCCATTTTCAAATTGCAAATCGTCCATATCCAATCGTAGCTTCTCAGCCGGCCGCCCATTATTGATAATCTGCGGATCGGTACCTTTTTCCAGGTATCCAATCAAGGATCTCATCAAAATGAATGGAGCCAGGTAATTTACCTGGAACATCGCTTCAAAACCGTCCTCGGTCAGGGTGCGCGTTCGTTTCATGACTGCCGCATTATTATAGAGCATATCAAGCTTCGAACAGGTCTTCCCGAATTCTTCTATAAAAGCATGGATAGACTTCATGGACTCCAGGTCACAAACCATCAGGTCGAGGTTGGCCCCCGGTACTTCCTTTTTTATATCCGATACGGCTTTTTCTCCTTTCTCCCTGTTCCTGCAAACCAGTATTTCATGGGCGCCCCGGATGGCGAAAAGTCTGGCTACTTCAAATCCCAAACCTGAACTGGCCCCAGATATAAGGATTGTCTTTCCGTTGAGTTTCATCATAGATACTTTATGTTGATTTTGTATATTCTGCCCTTTTGTAAATACTCAGAAAACTAAAGAACAAAGCAAGTACAAAATAGATCAGCGCCTTGGTCCCGAAACCGTAATAGAAAGGAAGCGCTTTCTGTTCAATGACCTTTTCAGGAAACAACAATCCCGAGAAAGGATTCCCCAGCATGGTGCACATCAGCATGGCGATCAGGAATAAAAATATATAACTTATTAGCTGATATACGGACGCAACTTTCCCTGAAGAGGATTGGGAACGGTGGTTCTTTGCCCAATACCATAGAATGCCAAAAAATAATGTCACGATCAAAAATCCACCTATCCCGAATAGTGTTGGATAATAATTGAATGTTGGAGGATACAGGAAACTGAAGATCACGACCAGCATGGCGATCGTAAAGAGCCAGATATGTGACTTTCCCGAATTACCGATCATCACCGTGCCGATGGCGATCATCAGAATTCCAGCAGGCGTAAGCAAGGACATGGCCATAAAAATAGGGCCGGCCAGTTCCCAGGCCGTGCCATCGAAATGCGACGGATGTGCGCTGCTCCAAACCGGAGAGGTAAACCAGGGCATTACCCAGGCCACGCTGAATATCAGGAGAGCACCAACAATAAAAAGTATTGTGCCAAATTTTTTCATCAGTGATTGTATTTGGTTAATTGATAATATATCGTCCAGTAGACTTATGATAAGTGCCTTTGAAGATTGGCATCTTAGCGTTAAAAATTTAACAATAGGACAACGGTGTTTCAGCTTATTTTTTGGGAAAGGTAATTTACTAAAAATCAATTATTTAGTAAAGCCAGGAGGATGATAAAAAATTCCACCTGATCACTCTAAATGGCAATTTATTGTCAAAAATGAACAACAAATGAATATATTGTCGTTATATAACAATAAAATAAAATATTGTCATTATTTGACAATAAATGATAAATTGTTATTTTTAGACTATTATTTCTAAACTGAATCAGGATAGTGGGAAAAAATCTGTACTATATATTGATGGCCGATGTTATTGGCAGTCGCGAAATGGATGGGATACATTTGATGAATGTTTTGAAATCACTTATCGAAAATGTATCCGCCGATTATAAAGAGGTATTTCTTTCACCTATTACCATAACCCTCGGTGACGAATTTCAATCTGTAATTAAGTCTCTAAGTGATGCTATAGATGTTATCATTGGAATTGAAGAAACTAAACTTCTTTTGAATTCGAAAATAACATTGAGATATGTTCTTTATCACGGAGAAATTGAGACTGATATAAATGAAAAAATAGCCCATGAAATGCTTGGAAGTGGGTTAACCAAATCAAGGGAAATTCTTAGCAATTCAAAAAGGGGAGACAATAGGATCTATGTTGAATTACATAATGAAAAATCAGGTTTACTAAATGGATTGTTTTTTTTATATACTTCTATTGTTGATAGATGGAAGCTGAGTGATTATGAACTTGTAAATCTTTTAATTCGGTTTGGAGATTATAAAAAAGCAGCTGATTTTTTGAAGAGAGATAGAGGAAACGTTTGGAGAAGAGAAAAGAGCCTGAATATTCCACAATATTTAACAATAAGAAAACTAATTAAAGAAATCGCAAAATGATATGGCTTATTATTAAAATACTCATAATTGAGGCTATTTTATTTGTAATCTTCTGGCAAATGAAATTCTATAAAGGAGGACAATTCAAAAACAATTTTTTTTCCATGTTAAAAGGATGGTTGGAAAGAGGATTCATTTGTTTTGGCCTAGTTAATGATCTGGAGATAATAATAATATTCTTCAGCGCACTAAAAATTGGGACAAGATTACATGAGGAGAGTTCCCCTTCAAAAAATATCAAATGACCAATTTCTTGTAGGAAACATATTATCAGTAACAGCTGGTATTATATATTCTCTTATGTTTAAATCCCTTGTGTCATAAGTTATTCCATATTCTCGATTTTTTTTGGTGTGGTTGAAATGTATGCCTCAGCCTTAGAAAATATGCTATTCTTCTATAGCTACCTCCACAGCCTTATGGGGTTTTAGGATGCAGATTGAAAGATCGACAAACAACCTTTGCCCCCTGTTGGGATTTTTTTATTGCCAGGACTCATGGAGATGTACTATTTCCTATCCATGTTGCGCTTTCCTCCATGGAAGCATTTCAATTACCGTAACTTTCAATTCAAATTATTAAGCAATTTTTTATTTAAGCAAGTAACAAAATCCACCGTTGATGAAAATACTGGAAATCGACTGGTTGAAGTCATTCTCTTCAAATGATGGTCTTGTATGGAAGAAATCGATGGTAAAGTTCAGGGTAAATCTGTTTCCTATCCGTGGCCGTACTCCAATGCCAGCCATATAGGCAAATGAAGCAGCCGATTCAGTGGACAGTATATAATTCAGATCCGGATTAGAGGTTACAGCATATCCTATCATGAATCTTCCGTCAAAAAAAGAGTGGCCTATATTTTTTGTATATAAACCTCCTACCAGCAAGGAACCATATGACCAGGGTGTTGATGATTGAAAGAACATGCCTTCTGTTTCTATTGAATGGGCAGCCCCCAGCCACGCCGCAGAGATTCCGAAATGCTTTCCAAACCGGTAGCCAAAATTGATCAGGCATAGATTGAAGCCTGTTTTGGCCAGGCCTGATTCATCATTATTGATATCCTTATCGGCAAAACTTCCAACCGGTATTGCCGGTCCCATCGTCAAACCAATATATCCCCTTGTTTCAATTCTTTCCTTATCCTGAGCGGCTGCCTGAAACCAGGTTAGCAATGCAGCCAGTATACATAATTTTTTCATCTGAATAGCATTTAAACAGCGCTATTTAGAGAGAAGAAAATTATCGTACTATGACATAAAACATAGGAAATCATTATGTTATTCTCTACATTGCAAATTGGCCTGACCTGATTGACAAATTATTATTTCAACAGTCAGGAATTGCATTTAAATAATTAAAAAGAATCATCGTGTTATTCCCACTCAGGGAATTGGGTGATGTTCAGATCGAGTGGATCGATCTTCTTCATATCGGATTTGTCGAGTTTAAAATCGAATATATTCAGATTCTCCATCATGTGCTCCTTTTTGGAGGTTCTCGGGATTGCCACCACGCCTCTCTGGTAATGCCACCGCAAGCTGACCTGGGCATTATTTTTTCCGTGCTTTTTCCCTATCTCTGCCAGGACTTCATTTGTGAAATGCCCATTGCGTCCTTGGGCCAGGGGAGACCAGGCTTCCGTTTGAATTCCGAGTTTCTTTAAAGACTCATTGGCCTTGTCCTGCTGGAAAAAGGCATGGGATTCAATCTGATTGACGGCTGGGGTGACCTTCGCATAGGACATCAGCTCTTCCAGGTCACTGTCCACGAAGTTGCTGACACCGATGGCTTTGATCTTCCCTTCATCATATAGATCTTCCAGGGCTTTCCAGGCACCTTTGATATCTCCACGCGGCCGGTGGAGGAGGTAGAGATCCAGGTATTCCAGATCCAGTTTGTCCAGGGCAGTTTGAAAGGCCTTCTTTCCCGATTCGTACCCGTAATCATCCACCCAGATTTTGGAAGTGACAAAAAGTTCTTCCCGGTTGATCCCGCTCTTCTTAATGCCTTCTCCAACAGCTCCTTCATTTTCATAGACTTTGGCCGTATCGATCAGACGGTATCCCTGGGAAATGGCTTCAGACACACATTGTACACCAAGGTCATCATTAAGATACAGTGTCCCGAATCCAAGAACGGGCATTTTTACGCCATTGTTGAGGGTGACCGTTTCAATGGCAGCCATGGCAGCACTTGAATTTGTAGTGCCGAATAGTTTAGAAGTTCCTAAACCCATAAACATTGTGCCTGCAGCAAATCCGGCACTTTTTTGAATGAAGTCTCGCCGTTTCATATTTTTCGTGTTTGGTTTTTCTTTCATTTTATTTCGTGTTATCAAATTTACTAAACATTTTGATAGCTCCCCTATGAGAATCAATATTCAAATCCCTACTCCTGTTTCTTTTATTATGGATAAAGATTCGCATTGATGGCATCCAGCAAATATTCGGCGGGATCGCTTGCATACTGCCAGAACATAACCCCACCCATGTTGTTTTCTAGAACATATTCACATTTGAGCTTCACAGATTCCTCATCGTCATACACTACCAGCTGGTTGGTCTCTTCATTGAACAGGTAGGGTGCTTTCGCGTTCTCATCCCAGTGTCTGACAAATCCCTTCTGGTTAACCAAACTGTCTTTTATGTAGGTATATCCTCCTCCTCTGGCCCTGTCTGCCACCGGCATGTTGATGCCATGCTTTTCTGCGCTTGCCATGATCCAGCTTCTGCCATAGAAAGGTATTCCCAATACGAGTTTTTCAGGAGGCACCCCGGCTTCTACGAAAACATTGAATGTTTTATGTGCAGAAGCATCCTTTTCATAATCTTCCGGCGGATAGAGATTTGAATGATGGCCTGCCGTATCGCCGGATACGTAGAAGTCATACGTCATCAGGTTAACGTAATCCAGGTACTTTGCGGCCTTGCCCATCTCTGTATTTTCTATATACCGGTAGGAAGCCCCGACGGCTGTTGTCAATTCGTAATTCTTACCCGTTTTTTCGGATAGCTTATCCAATTCTTTCCGGATCTCTTCGAACATGAGCGTATAATTCTGCTTGTCCTCCGGCCTGTATACATTGTCATTACCTCTTTGATTCGGGTATTCCCAGTCGATGTCCACACCATCCAGGTCATGATCGGCAACAATATCCACACTGGTTTTGGCAAATTTCTTTCTTGAACTGGGTGTCAGCACGGCGTCTGAAAAGTTACCGCTCCAGGACCATCCACCGATTGATATAAGAATTTTAAGATCCGGATTTATGTCTTTCAGTTTATTTAAAATTCTAAAGTTGATCGTATCGGTTTCAATATTGGTTAGCCAGGCCATGCTGTCCTGAACATCCACAAATGCATAATTGATGTGTGTGAGTTTATTGGCATCAATGGATAATTCATCAAGCGTGCCTCGGAAACCCGGGGCATATCCTATTACAACTTTCTTCTTTGTTGCAGTAGGTACTTTAGCTTTCTCTTCACAGGATATTGAAACGATAATTAATACAATCAGAATAAAATTTGTGACTCTCCTCATGGTATGGGTTTTAGGTTAAAAAAATTTTTCGTCCGGCAATTTAGGCTTTAACTTGAAATAATTCTATATATGAGATTATTTTTAATCGTATAAGTAAGCTGCACAGGGGTGAAATACACTCCTGGAACTGAATTCTCCGTGATAATACTTAAATTGCGATGTTTAACCTAAAATTTTATAGCGTATAAACTCAATACGGTTATACAACAGTTATGAGCAATTTAATAAGAGCAAATAGTCGCCAGATAAAATGAGAAAGAAACGAACCAAACAAATATTTAGAATAGTGTTATTGCTAGGCACAGCAATCTCCTTATTCTTTGTGCCATGGCTTTTAGTTAAGGCATGGATACTTCCGCTACCGGAAACAGTCCAAGAACAGCTGGATCAAGCCATTGGTCATGGATTTGACGGAATGATTGTCTATGTGGATCAAGCTGGTCAACCGCCTCAATATTTTGCTTCAGGTTGGCATGATCGGGAATCTAAGATACCTGCCAAATCTGATGCCTTATTTAAGATTGCCAGCATCAGCAAACTATATGACGCTGTAGCAGTAACCAAATTGGTAAATGATGGACGCCTTTCTTTGGACAAAACCATCGCTGATTATTTACCTTCACTAGTGGGCAGAATTGAAAATGCAGAGGAAATCACCCTGAGGATGATGATACAGCACAGAAGTGGCATTCCGAATTTCACGGATGCTCCAAACTTTTGGGCAGCTCCAACACAGACCTATGAAGAAAGCCTTGCATTGATTCTGGACAAGTCGGCCAACTTTGAACCCGGCGAAGACTATGAATATTGTAATACGAATTACCTATTAATCAATAAGATAATGGATGATGCATTAGGTTATGGTAACTTTCAATTCATTCAGGAAAGAATTCTATTGCCACTAAACCTCAATAATACTTTCAGTTCATTAGATGAAGTTAATATGGACAATGTGATGAGTGGTTATCATGTTGGGCATCCCTTTGACCTTAAAGCAGACGAACATGGAATGTTAGCCACAGCAGAGGACGTGGGTATTTTTCTTAGGGCTTTAAACAACGGATCATTGTTTGAACCGGGAGAGCAGGAAATATATTCTTCCATCTATGAATATGAACACGGCGGTTGGGTTCCCGGTTACCAGAGTTTCGCAAAATATTACAAAGACCTTGATGCAGTAGTTATAGAGTTCTATAGCACAACAGACTCTAAACTATACTATTGGAACTTGTCAGAAATCATAAATAATAGAATTGTTAAAATACTGAAAAAGCAAAAAAGCTCATAACAATATATCAAAGGCACTAGAACGCCCTATATACATCAGTTGCAAGCAATTTGAGAAAGGATAAACAATGAGTGGAATTAAGGATAAATGGAATGATGGGGACCCGTATGAATACTTTATGGGACGTTGGAGTTCATTAATGGCTCTAGAATTTCTTAAGTGGTTAAATGTCGGTTCGAACAAGAATTGGCTTGATGTTGGTTGTGGAACAGGTGCTTTAAGCGAGGCCATTGAACTAAATTGTAAACCACAGAAACTAACTTGCATTGACCCTTCAGAGAGTTTTATAGAAAAAGTAAAACGAAGAATATCTATTATAGGAGAATTTGTAGTCGGTGGTGTTGATAGGATGCCATTCGAAAATGATTGTTTTGATATAATAGTATCCGGACTCGCATTAAACTTCTTTCCAAATTTGGAAATAGCATTGTCTGAATTAAAAAGAGTTTCAAAACCAAATGCGGTTATTGCTGCTTATGTTTGGGATTATTCAGGACGAATGGACTTCTTAAGATACTTTTGGGACGCGGCTTATCAAATAGATCCTAAATCAAGAGAACTTGATGAAGGGTTGCGATTCCCTATTTGTAATTCGGATAACCTGGTAAAATTATTCAAACATACAAAATTAAAGGATGTTGAATCTGCCCACCTTGATATTGATACAATCTTTAAAGACTTTGATGACTATTGGAAACCCTTTTTGGGTTTACAAGGGCCGGCTCCAAGTTATTTGGCTTCTCTGAACAATCGGCTTCAGGAAGATTTAAAAAACATAATTAAAGAACGATTTCAATTTGAATCTGATGGTTCAATCAAGATGTTAGGAAGAGCAATTGCAATTAGAGGAAAATGTTAATAAAAACTGCTTACAATTATGTCATATACCCGGAAACTTGTCACCATTATGTTTACCGACATTGTTGGTTACACAAGGTTGATGCAAAGGAGTGAAGCAGAAGCGATCAAGCTAAGGGATCGGCATAGGGAGGTGTTTGAGGTGCTTCACCGATCTCATCAGGGCCATGTAATCCAATATTTTGGAGATGGGACACTAAGTTATTTTGAGCGTCCGGAAGATGCTGTCTGTTGTGCTATTGAAATTCAGAAGCATCTAAAAAAAGCCCCGAAAGTACCCTTAAGGATAGGGATACACCTTGGTGATATTATTTTGACTGATACGGATATCATTGGGGATGCAGTAAATATAGCTTCCAGGATAGAATCTCTGGGAACAGCCGGCGCCGTGCTGGTTTCCCATAAGGTGGTTGAGGATATTAAAAACCAGGTAAGTATTCCCTGCCAGTTCCTTGGTGAATTTCATTTCAAGAATGACAACCACCCGCGTAGTATTTATGCGATCTCAGCGCCCGGATTATTTGTGCCACATCCAAATCAACTTTCAGGAAAGCTGGAGCCAAAGTCGCGAAAAGAAGGTATTGAATCACTCGCTGTTTTGCCCCTTGATAATAATACGGGCGAGGAGCAACAGGATTATATGGTTGCTGGTATTCATGATAACCTAATCACAGCCGTATCGCGTATCGGTTCGTTAAGGGTTATATCAAAAACATCGACCCTGGTCTATAAAAATTCCAGGAAGACCATTTCTGACATTGCGAAGGAACTCCATGTCGATGCAATTATAGAGGGCTCTGTTTCAAAGCGTGATAATAACATCCTACTAAACTTACAATTACTTCGGGCTTTCCCGGAAGAAGATCATATATGGGCGGAGGTTTATGATCGTCCAATGGAGGATATATTTTCTCTGTTGAATGAAATTACCCAAACCATCTCCGGAAAGATCAACCTGTTGCTAACCCACAAAGAATCTGAAAGGTTGTCAAGCTTTGACCGGGTTATTCCGGAGGCATATCAAGCTTACTTGCAAGGGAAGTTTTTTACGGGAAAGCTATCGTATGAGGCATTAAAGACAGGTATGGAATACCTGGAAAAGGCGATTTCCATTGATCCATCTTTTGCACCTGCTTATGCCGGTTTAGCGCTTTGTCTGATGGCACAAGTGCAAATGGGGTTTATTTCGCCCCCTGTAGCTATGCCCAATATTTATCAGGCTGTTCATAAATCCATTAGCCTTGATCCCAATTTTGCGGAAGCTCATTTTGTCAAAGGTGCCATGCATGCATGGGTTGAGTGGGATTGGGAACAAAGTGAGATAGAGTTTTTAATGGGAATTGATCTTGATCCAAATAACTCAGTCTCTATTGCATACTATGGCCATGTATTAATGCTTCTGAAACGTTTTGAAGAGGCCGTAGAACAGGTAAACAAAGCCCTGGGAATAGATCCCAACAATGCCCTGGTCCAGTTGTTGTCAGCAAAAGTATTTTATGGCAAAGGTCAAATCCGAAAAGGTCTGGAGCTGGCAAAGAAATCATTTCAAATCGATCCCAATAATATTTCGTTGTTAAGAAACATGGATATGTGCTATTATAAACTTGGAGATTTCGAGGAATCGATTGAAATTCAAAAAAGAATCCTGCAAAGAGAACCGGAATCGCTTTCAGCACTTGAGGCAGGTTATGTCGGCAAAGACTATAGACATGCCATGCTTGAACTTGCCCGTGCCAAGGAAAAGCTAAGTAACCAGCAATTTATCCCACCAGCCTGGGTGGCTATTGCCTACAATAGAGCTGGGATGTATGAAGATGCTATTAGATGGTTGGAACGCGGGTTTCAGATGCATGACCAGGATATGCCCTATATATTCATCATGCATGAATTTGAACAGTTGAAACAGGATAAACGATTCCAGAGGATTGCGCAAAAAATAGGTGTACCCTTATAATAATTGAAAATCCTCTGAATATTATCCGTATTTTATGCATACATTCTATCCAATCGGACTACTTTATTAAGTAAATACAGAAATTAATCGACCAATACCAGCATATAGTAGACATACGGCATTTTACTTTCTATCGGGCTTGTATAATTTTGAAGCTGTAAAAACAAAATAGAAATGCAAAATTTAGAATTGGTTCTGATTATTATATCAACTGTTTATATCCTGTTTTACAGACCGATAAACAAAAAGGTTAATAAGACATACATAATTGGACTATTGGTAGTCATTCTGGCTGGTCATTTATTATTCAATGGCTACAGAATACAAATGATCCCGGCCTATATGCTTTGGCTCATCGCTTTAATTACAGCCTTATTAAAACCCGATCAAAAGTCTTCAGTCGTGATCAGAGTTTTAAAAATCCTGGGTTTGGTTGTCATATTAACCCTTGCCGTCGTATTTCCCTCGATATTCCCGGTATTTGACTTGCCTCAACCAACTGGTCCATATACAGTAGGTACACAAGATATACAACTTGAACTTAATAGAGATGAGGTAATTACTGCCGATAATTCGGATAAAAGAAGCTTAATGATAAAAGCATGGTATCCGTCAAAAGAAACCGGTGGCGAAAAGGATCTTTATATTGATAAAGGAGGCAGAAATGGGTTTGCCCGAAAATATGGTCTGCCGGCTTCAATATTTAATTATCTGGATAAAATAGAAACGCACGTTCATAAAAACATCGGGATTGCCGATGAAACGTTCCCTGTACTTATATTTTCACACGGCTACAACTCAAAAGCAAACGGTTATTACGCCCTATTGACTGAGTTGGTAAGCCATGGATATGTAGTGTTCATCGTAAACCATACCTATGAAAGCACGGGATCTACATTTCCGGATGGGAGGGAGGTTTATTTTGATTATGACTATGCTTCACAAATTGAATCGGGGACATTTGAAACCGTTCAGCCAGCGATTCAGGCCTTTAAGGAGGATCTGACATTTGAGGAAAGACACCCTATCGTAAGAGAGGCATTGACAACATATTTTGTTAAAGATATGGTAGAACGCTGGGCATTAGATATTGTAGATGTGGTAAGTGAGCTAAAAGAATGGAATAATGAAGGTTTTTATAAAGACAGACTGGATCTGGCGAATGTCGGTGTATTCGGACATTCCAGGGGAGGCGGAGCTGCCGGGGAAGCCCTGATAATTGATGACAGAATTAAGGCGGGTGCAAACGTTGATGGTGTACAATGGGGTCAGATCGTTGATACTGTTTTTCAAAAGCCTTTTCTTTTCATTTCTGCGGATTGGCCAGCAGAGCATGAGGATTTAAATCAACATGCCTATGTGAATAAGAGCACTTCCTACTTTTATGAAGGTATGATTCTTAAATCGGCGCATAGTAATTTCATGGATATCCCTTTTATGATTCCATTAAAATCCTTAAGTCTTGCAGGAGAAATTGATCCTGATCTGGCGATAGAAATATCCGGCAAACTGATTACTTCATTCTTTGACAAACATCTGAAGCACAAGGAGGCGGATATGAATCTGCTGAATTCAGAATATGAGATGCTTGAACTTAATGTCTTTGAGGGAGATTCCATAAATTCAATGGGCAACTGATCTTAAAAAGTTACTTGATAAAACGTAGATGCCACTGGGAATTTGATTTGGTGGCCCAATGTTAGCGCCAAATAGCACTTTTGTTGTAATAGTAGGATATTACTTTAAAAATACGCTAAACGCGCATTCTCTTTGATTTGTCAATAACCTGTTCCCTGAGACTTGCTTTGTATTCAATTATTTTTTCCCTTACCTCGAGGTTTGATCCTGAAATTATCTGTGCCGAAAGAATTCCTGCATTTTTTGCTCCGTTCAGGGCAACCGTGGCAACTGGAACCCCACCGGGCATCTGCAGAATCGAAAGTACCGAATCCCAGCCATCAATAGAGTTGCTTGATTTAATAGGTACTCCAATAACCGGTAAAGGGGATATGGCTGCGATCATGCCGGGCAAATGGGCAGCGCCACCTGCACCCGCTATGATTACCTCAATTCCTCTCTTATGGGCATTTGAAGCGAATTCATATAATTTTTCAGGTGTCCGGTGTGCGGAAACAATATCTATCTCATAGTCAACATCAAATTGTTCAAGCATTTCAGCTGCCTGGTTCATAACAGGCATATCTGAGTCTGAACCCATGACAATACTTACTAATTTTTTTTTCATGATTTTACCTTGATTAATTTTTTCACTTTATCCGCTTTAGCAAGCGCAGAATCCATAGTAGTGGATAAGACTGTAATATGTCCCATCTTTCTGAAGGGTTTGGTTATTTGCTTTCCGTAAAGATGAACCTTTACGCCTTCAATGCCCATACTTTCCGTTAATCCTTCGTACTTTACAGGTCCTTCATACCCTTCCGTACCTAAAATATTTATCATTACGGCGGGAAGTTTGAGCATTGTACTTCCCAGAGGCAGGTTAAAGATGGCACGCAGGTGCTGTTCAAATTGTGAGGTTACGATGCTTTCGATCGTATGATGACCACTATTATGCGTCCGTGGGGCCACCTCGTTTACAATAACTTCTCCTTTTGTATCAATAAAAAATTCAACCGCAAGTAACCCCTGCATATTCAGCTCCTCCATGATTTTACCCGTAATTTGAGTGGCTTTTTCTGAATGTTTTGTTGTAATAGTTGACGGACAGATCAATTTATCCACGAGGTTTGCATGGGGATCAAACGCCATTTCAACTACCGGATAGCATTTAATTTCTCCCCTTTTATTTCGGGCGGCAATAACGGCCACTTCCTTTACAATGCTGACTTTATCTTCAATGACGGATGCACCATCAAGTAATTTATACAATTCACTTGTATTATTTATAACAGCGACCCCACGTCCGTCATAGCCCCCTTTCCTTAATTTCTGAACAAATGGCAGTTTTATTTGACCTTTTTCAATCCCGCTTCTTATATCCTCTGTGCTGTTATAGATCTTAAAGGGTGCCGTGGGGATGTTATTTTCCCGATAAAATTCTTTCTGCTTTCCCTTATCCTGAATTAATTCCAGGATTTCAGGATCGGGTAGAATTTTGTGACCTTCCGATTTGAGTTTTTTTAGAGCCTCTATATTGATGTTCTCAATTTCATAGGTCAATAGATCAACCATTTTCCCGAAATTATATACGGATTCAAAATCTGCATTACTTCCCTTAACGATATGTGACGCAATGCTGCTAGCTGGACAATTTTCATCCTTGTCTAAAACATAGGTTATTACATCCCATTTGCTCGCCTCCTGAATTAACATTTTACCAAGTTGTCCACCAGCGATAATTCCTAATTTAAAGTTTGATGTTACCAGTCGTTCCATATGTTGATCTCTGTTCGCTTATCTGAATTATGTTGCTTAGCGGTCCGGGTCTATGATTGGGACCGATGTAAATATCCGTTACAATATCGTAATGATATAGAAACTAAAAAAAGGTTGAAAGGTTAAGGCCTCTTGAAATTTTGATGAGGTTTATGCATCGGGAAAGGAAATCCTAAGCTGTTATTTTTTGACAATTTTTATACTCTCCCGGTTACTTTTACCCTCCAGCCGCAGCACATACATGCCCTGTGGGATGTTTTCCAGGTTGATGACCTGTTCATTGGGATGGATTGAGGATCTTCTCCATAACCGTCCCTGTAAATCATACACTTCCAAATACTCAAATTTGTCCAGGTCTTTGCAGTATAGGAGTGTCTCAAACGGGTTGGGATAGATGTTCAGATCAGGCTGAAGCATGGTATCATCCAGTGATGTGGTCATCAGGTATAACTCATCCACTTTTATATCGGTAACCGATACCCCCGTGGTATCCGTTCCAAAATCAAACACCAGTCTGGCATTCATATCGGTCGGATTGGTCATCGTAAAGGTAAAAGAATAGGCCGTCTCGATCGTGGTAATGCTGATCCCGTTATACCCACTGTAGGCATTCCAGGGATCGCTGTCCCTTCCCGCATAGAAAGTAGCGCTCCGGTTGGCGTTGGCCACGGCCTTGAATGATACACGATACATTTTATCCTGTTCCAGCGGAATGTTGCGTTTGATCAACTGGACATGCCAGGTTTCCGTACCGGCATTGGCGATGGAGACATTCAATTTTCCGTCAGAGGCAGTCAGTGAACTACTGGCTCCACCACCGTTCTGGATCACCCAGCCATCCGTTCCGCTGCTAAAGTCACTCGCATATACGGGTATGGCTACCACCGGTGTAGCTTCAGGCATTTCATTGTGCAATAAAGCGTCAACCAGCGGGGTAAGGTATTGTTCTGTGGCAGGATCATAAATTCCGAAACCGGCACTGAACTCCCAGTAGGCCCAGCTTAAATTCTGTTCCTCGAACCAACGCCCCAGGAAGGTAGTCCAACGTACCCTTGAATCCAGGTCCGCTTTTTCATAAGCTCCAAACTCACCTACGTGAACGGGAATATTGTTCGTTTCGGAATACTGTAGGGCATAGGCAAAATCACTGGCCACTGTCTCACGGTCTGCTTCCGTATCATTCCATTCCGTGCCCAGCCATTCATCGGCTTGAGGCCCTACCCATTCTGCCCCCTGGTGCGTGAAATTGAAGGGATTATAATAATGAACCGATAATATCAGGTATTCGTCATCCGGAAGCTGAAGGTGCACAACACCGCCAAGGCCACCGTATTCGGCTGTACCCATCAACACAATCCGTGTGGGATTGGTCTGTCTGATTTGGGCCAGTGCATCCGCAAAATATTCATTCCACAATGCTGGTGTAAGGTTCCCGTGCGGTTCGTTCAACACCTCAAACAGCAGGGAATCGGGGTAATCCTGGAACCGGTTGGCAATCTGGTCCCATTGCGACAGGAACCTGTCCTTCTGGCCGGCGGGGTCTTCATATAAAGCCTCATGATGGTGCATGTTGACTATGATATGGAGCCCATTACTTAATGCTGTATCCACTACCTGCTGAATGCGATCCAGGAATTCCGGAGCAATGGTATAGGGGCTGTTGGCCATACTGCGGTCGGCAGGTTCCCACCGTACAGGGAGGCGGACATGACTGAAGCCCAGATCAGCCATGATCTTGAAATATTCAGGATCCCAGGGGTTTCCCCAGGCGGTTTCGGAAGGCGCCTCGAAGCAATTGCCCATATTGATCCCGCGTCCTAGTCTTTCGTTCATCTGGAAGGCAGCGAGCCTTTCCTGAGCTTGGCTGGAAAGTATCCCGGCAAAAAAAACGGCGATAAAAAATGTATTAAATCGTAGCATAGTCCATCAAAAAATTCCATTACTAAAATAATAAAATATTATATGATGTTTATACGATATAGGCGTGAATGGTAATTACTGGTATTGTACTGGTTGTGTCCATGCTGCTTCGTACAACAGATCTTCAATAGGATTGCTGTGCTTTTTTGTGGAAGTGATTTTGCACCTTACATAGAGTAATTTTTCATTTATCTCATAACTGGCTTTATCACCTTCAACAGACATTAATATTTCAGGTTCAGTCGCTCCATTTTTACATCCGATGAAAGCGATATTATATGTTATTCCTGCTTCTTTTTCGACTTCCACGTTAAGCGTATTGTCATTAAAAACCAGGTTTTTTATTCCAACACCGGTACTCGCATAAAACAGGCCTTCCTCCATGGCTTTAATAATGGAAGCTGGATTCAACGAATCAGCATAGACCATGATCCACCCCCTGCCCGCATTACTCCACTTGCTGCCTTGAACATGATAATTATGCGAATCATCGGTGGCAAGCCCATACATTAGTGGTTGATTGTTTTCAAGGTATGCGATATTGATCAGGTCCCACATCAGCTCAGTGGAAATATGAGCGGAGTCACCCGAGTTATTCACTGAAGGATGTCCATTGTATACCTCAAAGAACTGCTCATTTCTTAAGGCTATCATATCCTCAAGGCTTATCGCATGATGAAAGTTTGGATGGTTGATATGTGGGATCATGGGGGTATTCAATTCATCTCTTTGTTTTATTGCTGCATCGATATTGTTTTGAAGGACTTCAACTACGCTATTACCTCCCTGCGGATCTATTTTCTCCTGAATATTGGTCACATTCATATGCAAGGGTTTGTTGTCAAAGTGATCGGAGACCTCTTCAGACTGAATAATCAGGAACTTCCCTTGCTCTTCAAAACGGCCCCTGTATTCTTCAAATGTTTTTAGTTTTACATTTACCTGGTTTAATGAATCCTTGTTGTATTCAACCCAGTCA
>Ga0209536_100006081_pt1 | contig 18552 bp, 19 predicted proteins | sample DeeMarSeWOR28_12_FD_187461 | JGI IMG/M metagenome (GOLD analysis project Ga0209536, IMG submission 187461) | Marine sediment microbial communities from White Oak River estuary, North Carolina - WOR-2-8_12 (SPAdes) (version 2) | ecosystem: Environmental > Aquatic > Marine > Intertidal zone >... | reverse complement strand
AAACCTCCCCAGGGTAAAGGCCGACCGGGGGCTTCTCGAACAGGTGTTTCTGAACCTTATCATCAATGCCGTGCATGCAATGCCGGATGGCGGAGAAATCAGGATTTCAGGAAAGTCTGATGATGCGTTTGTTGAGGTAATGGTATGGGACAGGGGGGGCGGCATTCCGTCCGATATTCGGGAAAAGATCTTTAATCCTTTTTTTACGACAAAAGAAGAAGGCACCGGTCTTGGACTCGCTATCGCGTATAATATAGTAAAATCGCACGGAGGGAAATTGTTTTTTAACAGCGACGACGGCAAGGGGACTGTCTTTACAGTACGATTGCCGATAGAGGCAGCGCATGGATAAGATTCTCGTTGTTGATGATGAAAAGGGCGTCTGCCACTCCTTCAAAAAGGTCCTTGGCAGACAGGGATATGATGTTATTGTTGCGCACGATGGGATAGAGGCGATCGAAAAGTCAGGGCAGGAGCACCCGTCAATCGTTGTCATGGATGTGAGCATGCCCAAAATGGACGGGCTTGAGACCCTCCAGAAATTGAAAGCAAAGTACCCGGACCTGATCATTATCATGATGACTGCCCACAGCACCTCTGACAAAGCCATAACAGCCATGAAATACGGTGCCTATGATTATCTGACAAAGCCTTTTGACAATACGCAATTAATCTCGCTCATCGAGAAAGCCGTCATCGACAAAAACATGTCGACTCCTGTTACATTTGATGAGGCCGGTGATGAGGGCGGTGACCGCATTATCGGCAAGAGCATGGCCATGCTCGAGATTTATAAAAAGATAGGGCAGGTTGCGGGAAGTGATGTAACCGTTCTGATACGGGGCGAGACCGGAACAGGGAAAGAACTTGTGGCGCGCGCCATTTATCACAACAGCAACCGGGCCGGTAAGCCCTTTCTGCCGGTCAACTGCTCTGCCATTCCTGAAGCCCTCCTTGAGAGCGAGCTGTTCGGACACGAAAAAGGTGCCTTTACCGGCGCTGAAACCAGAAAAATCGGCAAGTTCGAACAGTGCAATACCGGCACCATGTTTCTGGATGAAATAGGAGACATGCCGCTGCCATTGCAGGCAAAGTGGCTGCGGGTGCTTCAGGACGGGTGCTTTCAGCGGCTTGGCGGAAAGGACCTGATCAAGACTGATGTACGGATAATTGCTGCAACGAACCAGAACCTCGAGACCCGGAAAGATGAAGGTGCATTCAGGGATGACCTGTACTGGCGCCTGAATGTAGTAAATATCTTTATCCCTCCCTTGAGAGAACGGAAGGAGGATATTGGAGGCCTGGTCCAATATTTTATTCAGAAGTTCAATAGAGAAATGGGCAAGAACGTCAAAGGCGCTGCTCCCGGACTTCTTGGGGAGTTTCAGAATTACCGGTGGCCCGGAAATATCAGGGAACTCCAGGGCATTATTCAGAGCGGCATGGTTGTCTGCCAGAAGGATATTCTCACGACGGAGGACTGCGGCTGGCCACCGATGCGGGAATCACTCACGGGAGCTCATGATATCGAGAAGCTATTATCAGACGCGGCCAGCATTCTGCTGGAAAACGGCGGAACGAATCTTTATAAAGAAGGGGTTGATTCCTTTGAGCGCCTTCTGGTGAAAAGGGCGCTTGAACTTTCAAAGCAGAACCAGGTGTCCGCTGCAAAACTGCTGGGCATTTCGAGAAATACCCTCAGAAGCAAGATTGAGGGTGAGTAGTATATTTTTTCATACCTCTTGACTCTTACCTCCTAACTCCAATTATTTTGCTCAACAAAAGAACATGCTGTTTAAGATTTGAACAGCAGCAATAACCTCAATATTTATAAAATAACAATATTTCAATGGCTTAGGTGCTGGCATTCGTTTTGCTAATTGAAATATTACTTTTTTTGCAACTATGAAATCAATCGACAATCAATCTGATTACCGTAAGATCAACACGATCGATTCAACCATATTCAACAAACGGGTTGAGTGAATGCCTGACATCAAACCATAATGAAAGGAGCAGTAGACATGATGAAACGAAGTTTGGCAGTAATCCTCGCAGTGACACTGATGATGGGTCTCGGCGCAGTAGCATTTGCGGCAGACTCCATCTATGATGAAGTCAAAAAGAAAGGGGTCATCAGCATTGGCCACGGAACGGATGTTCCGCCATTGAGCATGATCGACCCCAAGGACGGGCAATTAAAGGGTTTTGACATTGACCTTGCCAGGGCAATGGCCGAGCAGATCGGCAAGATGATGGGGACAGAGCTGAAAGTAGACTGGGTTGTTGTGAACAACAAGACAAGGATTGCATTCCTTGCAAACAGGAGGATCGACCTCGCGATCAGAAGCATGAGCCACACCAGGAGCCGTGATGAGCAGGTAGATTATGCAGAGCCGCCGTATCTCTGGACAGGCAAGATATTCTATGCCAAAAAGGGGAGATTTAAATCACCGATGGACATCTGCGGCAAGAGAATGGCCGTTACCCAGGGCTCCAATGCCTATATCGCTGGGCAGGAATATCTGAAAGAGATGGGATGCGACAAGGAATTCGACATCAAGTCATTCCAGAACAATGCAGAGTGCTTTCTTGCCCTGAAGCAGGACAAGGTCGATGCATATATTCAGGATACCCCGATCATTGCGGGCGTAGCCGGAGCAGAAGGTGTTGATTATGAGCCGGTCGGGCCGATCTTCAGCCCCGGACTCTATGGTATCGGCACACCGCCGAACGACAGCAAGTGGAGGGACACTGCAAGCTTCGCCCTGCAGGACCTGCTTGCAAACGGGACCTACGAGAAGATCTACCAGAAGTGGTTCGGCCCCAACGGCATCGCTCCGCTGCCGGTCAATTCACGGCCGAGGCTTCCGGAAGATATCTTCGGTGACAGAAACCAGTTTGTCTGGCCTAACTAGTAATAACGTTGTTATCTGGCCCCGGTACGCTTTCGTTCCGGGGCTGGATATTTTTTAAATTGATGAACATAATGGCAGGAAAGCTTTCATCCGCAATGACCAGTCTCTTTGACGTAGCCTTCATCCTGATTATGGTGACGCTCTTTATGATCGTGGTTGCAACAAAGCCGGTTTACGAAACAATTGTAAAGTGCTCAAAAAAGAAATAATGAATACTTTTGACAAAAAAATAAGCGAACATGGATTCTTTCCGCTCGCAGCTGAAAATATATCGACCCTCCAGGTCAATATAGGGTATAAATGCAATCTGAGATGCACGCATTGCCATGTTCAGGCATCCCCGGAAAGAAAAGAAGAGATGTCGTTAAGCACTCTTTCGAAGGTATTGGATATATTGAAAGAGCACGACAGCATTACAACGGTTGACATTACCGGCGGATCACCTGAACTGAATCCATACTTTCAATATTTTGTGATTGCATGCGTTGACAGAGGCAAGAATGTAATCGTCAGAACGAATCTTGCAATATATTCGGAGCCCGGGATGGAAGAGCTTCCAGAATTGATGGCCCACAATAAGGTCAAGATAGTGGCTTCTCTCCCCTGCTATACAGAGGAAGGCATCGACAGCCAGCGGGGGAAGGGGACGTATAAAAAGGCAATGGCCGCTTTACGAAAACTGAACTCACTGGGATATGGTAAAGAAGGATCAGGGCTGGAAATCGATATTATGTTTAATCCGGCCGGGGCTGAGGTCGCTCCAGACCAGGACGTGCTCGAAAAAGCATATAGGGAACAATTAGCAGGGCAGGAAATTACCTTTAACCATCTGATTGCTTTGAGCAACATGCCCATCGGCAGGCTCGGTAACAGGATGTCAGATGGTGAGAAGAAAGAGTATTTGAAGCACCTGAAGAGCAAGTACAATCCTGAAACGGTCGAAAATCTCATGTGCAGGCATTTGATCAGCGTAGCACCCGACGGGACCATCTATGATTGTGATTTCTGGCAGATGCTGAAGCTTCCGATCAAGAACAGAAGATCAAACGATATAAAGAGTTTTGATTATGACGCGCTGAAGAATCGCGAAATACTGACTGCATCCCTCTGCTTCATGTGCACAGCCGGAGCCGGGGCGGGCTGCAGCGGCGCATTGACATAACGGGCGAAAAAATTTTTCTCTTTTATTTGCGTAATTGTGCATACAGGCAATTTAATTGTATTTATTAACGTTCTCAAAAGAGACAGAAACATTCATAGAGAATGCAGATGCATGCTGAATTAAATAATTCCAAAAAAAAATGGGAAACGATGCTGGGTGCGCTCGCGGACAGAATCCGCCTGCTTATTATCAATGAGCTGTTAAAGCGGGAATCCTCTGTCAATGAACTTGTTGATGCATTACGCATTCAAACGTACAATGTGTCAAAGCATTTGAGAGTATTGGAAGAAAGCGGGCTGATCATGAAAAGAAAAGATGAAATCAAACGGATCTATAAGATATCAGAAGACCTGCAGCCTCATTCTTCAGACACAAGGCGGGTTCTGAACCTGGGGTGTTGTAAATTTATATTTAATTGAATTGCAGACAGCAATTATAATGCGGTCCTCCCGTAACTAATTCTTTAGCTCATACTCATCCATGCCGATTTGATATATAAATGCGTCCGGATGATAAAATACAAGTATATTTTCGCAGACTGCCATCATGACCCAAAGCACGAAAGATCTTATTCTCAAGTCTCTCCCCTTTCTCAGAAATCACAAGGCGATCATTTCGAGACTGAGGATGCTCCGGCGCTATAAGGGGGACCCGGCAAAACCCAATATCATGCATATCGCGGTCACGGACAAATGCAACATGTCCTGCCCCTTCTGCCTGTACAGAAATGACAACAAACGCTCGAGAACAATTGACGCTGACAAGGCAATTTCATTAATACGGGAGATTGACAGCCCGGTCGTTTTAATGAGCGGCGGCGAGCCACTGATTCATGGAAAAATTCTGGAAACCACCAGGAAGATCGTTCAGGAGTGCCGGGAAGCGGGAAGGATTACGGGTGTGCTGACAAACGGTGTAACCCTCAAAAAAGTATTAATGAAGGCGTATCCGGAGTTCAGGCCCGGGAGCAAGTTCTTTATCCAGATATCGATTGACGGATTGAAGGACGTCCATGATGAACTGAGGGGACACTTTGATCTCATTATGGAGAACATAGCGTTTGCAAGAGATGCGGGGCATCTTATCTACACGAATACGGTTGTCAGCAAGGACAATATCGAATTTCTGAATGACATTATGGGGTTCGTTTCCGGCGTGAGTGACAGAATATACCTGAATCCAATGGTCAATAATGAGAACGCACTGGACCGCAATGGATTGAGAAAGCTGGGAGAATTTATCCAGAGCCGCCAGGACATGCGGATCGGCAACAGCATTAATTTCGGGAAATTTCTGAACGGACGCCGCGATCTGAAATGCATGTTCCACAGCCTCATAAGTGTCACGCCCACAGGAAAGATAAAATTCCCCTGTTACTGTTATGGGGAAGGGTCGGAATATGTCGACTCGTTTCAGGAATACATTGACAGGGTGAAGGCCCGGAGAGAAGATTTTGAAGAGAAGCGGGCGCCGCAATGCAGAAACTGCTACACGCACTGCCTGCATGAGGCAGATGTCTATGCACAGCACTACTGGGATGAGATTATTGAACAGGCAAAACGGCCTGCGTGCCTGTATAAGAAATATGTCAGGCCGTTGTACACAAAGGTGACCTAACCGGCCTTCTCCAATGAAGCAAAAAAATCTTTTTTAATGAGACCTGCGTTTATATCAGTGACAACTGTTATCGTGTCGTGAGCGTATTTATGAGTATAGGTTCCATCATTGCGCAGTTCCGGACGGGGGGCTGTTACTGTTGTGCAGGCGAGAGGTATTTTTAACGCAGCAACAGCAGCTACATCATAAATGGCTTTTGGAAGTCCAAATCTTCTCATGAAAAGCTTCCATAAATAATTTCCTATAAGCCTCCTGCCCTCGATGTGCACCCGATCCTTCAAGCGGATTTTCAGCTTGTCTGCGGTTCCCACTGCTGGAATCAGTGTGAGGTCAATACCGGATGCAAAGATGACCTGGGCGGCAATGATATCATTTTTATTGTTAAAAAAGAGCCCGCCTTCGGGCCATTGCTTGCCGGCAAGCCACAGACACATTACCTTCCTCTCAATGGCCGGTTCAATGAGATAGGCTGATGCAAGATTTGTAAGCGGTCCTATGCAAATAATGTGCAGGGGTTCCTGCGCCTTCAGGGCTTCCCTGATGATAAATCGTGCGCTCTCAGAGTCACGGGGTGTTGAGTGATCAGCAAACGCTTCCACGGCACCGGGCAATACCGGGTAATCATCCTTTTTGCCAAGCAGATTCAGGACATGAAGAATTTCTTCATGGCTATTCTCCATACTGCCATCTTTCCCGAAATGGGCAGCGGTGAATCCCCGTATATCAAAGGATTCAGAGAGTACAGCATATGTGATTGCGTACTGGTCGTCGATTTCGTTCGCTGTGTCAGAGTCGATTATTATTTTTTTAAGAGGTGCATTCATAAATAGCTCACCAGACTGAGGACAACGTTAACAATATTTATTTGATAAGATATTATAAATCAAGTTGTTTAAGGTTGTTCAAAACAGATTATTCATGTCGCGTGGTATCATTAAGACGGAGAACGCCATGCATAAAGCGAAGAAAGGAAAATGGATAGCTGTTACTCTTGCAGGACTGTTCGTCCTGATAAGTCTCGGTATTGTTACGGGATCTGTTGACAGAATCATCGATGCGTGCAAGGCATTTATTTATTGCAATGCCTCAGAACTGCTGGATAAGACCGGTCAACACAAATAAACATCTGAAGGCCGCTCCCCATAAGCCTCACTTCTCCTGAAATTGTCATAAATGTTCTGTTTAAGAAATGAACACCTTGTTCAGTGATTGAGCTTTTATTGGCCCGCAATTTTCCTAATTGACTGAATATCAAAGATACTTTCCATGGTATCTAATTTGCATCTTTTTTAAAAATGTAATAATCATGCTCATTGCCAGAGCATGAAACGGGCACTGCTATCGGAGTATATCCTCTTAACCCGTTACGGGGAGCCCTGAAAACGGGTGAGTCAGGACAGTATGATTCAATTTATAAATGTCTTCAAAGCATTCAATCCGGAGTGCATACCTTTAAATAATATTAATCTGCAGATTGCGAAAGGGGAAGTCGTTGTTATATGCGGGCCCAGCGGAGCCGGAAAGAGCACATTTCTCAGAACAGTCAACAGGCTTGAGTCCATAGACAGCGGTGACATAATAATCGACGGCAAGTCGCTTGCAAGTCCGACAACAAACATTACCACGCTCAGGGCCGAGATCGGCATGGTGTTTCAGCACTTTAATCTATATCCCCACAAGACCGCAATCAAGAATATTACCCTTGCACCAAGAAAGGTGAGGAAACTGGGTAAGAAGCAGGCTGAAGCGCGGGCCGTAAAACTGCTCGAAAAAGTGGGATTGCTGCACAAACGTGATGCCTTCCCCGTGCAGTTGTCCGGAGGCGAGCAGCAGCGCGTTGCAATAGCCAGAAGCCTTGCAATGGAACCAAAGATCATGCTCTTTGATGAGCCGACCTCTGCACTTGACCCGGAACTGATCAGCGATGTGCTTGATGTTATAACCTCTCTTGCAAAGGAAGGAATGACCATGGTGATCGTCACCCATGAGCTGGCATTTGCGCAGAAAGTTGCCGACAGGATCGTGTTCATGGACCAGGGCGCGATCATCGAGATTGGAAAGCCCGATGAAATTCTTGCGGATCCACAACATCCAAGGACAAAAGAGTTTGTAAGCAATGTCCTGCATGTCGGGCGGGATGACTATGAAGAGACTGCCGAATCAGCTTCGCACGACCTGACTGCTGCCGCTCACAATGTTTCTGTTGAAAGTTCATAAACAAAATGGGGAAGAACAAAATTTCCGTCATCATCATAACCCTCAATGAAGAGCGGTATGTGGAGCGGCTGCTCAAACAGCTCAGTATCGATAATGAAATTGAACTCATTGTCTCTGACGGCGGCAGCATAGACCGTACAGCCAGGGCTGCAAAACAATACACACAAAACGTGGTTGTGGGAGAGCGGGGGCGGGGAGTGCAGCTGAATGCAGGTGCAGCGCTTGCCACCGGAGATATATTGTGGTTTCTCCATGCAGACTCGATACCGCCTGATGATTATAAAGATCACATTATAACGACCCTGGGGATGTCCGGTGTTGCGGGTGGTGCCTTTAAACTCCATATCGACTCTGACCTGTCCTCATTAAAAACCGTATCGATGGTTGCCGGTTTACGATCAAAGCTGACAAGGATACCCTTTGGTGATCAGGGCGTATTTGTTAAAAAAGAAACCTTTGAAAGGTTGAAAGGATTTAAGAATATCCCCCTTATGGAAGATATTGACTTTGGCCGGAGACTGAAAAAAGAAGGCATGGTCGTCCTGTTACCATCAGGGATAAAGACATGTTCACGCAAATGGGAACAGGACGGAATACTCAAGACAACCCTCAGGAACTGGGTATATATCACCCTTTTTTTTATGGGGTATTCCCCGCACAAACTCTATCGACGATATTACCGCAGACACCTTTATCTTACGATGCAGCGAAAGACAATCAGAAAGAGGAAGGGCTGGAGCAGGGTTATGCAGAACTGGAACTGGAGAAACAATCATAAGAAACAGGAAGTGGACAGTTCTCATGAAAATCCCGGATAGGGAAACTGTTTCTATCGAGGTCGGACCTCGGTAATTTCTATTTTGACTTCAGGATCTTTTCAATGATCGTGCTTGTTGATATCCCCTCAACGAACCGGATAGTGCGGACCTCTTTTACAAGATCGTTTCCGACAATATCTTCCTTCTTCCAGTCAGCGCCCTTTACGAGCACGTCAGGCTGGATCGCTTTAATCAAATCATACGGCGTGTCTTCGCTGAACAGGACAATATAGTCAACAGACTCGAGCGCTGCCAGCACTTCAGCTCGCTGATCCTCAGGGTTAACCGGCCGGCCCGGTTTTATGGACGACACGGAAGCATCTGCGTTGAGGCCGATGACAAGGACATCCCCCAGCTTCTTTGCTTCGTTCAGGTAACGGACGTGCCCGATATGGATGAGGTCAAAGCACCCGTTGGTAAAGACGATTTTTTTGCCGGTTTTTTTTGTGCTGGCGATAATCTCTCTTATTTTTGATCTGTCGATTATTTTGTCTCTGCTCATCAGTAATCAATTGTAAATTGTGAGTGTCAAATTTGCAATGCTTCCTTTCATGCCCACTCCCGGTGTGGACATGAAACTGTCCACACCGGGAGTGGGCAGAGGTGAAATTTGCATTTGACTAATGATCAAGTTACGATTACAATTTTCCCATGCTCGAAAATAAATATAAACATCTCTATGAAGCGCGGCTCGAATCAATCGCAAAAAAAATTTATATTACGCCCAATGCCATCACAGGAACGGGCCTGTTCATCACAATCATTGCCTCTGTAACGCTTGCGCATGACTTGTTCTGGGGAGGAATCCTTGTTCTGGCCGCAGGTTTCTTTGACATGCTCGACGGAGCGGTTGCCCGCGCACATGACAAATCCACTGAGTTCGGCGCTTTTCTTGACTCTGTCCTGGACAGATACTCTGATGCACTGATCTTCCTTGGATTTACTGCGTACTTCTTTAAGGTACAGTCAACGACAGGCATCTGGTTAAGCCTCGCCACCATGGTCGGTGCACTGCTTATAAGCTATACACGGGCAAGGGCAGAGGGCCTGGGCAGAGAGTGTAAGGTAGGAATCATGGAAAGGCCGGAAAGAGTCATGCTGCTGGCATTTGCCGCCATAACAGGCTGGGTCCAGCCGATTATGGGGATACTGTTTATCTTAACGCATGGAACGGCAATGCAGAGGATCTATCATGTCTGGAAAGTAATGAAAAAATAATCAGAACTCTATTCCTTTCCTCGCCTTGACCCCCAGATTTGAGGGATGTTTCACCATACGCATTTCTGTTACATAATCTGCGGCGTTGATCAGTTCTTCGGGAGCATTTCTGCCGGTAAACACCAGTTCAAGGCCTTCAGGCTTGCTTTCTATGATCCTTCTTATATCACCGGCAGATGCGTAGCCATTGCCAACGGCATTGTTGATCTCATCCAATATGACAAGATCGTATTTCCCGCTCGCAATGTGTGCGATGGAGCGGTCAATCGCTTTCCTGATTGTTTTTTTGAGTTCCTCGCGTCTTACCGTCGGATCAAATAACGGGGAGGTCTGTCCCTTAAACTTTATCACCGTAATGCCGCATTTTTTGGCAGCAATTGCCTCGCCTGAAGTTTTGATTCTGCTTTTCAGAAACTGGAGGACCAGTACATTCTTCCCGTGCCCTGCCGCCCGCATCGCAAGACCGAACGCAGCTGTGGTCTTGCCCTTGCTCTCACCGGTGTAGACGTGTATGAATCCTTTAGACATAATGTGTCTCAGCAGGCAGTAACGAGTATGCAGCAAGCAGAATTTCCTGCCGTTCCGTTCCCCGTCGATAAATGTTAACTATTGTATAGTGCCCGATGTGTTTCATTCAAGGCATGGAACAGGTTACTGTGTCAGCCCGTATTTTTTCAGTTTCAGATAGAGCGTCTTCCGGTCTACACCGAGAAGCCTGCTGGCCCGTGTCTGATTTCCGCCGGTCTCTTTCAGCACGGTCAATATATAGTCCCGTTCCACCTCTCTCAGCTGCCGATGCTCAGGACTTCCCGCGGACAATGCATTCCCTTTGATAGCAAGGTCGTCTCCGGTAATGACCTCTGATTCACATAAGATGACCGCCCTTTCAATAACATTCTCAAGCTCTCTTACATTGCCGGGCCAGTCGTACCTGAAAAGCATCTCTGCCGCGTCGTCATCCAGGGCGTTTACGGTCTTGGAAATCTTTCGCCCATAGTGCCTGATAAAGTGTTCTGCCAGCGGTTTAATATCCTGCTTTCTATCCCTGAGGGGCGGGATTTCTATATTGATTACATTTAACCGGTAAAAGAGATCTTCCCGAAACTTCCCCCTGATCATTTCCTCCTGCAGATTTTTATTCGTCGCAGCAATTACTCGTACGTCTGCATTCAGGGATTTATTCCCTCCAACCCGGCGGAAATCCCCTGAATCGAGAAAGCGGAGGAGCTTGGCCTGCAGAGAGACCGGTATTTCCGCAATTTCATCAAGAAAGAGAATCCCTCCGTTCGCGGTCTCAACCAGACCGTTCTTTACCTTCAGGGCATGTGTAAAGGCGCCCTTTTCATGACCAAAGAGTTCGCTTTCCATCAGGTGCTCAGATAAAGTGGAACAGTTGAGCGCAATAAAAGACTTCTTGTTCCGTCCGCTTTTTTTCCATATGGAATGTGCAACAAGCTCTTTTCCGGTTCCGCTCTCACCGGATATAAGCACCGTAGAGTCAGTGGGCGCGATTTTGTCTATAAGGGTCAGGATTTCTCTGAACCGGGGGCTCTCTCCCACAAAGGTGTCCGGCGATTCCCTCCTGGCGAGTTCCTTTTTGAGGAGCTGATTTTCGAGGCTGAGTTTTCTCTGTTCATACGCGCGGTTAATGACTATTGATAGTTCATCCAGCTTGTAGGGTTTGGTCAGATAATCAGATGCCCCGGCCTTCATCGCACTGACCGCCGTATCGACCGTTGCCTTTCCTGTTAATACTATTATGGCCGGTGCGGCAGGGTCATTCTTTAATTTTTTCAACATGGACATGCCGTTCATGCCGGGCATAACAATATCCAGAAGGATAATATCAAAGGATGAGTCCATAAGTTTCGAACAGGCCCTGTCACCGTTTTCCGCTGTGTCCGTATGGTAACCCTTCCGGCCCAGTTCCTTTTTCAGGAGCCTCCGGACAGCCTCTTCATCATCAACTATTAATATGCGTATACTCATAAGGAAAACAGGGTTCGAATGACTATGATCAATTAGTAATTTACAATGAATAGTTGTTTGAAAGATGTTTTATAATTACTCATTACACATTGATAATTGATAATTAACGGTTGACCCCCCCTGGTCCCTAACATTTAGTTACTCTTTACGGGAAGCCTGACAATAAACGTTGCTCCACTACCCGGTTTACTTTCCACATCGATGGTTCCGTCATGTTCTGCAACGATCCGGTGGCAGATCGAAAGACCGAGTCCCGTTCCTTCACCCACAGGCTTTGTACTGTAAAACGGATCAAATACTTTATCAATGATATCCTTGGCTATGCCTCTTCCGTTATCTGAGATCTTGATACGAATATACTCTTTGGTATAGGGGCTGCCTTCATGAGATGTACTGATCACAATTTCTCCATCGTCTTTCATAAAGTAAAATGAATTCATAATGATATTTACCAGCACCTGTCTCATCGAACCGGGGTCAGCCATGGTCTCCGGGATTTCCCTCTGCAACTTCAGTTCTATCCGGTGATTGTGTGTCCGTGCCCCGTGCTTTACCAGAAGGATAACTTCCTTGATCAGCCCGTTGATATCTATTTTTCTGAAGGTACCGCCTGACGGGCGGGCAAAATCAAGGAGTGTCTTCAGAGTATCTTTGCACCGGAACATCTCATTATGGATTGTCTCGAGGTATTCAGGGAAATCCTCAAAGGCGCTGAGTGCATTCAGCGCAGGGTCCTTTGCCCGCTCGAGCAGGGCCTCCGAATACCCCGCTATTATGCCAAGGGGGTTATTGATCTCATGGGCGACACCGGCAACAAGGATGCCGAGAGAGGCGAGTTTGTCGGCACGTATCAGGCGCTGCTCAAGCCGCTTCTGTTCTGTGACCTCACGAAGATAGTTAACAACACCATAAATATCACCTTCGCTGTTCAGGAGGGGATATGTCCAGAAATAATAGATGTTCCCGTTCACTCCCTTTATTTCTTTAAATAACTGACGTTTGTGTTCTATTGATTCAAACGAGAGGTGTTCCCCGTCCCTGATCTGGAGCGTTTTAAAAATTTCATGGGAACTCTTCTGAATTAAAGAGAGCTCGGCCCTGCCCGATTTTTCAATGACTGCCCTGTTTACTCTCAGAATTTTTCCTTTTAAATCCTCTATCCACACCATGTCGGTAATGGCATCAAAGGTCTTTTCCCACTCCCGCTTCTCTTTCTTTACTTCTTCAAAGAGCAGGGCGTTCTCAAGTGCAACGGAAAGGTGTTTTGCGATCGGCAGCAGTATGTCGAGGTCCTTCTCTGAATAGGTATCAGGGGCCGTACTGTCCAGGTTCAGCGCGCCGAGCGGCCTGTCTTTATACAGAGGGACACTGATTGTGGAACGGATGCCCTCATTGAGCAGGGCTGAATCAAACTGAAAGGACATATCATTCTGGAGATCGCGGTTTATCCATGGTTTCTGATGTGTTGCGACCCATCCGGCGCTTGTTTCCCTGGTAGGCGCAACAACGCCTTTTGTCAGTTTTGTCGGACGCCGGGTGTCAATCGCAAATATCTCGAGCACCTCCCTGTCCTCTTTCAGGAGGGTGATGCTCGCCCGGTCAAAGTCGATCATCTGTCTGATTTCGGAAAATGCGAGCCTGAAGATATGCCCGATGCTGAGACTCGAATTGACAACGCTGCTGATCTCATTGATCAGCTTTATCTGCTGTACCTTCTCTTTCAGATTTTCAATCAGGCGCGCATTCTCTATTGCCACCCCGAGTTGATTTCCGATAGCAGTCAAAAACTGGATATCAAGCGACGAAAAATAATCACGCATCCTGTCTGCAACCCCGAGAACACCTACCACCCTTCCCCTTGCGTCCCCGATGTTTCTGACGACGAGCGGCACCCCCGCGATGCTGTTATAAACGGACAGCGTGCTTTCATGGGAGGAAACCCTTGGGTCGTCCGGGACATTTCTGACAAGAAGGGCCTTCTCCGACATGAAGACCCTTTTCACAAAATTCTCATAGGGTCTGAGTATCTGAACATCATCAGCGTCTTCTTCATCTGCCCCCTGAAAGCAGCAAAGCGTTAACGCTCCTGTATTGTCATCCTTCAGGTATATCCAGGCAGCATCCGCATTCATTTCATTGACCAGGGTATCAAGGACACCTTCATTCATCTCTTTCAGATCTGCTGCCCGGCTCAGTGTTTTCGAGAGCGCGTTATAGGTGTTAATCTCTTTTCTCCTGTGGGCTGCGCGTGTCTCGATCCTTTTTTGTTCACTGAGGTCTTTTACAACAACGATAAACCCGCTGGAATGTTGAATGAACGTTATTTTTGCCGCAAAATCTTCCCGTTCTTTCTGTATGCATCTTCCTTCCAGGACAGAAACGTTCCTGCCCGTAAGGTCCTCACGCATAATTGAAGGGACATTGATAATGTCAAAGACAGGTCTGTTGATAACCTCCTCCTGGTTGAAGAGAAGGCGGGATTTCACAGAATCATTGCTGTCCGTAATCAGGAAATCCTCATCCACAGCAAAGGCAGGCACATGCAGACTGTCAAGCACTTCCCACAGAAGCATACTATTCTTGTGTTCATGAATAACCGGCTTCATCCTTTGATTGTAGCATACTCTCCGAAAATCGGGGAAATATTCCCCGGCATGTGGCATTCTTCCCCCTTCATTCTGATTTCTGTAAAATAGTGTCCTTTTATTATAATAGGTTATCAATAAATCCCCCTGGCACTGATGTTGCAAATTTAACCATTGCAACTACTATTATTCCGGCAACCACAGGATTCAACGTAGTAACAGAACTCTTATTAACAGCCTTTTTCATGTAACGAACGAATGAATAAAAGGCCAGATGAAAAAGGAGGACCTCATTTATGACATCCAGGGAAGTGATTCTAAAAGCATATGAAGGCGGCAAACCTGACCGTGTTCCGGTGACGTTATTCGGCGGCGGAATGTGGAGCATCAAGGATTACGGGGCTACGTTCAAGGACTTATCGCTGGATGCCCGTACGATGTCTGATATGTTGGTATCCATGTCCGGGAAACTACTGTGCGATATTGTCTATGCAGGCTCGGGGTATAACAATTTTCACGCGTCTGCGTTTGGGGGGGGGATTAAATTCAGGGAGATGGGCGCGCCGGACCTTGAAGAATCCTTTGTTTCTTCGGAAGAGGACCTGAAGAAGCTTGACCTCGGAAGGCTGAATGAGAGTGAAGTCATCAGCACCGTCATTGCGGCATTACGAGATACAAAATCAAAAATCGGCAATGAATATGTTGTTACCATGACAGCCTGGGGCCCGTACACCCTCGGAGCGAGGATGGTTGGCGAAGAAACAATGATGAAGGCCACGTTTAAAAAACCTGATTTTGTTCACAAGGTTACAGACTTTGCCACTGACCTGCTCATCCATCTTTACGAACCCATTGTGTCTGACGGCACGGTCGAGGTGATCAGTCTTGCTGATCCGACAGCCTCAGGCGACCTGATATCAAAGAAACAGTTTGAGACATTTGCCCTGCCGTACCTGAAAAAATTCACTGACTGGGCAAAATCCAGAAATGCGCATACACTCGTCCATATATGCGGCAACACCACGGACCGGCTCGACCTGTTCCCGCAAACAGGGGCCAGCTGTATCAGCCTTGACCATAAGACAGATATCGCAAAGGCAAAGGACACGCTTCACGGGAAGATGTGTTTTGGCGGGAATGTTGATCCGGTCAATATCATGCTGCAGGGAAGTGTCCAGGATGTGGAAGATGCCTGCAAGCGTGTAATTGAAACTGCCGGCACAGAGGGAGGTTTTGTCCTTATGCCGGGCTGTGACATACCGCCAACCGTTCCATATGAGAATATACAGACGTTTATCCGGATAGCCAGGGACTGGAAACTTTAGCGAAAGGAGGGTAGCGAGAAAATAAGCTTTCCGCAACGGAGGGTGAAATGGGAATATTTGATGAATTAAAAAAACTGTTTACTCAGAAAGAAGATGATTCTGGGCAAAAAAAGGAGGGTATCATGTCTGAAAAAAAGATGACCGCAGAAGAATGTAATGAATATATGATGAAACAGTGCGGTTTTGTCCCGAGAATGTTCAAAATTATCAATACCGTTACCCCTGACCCCGGAAAGACCTTTGCCGATTTTTACGCGAGTATTTTTGGTGACGGGGCGCTCTCAAAAAAGGTCAAAGAGCTCATGTTCATGTCCGGGGGGGTGGCCTACTGTTCTCCGCGGTGCATCATCCATGTCATCCCGGCGATCAGGGAAGGAGCAACGACCGGTGAAATTTTTGAGGCCGCCGCTGTCGGCATGATCCTGGCGGGTTTTGTCCCCGGCGGCCCTGGCATCCCCTATGCGTTTGAATATGCCCTCAAGTGTCTCGATATCGAAGCAAAATTTAACAAAGGTGAGGAGTGGGAATATCTGCCGCAGACCAAATTTGATCACGGCATCTATTGATACGTGCTGCAGCAGCAATGCATGCAGAGAGATGAATGTAGGGGCGGGTTTTATGCCCGCCCCTACAAAACCTGCCCCTGCAATTACAAATAAGGAGATTGCATGTTTCAGTTTTCGACAGAACAAAAAGTATTTGATATAGGCGCCATACAGATAGGCGGTCAGCCGGGCGAACGCCCGCCCCTGCTCATTGCTTCGATGTTTCATAACAAGGACAGGATCCTTCAGGACAGAAAAGGCAATTTTGATCGTGAAAAGGCAAAAGCATTGATACGGAAACAGGAAGAGCTTTCAGCATCCACGGGAATCCCTTCAATGGTTGCCCTCGTGGCAAATACCGCTGAAGAGGCTCAGATTTATATAGATTTCTACCTTGAGACAACGGATATGCCCTTTGGCATTGATATGTGGGTTGCTGAAAAAAGGGCAAAAGCAACTGAATATATTGCCAAACTGGGTGTTCAGGATAAATTCCTCTATAACAGTATTACCCCTTGGGACAAGGACATTAAAGGTCAGGTCAATAAACTGAAAGACCTTGGCATCAACCATGTCGTTGTTCAGGCATTTGACGATAAAGACCAGTCAGCTGCCGGCCGGCTCAAATCGCTCGAGAGCCTGCTGTCGCAGGGAGCGGGTGATTTTGACACGGTCATTGTTGATACATCCGTTATGAACCTGCCGGCTACCTCGTTTTCATTAATCGCGAATAAATTAATCAAAGAAAAGACAGGGCTCCCCTGCGGAGGAGCATATTCAAACGGGACGCATATGTGGAAGGAAGCAAAGGATCTGTGGGGCATCGACGGCTTCAGGGCCATGGATGCGGTAGCGCAGGGGATGTCGTCGGTTCTCTGGAGCGATTACAATTTTTACGGGCCTGTTGTTACGGCGCCGCGTATATTCCCGGCTGTTGCAACGGCCCATATGCTTCTGTCGACACTCGTGTACCACGAAACGCAGAGCATTCCGGAAAACAGCGGACTGCCGATCAGAAAATATTACTCTGACTTCATAGGAAAACTTGTTGCAGGAGAGGCCCGCAAATGACAGCGGAGATAAAAAAGGAGGACATATGCCGGATTCAATGACACCACGGGAAAGAGTGCTGAAACTCTTTGCAGGAGAAGAAACAGACAGGCCGCCCTGTTTCAGCGGCATGGGAAATGTGACTGCTGAGGGGCTCAAGAAATTCGGGTATAAATTCGCTGCGGTGCATTCAGATGCGAAAATGATGGCAGATTCAGCAGCCTCATCCTACAAACTGTTTGGTTTTGAATGCGCGGTCGTTCCCTTTGACCTCTGTGTCGAGGCAGAGTCAATGGGCTGCGAAATAAATGTCTATTCGCACCTCGATGATATCCTCTATCCGACGATAAAGACAAAACTCATCAATACAGAAGATGAAATGGAGATTCAGATTCCATCCGATCTTGCAACACGGGGACGGGTCCCGATGATGAAGGACGTTATCGGCCTTCTGAAAAACGACGTCGGGAATGAGGTTGCCATCGGCGCTCATGTGCTCGGACCGTTTACGCTTGCCGGTCAGATCATGGAGCTGAACACGCTCTTAAAGCTCTCTTTCAAAAAGCCGGACAAGGTCGGAACGCTGCTTGATATGCTTGCGGACGCACTTCTTGTCATTGCGAGGGAGTATGAAGACGCGGGCGCTGACTACATTACCGTTCGGGAAATGGGAGCGACATCTGATGTGCTCAGTCCGAGAGTGTTCAAAAACCTGATCCTCCCGTATCTCAAAAAGATCTTTGCCGGACTGAAGAAAGATACGGTGGTGCATATATGCGGGAAGACCAATGATATCGCGCTCTTTATGGTTGAGTCGGGGGCAAAGGCGATCAGTGTTGACCAGAAAAACGATGTTGCGGACACGAGAAAGAAGATCGGTGCCGACGCCCTGCTGTTTGGGAATTATGATCCTTATAACATCCTTGTTTCCGGCACCCCGGAACAGGTCCGGGAAACCATGAAACAGTGTATGGACAACGGTGTAAACGCCGTATGGCCGGGGTGCGACATATGGCCGACCGTGCCGCCCGAGAATTTTCATGCAATGATGGATGAGGTAAAAAAATACAGGAGGTAATCTATGGCGAGCGATGAGAAACAAAAAGAG
>Ga0209536_100006080_pt1 | contig 18554 bp, 16 predicted proteins | sample DeeMarSeWOR28_12_FD_187461 | JGI IMG/M metagenome (GOLD analysis project Ga0209536, IMG submission 187461) | Marine sediment microbial communities from White Oak River estuary, North Carolina - WOR-2-8_12 (SPAdes) (version 2) | ecosystem: Environmental > Aquatic > Marine > Intertidal zone >... | reverse complement strand
AAGGACAACGGCGTTTCGACATATTGGTGCGGTATCCGGATGATATTCGTAAGGATTTGGAAGACATCCAGGAAGTACCACTGAGACTTCCAAACGGGAGTTTTATTCCATTGAAACGGGTAACCACCATTACGGCCCAGGAAGGTCCCCGAGAGATACAGCGCGAAAACGGATGGAGACGGCTCATCGTGGGTATCAACATCCGGGATATTGACATGGGGACGTATGTCAGCAATCTGCAAAAAGCCATTGGTGAGCAAGGCAATATTCCTCCCGGCATTTTCCTTGAATATGGCGGTGCCTTTGAAAACCAGCAGCGAGCCATGAACCATCTGCTATTGGTGGTTCCACTATCTCTGTTCATTATCATTGGGCTCATGTATCTGAATTTTGGGAAAATGAGGTATGCACTTTTGATCCTTCTGAATTTGCCGTTTGCACTTTCAGGTGGTGTATTTTTTCTGTGGATTCGCGGGATGTACCTGTCGGTATCTGCCAGTATTGGATTTTTGGCACTTTTTGGGGTGGCCGTACTCAACGGTATTGTATTGGTAGATCATATCAATGAACTTCGTAAAAGCGGCATAAAACGCAGATTGGCGGTTATTGAAGGTGCCACAGATCGTCTGCGTCCGGTGCTCATGACAGCACTGGTCGCCAGCCTGGGATTTATTCCAATGGCCTTCAATACGGGACCCGGATCTGAAGTTCAACGACCATTGGCAACCGTCGTGATTGGGGGGCTGGTGACATCTACTTTGTTAACCCTGATGGTATTACCCATCATTTACAATTGGATTGAAGAAGGAATCCGTCCAAAAAAGAACGAAAATGGCTCATAATGTTAACCTGGGAAAAGGGCCATCCTGATTCACCAACAAATGTCCGTACATAATAATCCTTTTTTTGTATCTTAGCTCTAATCAACTTAATAAACATTATGGAAAATTTAACTGCTGAACAGCAACAAGAGGTCCGCTATGCCGGATTTTGGCTCCGTTTTGTAGCATACATTATCGATGACCTGATTTTGGGCTTTGTTGGATTCCTGTTGTCCCTGCCATTCATAGGGGGCATCGTTTTTTCAGGATTGCGCATTGCCGAAGCAGAGGATAACTTTGAATCGATTGCACCAGGCATTGCTGGTATTTTTGGTTCCATTTTCGGAATGATACTGGTTACCGTAGCAGCAGGATGGCTGTATTTTGCCCTGATGGAATCTTCAAAAACCCAGGGCACTCTGGGGAAAATGGCCCTGAGCCTGAAAGTCACTGATATGGAAGGCAATAAGATCTCATTTGGAAGAGCCACGGGTCGGTATTTTGGAAAGATCATTTCAGGTATGATCTTTATGATTGGCTACATCATCGCGGGATTGACCGAAAAGAAGCAAGCGTTGCATGATATTATGGCCTCCTGCCTGGTGATCCGGAAACCAGCCTAGGTCTTTCATGGATTTTAAATATCATCCCGGATAAGTCATCCGGGATTTTTTTTAATGTAAAAGGGATGTTTTTATTAATTTTACCGCATCATGGATATGGACGAAAAAAACAGGGATTATTCAAACGATGATATCACCGTTTACTGGCGACCCGGGAAATGCATTCATTCGTCGGTATGCTATACCAAATTAATAGAGGTGTTTAATCCCATCAAACGGCCGTGGGTCAACCTTTCTGGAGCTCCGACTGAAAAGATCATTGAAATCGTTAACGAATGTCCTACCGAAGCCCTGATGTGGAAATGGAATGACGAAAATAAAAATGAACACATTACTGAAGCCGATAAAAACCATATCAGGATCAGACGACCTGATGATTATGCAACACTGGATGTTAATACAACCACACCCGATCCGGTGCAGGTAAAGATCATGAAAAATGGTCCGTATGTGATCCAGGGATCATTTAAGGTATACACTGAAAACGGCCAGATTTATAAAACAGGTCGATTTACATCACTCTGCAGGTGTGGACAGTCCAATACCATGCCTTTTTGCGATGGGATGCACCGAAAAACAGGATTTCAGGATGAATAAACCAGAGGATAGATCACCCGATTCAGCTGAATTCTTGATCCATGAAAATGGGCCTATCAGATTAAGCGGCAAATTTACTTTAACCCGTGCCGATGGCCAGCCGATTGAAATCGATGGTGATGCATACTTATGTCGATGTGGTGGTTCCGCGAATAAACCATTTTGCGATGGTTCCCACCGGTCTGTTGGTATAAAAAAATAATTCTGCGGAGTGTACTTGCTCTCTATATCCGATTTCCAGAATGGGATACACAGAACAGAGCCATCTAAACCAATTCTTTTACCAGGTTGGCGGCTTCCTGCAGTGTTATGGCCGAATATACTTTCAGGCCGGAATCATCGATGAGTTTCTTTCCTTCTTCTGCATTCGTTCCCTGTAATCTTACAATGACAGGAATGGTGATGTCCCCAACGGAATGGTAGGCATCTACGACACCCTGTGCCACACGGTCACACCTCACTATACCCCCAAAAATATTGATCAGAATGGCCTTAACATTCGGATCTTTCAGGATGATCCGGAATCCTGCCTCCACTGTTTCTGCATTGGCAGTGCCTCCCACATCCAGGAAATTTGCTGGGTCGCCACCAGAAAGCTTGATGATATCCATGGTGGCCATAGCCAGTCCGGCACCATTGACCATACAGCCTACATTCCCATCCAGTTTAATGAAATTCAAATCATTCTTGGAGGCTTCTACCTCTGAGGGATCTTCCTCAGACAGATCTCTCAGTTCAGCATAGTCTTTATGACGGTATAAGGCATTGTCATCGAGGTTGACTTTGCAATCCACGGCCAGGATCTTATTATCAGACGTTTTAAGTACTGGATTAATTTCAAAAAGGGCACTGTCCGTTTTTTCATACGCTGTGTAAAGGGCCCCAACAAAACGTACCATTTCCTTGAAAGCTTCACCGTCGAGTCCCAGGTTGAACGCCACCCGCCGAGCCTGGAAAGGCATCAGGCCCACTTTGGGATCTATTTCTTCTTTATAAATTAACTCCGGGGTTTTCTCAGCGACCGATTCAATATCAACCCCTCCTTCGGTGGAGTACATAATGGTATTCCGACCTGTTTCACGGTTCAGCAAAACACTTATGTAGTATTCTTCATGTTCAGAATCACCCGGATAATAAACATCCTGTGCAATCAGTACTTTCTGAACCAGTTTACCTTCTGGTCCGGTTTGATGCGTCACCAGGTTCATTCCAATCATGTTCTTGGCACGCTCTTTCACATCCTCCAACGATTTGGCCAACTTGACACCACCACCCTTACCTCTGCCACCGGCATGTATCTGAGCTTTCACGACCCACATCTGAGTCCCTGTTTGTTTTTGAAGTTCTTTTGCTGCTTCCACAGCTTTCTCAGGTGTATCGGCAACCATGCCTTCTTGTATTCTAACACCAAAACTTTTTAGTATGGTTTTTCCCTGGTACTCGTGGATGTTCATTCTAATGGATTTAAAATTGAAGCTTTAAAAATAATTGTTTTTATACACTATTTCAACATAACCGTCAGGTTTGTTCTAACCCTTTCTGAATATTTCATAACACGCATGGAATATGGGAATCCCTGCATGAAAAATGGAATAAGCCGCGATCTTTTCATAAATTTGTTACAAAACAGTTTACATGAGAAAGCTCAAGAACTCAGAACTGGATCGCAAATCCCTTGAAGAATTCAGGCAGGCACATAAATTGCCAATAATTATCGTTCTGGATAATGTGCGAAGTCTGAATAATATCGGATCTATTTTTCGTACAGCCGATGCGTTCCTTGTGGAGGCCATCTACCTATGCGGTATCACCGCCACACCACCGCACCGTGAGATCCAGAAAACAGCGCTTGGAGCCACCGATTCCGTATCCTGGCAATATTTTAAAAGCACCATCCTGGCGCTAGACTTTCTGAAAAATCGTGGTTTCAAGATAATATCACTGGAGCAGGTAGACGGTTCTATTTCGCTGGAATCATTTGATCCCGAACCAGATGTCCCTTATGCCATTGTGTTTGGTCATGAAGTCAAGGGAGTGGACCAGGTGGTGATTGATCAGAGTGACCTGGTTGTGGAAATCCCGCAATTTGGCACCAAACATTCATTCAATATAACGGTCAGTGCGGGTATGGTCTTGTGGCATTTCTTTATAAAAAAACAGGCGGTTCAAATAAAATGAACCGCCTGTTTTATCATTTATGTCTTTTTAGTCAACAATAGACTTAAAGGTTTCATTCTCAAAATATGTTCCAAATTCCAGGTCTTTTTTAGCCATATCTTTCAACATGGCTTCCTTCTGAACAGCCGAACGAAGATTGTTGAACATGTAGTCTTCGTTTTCAACGTGCACGCCAACAATGGCTTTCAGGTAATGTACCCAGGCACTGTCATCATCCAGCTGATCCAGCATGCCTTTGGCTTTGGCTGCATCACCATTCAGCAGGTTGGCAAGGGCACCATTATATGAAGGTGTATTGCCAAAATAGTTAACAGCATCCTGATATTTGCCATCTACAATGGCAATAATCCCCAGGCCGGCATTGGTTTCCGCTCCAGGTTTCTGAACTGATGCGAAATACTCTTTCGCTTTCGTCATGTCTCCGGTCATCAGGTTGGCATATCCCAGATTATTTCTTACAGCATCATGATCGTAGAGGGTTTTCGCATGTTCGAATGAGGCTTTGGCTTCTTCATACTGCTCCAAATGCATCTGCATGTAACCAATGTTATTGGCAGCCCGAACGCACTTGGGTTCTTTCTCCAAAGCCATTTTATAAATCTTTAGTTTATCTTCTTTGCCATCAAACAAAGTAGCAGCATAGAGGGTTTCCTCCAGATTCAGCTGGGCAGGATCATTCTTCACCAGGTCAACAATTTCTTCATCAGAATAGCCAATCTTATTCACATTCACTATGATTTTGGATCGCCGCAATTGAGGCAGAATATCATCGGCAAGAACTTTATAGGCAGCAGAAATATTTTTGATCTCTTTTTCCCTTACTGCAGGATCGGAATACATAGAAAGGACTCTGAGTATGAGATCCTTATCTTCAATATTTGATTTTTCCACTAATTCTTTGAATCCTTCCCAGTCTTCAGGGGTGGTTTTGGCTTGTATGAATCCTTCCTTTTTGGCTGCTTCCACTTTGGCCCTGTTCAACTCCCTGCTAAAAAAGCGTTCGGCTGATTCTCCTCTTTTCTTGGACAGGTCCTCATTAAAATCGTATGGTCCATCAGGGGAGGCATAGGAAGCCACTTCCGAATTTACAAATTCCAGGCGCTCCGCCTCTTCTACCTTCTTCAGATAATCCTTCAGCATGGCAATATCTTCTGCCTGTAGTTCTGAACCACGGATATTCGCCCGGTTGATCAGGAAGAGAATATCGGCCATCTTCGAATCTTGTGTAATTCTCTGAAATTTATCGGGCATCAAAACGGGATCGGGTTTTTTCCATACATAGGTTGATGTGGCAATCACACCATCGGCCAGTTTCACTTCATCAAAGCTCACCGACTTATTCTTCATCGATGCTGTTGCCCTCAAAACCAACTCTGATTTTTTCATTTCATCTGAATAGGTTACAACGTCATTATAGCTGAAACCACCTCCATCATAGCTGATTTTTTTGTTGTTATCCAGGACATCTTCTCCCTGTAATACAACGGGTTCAAGGGCTGTTTCGCCACCCTCATATACCAGCACGGGTGTTGCCTCAACAGTGGCTTTTTTGTTAAAATATTTTTCAGGAAAGTTCCCGGTTATGGATACTGCAACCTCACCGCCATGTGCTTCAAGCACTTCAGGAGTAACCTTGTAGTTCACATCACCGTAATTTTTACTCATCTTATTAAGACTATTACAGCTACTTAATACAATAACTGCAAGAATAATAGATGCGATTGTTTTCAAATGTTTCATGGTAAATTGGTTATGTGTGTTTTACATTTTTAATTCAGCTTAATTATTTCAGCTACATTGCTACAAATCTACTATGTTTTCTAGAAAAAAAAAACTATTGACATCATTTTATTACTTCTTCAAAATCACTCTATTGACACCTTTTTCATAGTTTTTTGAAAAAATAGCATCTGTAATGAGGTCATAATCTTCCTGGTTTCCAACAAAATCCAGCTCATTCACATCCAGCACCAGAATTGCCAGGGCTGCATTCTGTTTGAAGAAGTCAAAATAACCCTTTTGGATCCGTTCCAGATATTCTTTCTTTATGCTCATTTCATAAGGTCTTCCACGGTTGACAATACGATTTAAAAGCTGATCGGTATCCACATGCAAATACACATAAAGGTTTGGTTTTGGAATAGAATCATAAATGATCATGAACAATTGCCGGTATAATACATATTCATCTGCTTTCAAAGTGGATCCTGCGAAAATGAGAGATTTCATGAAATAGTAATCGGAAATGAGGAACGCGTGAAACAGTTCCGGATTGGTCATCTCTTCCTTCATCTGGTGATATCGTGCGGCCAGGAACGATAGTTCCAGTGGAAATGAAAAACGTTCCGGATCTTGGTAAAATTTGGGCAGAAAGGGATTGTCGGCAAATTGCTCCAAAACCAGTTTGGCATTATAATCCGTAGCAATCTGTGTGGCCAGGGAGGTCTTCCCCGCCCCGATGTTCCCTTCAATTACAATATATTTTAATCTGTCAATCAAGAATCGGCCCTTCATTATCTGATGATTGGAACGGTGAATCGGGTCCCGGTACCATAATCAGATATTTATTTTACGGGTGACATTCCAAGGTTTTGATATATAAAAGCATAAATATCTGTTACCTCCTCAATGATCTTGGAAGTGGGCATTCCTCCACCATGACCAGCTTTTGTTTCGATCCTTATCATGGTCGGTTTTAATCCAATATTTTTATCTTGCAGGGTGGCCATGTACTTGAATGAATGGGCTGGCACCACCCTGTCATCATGGTCGGCAGTGGTTACAAGAACCGCTGGATATGCCACGTCATCGCGGATGTTGTGCAGGGGTGAATAGGCATACAGGTATTCAAACATTTCCTGACCATCCTCTGATGTTCCATAATCGACCGCCCAATAATACCCGATCGTAAATTTATGATACCGGAGCATATCCATAACGCCCACCTCAGGAATGGCAACTGCAAATAATTCAGGCGCCTGATTAACCACTGCACCAACCAGCAAACCCCCATTTGAAGCGCCCTGTATGACCAGTTTCTCAGGAGATGTATAATTTTCATTTATGAGGAATTCAGCAGCCGCGATAAAATCATCAAATACATTTTGTTTCTGAAGTTTGGTGCCGGCCAGGTGCCATTTTTCACCGTATTCTCCCCCGCCACGCAGATTGGCCATGGCATAAATACCACCATCCTCTAACCATTTGATCCTGCTGATACTGAATGATGGGGTCAGGCTGATGTTAAAACCACCATAACCATAAAGTAATGTCGAATTTGAACCATCCATTTCAAGTCCTTTCTTATGGACAATAAACATGGGTATTGGGGTTCCATCTTTCGATCTGTAAAAGACCTGGCGGGTGGCGTACCGTTGTCCATCAAAATCGATCTGAGGTTTCCAGTATTCTTCTGAAGCATCCGTTTCAATGTGATATTTAAAGATCATGGAAGGATAGGTGAACGATGTGAAAGTATAGAATGTCACCTCATCATCCCATTCCATATTGAAGCCACCGACACTCCCAATGGCAGGAAGCTCAAGTTCATATTGGTAATTTCCTTGAAGATCGTAGATCTCAACCAGACCCTGGGCATCTTTATTATAACCCGCAAAAACCCTCTGGCCACCCAGGCTGACCCAATTTAACACACGATCCTCTTTCTCAGGAATGAGGTCGGTCCAGTATTCTCTGTTTGATTTGTTAACCGGAATCTCTATCAATTTATATTTGGGTGCCTCATCATTGGTCAAAACATAAAAAATACCATCATGATAGTCTACAGGTAAGTAATCCTGTTCAAATCCTTCCACCAGTTTGATCCAGTCCGGGCTGTGAATATCGGATTTCTTTATGTACAGAGCATTGCCGCTGGTAGATTGCATGATGATGAGGAACATGTATTCTTCATCTTCTGAAACTCCCACAGAATAGCTCCAGTCAGGATGCGCCGGATCTTCATAAATCAGAATATCTTCCGATTGGGGTGTCCCCACCTTGTGGTAGTAAACTTTATTGAATCTGTTCTCGCCTTTAAGTGCCTCACCTTCGCCAGGCTCAGGATACCGGCTGTAGAAGAACCCATTCTTATACCAGCTAAGACTGCTGAATTTAGCCCACATAATATGATCATCCAGATCCTGCCCGGTTTCCAGGTCCCGGACATAAAATTCACGCCAATCGGAACCGCCACGTGAAATGCCATAGCCCAGGTACCGACCATCTTTTGAGATTTCAAATACATTGAGAGCGACGGTCCCGTCTTCTGAAAGCAGGTTTGGATCCAGCACCAGTTCTGGCTCTGATTCAAGATCTTTCATCATGTAATACACATTTTGATTTTGTAAACCGTCATTCTTTGTAAAGAAGTAGTATCCTCCCTCCTTCCAGGGGGTGGACATTTTTTCATAATTCCACATCTGGGTCAGACGCTCATGGATCTCATCCCGGAATGAGATGCTCTCCAGGTAATCAAAGGTGAGTTCATTTTGACCTTTAACCCAGGCTGCGGTTTCATCTGAATTATCATCCTCCAGCCATCGGTAGGGATCCGGAACCATGGTTCCAAAATAATCATCCACCTGGTCTCCTTTTCTGGTTTCTGGGTATTGGAAGCCCGCCGGACCACATCCCCATGTCATAACCAACGTGATTATTAAGGCAGCAATGCTAATTTTTTTCATTGTATATGCATTAAGAAGTTTATATATTTAATAAAGTCGTTTCTTGGCGAATTTCAGATCCTTTTTATGGCCCAGGATGCGCCCGAAGAACATGCCCAGAACCACCATCACCAGGAGTCCGATTTTCATCGGAATGGGCACTTCTGCCAATTGGTTGTATATCCACCAAAATCCCAACCACAAAAGCGCACCTCCAAACAGGCCAAACAAAGTATATAATGATGAAAAGTAAAAGGGCAATACCAGGTGGTGGTCTTTCTTCAGGTGATCTGCCAGATTTCTGAATACCACCAAATAATAATGCAAAACCGGCTCAGTAACTTTTGTCTTATTATTCAGTGGCTCCAGGCTCTTGTTAACCTCGGTTCTGAATCTGTGGCATGCGGCACATTGTTTTTCAAACTCTTCAATTCGCTGCGCCATTTTAATGAGCCGATCGGGACGAAAAGTCCGCACTTGTACCGAGGTTAACTGCGTGTTCACAAAAGTATCTTCAATATCCTGCACCCACTTGGAAGGACTCATAGGATTCGCCAATTGTTATTTGAAAAGCGCACTGAAGATAAAAAAAAAAGGCCATTTTCTGGCCCTTAATTGATTATGAAGATGGCATAAAAACCCATTAATTTCTCTCCGGGCGCGGCAGAAGAACCTTTCTTGAAAGTTTCAATTTGTTGGTTTTCTCATCCACATCGATGAGTTTCACTTCCACCTCCTGGCCTTCTTTCAAAACCTCTTCAACATTTTTTAATCGCCGCCACTCGATTTCAGAAATATGCAGTAAGCCTTCACGTCCGGGGAGAATTTCAACAAATGCGCCAAATGTAGTGATGGCTTTCACTTTTCCTTTGTAAATGGTACCGACTTCTGGTACAGCTACAATTTCATTGATCATTCCCAATGCTTTATCGATGGATTCCTGATTATCAGCGAATACATCTACAAAGCCCACACTATCGATCTCTTCGACCACAATGGTGGTTCCTGTAACACTCTGAATCTCCTGAATGACTTTTCCACCCGGACCAATGAGCGGACCAATCATATCTTTTGGAATTTTAATCTGGACAATTCGAGGTGCATGCGGTTTCAGTTCGGCCCTGGGTTGATTCAATGTTTCCATCATCTTTTCCAGAATATAGAGGCGTCCCTGCCTGGCTTGCTCTAATGCCTGAGCCAGGACATCATATGATAATCCATCCACCTTTATGTCCATTTGAGTGGCGGTAATGCCGTTCTGTGTGCCAGTGACTTTGAAATCCATATCGCCCAGGTGGTCTTCATCACCCAGAATATCAGATAGTATGGCAAACTTTCCTGAATCCTGATCGGTGATCAGTCCCATTGCAATACCCGATACAGGCTCTTTAATTTTAATGCCCGTATCCATCAGTGCCAGTGTTCCGGCACATACGGTCGCCATGGAGGATGAACCATTTGATTCCAGAATGTCAGACACCACACGAACCGCATACGGATTGTCTGAATCTTGGGGCATTATATTCTTCAATGCCCTGTGTGCCAGATTTCCATGTCCCACTTCCCGACGACTCACACCTCTGTTTGGGCGTGCATCCCCTGTAGAAAATGCAGGAAAATTATAATGGAGTACAAATTTTTCCGTCCCTTGTAATAATACTTCATCGATTATTTTTTGATCCAGTTTGGTTCCCAGGGTTACCGTGGTCAGCGACTGTGTTTCTCCTCTGGTGAAAAGGGCGGAACCATGGGCCGCAGGAAGGTAATCCACCTCACATGTTATGGGCCGGATCTGATCGGTTTTACGGCCATCCAACCTGACACTTTCATTCAGGATCATGTTTCTTACCGCGTTTTTGTGTACATCGTGAAAATAGCGGTTTACTAAAGTTTCATCCACCTCATCCTCTTCTGAGAACTGCGATAAAAATTCCTTCTTGATCTCTTCAAATGCATCACTCCGAGCGTGTTTGTCAGCGATAAAACTCCGGGCCACTGAAAGCACCTTATCATAGGTTTCTTTGTTTACTTTTTCTCTGAGTGCCTCATCATGTGGTTCCGGTTCATATTCACGTTTTTGGATCTTGAGTTCTTTGGCCAGTTCCATTTGAACCTTGCATTGGGTTTTGATCACATCATGGGCGAATTTAATCGCTTCAAGCATATCTTTCTCTGAGACTTCCTTCATTTCGCCCTCAACCATCATAACATTATCCATGGTTGCACCCACTATTAATTCCAAATCTGATTCTTCCGTTTCTGTAAATGTGGGATTGACCTTGAATTGTCCATTCACACGGGCCACACGAACTTCTGAGATGGGTCCGTTAAATGGCACATCCGATACACTTAAAGCAGCCGAAGCAGCCAGCCCTGCTAATGCATCCGGTTTGGTATCCTTATCGGCTGAAATAAGATTGATATTGACAAACGTATCGGCATGATAGTCATCCGGGAACAGGGGTCTGAGGGCCCGGTCTACCAGACGTGCAATGAGCACTTCATAATCTGAGGGTCTGGCTTCCCTTTTCATAAAACCCCCCGGTATACGACCAAGGGAGGCAAATTTTTCTTTATAATCAACCGATAACGGCATGAAATCGACATCTTCACGGGCTTCCCTGGCCGATACAACGGTTGCCAATAACATGGTGCGTCCCATTTTTACAACGACAGAACCATCTGCCTGCCGGGCCAATTTTCCGGTTTCAATCGTAATGGTTCGGCCATCACCCAGATCAATTGATTTTTCTACTATTTTATTCATTTCGTTAACAATTATTATTCGGTATGTCCTGTATGAATAAGAAAAAAGGCAATTCGAAAATTGCCTTTTTTCCTACTTTCTTAAATCCAAGGCTTTCAGGATAGCCCGGTATCTTTCAATATCCCTTTTCTTGAGATAATCAAGCAATCTTCTGCGTTTGCCGACCAGTTTTAAAAGAGCACGATGGGTGCTAAAATCTTTTCCATTCGCTTTCAGGTGGTTGGTAAGATGTGCAATGCGAGTAGTAAATAAAGCAATCTGACTCTCCGGAGAACCGGTATTGGTTTCCGACTTTCCATGCTTCTTAAAGATCCCTTTTTTGTTTTCCGCTGTTAAATACATTTTGATATATAAATTTTTTACGATGCCTGATTTTTAAAGAATTGCAAAGTTAAATCTTTTTTTCTATTTATCAATATATCCAAAAAAAAGTTTGGATTCCAATCCATCAAAATCTGCCAGGAGATGGTGCCGTCTCATGAATGACATCATGTACTCAAAACGGGAAGTACCATTGATTATCTGGGATTTTCGGATTTCCCGATTTAAGATATTGAGATAGCGGACCACTTAAGAAGGTGAGTTTAATCCAGAATCCCATAATAAAACGATATATCTGATAGCCTATGACGTCAGGGAATCCCATCCTTGATATGATAAAAACCAATTAAAAAATTTTATTCCTGATGGGTTCCGGTTTTAAGCAGATTGGTTAATTTTTCAATTTGTTCCGGATTTCCCAGGACAAATAATTGGTCCTTCGCAGACAGTAAGACCTCTGGTGACGGATTAAAAATATATTGTCGATCCTTTTTCATACCCACGATATTGGCACCGGTTACGTTTCGAATACCCAATTCTTTAATGGATTTATTTTCGAAGCAACTGGCCAATTGTGAACAGGATAATTCTTCCAGTCTTACATCCCGGGTGCGCTGCAACATGATATATTCCAGGAATTCCACCACATCCGGCTGCAATACCAGCTTCGCCATTCGTTGGCCACCAATCCGATCTGGCATAATCACATTATTGGCCCCGGCACGTTTCAGTTTCATATCCGATTTGTCTTCCGAGGCCCTGCTGATGATTTTAATGTCTTTACTCATCTGCCTGGAGGTCAGTACAATAAACAGGTTGTCTGCATCATTGGGCAGGGTGGCTATGATGGCGTCCGCTTTCATGATCTGCGCTTCTTCCAGTACTTCCTCATGGGTACAATCCCCTTCAATATACAGAAAATTGGTTTCCTCGCGGATGTGTTCCAGAACGTCCTTATTGTTCTCAATGATTACAAAATTCTTCTGATGATCGATGAGCTCAACAGCTGCTTGACGGCCGTTTCGGCCATATCCGCAAACAATTACATGCCCTGTTAGTTTTCGAATTCTTTTTTTCACTTTATTGTCTTTATAATAGTTTCTGAATACACCTTCTACCAGGAATCGCGTAAAAGAAGTCACCACGTAAACAAATACACCAAAACTGGTTATGATCAGGAATGAGGTAAAGATCATGCCAGCATTATCCAGTGGTCGGACTTCTTCAAATCCTACGGTGGAAATCGTGATAACAGTCATAAAAAATGCCTCTGTCAGATTAAATCCTTCAACAAACATGAACCCAAGCGTCCCAAAGATCACGATGCCGCCCAACAGGAGAAGAGCGATTAATATATTTTTTATCTGATACTCTTTCATATACTTCGACCTGTAATGATTTTGTTTCCGATTTCGCAATCCAGACAACGTTTTTTTTCACAATATTCCTTTTTCAGGTGAATGAGCGACTGGGAATAAAACGCATTCTCGGCATGAATACCTGCTTCATGCCAGGTTCGAACAATGGCGTTATTTTCTGGAGGGAGGGTTTCAAGCCATGCCAGGGCCCTGTTTTTTAAATCTTCCCGTCCTTTTTTTTCGCCGTATAAAAACAAGTAGGGGATGATTGTATTAATGATCAACAGGTGTTTGGCATGTATTCCAAGCTTTTTTATCTCCGGTTTTGAACGGCGATTAAAATAATAATGATCCTGCCAATAAGAGGACACCTCGACCTCTAATATTTTGGTCACTTCATGTATTTCTCTGCACGCCATTAAATTCGAAAATAAATGCGTGGTTTGGTACATCAAAGCTGCAAACTGGGCCATTCGCAACGTTGGGAAATTCCTGGGCCGCATTCTTAGAAATTTCCAGTTATGGCCCTCCATTGGACGTAATCCATATTTCTTTTGCAGGAAATTATATTCTTTCTTCAGGTGTTTGAAATACGGATCCCCAAATAATTCCAAATGAAGTAACCCGGATTGTCCGAACACTAGCGCCTCGATATGGAAAAGCGAGTTTTTTGATTGAAAAAGGATTTTGAGGGGCAGTGAACGGGCCAGTCGTTCAAACGGTTCGCTGTTTACTTGAAACCCAAAGCTTCTGGCCATGTCCTGATAGAACGATTCCTCCCAGTCGCCCCTGTTCCGTTCAAGGATCACAGAAATATGTGATGTTTTCGCCATAAACCGCTCATATAATATCCGGCCCAACCACATTTTTATCATGAATGGATCGACCCGGTTTAACTGAGTTTTGCATGCCAGCCAGTGTTTGCTTTGTATCAGGACTTCGTAAGGTTTTTGAAAGGCATCATCTGCCATCAGGGTAAATGTTTCCAATTTCCGGCCCGCATTGGTAAAGACATCCTGATCATCATCCAGAACGACATGGAGTATCACATTGTTGTATGACGGATCATTATGGTGGCCATGAACCTCCCACTCTGACGCCCTGGTATGGAGTTCCACATTTCCAGCCCAATGGATATGATTGATCTCGATCCGGGCATTCGTGAAGTCCGGACCTGCATTCCGGTTCCTCACACCCGGATGCAGGATCTTCAATGATTTATGAGTCATTGTGCACATGGGAGATGGCCCCAAAAGTTGGTGTTTCCATAAAAAATGCAGAAAGGCTTCACTCATTTTTCCTGATATCCTCAAATTCTAAATGTACATAAAATTTAAATGACTCTAAATTCATTTTAAGTTCTTTCCGGGAGGTATCTGGTCCATGTACAAGAATGACCAGATTCGCACATACATTGTGTCATTTTCGAACATTTTTTGGCTATTAAAATTTCTGATAAATTTTCATATTACTCTGATTAATAGCACAATATTACTTTTTGCACAAATTTTGATGATACTTATAAGCAGCCGCCAATAAAAAACGGACATATAGCGATCAAAGTGGAAAACAATATAGTGCAGGCTGGGAAAAAGAAACGGAAGTTAAAAAAGAAAAAAGTTATGCATAAAACTGACATACAGCAAGATTAGAAGAGTTAGCAGCCACGAAAACGCTTCCTTTTATGCATAACTTTAAATCAAATTTCGACAAGTTTTTTAATATTTCCAAATCTACAAATCAGAAATACAATAAAATTATTCACAAACCTTAAAAACCCCCTCTTCATCCATCGATAAACTGAGAGCCAACCCCGGACATACAGCAGTAAGGAAATGAATAAAAACTATAAAATCGAGCAGCCATGAAAAATGTATTCAGTTTATCCACCGTATTCATTGCCGCCTTCGCCGTAGCCATTGCCGGCCAGGTGGTAATTAAGGGAAAAACACACTCCGCGCTGGGTGTTTTTACAGTTGAAAAATCAACTGAATTTATATCAATCGATGGCCAGGAACTTGAAACCTATATCATTACGTATGAGAATTCTGAGAAACAGGTAAAAGTGGCCATTGATAAAAACGATAAGAATTGTAAGAAGTATCTGGTGTGTTGTGAGGATTTGTCCATCCAGTATGTTTGCCGTGAGAATTATTTCGGCGTTGAAAAGCTGGATCGCAAATATATTAAAGAGGGGTATCAAACCAATGTTTACAAAATGAACCAGGGATCTTTCTACCATCAGAAGATCATTACCAGGGAAGATAAAACCGACCGGAATTGCCTGGGCTTGATAGCCGTCTATTACCCTCAGCTCCTCAGAAATTATGAAGAGGTATTTACACGGCCTTAGTCATCAGAAAAATTGAAATGCCTGCCTTGCAGGCATTTTTTTTTGACATATTCAGATCAACCGGTTTTGGTCTAATACGTCTGCCATCTGCTCCTGGATTTCCCTGGCTTTTTCTGCTGCTCTCAGCGCGTAGTTCTGACTCCCGTCAGCAAATATGATCCCCCTGGATGAGTTCACCAGCAATCCGCATTTTTGGTTTATCCCATAATGACAAACTTCCTGTAAACTGCCTCCCTGGGCTCCGATTCCCGGCACCAATAAGAAATGATCGGGAATGTATCTACGAATGTCAGCCAGCATGTCGGCCCTGGTAGCCCCCGCAACAAACATTATTTGATCTGGTGATGCCCAGGCTGCACTTTTTTCCAGAACGATTTCAAAGAGCCTTTTTCCTGAGCCCTTTTCCCTGAGAAATTGAAAATCATCCGCACCAATATTTGATGTCAGGGCCAATACAATGATCCATTTTCCGGGATATTCGAGGAAGGGCTGAACCGAATCACGACCCATGTATGGGGCCACAGTCACTGCATCAAAATCCATTTGATCAAAAAATGTTTTTGCATACATCCGGGATGTATTTCCAATATCACCGCGTTTTGCATCTGCTATGACAAATAATTCCGGATCGGTTTCCCGAATGAAACGGAGGGTTTTATCAAGAGTTTCCCAACCTTTGGCGCCCTGGCTTTCGTAAAAAGCGATATTGGGTTTATAGGCCACTGCATAGGGATGGGTGGCACTGATGATGCCCTTATTAAACTCATAAACAGGATCACCAGAGTCCTGCAGATGGCTTGGTATTTTATGCACATCCGAATCCAGTCCGATACATAAAAAACTTTTTTTCTTCTGAATGTTCTTGAATAGTTCGTTCGAATTCATACTATCTTTTTTATTCGAAAGGGCGAATTATTTTGGTGGTATAAAGGTGCATTTTTTTTTATTCCTCCCATATGATTTTCAGCAGCTATTTAGAGCTTGCAGATAGGTTGGTATGGAATATAAAAACAATTTTACAGTCTTTCTAAGAATTCGGGGCCGAAAGTACTCTGTATGTTTCTCGAGAGGGATGGATGTTCGCTTTTGCCACCTAATTGTACCATTTCCGAACGTTAATTAATTCACAAAACTATCCTTAAAATTTTATTATGCAGACACTTACATCTTTTGGCGCAATGTTTGAATCATTTATATACTGAATTGCAATACAGCTGTATTTTATGAGCTTTTTGAGTATTATTATAACACGAATTCAAATGACATAGAATTAAAAAAAACAATCTCCGGTACTACCAATACCAGAGATTGTTACCAACATCATCTTTCATCATGGCAGACAAAAGAAGACTGATTGTCGTAAAGTTACGACATTGTAACGAAAAATCCAATTTAAGGTTTATTAAGGGTTACTATCTTTCTCGGTTTTTTCATCATCCATACTTCCAATTCAGTCTTCATAGGTTTACCATATGAAGGTGTTGTTGGTGAGATGTAGCTTCCATCCGGGTCAAACCGGATGGTCGCTGCATCGAAACAATCACAGGCAACAAAATTCATTATTAACCTAAAATTTAAGCCTATGAAAACGCTTCTTTCCTTTATTGGAATTTTCGTGCTTTTAAGTGTTTTATCCTTACAGGCACAAACCCGTCAGATTACCGGTACTGTGACCAGTGCAGATGATGGGATGACCCTTCCCGGGGTTTCGGTGGTGGTAAAAGGAACCACGATTGGAACCGTCACCAATGTAGATGGGGTCTATACGCTAGCCGTTCCGGTTGAAAACCAGACCCTGGTGTTCAGCTATGTCGGTATGATCGACCAGGAAGTTGAGGTCGGTGATCGGTCGGTGATCAACATCATCATGGAGGTGGAAATAACGGAGCTTTCGGAGGTCGTGGTCACCGCTGTGGGTATTCGCAGGGAGAAAAAAGCCCTGGGATATTCGGTCGAAGATGTTGGTGGAGACAAAGTCCAGCAGGTGGCCGAACCCGATGCACTGAGGGCCCTTCAGGGGAAGATCCCCGGGGTGAATATCTCAGGCAGCAGTGGGGCTCCCGGAAGTTCAACCAGGATCACCATAAGAGGAAGTTCTTCGTTGTTGGGCAATAACCAGCCACTGTTTGTGGTCGATGGCATCCCGTTCGATAATTCAAGTAATGCCATGTTCTCCGGATCGACCAATGGCTCAGCTTATGGAAGCCGGGCCGGGGATATCGATCCGAACAACATCGAATCCATGACCGTACTGAAAGGTGCAGCCGCTGCGGCCTTGTATGGTTCCAGGGCCGCCAATGGGGTGGTACTGATCACCACCAAATCAGGAAATGCCCAGGCTTCGAAAAAAGGACTGGAAATGACCTACAATGGATCTTTTGGATTTGAAACCATTGCCAATCTGCCCGATTACCAGAATACATATGGTACCGGGACGAACTTTAATTACCAGCAGGCGAACGGTTCCTGGGGCGCACCGTTTATCGGGACCCAGCCCTATGCCAATACCGATTCCATCATGCACTGGTATGATGGAAGAGCAGGAATGGAAGAGTTCTGGGGCGTCATGGTTCCCTACAGGGCATACCCGAATAACGTAAGAGACCTCTTTGAAACAGGGATGTATTATGACAATTCTCTGACGATTAATGGTGGTTCTGAAAAATCGGCCGTATCAATGACTATCTCTCATCTTTTTAACGATGGATATGTGCCAAACTCCAGTTTTACGCGCACCAATGTCAGCGTAGGTGGTCAAGCCGAGCTGGCTAATGGATTTAAGGTTGGCGGTACGGTTTCATACATCCGAAATGCACAAAAGGCGGTGGTTAGCGGTGTTGGAAGTGTCGGAAATAACAATCCTTCCGCTTTC
>Ga0209536_100006078_pt1 | contig 18557 bp, 11 predicted proteins | sample DeeMarSeWOR28_12_FD_187461 | JGI IMG/M metagenome (GOLD analysis project Ga0209536, IMG submission 187461) | Marine sediment microbial communities from White Oak River estuary, North Carolina - WOR-2-8_12 (SPAdes) (version 2) | ecosystem: Environmental > Aquatic > Marine > Intertidal zone >... | reverse complement strand
ATATCTTTGGTCTTAAGTTTTCCCACCTTAAAGCAAAAAATTTTTTTGTTTAAAAACGGCACCCGGCTTCCGTGACTTTTTAAATATCAACTCTTCATTAAGATAAACTTAATAATTATCTTTGTTTGCAGAATAAAAGCATAGAAAAATGAAAATTGCATTTGTTTCCACAGAAGTAGTTCCTTTTGCTAAAACCGGGGGACTTGCAGATGTTGCTGGCTCGCTCCCACGAGAGCTTGTAAAGCTTGGGTGTAATGTTAAACTGTTTATGCCCAAGTACTTTCTTGTTGATGAATCCCTGCACGGATTAAAATACAACTGGACTATCGGAGAGATGCCTATCCGGATAAACGGAATAATACGATCTGTTCACATTCATCAAGCAAAGCTTCCTGATTCTGAAATTGATGTATATTTTATAGACTGCCCGCACTATTTCCACAGATACAGAATTTATACAGACGATTTTGATGAAGATGAAAGATTTATTCTATTCTCAAAAGCTGTTATTGAAACATTACAGAGATTACAATGGGCACCAGATGTTATTCACTGCAACGATTGGCAAACTGGATTAATTCCATTGTTTATAAAAGACAATTATAATTGGGATAGATTCTTTGATAAGACAGCAACGCTTTTTACAATTCATAACATTGGCTACCAGGGAAGATTTTCAAAATCAGTTCTGTTTAGTGCAGAAATTCGGGATGATTTATATTTTGCTGGGGGACCGGTTGAGCATGATGGCGGGATATCTTTTATGAAAACGGGGATAGCTTTCTCTGATATAATCAACACTGTAAGTAACACATACGCACACGAAATTTTAACACCTGAGTTTGGTGTTGGACTAGAGCAGAGCTTACAACTTCGGGAAGAAGATTTATTTGGAATACTTAACGGAGTTGATTATGATGACTGGAATCCGGAGACCGATAAACACTTACCATATAACTATTCTATTAATGATCTAAGTGGAAAGCTGAAGAATAAAAAATTTCTGCTTGAACATTTCGGCATTCCTTTTAAAGAGGATACGCCGTTAATAGGAATTGTTTCAAGAATGGTTCTGCAGAAAGGATTTGATATATTCGCTGATGTAATAAACGACTTAATGAAGTTCGATGCACAGTGGGTAATTCTTGGAAGTGGTGAGGACAGGTTTGAGGATCTATTCCGATGGTTGTCAAACCAACTGCCTGGTAAGGTTGGTTCTTACATTGGTTACAACAATGAGCTATCACACCTGATCGAAGCAGGTGCAGATATGTTTCTTATGCCATCACGTTATGAACCATGCGGTTTAAATCAGATTTACAGCTTAAAATATGGCACTGTTCCGATCGTAAGAAAAACCGGTGGGCTTGCAGATACCGTAAAAGACTGGGATGAAGAAAACCACTACGGGTTTGATCATGGTAATGGTTTTTCATTTTACGATTACACAGGATATGCATTGTACAAATCTGTAGAACGCGCCATTAGTGTTTTTAAGCTTAAAGATGTGTGGAAGAAAATTCAGAAGAATGGAATGAAACAGGACTTCAGCTGGACACGCTCAGCTGAGAAATATATGGAGCTCTATAAGCTGGCAAAAGAGAACCGGGCATAGCTGTTATATGTTCCTCGTTATTTTTTCTTTAAACGGTCACTTCATTATTAATTGTTGTTAACTAACATGTTGTTTTATATATGAGAACCCTTACAAAAGAACTCCGGGACAAATTAACACCGGACGAGGCATTGGAAGTTTTAAGGAAGGGGAACGAAAGGTTTGTCTATAACCTTAAAGCTCACAGAGATTTATTAGAACAAGTCAACGAAACATCCGATGGTCAACACCCCTTTGCAGTAATATTAAGTTGTATGGATTCACGCACATCTGTTGAATTAATTTTTGACCAGGGGCTGGGGGATATTTTTAGCATTCGTGTGGCGGGAAATATTTTAAACGAAGATATCCTGGGAAGTCTGGAGTTTGCCACAAAAATTGCCGGATCAAAAGTCATCGTTGTATTGGGTCATACAAAGTGTGGGGCAATTACAGCTGCCTGTGATGATATAAGATTAGGAAGTTTAACGATGCTTTTAGCAAAAATAAAACCCATTATCGAAAGTGAAACGGAAACGCAAGAACAAAGAAATGGAAACAATCCTTCCTTCGTTTTAAATGTGACTAAATTAAATGTTCAGATGACCATTAAAAATATTTATACCCAAAGTGAGATTATTTCTGAACTACTAAGAACTGGTAAGATCAAGATGGTTGGAGGACTTTATGATGTTGATACAGGTAAAGTAGTTTTTTTTGAGAAGTGATTTTTTAAATTTTCCCTTTAATAAAAACGCTTCTTGGTCATTGTTAGTTAAAAACTCACTGCGTGCCCAATAGAAAAATAGAATAGAATGTCCCCCCAAACAAAAGAGTTTTCTTTTAAACCTTGGCTTACAATAAAACTTCTTCCAACTGAAAAATCCGCAGGACCAATCGGGGTATCAAAAGAAATTGCCCCGCCGATTCCATGTCTCAAGTCTTTAAACCTTATCTGCTCTTGTACACTCCAAGTTGAACCAAGATCATATCTGAACCAGGCATAAGTGTCAAAAAATATTTTGAATGGTAGCTTATACTGATACATAAGTGAAGCAAGTAAAACTTGTCTGCCTCTAAATTCATTTTCGTGGGCACCAAAAAATGAATATAATCCGCCTAAGGTAAATTGCTGGCTTAGGGGTAGTGTTTTATCTGCAAAACCAATTTTTATTCTTGGCGAAATCACATGCCGTGAAGCAAATTTATAATAATATTTCAAATCGGCATCAACAACCAGGAAGCCCTCATTACCACCCAGAAAACTTTGAGCTGTTTCATAAAAGCCATTAAAATAAAGCCCGTCCTCCGGATAAGGATATTTGTTTTGATTGTCCACGATCGCACTTATCCTTAAACCAATTATTTTAGTTTTGTAAGGCATTGCTGTGCTTCCCTCTTTGTTTATAACCTGATCAAACTGATACTTGCCAGTAAAGATCAACTTGCCAAATTTCTCAAGCTGGGTTCCGAGTGATAGAGACGCGCCATAAAATATTTGTCTATACCTGCCAACACTATTGCTCGAGAATGTGTTTCCGGTCTCAGATATATTTGTGTTATAAACATTTATATCGTTGAATTTATAATATGCACTTAGTTTATAAGTAAAATAGCTATCAAGAATTCTGTAGGCTATGTGCTCTAGAATATATGCTCTGTTTCTTGCACCACCAAAAAGAAAAAGCCCGAGCTCTGTACCACTTCCTAAAAGATTTACGTCCCTGAGATCAATGCCTAGCTGTGCGTTGTATGTATTATCAACTATGAAGCCCAGCTTCAACAAACTTGAGATTCTTTCTTTAACAAATAGATCGAGTGTAACCTTGCTTTCCTGATGATCAACCATTAAAAAGATATCGTCAAAAAGACCTGTTGCTCTAAGATTCTGTAATCCCATCTCAAGTTCGGGATACAACAGCCTGTCTCCAATTTTTATCTTAAACTCCCTTTCAATAACTGTTTTACTTGTCTCGCTATTAATATTAATCCCGGAAATGGTCCCGGCCCTGAATTCGAGGGTTAGTTTGCTTGTTTCTTTATCAAAATTATAATTCTGAAGGGCGAATAGAATAACTCCTTCTTTTTTGATCGCTCTGATTAGATGTCTAGCGGCATTAAAAATTATTTTTCCATCGAAGGGTTTTCCTACAAGCGAGTTAATAATTGCACTGCTTTTTGTAGTATCAATAACAACATCAGATAATAATTCAACCTCCTTTATTACAGGATTAAGTGTGTACAAAAAATCTATTTCTGTTGAATCGTCTATAGTTATAATCGAAACATTTAACGAGTCGTATATTCCCGTTTCATAAAGATCAGTCATATCACTATAAATCTCATGGGTGGAAACTGAGTCAGCAGAGTGATACTTTTTTAGATATGGTAGTGTCCTATCATCGGGAATTTTAGGGAACTTAACATTTCTCAACCAATGCGCTTCTACGCCCGAATTTAATTTTGTTAAAGAATCAATCTGTGATTTAATGGTTGGAACCAGACGCTTTGAGTATTTATATCCTGCCAAAATTAACGAGTCTATATTAGTAAAATTGGTGGACGACCATTTATCAATTTCTGGCTTCAGGATAAAGTTTGCTTTTGACAGTTCGATTTGTTCGAGCTTTTTCATAGGAATGCTTACTGTCTGATCGGCTATGTTCCAGGGTAGTTCGAGCTCTTCTTCATTTCGCAATCCGCTTGTTGTATTAACAGCGATAACATATTTTGCACCCATATCCAAGACAGTGTTTACGGGGATGTTGGAAACGAGTCCTCCATCAACTAAAACTGTGGAGTCAACCGTTACAGGAGAAAGTAAGAATGAAACACTTGAGCTTGCCCTCATAGCCCTTGCTAGTGAGCCAGAACTTAAAACCATTGGACTGCCTTCCACCAGATTTGTGCAAATAGCTCTGAATCTTATTAATAGATCATCAAAACTTTTTTCCGGAATCACCGGCGCGTTCAAACACAACATTGTTAAATAATTTGAAAGTCTTAGTCCTTCGTTAAATGATGTGGGAATAACGGGGCTAAATCCATTGAGCCTGAGTGTGAGGAGAGAACGATCTTCATTTATTTTTTGATCAATAAAAAGCTCTCTTCTTTCTGAAGTACTGTTTATTGAGAGTAGTTTGTCCCAATCAGTATTAATAACTATCGAGTCCATCTCTTTTACAGAATATCCCGATGCATATGCGCCACCGATAATGCTGCCAATACTTGTGCCGCCAATTACATTAATTTTAATACCTGCTTCTTCAAGTGCTTTGATAACCCCTATCTGTGCAAGCCCGCGGGCACCACCGCCACTCAGCGCAAGCCCAACTATGGGTTCACAAGAAGGAACTTTTTGTTCAAGTCCGTATGGGAGCCGTACTGTTTTTGTGTTTAGTGGGATTAGCTGAGATACTTGTGCGCTTAAAAACGAAACATGCAACAAAAATACTGTTAGTAATATTTGCTTAAACAAATTCACGCTTCAAAATTAAACAAAGGGATTTAAAGAAGATGTGATTTAGATATATAAAATTATCTGCTCTGTTACTTTCGACCCTTCTGTTGTCCCTTCGACTGTTGTTCGGCTGCATCCATAAGTTTCTGCATAAATCCTTTCTTTCTTTTTGAAGGATCAACAGGTTCAAGCACAACATCGCTTTGCTTATGATTTATATAATATTGCTGCCCGATAGAAAAAACGTTAAACATAAAATAATACAGGTTTAATCCGGAGGGAAAAGTCATAAAAAGTATTGTGAGCATTACTGGCATCATATATACAAGTGCTTGTTGTTTCGGATCCTTCATCGTCATTTTTTGTTGGACAAACGTTGTTATGCCCATAAGTAGAGCAAGTCCGCTGATTTCCTGTATTCCAAATATTGGTAACTTAAAACCTAGGTCATATATAAGATCAGGGGCAGAAAGGTCGTTAATCCAAAAAATAAAGGGTTGTTGACGAAGTTCAATTGCTGCCTGAAATAAACCCCACAAAGCAATAAATATCGGCATCTGCAGTAGCATCGGAAAACAACCTCCGGCAGGGTTTATTCCATATGTTTGATACAACTTCATCGTTTCCTTTTGCACCTTTTGGGGATCATCTTTAAATTTTTCTTTCATCTCCGCTATCTTGGGTTGAAGAAGTTGCATCTTTTTCATCGATTCATAGCTCTTACGGGTCAGTGGGTAAACAATAATCTTAATAATTAATGAGAAGACAATAATTACAAAGCCATAGTTGGGAATAAAAAGATGAAGGAAGTTAAAAAGTGGTAATAACAAGTATTCTGCGATTGGGCGGACGATAAATTCTAATCCAAAAAAGGTCCCGAAATCCACAAGCGCTGTAAGGTTATCGCTTATACCTTTGAGCTTATCATAATCAACGGGGCCGATGTAAAGTCCAAATGATTTTTTTTCATAATCCATACCCCTGAATGGGACAACTAATCGAACGCTATATAATTCTTTCAATCCATATTCTTTGGTGGGAAAGGTTTGTCCCTCAATATATGCGCCCTCAACCTGTCCTGGATCCGAAGGTATCATAATTGCAGCAAAATATTTATTTCTTACGGCTAGCCAGTCAACTCTTCCATTAAGTTCCTTGCTGATCTTTTCGCCATCGCCCGGGGCATCAACAACTACTTTTTCATCGCCATAATAAATATCAGCACTTGAATAGCTTGCTTCGTTCGTGCTATTTTTTTCAACAAATCTAATCCCGGACTCCCACATAATATCATAAGTGTTGTCAGCTATCAGGCCCCTAAAACCAATAAATTCAATGTCGCTCTTAATTAAATATGCCTCGGCATTAAACACATATTTTTTAACAATTGCTCTCGATCGGTCCAGTTCCAGTTTGAATGTAATTTCCAGGGTGTCTTTCCCGGATATTTGATATTTGCTTTTTTGGGGGGCATCAAATCTGAGATTTTTTGTGTTAATTGCTTTTCCCTCTGAACTCACAAAAGCTATGTCGTAAGCGTTATCAACAGAATAGTTGATGAGTTGTACAGATGTCTTATAATAATCATTGCTGCCGTTCACATCCGAAGAGTACCAATTGTTAAACTTCTTTAAATATATTTTATGAAAGTTTCCTCCCTTAGTGGACATTTCATAAATAGCAAAATCAGTTTCAATTGTTATTATTCTTCCTGAGTCTGTTGCTGAATTAGAAAATATGCCAAGTGTGTTTTCGTCTTGCTTTTCAGTGGGCAAAATCTCTGGCTTTTTTTCCTCTTCTATAACTCTTAAAGAATCCTTGATCTTCTTTTCAACTATTGTAGTCGTGTCTTGGGTTCTTTCGGATTCTTCCTTATGCTCTGGCGTGTTCATAAATAACCATATTATCAGTATGGCGCCTATAAGCACAAATGCTATTGTTGTATTCCTATCCATTCGGGTTCATCTTATATCTTTATTATTAAAATGTTTCTTATGAACATAATTAATTCTTTCTACTTCCTTGCTGCTCTTGTTTTTATTTTAATTAACAAATCTAAAACAGATGGTTTTATGTCTTTTAGAAAGATTTTTTTACATTTAGATTGACTTATTGATCCAGGAGAAAAAATCACCGATAAATTAGAATCACCAATTAAAATAATTTCGCTTAGACGAAAATTTTCAGCTTTGATTGATTCTCTTACTAGTCTTTTAAAGCGGTTCCGCCAAACACTGTTTCCGTTCTTTGATGATACAGCCACGGCGTAGCTTACAATCGGTTGGTTTGTGTGTGCAGCAAAAAGATAACTCGCCTTTAGTTTTCTGTCGCTTGAAAAAACAGTTTTTCCAAATCTGTAAATTTTTTCTATTTCGTTTTTATTTTTAATTCTTTCCGTAATAATTTTATTACCAGAATTCCCTTAGATTTTTATATTATTCGTCGCTAACTGTTAGCTTTTTCCTTCCTTTTGCTCTTCTTCTAGATAAAACCGTTCGTCCGTTTTTCGTTTTCATTCGTTCTCTAAAACCATGCTTGTTTTTTCTTTTCCTATTGCTAGGTTGATACGTTCTCTTCATTTTATTCCTCCATATTCATTAAAAAAGATAACAAAAATAAGCCTTTAAGACCTTATTATCAAAAACTATATTTTCATTCTTTTTAATACCTAAAGGAAGTAAAATTTAATTAAAATTAATTTGCTATGAAGGTAACTATATGTTATTTTTTTATTGGTTCAGGGCACTGTTTCTAATGTTGATAAGTTGTTAGTTTGCCCCGGCTGTGAAAACGTTCCACATTATAAATTTAATGCATATGCTTTTAAAATTGTTTCGTATTGTGTGGAACTTTGTTGTCAAAAACCCCAACTTGTTTAATTTTAATGACTTGCTGGTTATTATTTGATGTTGATAAGTTGTGAGCTTTTATAAACTATATTAATAATCTCTTAATATTGAGGGTGAATTATTGAATTTATTACATTCTTAATGTGTGGATAAGTGGAATGGAAGAATTAGAAATTTCAGAAATAATTACCGCAAACGACCCTACAATAGCATGGAAAGCCTGTCTTCTTAAGATCAAAGAAAACGTTTCCATGATGACTTATAATACCTGGTTTTTACCAATAAAACCTGTTGAACTAAATAATCTTACTCTTAAGGTTCAGATTCCCAGCCAATTTTTCTGGGAGTGGATAGATGAACATTTCAATGCGTTAATTAACAGATCTATTACCGAGGTTTTAGGCAAAGATGCAAAGTTAACTTATATAATTGCCGAAGATAAATCTTCCTCTGAAAGAGAAGACAATGTTTCGGCAAATAATGGATCCCAGCCAATCTCAGTAGAACGACAAAAACCAAAACATAATATTGAATCAAATCTTAACCCAAGATATACATTCGATAATTTTATAAAGGGAGAGGGTAATCAACTAGCTCGTGCAGCTGCCGGTGCAATAAGTGATAACCCTGGTGGAACTTCATTTAATCCCTTATTCCTATACGGCGGTGTTGGGCTTGGCAAGACACATCTTATTCAAGCAATTGGTAATCAGATTGTTAAAAATTATCCTGAGAAGAAAGTAATCTACCTCTCGTCAGATATATTTACAGTAGAATTTGTTGAGTCGATACAATCTAACAAAGTTAATGAGTTTTCTAATTTCTATAGAAGTATGGATGTGCTCATAATAGACGATATACAGTTTCTTATAGGAAAAGAAAAAACTCAGGATCTATTCTTTCACATATTCAACACACTTCATCAGTCAAGAAAACAAATTATCCTTTCCAGCGATAAGCCCCCAAAAGATTTAAAGGGTTTAGACGAGCGCCTTATTTCTCGTTTTCAGTGGGGATTAACTGCTGATATTCAACCACCAGAACTTGAGACAAGAATAGCTATTTTAAAGAGGAAAGCAGAAACCTATGGTATGGCTGTGTCTAACGAAATATTAGAATACATTGCGAGCAACATTACATCAAATATCCGTGAGCTTGAGGGTTGTCTTATAAAGTTACTTGCAAATGTTTCATTGAATTCTAAAGAAATAACTTTTGAACTCGCTAAAAAAACTGTAAAGGAAATAGCAACTGATAGAAAAGCAACTAATATTAATATAGAAACAATCACCAAAGTAGTCTGTGAACACTTGGGAGTTGCTGAAAATAAAATAAGGGACAAAACCCGTAAAAAGGAAATTGTTTTAGCTAGACAATTAGCTATGTTTCTATCAAAAGAATTAACTTTATCTTCTTTAAAAACTATCGGGCTTCATTTTGGTGGGAGGGATCATTCTACTGTTATTCATGCTTGCAATGCTATAGAAGATTATAAATCTAAAGATGATTCTTTCAATCGTATTATTGATGAGCTAAGAGATAAGATAGAGTTTTCAACCTAACTTTTATTTAAATAAAGTAGTTTTTTATTGAAACTTTTCTGTTAATTAATTGTGAGCATCTCTTATACTGCTTGTTTGCAACTTCACGTTTTCAACTATATTAAAACTAAAGGTCAATTGTTAAGAATCCGCGCACATAGTGTTAACGAAGTTGTTTTTGTAACTTATTGAAATCATAGGATTTGCTGTATAATTAACATACTAACACGGTAATATTTACTATTATTAAGTAAAAATATAAACTATATTATATATAAAGATGTTGATGATATTATAATTAACTCTATAAATAAACATAATTTTTAATTGATTTAACCCCTTTTTTGGTCTATTTTTTGTTCGTAGATGAAGATAAAATAGTACAATAAAACAACTCAGAGTAAAGATATGAATACAAAAATTATAATTTTCTTACTGATAATTTTCTCAATCAGTTTTTTCAGTTGCTCGGATACGGTAGATAATAGTATCACATTCCAAAACCTAGCTTCGAATGATGTTTATGTTAATTTTCGTGGCTCTAGAGTGGAAGTCCCAAATGGATCAACTGTAACTTTAAAGGAAATTGACAGAGGTGAATTTGAATACGAGACTATTTATGAAATACCTGCTGGCACTACAGGTTCGTCAGTTGAAGGCGAAGGAGCAGGGACCATTGTAATGGATGCGGGCATAAAAGTCTTAGTGATATATACCAGTACTTTCATAGAGGGAGAGTATACTCTTTATGTAAGTGTAACAACTTCGGCGGATCAGACAGTAGAGGAAGATCCTAACCCAATAGGTCCTTAAACCTGCTACTTCGGGAACGGCGAAAATAATCACTCAGAGATCGTTTAAATCATCACTTTAAGCGCGTACCAGTGCGCTTAAAAACGTTGTTATTCCCTTCCAATTTTAGTATTTTTCTGTGCTTTAATAGGAGAGTAATTAATGGAATTTAAAGTAAACAGTAAAGTACTAGAAAAGCTCTTATCTAAAATAATCCCAGCTGTTCCATCGAGAACCCCAATGCCCATTTTGGAGAATTTCTTGTTCGAATTAAAGGGTGGTTTACTTATTGTTCATGCAACAGACTTGGAAATTTCTCTCAGGTCTTCAATTAATGTCACAGCAAGTGAAGATATAAGTATTGTTATTCCAGCAAGATTAGTTTTTGATGTAGTAAGGTCAATGGATGATGTTCAGATTAATTTCAGTGTTGAAGGAAATTCAAAATTAGTACTAACAACAGAAAACGGAATCTACAACATTGGCTACTCTCCTTCTGAAGACTTCCCCGAAACCCCTACGGTATCTAAAAGCAAGGAATTTTTAATAAACGGTAAGGATCTTAAAAAAGCAATAGACCAAACTTCTTTTGCTATGAGTAAGGAAGATATGAGACCGGCAATGACTGGAACACTGCTTGAATTTGCTTCTGAGGGTCTTAGATTTGTTACAACAGATGGGCATAGGCTTGTACGCTTGATATACAAGAACATAAAAACCAGCGCAGAGGAGCAATATATTGTTCCAGAAAGAGCTATCTCTGTTTTATCAAAACTTTTAGGTGAAACAGATGTAAAAATTTATCTTGGGAAATCTCATATTTCATTTATCATGGGTGATGTGGAGTTTAGTTCAAGACTAATAGCTGAAAAATATCCAGCTTATAGTAGTGTAATTCCACTTGAAAACGAAAACACGTTAAAAATAAATCGGCACCATCTTCACTCGACAATCAAAAGAATGATGCTTTTTTCTTCCTCCAGTTCTAAGCAGGTGAAATTTTCAATTAAGAAAAATAATGTTGTTGTATCAGCTGAAGATATAGACTTGGGTTCTAATGCTGTTGAAAAAATAGATTGTGAATATAATGGTGAGCAAATGGATATAGGATTCAACACGCAATATGTTAATGATATTTTGACACATGTAGAAGATGAACAAGTTTTGTTTAAACTTCATTCTCCTACTAAGGCCTGTATAATTGAGCCAGAGAAAAAACAGGAGGGAGAAGATCTGATGCTTCTGCTAATGCCGGTTCGATTAAATACTTAAAATGTTCCTATCCTCAATCAGCCTTAAGAATATTAGGAAACACACCGATACTAACATAGAATTTACTGATAAGTTAAACTACATAGTCGGTGGAAACGGGGTTGGTAAAACCACAATTCTGGAAGCAATTTATTACCTCTGTACAACAAAAAGTTGTGTTACAAAATCAGATTCGGAGGCTGTTAAAATAGGAGAAGATAGTTTTAACATTAATGGCAGATTTTTAGGATTAACAGACGACAGTGTTCAAATAAATTTTTCCAAAATAGATAATAAGAAAACTTTTTTATTGAGCAACAAACAGATAAATAAATTCTCAGATGTAATCGGGAAATTTCCCGTAGTATTACTTTCGCCGGCGGATCATTCTATTACTCAAGGTTATCCTGCCGAGAGGCGGAGATTTGTAGACTCAGTAATATCACAAGCAAGCAAGACATATTTAAACCTTCTACTTGAATATAACCGAATCATTAAGCAAAGGTCTTATCTCTTAAACAGAATCAGAGAAAGTGGAAGAACAGAAAATCGGGAAATAGAAGCCTGGAACGAAAAGCTGGTTCAGGTTGGAACGGAAATAATAAAACACAGAATTTCTTTTGTTTCCGAATTTGTTCCTTACATAAAAAAATCCTTTGGTAAAATACTTAACGAAAAAGAAGAACCAAGTTTTCGCTATTACTTTCTAGAGGATAATTGCCAGGGGGACATTGAAAGTTGTTTTCACTCATTTCTTGAGCAAAAAAAAGAAGATGAACTTAGAAGAGCAACCAACCTCGTGGGACCGCATAGGGACGACTTTATATTTGATATTAACGGAATGAATCTTAAAAGTTACGGTTCACAGGGACAGCACAAAACATTTCAAACCATTCTACGGTTTGCTGAATATTTTTATCTGAAGGAAAAGACGGAAAACAATCCCATATTTCTTTTAGATGATGTATTTGGAGAACTTGATGCCGAAAGAGCATCAGCTATTAGTGAATATCTTTCGACAGTCGGACAAGCATTTATTACATTGACTGATTTTGGAAATTTTACGTTTTTGAGAGCCGGGAAAAACGACAAGGTAATTAAGATTAAAACAGATAATAAAATTACATATGCGTAGCAGCTTTAAAAGTTTAAAGGAAGTTTTCAGGAAAGAAAGATCACTGGCGGGCATTCGTGATCTTGTAGATTCATCTGATGTGGTGGTAAAATTCCATGAAATATTTCCTAATTTAGAAAAGGTGGCAACTCCGCTTTCATGTGAAAAAAAAGTTTTGAAACTGAAGGTTGAGAATCCAGCCTGGAGAAACGAACTTAAGTTTATGGAAACGGAACTCATTGAAAAGACAAACAAATATTTTAATGAAAAAAGAATTAATCAAATAAGGTTTATCGGATAATATATGACTAAAGGTAAAAAGAAAGCAGAATACAGTGCTAAAAACATTAACGTTCTTAAAGGTCTAGAAGCAGTTCGTAAAAGACCGGCAATGTATATAGGAGACGTAAGCAGCCGTGGCCTGCATCACCTGGTTAACGAGGTTGTGGACAACAGCATTGATGAAGCAATGGTCGGTTATTGTGATAAAATAGACGTTCAGATTAATAAAGATGGAACAGTTTCCGTGTCGGATAACGGAAGAGGAATTCCGGTAGATATGCACCCGGTTGAAAAACGCTCAGCTCTTGAAGTAGTAATGACGGTATTACATGCAGGCGGTAAATTTGACAAATCATCTTACAAGGTTTCGGGTGGTTTACATGGTGTTGGGGTATCGGTTGTGAATGCATTATCGGAATGGCTTAAGGCAGAGGTTATAAGAAATGGAAAGAAATATTTTCAAGAATACAAAAGGGGTATTCCAGTAAAACCGGTTAAAGAAATTGGTAAAGCAAAACGTGGGGAGAGCGGAACGACAGTTACTTTTAAACCAGACACGGAGATCTTTAAAGCAACGGAATTCCGATTTGACACACTTGAAGAAAGGATGAGAGAACTTGCTTATCTGAACAAGAACATCACGATAAAAATAAAAGACGAAAGGAATGGGGGCGAGGAAAAGATCTTTCACTTTAAAGGTGGCCTGATAGAGTTTGTTAAATATCTGGATTCGGCACGACAACCTTTTCATAAGACAATTTATATTGAAGGCGAAAAAGATAACACCCCGGTTGAAATAGCATTTCAATATACAGACAGCTATGCAGAAAACATTTTTTCATACGTAAATAATATAAATACCCATGAGGGTGGAACACACCTTGTTGGGTTTAAAACTGCTCTCACACGAACACTCAACAATTATGCTTATAAAAATAATCTTATAAAGGAAGGAAAGATTACATTAACAGGAGATGATTTTAGAGAGGGCTTAACAGGGGTAATCTCGGTTAAGGTTGCAGAACCGCAGTTTGAAGGACAAACGAAGACAAAGCTTGGTAACAGCGAAACTAAGTCAGCAGTGGAAACACTCGTTGGTGAAAAGCTTGCAGAGTTTCTGGAAGAGAACCCCTCGGTTGGAAAAAAGATTATTGAGAAATGCATGCGAGCTGCTGAAGCAAGGGAAGCCGCAAGGAAAGCGCGTGATCTTGCCAGAAGAAAAAATGCTCTCGACAACATGAATCTTCCCGGGAAACTAGCTGACTGCAGCATAACAGATCCTGAGCATTGTGAAATATATATTGTTGAGGGAGACTCAGCAGGTGGATCGGCCAAGCAAGGCAGAGACAGAAAATTTCAGGCAATCCTTCCACTCAGAGGCAAAATACTTAATGTGGAAAAAGCAAAGCTTAATAAAATTCTTGAGAACAATGAGATACGCGCAATCATATCTGCAATTGGTGCCGGACTAGGGGCAGAGTTTGACCACCTGCAGTCTCGCTATGGTAAAATCATTCTAATGACAGATGCTGACGTCGATGGAAGTCATATCAGAACATTGTTGCTGACATTCCTTTACAGGCACATGAAAGACCTGATCACGGCTGGGAAAGTTTATATTGCACAGCCACCACTCTATAAAATTAAAAAGGGTAAAGAAGAGCTTTATGCTTATGATGAAGACGAACGGAATAAAATATTAAAGAGATTAAAGGTAGACGGCAAAGAGAAAGCGGAAGAAAAAACCGAAGAAGAAGTAGCAGAAGAAAAAAGTGTAAAAGGAGTTGTAATTTCGCGCTATAAAGGTTTAGGTGAAATGAATCCTGAACAGTTGTGGCAAACGACAATGAATCCGGAAACCAGGACAATTCTTCAGGTTACTTTGGAAAGCGCAGCAAGCGCTGATAAAATTTTTGAAACTCTAATGGGTGACGAAGTAGAACCCAGAAAAGTATTTATTGAAAAGCATGCTAAATATGCAAATCTGGATATTTAATTAAATCACATTTAAAAAGTTTTAGAAGATGGCGACAATTTTTGAAAAAATAGTACCAGTTACACTTGAAGAGGAAATGAGGTCCTCTTATATAGACTATGCAATGTCTGTAATCGTAGCCCGTGCATTACCTGACGTAAGGGACGGATTGAAACCGGTTCACAGGAGGGTACTGTATGGTATGCACGATCTTGGTATGGCCCATAATAAACCCTACAAAAAGTCAGCGAGGATTGTAGGAGAGGTGTTGGGTAAGTATCATCCTCACGGGGACACAGCGGTTTACGACTCTATGGTAAGAATGGTGCAGGACTTTTCGTTGCGTTATCCACTGGTTGACGGACAGGGCAACTTTGGTTCGGTAGACGGCGACTCTCCTGCAGCAATGCGTTACACAGAGGCACGACTTGCAAGAATTTCTGAAGAAATGCTTCGGGATCTCGATAAAAACACAGTTGACTTTATACCCAACTTTGATGACACGCTTCAGGAGCCAACGGTAATGCCCTCGTACTTGCCGAATTTATTAATTAACGGCTCAAGCGGCATAGCTGTTGGTATGGCAACCAACATTCCACCTCATAATCTTGCCGAAGTGGTTGACGGATTAATATCTCTAATAAAAAATCCGAACATCACCATAGAAAAATTGATGAAAAATATTGTCGCACCAGACTTTCCCACCGGAGGTATAATTTATGGATATGCCGGGGTCAAAGAGGCATTTCTGAATGGAAGAGGAAGAATAATTGTCCGCGCAAAAGCAAACGTTGAAACACAAAAAAGTGGAAGAGAACATATCGTTATAACAGAACTTCCATACCAGGTAAATAAAGCAAACCTTATTGAAAAAATAGCAGACCTGGTACGCGCAGGAAAGATAAACGATATAAGCAACATACGCGATGAATCTGACAGGGATGGAATGCGTGTTGTTATCGAATTAAAGAAAGATGCTCAACCGGCAATAGTTCTTAACCAGCTTTTTGTTCACACACAGATGCAAACCACGTTTGGTGTGAATATGCTTGCCCTGGTGAAGGGTGTTCCAAAAGTTCTCAATTTAAAAGAAATACTTCAACACTTCCTTGATCACAGGATGGAAGTATTAATACGCAGAACAAAATATGAACTTGATGCTGCTGAGAAACGTGCCCACATACTCGAGGGATATATAATTGCTCTTGATAATATTGATGCGGTTATACAGACAATAAAGAAATCTAAGGACGTTGAAACCGCAAGGCAGAATCTGATGAAAAAGTTCAAGCTGAGCGAGATACAGGCAAAAGCCATTCTCGATATGCGGCTGCAGCGGTTAACCGGTCTTGAAAGACAAAAGATAGAAGATGAGTATAAAGAAACTATTAAGCTGATTGAAAAGTTAAAGGGTATCTTAAAGAGTGAAGAAAAACGAAAACTTATAATTTCGGAAGAATTGCAGGAAATCAGAAAAAAATATGCTGATGAAAGAAGAACAGAAATTGTTTACGACTACGAGGACTTTTCACTTGAAGATATAATAGCTGAAGAAGACGTTGTTGTTACAATTTCTCATAGTGGATTTATAAAAAGATTTCCTGTGAGTGGGTACAGAAAGCAAGGGCGTGGCGGAAAAGGAGTTACCGGGGCTGGAACCAAAGAGGATGACTTCATTGAGCATATGTTTATTGCTTCGACACACCAGTATATTCTTTTCTTCACAGACAAAGGAAAGGTTTACTGGCTTAAAGTGCATGAAATCCCGGAAGGCGGAAGAGCTGCAAGAGGAAGATCCATTCTGAACCTACTTAGAAAAGATAAAGAAGAAATGATAACAGCCTTTGTTGCTGTTAAAGAGTTTAGCGATGATAAATACCTTATTATGGCTACCGAGCAAGGAACAGTCAAGAAGACAGTTCTATCTGCATATGGAAATGTTCGCAAGGGCGGAATAAATGCTATCAACCTGAAAAAGAACGACAGGCTGATTGAGGTCAAAATGACTGACGGCACCAACGATATAATGATTGGAACACGCAATGGTTTTGCGGTCAGGTTTAACGAAAAAGACGCGCGGAATATGGGTAGAACAGCTACCGGTGTTAGGGGTGTTCGTTTGGGCAAAGGCGATAAAGTAGTTGGACTGCTTGTAATTAAACGTCAGGGGATGAGCGTTCTGGTTGTAACAGAAAAAGGATTTGGCAAAAGATCGGATATAAATGATTATAGAATTACCCATCGCGGAGGTAAGGGAGTAATAACAGTCAAGACAAATGATAAAATCGGTAAAATGATAGCAATGATGGAAGTAAACGATAATGATGAGCTTGTAATTATTTCTACAAAAGGAATGGTTATCAGGCAAAGCATGAAAGACATTCGTGTTATGGGAAGAGCAACACAGGGAGTAAGAGTAATCAGATTAAAAGACGGTGACTCAATAGCGGATATAGCTAAAGTTGTTCCCGAAGAAGAAGACATAGTAACCGAGGAATAAAAGAAAAAATGGAAAGATTCAAAAGGGACCCAGGCAGTCCCTTTTTTATTAGCATGAAAAGACAAAATTGCTATTGATACTATAAAAGACATAACAAAAAGTAAATGAAAATACTATCCATCATATTTCTCTTCATGGTTTTTCCTCTGACGACCTTTCCACAGATAATGGATACTGGTTTAGAGAGTATTAAAAGCGATGATCTTGTTAAAACAGTTAAGATTCTTACATCGGTAGAATTTGACGGCAGGCTCTCGGGAAGCGAAGGCTACAATAAAGCAGCAAATTTTGTGGCCGAAAGATTTGAGCAGTCTGGTTTGGTCCCAGCTGCGGACAATGGTTTTTTTCAGTACCTGAATGTTGAATACAACAAAATTGATACCCCGGCTGTTTTTAATTTGGTTATGGGCAAGAAAAAGTACCCATATATTCTTGGTAAAGACTATGTTTTCAGAGGATTTACAGGCGCAGCCAACATAGTCCTGCCAGTTGTATTTTGTGGTTACGGTATTTCAAGACCAGATCTTGGCTATGATGATTATGAAAAGATAAATGTTAAAGACAAAATAGTTATTGTATTCAAACAGAACCCGACATGGAAGATAGATGATAATCCATGGGACAACGAATATCCCAGAGAAAAATCCAATGTAGCTTTTAAGCATGGGGCTAAAGGCATTCTCTTTGTCTCCCGATCCAATGATGAAAAACCACAACCGCTGATTGGCAGCGTGATGCATGGAGAAGGAGAACAAATCGATAGTTTTCCACAACTCCACATTTCTCACGAAGTTGCAAATGATTTTTTAAGTTTAATTAATGTTTCTATTAACGAATGTCAGACAAAGATAGATAACAAGAAATCTCCATTTTCATTTCTTACAAGAAGGAGAGCAGAAATAATTGTAAATACAAAATATGAAAAATCAGCAAGAACAATGAACGTAGTTGGCAAGATTGAAGGAACCGATCCGAAGTTAAAAGAAGAATATCTGGTAATCGGAGCTCATCTTGATCATGTTGGCTCGCAAGCTGGATTGTTGTTTCCGGGAGCGAACGATAATGCTTCCGGCTCTGCCGGGGTGTTGGAACTTGCGAAAGCATTTCAATTAAGCAGTTTAAAACCGAAGCGAAGTGTTTTATTTGTTCTTTTTGCAAGCGAGGAACAGGGCTTATATGGTTCAAAATATTTTGTAGAA
>Ga0209536_100006077_pt1 | contig 18558 bp, 16 predicted proteins | sample DeeMarSeWOR28_12_FD_187461 | JGI IMG/M metagenome (GOLD analysis project Ga0209536, IMG submission 187461) | Marine sediment microbial communities from White Oak River estuary, North Carolina - WOR-2-8_12 (SPAdes) (version 2) | ecosystem: Environmental > Aquatic > Marine > Intertidal zone >... | reverse complement strand
GGCCCGCGTGCCGATGGCAATTATGATCGTTTTTGGAATTGGCATCGTCATTGGAGTAACGAACGGCCTGATTGTGACTAAACTAAATGTAAATCCCTTCATCGCTACCCTGGGAACTGGCTTGATCATTAAAGGGATTTTGAATGGGACCTTTGCCAACTACAAAGGGTCGGTACCGAGGAGCTTCCAAGCTTTTGGGTATGACAGTTTAGGTCCGATCCCTTATTCGATCCTGGCATTGGTGATAGTTGTGATCATCGGTTGGTTTATTTTGTCGCGCACGAAATTCGGCGCGCACCTATATGGTGTGGGGGGCAGTAGAGAAATTGGACGTCTCTCCGGATTGAGAACTGCTCGCATCGTAACAGGAGCCTTTATTATCAGTAGCCTCACGGCAGTATTATCCGGTCTATTTATTGTCAGCCGGCTTGGTTCGGGAGCGCCTTGGGTTGGCCCTGATGGGGTATATGACCTTGAATCTGTAGCGGCCACGGTTATCGGGGGCACCGCGCTTGCAGGCGGGAGAGGAGGGGTGTTCGGCACGCTGGCTGGTGTGCTGTTGTTTGGCGTCATCGATACGGTATTTAATCAATTAGGTGTAGATACCTACCTGAAGACCGTGCTGCGAGGTGCAATCATTATCCTGGCGGTAGCCAGTTATTCCATCCGTTCTGGTCGAGAAGCTGCCTAGAAGAAGTGAAATATGACTACATCTGCTAAAAAACCACTTTCTATGCAATTGACCGACATGCTGGTTTCTGTCTGGAATTTGATCAGGAAAATTCCTCCCGTCTACCCGGTCTTTGTGGTTATCATGATCGCAGTCGCTCAGCTCAATCCAAACTTTGCCACAACAGACGGGATTTTTCTTTTCCTGCGGCGTTCCGCTCCCCTGGCGATCCTGGCCATGGGACAGATTTTCGTATTGGCTACTGGCGGATTCGACCTTTCACAGGGTTCACTGGTGACGATAACAGTTATTGGCAGCTCATTAATTATTTATAACAATGAAAGTGCCGGATATACAGCCATACTTATCATGCTTGGAATCGGAATTCTCGTTGGCCTGGTCAATGGATTTGTGGTTAGTTTCTTAAAGGTGCCCTCGTTGATCGCCACGCTTGGAATGCTGCTGTTGATAAAAGGCGGAGGTTTGTACTGGACAGGTGGCGCTCCAAAAGGTTATCTTACTGAAAACTGGCGCTATTTTGGCCGGGGTTATATCGAGAACATCCCTGTGATTGGCCGTTTTCCTGTGGCGTTAATCATCCTGGTGATCGTGGCGGTGATCATGGGAATTTTGTTCTATAAGACTAACCTGGGGAAGCAAATCCTGGCAATTGGTGATAATCCCCGGGCAAGCCAGCTTTCTGGAATAAGGGTCAAGCTGGTACGAATGGTTGCCTTTCTAATTTCCGCCATCCTGGCCGTTGTGGCTGGCGTCATGATCGGTGGGTACGGCGGCACCTCAATCCTCGCTGGTGAGGGTCTAGAAATGCAGTCAGTTTCAGCGGCGGTGATTGGAGGGGCACTATTATTGGGCGGGAGAGGTTCACTGATCGGCGCTGTATTTGGCGCTTTAACGCTCGAAGCGATGTTCAGCTTGCTCAATTTAATGGGATTACCCAAGCCATTTCGAGATGCAGTCCAGGGTTTGATCATTATCGGCGCAGTTGCCTATGGTTCAATAACTTCAAGGAGAAGAGATTGAACAACATAGTACATGTTAATTAGCGCAGCAAATATCTAAGGAGGTTTTGCCTATGAAACATTGATGCATCAGGAAGGAAAAATACACCCACAACAAATCCTACGAAGGAGAAGAAAGAAAATGTTACTTAAAAAAAATACGATATTTATATTGTTCAGCATCTTCGTAATACTGTCCTTTGCCCTAACCGCGTGCGGAGGTGGTGAAACACCGGCAGCTGAAGAACCAGCTGCCGAAGAACCGGCAGCTGAAGAACCGGCAGCTGAAGAACCAGCAAATCCTGGGCTCGAGATGGATGAAGCCGTAGTTGCCACCCAGTTCTGGTCTGACGCGGAGTTTGAAGAATCAGTCGCCTTCATGGACGCCGATCCGATCAACCCTGAGGCTCCAGTTTATCTGCAATCCCTCCTGGATAACAAAGTGGATACATCCCAATACAAGATGGATCCTCCCTTCGACATCTGCTTCTCTAACGCCGGTGTCAACAACCAGTGGCGCGTGACGGGTTACGTCACCATGCGCGAGCAGGTTGAGCAGCTCCGTGAGGAAGGGCTCATCCGGAACTTCATCCATGTCGATGCAGAGGGGAACGATGAGAAGCAGATTACCGATATCTCCGACCTGGTCGCCAGTGGAGATTGCGATCTCCTGATCATCTCACCCAACACTAGTGAAGCCCTGACCCCAGCAGTTGAACAAGCTTGTGAAGTGCTGCCAACTGTCGTCTTCGATCGCGGTGTGCTCACTGACTGCCCGACCACCTTCCTGAAGACCATCGGTGGATATGCGTTTGGTTATGACGGGGCTAAGTTCATTGTTGACAATTTGCCTGAAGGTGGTAATGTTCTCGCTCTGCGCATCCTGCCGGGTGTGGACGTGCTGGAACAGCGCTGGGGCGCTGCCAGGGAAGTATTTGAAGAAGCCGGGAACATCAGTGTCGTCGGTGTCGAATTTAATGATTACAGTGGGCCTAAGACTAAAACCATTGTGTCTGACTATATCGACCGCTTCGGCACAATTGATGCCGTATGGATGGATGCTGGTGGTCCTGCCGTGGCTGCCCTAGAAGCCTATGAAGATGCGGGATTACCGTTCCCTGTGATGGTGGGTGAAGACCAGATGGATTACCTGAAATACTGGAAGGAGAATGACGTAACTGCGATTGCTCCTACCTTCCCAACATTCCAGTGGCGGACAGCAGTCCTGGCTGCAGTGATGATCCTGCAAGGTGAACCCGTTGATGCTCGCTGGGTCCTGCCTCAACCTCATATTTACCAATCAAACCTGGACCAGTATTACTTGCCCGATATGCCGCCGCTGTACTATGCCTTGAGCAGCGCTGAGGATATGGATAACTGGCCGGATGTGTGGAAGGAACTTGACACGACCGCTTACCAGGATGTTATTGAGTAATCTGAGCTGATAATAAACAAAAGAGCCCGCTCAAAACATCGAGCGGGCTCAATCCAATCCAGAACGCGCAAATTCCAAGAAAGGATTTCGTTTCAATGATTGAAATAGGTTTTCATACCGATGCCTTTAACAGCAGTTATTGGAGTTTTGAACAGTGCCTGGAATGGGCACAGAAGAATGATGTACACTACATCGAGTGTGGTACTATCGATGGAGTCTCCTGGCTGCATGGCTTGGGCTACCAACCGCATATTTCTCTGCGCGAAGATCCAGTAGCACTGCGCAGGAAAATGGAAGATTACGGAGTCCGCTTCTCGCAGCTCGATGCAGCATTCCCCGTATCTCTACCCGAGGGGCTTACCCTGGGGGTCGAGTATATCAACAATTCGATCCGCTGGGCTTACCTGGCAGGGTGTAAGCATATCGACACAACCGATCACAGCAAAGCACCTCCTGCCATGTCGGATGACGAGGCCATGGAGTTTATGAAACGCGTCTATGGTTACGTTCTGGAGGTTGCTCAGCAGTACGATATGATCATCAATATTGAACCCCATGGACACTACACTACCAAACCAGAGTCGATGGAAAAAATGTTGAATTTCTTCGATACGCCGCTCCTGCGAATGAATATGGACACAGGCAACACCTACATCGCCGGGCAAGACCCGGTTGCCTTCCTCGACCGCTTCAAGGACAGGGTCAGCCATGTGCACATCAAGGATGTAAGTGAGTCTTTGGCGGCCTCACTGCGTGGTGAGCTGACCGGCATTGCCGTCAGCCAGACTGCCATTGGCGATGGTGTCAATGTCGATAACATCAAGAAATGCGTGGATATCCTGGTTGATATAAGATACGATGGCGTCTTCAGTATCGAATGTGAAGGCGAGGGAGGACCGATGATCGAGAAGAGCCTGGCCTGGGTTCGCGATCTGGTAGATGACGCAAACAAAAGAATCGCGGCAAGCTAAAATCTGACAATAACCGGGTGTGGCAGGCGAGAAAAACTTCGCTTGCCAGGCTTCCTGTTTTATAAACTGTACTCCTCATGACGAAAGAACAAGCTGTCATGTGAGGATTGCTATGAAAAAGAAATATTTGATCGGTGTTGATTTGGGTACCAGTTCAACCAAAGCTGCCCTGTTTCATATCGATGGCAAGATGGTAGCCGAGGCATCGGCTGATGTGCCGATCTATTATCCAGAACCGGGGGTTGTCGAACAGGAGAATGAAGATTTTTACCGCACGGCAGCGCAAACTGTCCAAAACTGCATCCGTGAAAGCAATATTGATCCTAAGGAAGTCACTGCTATTGCCTTTGACAGTCAGATGGCCGGAGTTGGCGCGATCGATGAAAACTATGAATCGGTCTCACGATTTGATTCCTGGCTGGACATGCGTTGCGAACCGTATATCAAGTTCTTAGAAGAAAATTATGGCGAGCTGATCACAACGCTGACTGGCTGCCCACCGACCTGCAACCATGGCCCCAAAATCCTGTGGTGGCAAAATGAACGTCCCGAAGAACATAAACAAATTGCAAAATTTGTCATGCCCGGAGGGTATGTTGCCGGGAAAATGGCCGGTCTGAAAGCTGAGCAGGCATTTATAGATTACACCTATATACATTTTTCTGCTTTAAGTAATGCTTTGCAGGGTGACTGGTCAGATGAAATCTGTGAGAAAACTGGGGTCGATATGGATCGGCTGCCCCAGATCGTTGATCCTTGGCAGGTAATAGGCGAGGTCACCAATCAGGCTGCTGCTGATTTTGGATTAGCTACAGGTACGGTCATCGCCGCTGGATGTGGAGATACGGCAGCTGGCGCGCTGGGCGCAGGAATTGTAAAAGCTGGCATGATGTTCGATACCGCCGGAACCGCTTCGGTACTGGCGGGCTGTACTGAACAGTTCGCGCCTGATGTTAAAAATAAGGCCTTGTTGACAATGCGCTCTGTCATTCCCGGGTTGTGGCATCCGCTTGCTTATATCGCTGGTGGGGGACAAGCTTTGACCTGGTTCCGGGATCAATTCTTTGACACCCACAAGGGAGAAATTCGTTCAGAAGAGGATATGTACACCCACATGGAAAAACTGGCGGATAAGGCTCCCCTGGGTGCTGATGATTTGTATTTCTCACCCCATTTAACCGGCCGAATCTGCCCAGCTACACCCGAGATGCGGGGTGCCTGGATAGGGTTTTCTTTTTCACATAATCGCGGACATTTCTATCGCGCCATCCTAGAATCCATTGCCTATGAATATGCATATTATCTACAAATACTAAAAGATTTGATCCCCAGGTTGAATCTCACCGAAGCTCGTGCGATCGGTGGAGGTGCTCGAAGTGGGGTTTGGAACCAGATCAAAGCCAACGTTTTGGGCGTTCCATTTGTACGATTAGATCGATCTGAGTTTGGCACATGGGGTAGCGCAATGATCGCAGGTAAAGCAGCTGGAATATACGATGATCTGGTCCAGGTTGCTTATGAACATGCGCAACCTGCAGGAGATCCGGCTCATCCAGATCAAGAACACCACCAACGGTACATGAAGCGTGTGGATAATTATATTCTGCTACAGGCAACCCTAGCAGACACATTTCGCGAATTCTCCAATTAATGGATGGGTGAGGAGATTATAACAAGATGAAGGTTACCAAAATTTGTGTAATCGGAGCAGGGCGAGTTGGAAAACTTCACTCTGGAAATTTACGGCGCTATATCCCCAGCGGAGAACTGACTGCTCTGGTGGATACTGTCCCAGAGATACTTAACCAGACAGGGAATGAGTTTGGAATTGAAAGTCGTTATACCTCGCTTGAAGTAGCTTTAGATAAATCTGAATTTGAGGCGGTCGTAATCACTACTCCAACACCGACTCATATGCAACTGGCCATTATGGCTGCTGAGCATTGTAAGCATGTATTTCTGGAAAAACCGATGGCGATGAATCTGGTTGAATGCGACACCATTATTGATACATGTAAGAAGAATAGCGTGCATCTTCAATTAGGTTTCATGCGCCACTTCGATCCTGATTTTACCCTGGCGTATGAACGAATTCGTTCTGGCGAAATTGGAGAACCAATGATGGTCAAATCATTAACCCATGGTCCGGGCTTACCACCTCCCTGGGCTCGTGATTTGAAGACATCAAACGGCAACCTAGCGGAAGTGAACAGCCATGACCTTGATGCTACCCGCTGGTTTATGCATTCGAACCCGGCGCGCATCTATGTTGAGGTCGCGAACTTCAAGGGGGCTGAGCGAGGTGTGGAAAGCGAGAACTTTTACGACACGATGATGGTCAACCTTAAATTTGAATCTGGCGGCGTCGGCAGCATCTCTGGAGTATGTCCATGTGATTATGGTTACGATGCCCGGATGGAGATAATCGGTAAAAAAGGGATCATGTTGATAGGTGAATTGAAAGGTAATGCGCTGACTGTTGGAATTGATCGCGATACTGGTCTCGTCACTCCGATCTTCAGTCGCTGGCCTGATCGATTCTACCTGGCATACATCTATGAGATAGAGCATTTCATCGAATCAATTCAAAATGATACTGAACCTAAAGTCAGCGGCCAGGATGGTCGTTGGGCAGTTGCTGGGGTACTGGCTGGCACGAAGTCCTTTTTAGAAGAACGACCCGTGCTATTGAGTGAGTTGATGCAGGAGTAGCTGATGAAGGATACGATGCAGGCGGCCGTCTATCATGGACCAAATGATATCCGAATAGAAGAGGTACCTGTACCGCAAATCGGCCAAGATGAAATATTAGTCAAGGTATTGAATGTAAATATTTGTGGGACGGATTTACGGATTCTGCACGGGCACCATAGGAAATATCCAGAGGGCACGGTGCGCATCCCGGGACACGAGATGGCCGGCAAAGTTGTAAAAGTGGGAGAAGAATTACGCAAATATCAAATAGGTGATCATGTTTTTGTTGCTCCGAATATGGGTGATGGAGACAGCCGGGAAACGATCTCTGGTAATAACAATCTAGATCCCAATTACCGCGCTATTGGGATTAACCTGGATGGAGCATTTGCTGAGTATATGCGTGTACCGGCAGAGGCTGTTCGTCAGGGAAACGTGATGCATATTTCCCCCGATGAAGATCCTGCTGTTGCTGCGTTGATCGAACCACTGGCTTGTGTTGTGCGCGGTCAAAATGCTGTAAATGTACACAGCGGGGATATCGTGGTTGTGATGGGAGCTGGTCCGATTGGCGTGATGCACATGGTCTTGGCTAAAGCACGCGGTGCTGGACGTGTTTTAGTCAGTGAGCCATCGGAATTTCGCCGGAATCAGGCCTTAGAGTTAGGAGCAGATGACGCGGTTGATCCGATTAATGAAAATCTGTCCTCAATCGTCCAAGAGATCAGCGAGGGTCGGGGAGCAAACGTAATCATTGTGGCGGCGCCCTCAAAAAATGCCCAAGAATCAGCTTTGAAGATCACGGCCATTGGAGGGCGGATCAACTTTTTTGGTGGCTTGCCTAAAGAAGATTCCTTCATCCGCTTTGATTCTAATATCGTTCATTATAAAGAACTGCTGGTCACCGGAACGACCGCCTGCTCGACCTATGATTGTTTGCAGGCTGCCGATCTGATCAGATCAGGACAAATTGATCTCGGTAAATTGGTGACCAAACGCTTCCCGCTGTCTGAAATTAAACAGGCCTTCACGGCTGCTGAAGATGGAACCAACCTGCGGGTTTCATTAATACCATGACGAATCACCTATCAAGGGATCACAGCTGCGAGAATCGATATCGATAAAAGTGATTATATAAATGGAAAAAACAATCCCAGGTTTTATCAGTATCCATCCAGCTGTGAGCACATCGCCGTATCTATCAAGGAGTAATGTTTTATGAGGGAAGATCCCTTTTCATTTGACATCCAAGGACCAAATTACATACCCAGTGAATATGATAATCATATCCAACGCAAACTCAGCAGTATGAAAGGTCAATATCTCAACCAGGTTGCATATAACGATATGTTGTATCAGGATGATGTTCTGCTATATCAGGTTTTCGAGCTCAAGCGCCAGGAGGTTGAAGGTGAATTGCTGCATGGCATCTCCATTGTCCATCCTGGGAAAGTTGGTGATGAATATTTCATGACCAAGGGACATTACCACACCGTGCTAGAAACCGCTGAGATTTATTTCATATTAAATGGGCAAGGTTATATAGTGATGGAAACACCAGAAGGTGATAGTGCGGTTGAGGAGCTGACAAAGGGCAAAGTCCTGTATGTGCCACCGCGCTGGGCGCATCGTTCGGTCAACATCGACTCTGAAGAAGATCTAGTTATGTTCTTCGTATATCCAGGCAATGCAGGTCACGATTACGGCACTATTGAAACTCAGGGTTTCAAAAAACTAGTTATGGAGATAGATGGAAAACCTGAAATTATAGATAACCCACGCTGGACATCGCCGGAGGGGAAATGAAACGTCTGGTGGATTGCAAGGTACTCGTTACAGCGACCTCCTACGCATCCCAGGATGAACGATTGAGAACAACTCTGGAGGAAAAAGTCGGGGAGGTTGTGTATAACACCACCGGTAAACCACTATCATCCCCCCAATTGCAGGAATTACTCCCAGCTGTGGATGGCATGATCGCTGGATTGGATGAAATTGATTCCACCGCATTGGCATCCGCGCCAGAACTAAAAATCGTGGCACGATATGGGGTGGGCTATAACAATGTAGATCTTGAAGCTGCCAGGTTGCACAAGATAATAGTGACCAACACACCTGGAGCTAATACAAAATCTGTCGCTGAGTTGACAATCGCGCTGATATTAAACTTGCTGCGCCTGGTGATACCTGCTGTACAAATGACCAAGGAAGGCGGATGGCCGAGATTTAAAGGGATTTCCTTGCAAGGAAAAACGGTCGGTCTGGTGGGTTGCGGGTCGATTGGAAAGGAAACTGCTCGCAAGCTGGTGGGCTTTGACTGTGAAATCCTGGCGTATGATATTTTTGAGGACAAAATCTTCGCCTCTGAACAGGGTATCCACTACGTACCCTTAGAAGAACTGCTTCCCAAATCCGATCTTGTTTCTTTACACATACCTGGTGTTCCCGAAACCGAAGGTCTGGTAAACAAGGATTTCTTAAGCAAGATGAAACCCGGCTCTTATCTGGTAAATACCGCCCGTGGTGAGCTGATTGATGAAAGTGCCCTGGTTAGCGCCCTGCAATCTCGACATTTACGAGGAGCAGCACTAGATGTTTTCCAACAAGAACCGCCAGAGGTAGATAATCCCTTACTAAAAATGGATCAGGTGATCGTGACACCCCATATGGGTGCCCATTCAGATTCTGCGACAAATGCTATGGGTTGGATGGCTTTGGGTGAATGCCTGGCTGTTCTTCAAGGCCAGAAACCAAAGTACCGGGTGGTTTGAAACGAGGTGGTCGTGGAGAAAATTGAAACATTACGAATAATTAAGCAGCTTGGGCTTCTAGCTGTCATACGAGGACCTTCGCCGGATTTGACAATAAAAATGGTTACAGCCTTGATCGATGGCGGGGTAACCGGAATTGAGATCACCTACTCTACACCCAATGCTGTAGAAGTTGTCCGGTCCCTGGATCAAAAATTTGGTTCACAGATACTGCTGGGAATGGGGACGCTGACTCGTCCCGAGCAAGTGGAGGAAGCGAAAGTAGCCGGAGCAAAATTTTTGGTCAGCCCGCATATCGAGCAAACTTTGGCAAGTGCAATGGCGAGCTGCGGTTTGCCGGTGATGATGGGAGCATTAACCCCATCAGAGGTGGTGAAAGCAAGGACTTATGGCAGTGATGTGGTGAAGGTATTTCCTGGCTCTTTGGGTGGCCCGGCCTATATGAAAGCCCTCAAAGGCCCCTTTCCTGATATTCCGATGATGCCCACAGGAGGTGTAAACGAAAACAACCTGGAAGAATGGTTCGCCGCCGGAGCGTTTGCGGTTGGTGCGGGGAGCAACCTATGTCCAAAGGAATTTGCGATCGCTGGTGAATTTGGGAAGATCACTTCGATCGCAAAAAAATTCGTATCCGCAGTACAGACAGCACAACATAACAGTTAAAAAGGTTGATAATGGATTACAAAATAACCAACAAGACAGTTCCAACTTTTTATTTCATTGGCGTGACCACGGGTAAATCTTCGATCAACAAGGTATTTCCATTATGGATGGATGTCTTAGGTAAACCGGAGGTGGTACTTGAAGGCATTGATCACGCCATCCATGATGAGCAAGAGAATTACCGCAAGTCGGTTGCCCAGATTAAGTTCGATCCTCTTTCTCTCGGAGCATTGGTGACAACGCACAAAATGGATGTGTATTCAGCCGCCAAAGACATGTTCGAATATTTCGATCTATATGCCAGGACCACAGCCGAACTATCCTGCATATCGAAAACGAATGGTGAGCTGCGCGGGCATGCCAAGGATCCAATTACAGCAGGTCTCAGTTTAGAAGCTATCATTGAACCTGGCTATTTTGGGGCAACCGGAGGTCATATTCTATGTCTTGGCGCGGGTGGTTCAGCGGTGGCGACCTTGCTTTACCTGATCAATAAAGAACACCCGGCTGATCGTCCAGAGAAATTCATTGCAGTTAATCGATCGCCTGGCAAGCTGGATCATATGCGTGAAATGGTGGCAAAGTTTGAGACTGATATTGAAGTGCAATATGTGCATAACAGTGATCCCCAAAAGAATGATGAGCTGATGGCAATACTTCCTGATCACAGTATTGTGATCAATGCGACTGGAATGGGTAAAGATACACCTGGATCACCAGTTACTGATAATGGGATCTTCCCTCAAAATGGTATTGCCTGGGAGTTTAATTATCGCGGCGAGTTAGATTTCATGCATCAGGCATTGGCTCAGGTTAACGCTCGCAATTTGCAGGTTGAAGATGGTTGGGTGTATTTCCTGCATGGCTGGTCCCAAGTGATCGCCGAAGTCTTACAAATAAACTTGACCCCTGAACTTTTCAATAAGTTAGATGAAGCGGCCAGTGGAGTACGAGGGTAGGTCTTCTCTCAAGCCAGGAGGATGATATGCGTTCAAAAGTAACCCCCTTGTTTTTTGAAAAAGGGCGGAACGAGGATTTTGACACCCAATTAAATCTGCTAAAAGGTATTCTGGCGGATTATGTTGAGTTCCAAGAAGAAGTACCTTTAGGTGACCCGATTCCATCAAATGCAGACGCAGTGTTATTCCCCCAAATTCTTGGAGCTGCTTATGACCAGCTCGATGATTTCAAGGCAATAGGTGTTCCAATTTTAATCGTTACCACAGAATTCGGTACAATGGCGATGTGGGATTGGGAAGTCATAAAGTATCTCGAGTCTGAGGGGGTTGAAGTAATCGCTCCATATGATATGGATCAAACCAAAAGCCTGGCCCGGGCCTTGGCAATAAAGCGAGATCTGAAATCGTCTAAGTTTGTTGTATACCAGGATGAACCTGCTGCCGGAGGATTCCAACCAGAGATATTCAAACGCTTTTACTGGTACATGGATGAGTGCACCCAACGTATGTTCACCAAATTTGGGGTTACACTCGAAGAACACAGCTTTGCGAAAATGGGTTCCGAAGCCAAAGCGCTCCCGGATTCAGAAGCTGAAAAGGTTTGGGATGTTTGGAGCGACCGTTTACCTTTTGGTGATGTCAACGCAAATCAACGCAACAGCGCTTTGAAACTCTATGTGAAGCTAAAAGAAGCATTAGACGCTGATTCCTCGATTAAGGGGATGGGCATAAATTGCTTAAACGAATCTCACCATTCGGATACAACCCCCTGTTTAGCCTGGAATATGTTGTACGAGGAAGAAAAGTTGATTTGGGGATGTGAGGGCGATACTCTCACGATGCTGACCAAATACCTCCTGCATAAGTCGTTGGATGTGCCAATTATGATGACCAATATGTATCCATTCCTGATGGGTGATGCTGCATTAAAACATGAGCACATTCCATATTTTCCTAAAGTGAAGGGTAATCCAGATGATTACATCCTGGCAGCCCATTGTGGATATTTTGGCGTTGTACCGCAGTCATTTGCCACAGATTGGAAAGTCGAGTCCAAAGTTTTGGCAATTGTTGATGATAATGCGATTGCACTCGATGCACGTTTTCCTGAAGGTCCAGTAACCTTAACAAAACTTCTCCCTTCATTGGAAACAATGTCTGTGATAGAAGGTGAAATTGAGAAGTACACCCAATACGAAAATTCGGATTGCCTGAATGGTGCTGTAATCCGGGTCAGTGATGGTCATCAACTGGTCAGTTCTTTGTCCTCTCACCATTACCTGATATTAACCGGACACCGTTTTGCCGAAATTCGCCAGATTGCCAAAGTATTTGGTTTCGACATAGAGGCTTATTGAGCACAAGATGAATTCAATCGAACGAACTTTACGGACTTTATCGTTTCAACCGGTAGACAGGGTTCCTGTCGATCTTCATAATTTCATGGTCACACCCCGGTTTCTGGGAATTACTGATTATGCTGATTTTTTCCGGAATGGTGAAGCGATGGCTGAAGCTCAGATCAAAGCCTGGCAGCGGTACGGCCATGATGTCTTGATGATAGAAAATGGAACAGCTGCATTGGCAGAAGCCTGTGGGGTGCAGGTGGAATATTTGAAAAGCTCAGCGCCCGTAGCAAAAAAACCGGCGATCAGCAGCCTGGATGAGGTTGACAAATTAAAAATTCCCGATCCTTATAAAGATCCGCTGTTGAGAGAATTATTAAAAGCCACCCGCATTGTGGTAGAAGAGATTGGAGATCGGGTCTACGTGATGGGTCGAGCAGATCAGGGACCTTTCAGTCTTGCATGCGAGATTAGAGGAATGGGTGAATTCCTCTTGGACCTTGCTCTGGGTAAAAACCTGGAAAAGATTCACCAATTACTGGATTTCTGCAGAAAAGTATCAGAACTTTATGTAGTAGCACAAATTGAACAGGGAGCGCATGCCACCTCGATCGGGGATTCACCCTCGGGACCGGATGTGATTTCACCCCAATATTACCGGGATTACGCATATCCTTATGTAAAAAAACTGGTAAGTAATATTAAGAAGAAAGATATTACCCTTGCTTACCATATCTGTGGAAATTCGACACTGATCATCGAAGATATGGTCAGCACCGGGGCAACCATCATTGAAATTGACCAAAAAGCTGACCAGCAAGTTTCAAAATCCGCAGCCGCTGGAAAAGCTACATTACTGGGACCAATAGACCCAAGTGAGGTAATGGCACACGGCACACCAGAGCTGGTTATGGAAAAGTGCAAAGAGGCCCTTGAAAACCTTTCTCCGGGAGGTGGTTTCATTCTAGGACCAGGTTGTGCCCTGCCGCCGGACACACCGGACGAAAATATTGATGCCATGATTGAATCATCAAAAAAGTTCAATCCACAGTAAAGATGAGGAGAATACCAAAATAATTATTTGAATAATCCGGTCGAAATTTTATATTAACCTGGAGGATAATATGACACTAAAAGTAGGAATTGACAATTATAGTTACCATCGGTTTTTTGGAGAGGTATACCCTCAACAAGATTCCCCAGATAAGCAAATGTCCACAGAAGATTTTCTTCAACGTGCAAAGGAACTCGATGTGGATGGAGTATCTCTGGAATCGTGCTTTATCAAGAGTTTTGATCCTGAATACTTGGCTCAACTCAAAGGATCCCTTGATGATTATGGATTTGACCGGGTTTGGGCTTGGGGGCACCCCGATGGGCTTGAGGGGGGTAAAAATGAAGATATGCTCACCGATATGATTGAGCATATCTCATATGCCAAAGCGATCGGTGCAGAGGTGATGCGCGTGGTGGGCAGCAGTCTTGCATTTCGTTTTGAACCACATGAGCCGCAGCTTGAAAAACTTACTGGGATGTTCAAAGAAGCTGTAAAAGTTGCAGAAGAGAAGAACATCAAAATGGCTGTTGAAAATCACTTTGACTTTGACTCAGATGAATTTCTCGCATTGATCGAGAAGGTTGATTCTCCATATTTTGGACTTACATTCGATACTGGCAACTTCACCCGCTTGTTGGATGAACCAGTAAAGGCTATGGAAAAATTGGGTAAATATGTCTACGCTACTCACATTAAAGATGTCAAAATAACCCCCAATGTCTCTGCTGATGAGTGGTTCTTCTTTTCTTCAGTTCCGGTCGGTGATGGATATATTAACATGCCCGAATTAGCCAAGAAGCTCAAAGAACTTGACTATCAGGGTTTGCTGGCAGTGGAACTGGATTTCACTCATCCGGAGTATGCCGGGCAGGAAGATGCTGCAGTGGATAAAAGCGTCAAGTACCTGCAGAGATTAGTAGCGGAAATATAACAACAAAGGAAAGGAAAAAATGAAAGAATTGAATGTCGCGATAATTGGTTACAAGTTTATGGGTAGAGCCCATTCCAATGCCTGGCAGAATATCACCAACTTCTTTGATGTACCTTACAAGCCCGTATTGAAGGTCGCCTGTGGCAGAAATGAACAGGATCTCCAGGATTTTGCAGATCGCTGGGGTTGGGAAGAAGTTGAGACAGATTGGAAAAAGGTGATTGAGCGTGATGATATCGATATAGTCGATATATCGGCTCCCCCAGCGCTGCATTATCCGATTGCGGTTGCTGCGGCAAAGGCTGGAAAACATATCTTCTGTGAAAAACCGATTTCCCTTACCGCGGATGAAGCGTTGATGATGTATGAGGCTGCCGAAGAAGCAGGCGTGGTCCATTACCTCAATCATAACTATCGTCGCTGTCCCGCAGTGATGCTTGCCAGGCAGATGATCGACGAGGGTAAGTTGGGTAAGATCTATCACTGGCGAGGCTGCTACCTGCAATCCTGGTTGATGGATCCTGAATTCACTCTCACCTGGCACCTGCAGAAAGAAATCGCTGGATCAGGTGCTAGTGGTGGAATCAATTCCCACAGTGTGGACCTGGCTCGTTTTTTGGTTGGTGAGATCAAGTCAGTTACCGCGATGGCGAAAACTTTTATCGAAGAACGTCCAATTTCTGATGAGACAGCTGGAGGCACATTTGCTTCAGGAGAATCCACCGGGGAAATGGGAAAAGTCACAGTGGAAGATGCAATTTCAATGGTAGTGCAATTCGAGAATGGTGCATTGGGTTCATTTGAAGCGACCACATTTGCCATTGGACGTGAGAATTATAACTATTTCGAGATCTATGGCTCGAAGGGTGCGGTGATCTTCAACCTGGAGCGGATGAATGAACTGCAGTACTACTCCGGCGAGGATGGGGAAGGCGAGAAAGGTTTCAGGACAATTCTGGCTACCCAATCGAGCCATCCATATATCTCTGCCTGGTGGCCTCCCGCACATAACATAGGCTATGAGCACGAGTTTCACCACGCGGTTTACGATTTTCTGAACGCAATCGATTCCAAAGGGCCGATCGCACCCAATTTTTACGATGGCTACCTAGGCATGAAAGTACTGGAAGCCGGGTTGAAATCGGCAGAAACAAAACAACAGGTCGATATAGCCTAGACTTTTGAGAAATATAAAGTTAAATTCGATTACCAGATTGGGGAGATATTTCATCCCAATCTGGTATTTCATTCGATTATCGCTGATCGCCAGATAATAAGATTGATTTGGTCTCACCAAAACAAATAAAAGGTAAAATGAGGTTTTGGTGATTATAAATTCCATTATATCGATGGGGGCAGACCACCTTATTTTCAGGATTCAATAATCATTAAGCACCCCCGGTGCGATTCACTTGCCCTGAGCGAAGCGAAGGGTAACGCACAACCTACATATTATGACCCAGTAGTTCATTCCTTTAATTTTTTAAATAGATCGATTTCCGCATTCAAAGTCATCCATCGCCAGTCGTGTTTTTTCACTACCACAATGATGGAACTGCACACTATTCTTGAAGCACATAGAATTCCAAGTGGCAATCAATTTCAAGTAAATATTTCAAATACTTGAGCTGAGTCGGCCTTTCTATTTTCCTCCTACACAACATATACTTACCATTTCGAAGCAGCCAGGATTTTATATGATACACCTGGTTCGTTATAATTATCCCCTATGGGTAAACTCACACAAAAGAAAATCGAGGCATACCAGCGGGATACTTTCCGGATTTCTCCGGGAAAGCGGATTAAATCCCGGGAGGAAGCGGTCCAATTTGCGAACCAGCGTGGATTTATTTATTTCTGGCCGATAAAAGACATCACCCTACCCAGTTTGTGGGTCGCTGTCGCTGGCGATCGACCGGTGGCAGATGCACATGATGATCCCGGACATGTAACCTGGGGATGGAAGGACGGCTTGCTGGGAAAAAGACGCTGGTATTATGCAAAGGTCTTGCGCAAGAAATCAACCATAATTTCGCTCGAGACAGCGCCATATTTCTATGCTCTCTCAGAAAACTATGGTGCGCCAGATGAGGATTACCAGGTGCAGTATATGCAGGGCAGGTTGACTCAGGAGGCAAAGGCAGTGTATGAAACATTGCTCAACGAAGGACCAATGGATACGATCACGCTCCGCCTGGCAGCGCGCCTATCCAGCAGGGAGAGTGATTCACGTTTTAACCGTGCCCTGGCAGATTTGCAGGCTGACTTCAAACTCATCCCGGTAGGAACCAGCCAGGCCGGTGGTTGGCGTTATTCCTTTGTCTATGACCTGGTCCACAGGCATTTCCCAGCACTTCCAGAACAAGCTCGCGCGATCAAAGAGAGCGAGGCACGCCTGAAACTCATCATGCTCTATCTTCAATCAGTCGGGGCAGCCGCACACCGGGATCTGCCAAAACTGTTCCGGTGGAAAATGCAGCATATTGATCATGCGCTTAACCAGCTTGAACATACACAAGCTATCCAGCTGAATCTTGAGCTTCAGGATTCAGAGGAGGTATGGATTGCCCTGTCTGAACTGCTGTAGATATATCCTTCCCACGATATTTCATTCCAGAAATTGAACGCGTGTTTTATGAAGGAAAGCAGATCAGGTTATTGTATAATCATCACATGCTGCCCTTCCCGCAAATAACATCGCTTAGAAAAATGCGGCATTTCTCGAAACCTAAATGGCTGCACAACCTGACTTTACCTAAACTAGCAATCCCCAAAAGATCAGCTCCTGTTCCGCATTATCTTAAATTGGTTCTTCCCATTCGAACTCTCATTAAATCGAACATTCATGAATACCATCTGGAGGCGGAAATATGTTGAAGAACAATCTCGATCACGAGAGGATCAACACCATTGAACGGCATATCTTAGAGGAGCAACAAAGCCATCCAGAGGCTACAGGTATGCTGACTTCCCTGCTATATGACCTCGCCCTTGCCGGGAAGGTGATTGCCAGCCAAACATCAAGAGGCGGTCTGGTTGAGATATTAGGCAAAACTGGAGAAACGAATATTCAGGGCGAAGAGGTAATGAAGCTTGACGAATTGGCAGACAGGATGATTTATCGTCTAAATGACCACACCGGGCGCCTGGCAGTCATGGCATCTGAAGAACAAGAGGATATCCTCCAGGTATCCCCAAAATTCCCAACGGGAAAATACGTCCTGCTTTATGATCCCCTGGATGGATCTTCCAATATCGATTTCAATGTTAGCATTGGCACAATATTCGGTATTTACAACCGGGTAAGCACAGGTGGAGCCGGGACATTGGAAGACTGTCTGCAGAAAGGGCGAAAACTGGTCGCAGCTGGTTACCTGGTGTACGGGGCCAGCACAATGCTGGTTTATACCTCCGGAATGGGAGTCCATGGATTTACATTAGATCCTATCGTAGGAGAATTCCTGCTGACACATAAAAATATTCGCATACCTGATAAACCAAAATATTACAGCGTGAACCAGGGATATGAGAAATTCTGGAGCGAGGGTGTTCAGCGCTATACAAGGTACCTTCAGGGTGATGAACCCGATCTCGATGGTAATTATCGCAAGGGGTTTTCCATGCGTTATATCGGTTCAATGGTGGCTGATTTCCACCGCAACCTGCTGGCGGGAGGCATCTACTATTACCCAGCAGACAAGAAAGATCCCCGCTACACGAACGGCAAACTTCGCTTATGCTATGAAGGTGCCCCGTTGGCATTCATCACGGAACAAGCTGGCGGCACCAGCTCCGATGGCAGCAAGAATCTTCTCGACCTGAAACCTGAATCCCTCCACCAGCGTACTCCCATGTTCCTTGGCAACCGCAATCTGGTCGAGAAGGCAGAAGAATTCATTAAAAAATATGATTTATAGGAGAAGTTTATGTTAGAGGTGGCGATCTTCCTAGAGGGTCAAAATGGCTTGAATTGGCCTCGCTGGCAGCGCATTGCCGAAGCAGTAGAAAGACTTGGTTTTGTTGGCTTATACCGTTCAGATAA
>Ga0209536_100006076_pt1 | contig 18563 bp, 11 predicted proteins | sample DeeMarSeWOR28_12_FD_187461 | JGI IMG/M metagenome (GOLD analysis project Ga0209536, IMG submission 187461) | Marine sediment microbial communities from White Oak River estuary, North Carolina - WOR-2-8_12 (SPAdes) (version 2) | ecosystem: Environmental > Aquatic > Marine > Intertidal zone >... | reverse complement strand
CTCTAACAGCACGCGCAGCGCCCGCGCCACGTTGCCGGAGATCTCGTCTTCGATCGCGAAGATGTCCTCCATCGACCGATCGTATCTCCCGGACCACAGCTGGAAACCGCTGCCGACGTCCACCAGCCGGGTGGTCACCCGCAGCTGTCCGCCGGATCGCTGCACGCTGCCCTCGAGCACCGATCGCGCCCCCAGCGCCCGTCCGATGTCGCGCACGTCGCCGGGCTTTCCCTTCCAGGCGAACACGGACGTCCGGGAAACGACCCTCAGGCCCGAGACCCGGGCCAGCGCGTTGATGATCTCTTCGCTGAGCCCGTCGCTGAGATACTCGTTGTCCGGACTGTCGCTCAGGTTCGCGAAGGGGAGTACGGCCACGGAGTGCTCGCCGAGCGCCGGCGCGCTGGAAGGATCGCCGCGTCCCTGCGTGCCGAATTCGCGTTCCGGACCTGCCGGATCTCCGTCCTCATCGCCGTTGCGCCAGGCGAACAGCAGCGCGAACGGAAGTCCGAACAGCAGCAGGGCGATCAGCATGTCCGTCACGCGTCCCGACAGTTCGAACCGTTCCACCGCCCAGTCCGAGAACTCGATCAGCGCCCAGCCGGCCGCCAGGTAGACCCCGGCGACCTGCGGGACGCGTCTTCGAAGCAGCTCCTGGAAGTTCATCGAGCTCCGGCGTTCAACTCCTGGAGGATTCTATCGGCCCCGTACACCTTTTCCAGCGCTTCCCGGATCGCACGCACGTCCACCATCACGTTGCGGCCGCGCGCGGGCAGATAGATGAAGTCGCGGGACAGCCCGTCGATATTGCGGTCGAAATTCAGCCCGACGAGCTCCAGTTGCGGCGTCACCGCCGGCGAACCGGAGTTGCCTCCATACGTATCGGACGTGGAGACGAAATTCAGCGGCGTCGCCAGATCGAGGCCGGCGGGCGGCGTCCGCCAGCGGAGCGGGAGCTCCCATTCCGCGCCCAGGCCCTCTCCCCGGCCGTGCGCTACGTACCGGTCGTACAGGCCGTAGAAGGTGGTGTACGGAGGTGCGACGGTGCCATTGTACTCGTAGCTGCGCACGACTCCATCCGTAATGCGCGGCGAAAAGGTGCCGTCGGGCGGAACGTCCCGGCCGTACACCGCGAACCTGGCGCGTCCGAGGTCGGACTCGAGCCTCGCCTCTTCGGGGCCCAGACGGTTCATCGTCTCGAGGTACTCCCGGTAGGCCGGGCGCAGTTCGCGCGCCATCGCGATCGCCGGGTCATCGGAATCCAGGGTGCCGTTCTCCATGGCCGCCTTCGTGGTCGCGGCGGTCGCGAAGACGGAATTCTGGAGCAGGTAGTCGGCGGCTTCCTGCGGCGAGCGCCCGCCGAGTGCCGCCGTGTATACGGCATCGTTCACGCCGAGAAAACGGTGGAAATCCTCGAACCGGGCCACGAGCAGCTCGCGCTCCAGCACCGGATTCGAGTCCGTGATCCGGGACATTTCCTCGGCCATCAGCGCCAGCGAGTCGGCGGGCTGGCCCTCCTGCTTCGCCTCCAGCCAGCCGAGACCGAGCCGGGCTCGACGCTGGAAAGCGGACGAGAATCCGCGGTTGTTCATCTGCATGAACGCGGCATGCCGGGCGGCATACGGCCGCATCTCTTCCTGAATTGCCGCGAGTCTCTCGAACACGTCTCCATATGCGGCGGACAGCTCGGGGTCCGCGGCGATCGCTTGCTTCAGCTGGCGCTCGGCATCCGCCTTCCGGGCCATGATCACCGGGTCGTTGAGCGCGGCGAGTCGTCCCCCGGAAGCTTTCATGGAGTTCGACAGGCCGAACATCGCGTTTCGCATCTGTCCCGCGAGATCGGCCGGCGCGCCGGCCCGGATCTCGCCGAGGATCGCATGACGGGTCTCCAGCCAGTTCACCAGCGCCGGCACCGACACGTCACGCTGGTATTCCAGCTGCGCGATGCTCTTCAACCGGTTCGTGGAGCCCGGATTGCCGATCACGAACACCACATCGCCCTCTTCCACGCCGTCCAGACTCCAGCCGAACCAGTGTGTCGGGCGGTAGGGGTTTCCGTCCCTTCCGTAGATCCTCAGGAAGGCGAAGTCCAGGGCGTATCGAGGATAGGTGAAGTTGTCCGGGTCACCGCCGAAGAAGCCCATCTGCAGCTCTGCCGCGACCACCATGCGCACGTCCGTGAACCGGTTGAACACGTAGGCGGAATATCTTCCGCCGTTGTACAACGGGATCATCTGCACCCAGACCGAGTCGCCCGAGACGCTCGCGCCGTATTTCTCGAGCAGCGTCTGCTCCAGGTTCCGCAGGACCTCTCCGCGCAGTCGCTCGCGCTCGGTCTCGTCGTCGGCCGCATCCGTGGCTTCGAACACCGCGTCCGTGACGTCCTCCACGGCGATGAGCTGGTCGGCGTAGTATCCGGGAATCTGCCTCTCCTCCGCCTGTGTCTTCGCCACGAACCCGCTGTCGAGCAACGCTTCGCCCTGCTGCGTGATCTGGCTCACGACGCTTCGCACGCAGTGGTGATTCGTGGCCACCAGACCGTCGGGCGACACGAAGGAGGCCGAACAGCCCGGGATGCGCAGCACGGACAGGCGAGCCCGCTCGAACCAGGCGTCGTTCGCCTCGAAGCCGTAGGTCTCCGAGAAGTATTCCGACGGCGGATATTCGAACGTCCACATCTTGCCGTAGTCGTATTTCCCGGCCCGGACCGTGTCGAGGTCCACGCCGCCGACCTGAGCGACCCCCACGCGGGGAGAGAGCGCGGCAAGCGAAGCGAGAACAACGAGAGCGGCGAGCGAACGGGCTCGTCTGGTGAGATTCCGGTGGTCCAGGGACAACATCATCTACCTCCGTGGAGTGCAGGCTCGTGCGCGTCCGGACGAGGCGGGGCACCGGTCGTCGGCCGGTTTCCCCCGTCAAGATGCGGCGGGAAGTTCGGTTCGCAATGGTATCGCGGTTCCCCAGGATTAACACTCGAACGGGGCTCGACGCTACGCGTCGCGGCGCCCTCGCCCGGTTGCGGAGCTCGAATTCGCTCTCACCACGGCGGTTCCCCAATGCGCGGCCACCGGATAGACTGTCGCGCATGCCTGATTCGACGAGTGCCGCCGACGCGGTCCGAATTGAACTGCTCCCGGAGCATCCGCGGTTCGGAACGTCCTCATCCGCCGCGGACGCAGGTCTGGCTCCGGCGCGGGATGGGGACGCCGGTATCGACCTGATCGCCTGCGAGGACGTCGAGTTGCCTCCCGGTGGGCGTGTGGCCGTTTCCGCGGGTATCCGCATCGCCCTTCCCCCGGGCATGGAAGGTCAGGTCAGGCCGCGATCCGGACAGGCCCTCCGAATCGGGCTCGGCTGCCTGAACGCGCCGGGCACCATCGATCCGGGATACAGGGGGCCGGTCAAGGTGATCCTGCACAATGCCGAGCCCCCGCTGACCCTGGCGGAGCTGGCCGGACCGCAGGAGAGCCTGGCCGATCGAATCGCCCGCGGGATCGAGCAGCGCACGATCCGCATCCGGCGTGGGGACCGGATCGCCCAGCTGGTGTTCGCCAGCTTCGAGCGGCCGGCGATCGACCTCGTCGAACACCTCCCCGAAGACACGGAACGCGGCGCGGGGGGGTTCGGCTCCACCGGCGTCTCCCACGAAAGGTAGCGCATGGAGCCCCAGCCCCTGTTCCACGACCTGTTCGGAGTGATGGCCGTGATCTGCATGGTCCCGGTCTTCTTCCTGTGGCTGGAGCGGAAGACGAAATGGAAGGTCTTCGACTTTCTGCCCGCGATCATCTGGATCTTCCTGACTCCGATCTTCCTGTCGAATCTCAACATCATCCCCCGAGAGAGCTCGATCTACGACACGTTCCGCTCCTTCGCGGTGCCGTTGTTCATCGTCCTCATGCTGCTGGACATCAACATCCGCCAGTCGATGAAGGTGGCGTGGCGCGGAGCGATCGTGCTGACGATCGGAGCAGTCGGCATCGTGGTCGGCTGCGTGGCGGCATACGTCGCGTTCAGCGCCGGCCTGCCGGAGGATGCCTGGTCCGGTTTCGGGGCACTGGCGGGCAGCTGGATCGGGGGAACGGGGAACCTGGCCGCGGTAGCCGAGAGCCTCGATACGCCCAGCGAGCTGGTGGGGATCGTGGTCATCGTCGACAACCTCGTCTACCTCGTCTACTTCCCGCTCATCCTCACGTGCAAGAGGTGGGCGAAACCGTTCAACCGGTTCACGGGCGTCTCACAGGAAGAGATCGATCACTTCATCCAGGCGACCAGCGAGGTCGAGAAGAAGACGCACGAGGTCCACTTCAGCGACGTGCTCACGCTGGTGGGATGGGGATTCGTCGCGATCGTAGCGGCGCGCTGGGTGGCCGGGATGGTGCCGGAGTTCCCGCCCGTCCTCACCACCAGCACGTGGACGATCCTGCTCGTGACGACGATCGGGGTCCTGATGTCGGCGACGCCTTTGAAGGACGTACCCGGCACCGAGCCTCTGTCGATGAGCTTCGTGTACCTGTACATGACGATGATCGGGGCGTCGGCGGACCTGCGACAGCTCGGCGAGGCACACTGGTTCCTGGTCGCCGGATTCATGGCGATCACCATTCACCTGGTGTTCGTCGTGTTCGGGGCGAAGCTGCTGCGCCTGGATGTGAGCATGGCCGCCGTGTCCAGCGTCGCCTGTGTGGGCGGCGCGGCCTCGGCGCCGGTGGCCGCCGGCTACCACCGCGAGGAACTTGTCCCGGTCTCGATCATGCTGGCCCTGATCGGCTACGCGCTGGGCAACTACCTGGGCGTGGCGACGGCCTACCTGTGTAACATGATCACCTGACCGGTCGTCAACCGACCACGCGCTGCAGGCTCCGGGCGTGAACGCCGGGGATCTCATGGCGCACCAGCCCGGATCGAACGAAGCCCCGGCCGATCGGAAGGCCGTCGATGTGCAGCGCGACATAGCCGTCCTGCACCGTACGGGCCTCCACCGGCTGCCGGCGGAGCAGCTTCCTTCCCTGCTCCGCGCTGAGCTCGACCCCACGTCCCGCCAGGGAGCCCCCCAGCCAACGGACCAGATCGTTGGAAGGTCGCGGGAGCCCTCCGCTGTCGAAGCTGAAGGCTCGCAGTCCGACGGACACGGAGCTCCACCCCCCGTGCGCGCTCCACGCGTCGAACGGCCATTCCCCGCAGCCATGCGCCCACGCCCGATCTCGGCGGAGCAGCCAGCCGATACCTTCGAGGGAGCCCGGTTCCACCTGCCAGGTCTCGCCGAGCGCTTCCGTAATCGAGTTCATTCGCTCGTGAGCGATCGCCTCCGTCCGGCCGCCCGGCTCCCCGAACGGGTCCGCGAGCGGGATGCGCGACCAGCCCGCATCAGGGTCCGGCCCGCCGGATTCGCCGGTCCTCTCGGGCCCCTTCCTGAGGAGCGCGAGAAACAGCCCGCCGGAGTCCAGGTGGTGCGGGTAGATCCGCACGGCATTCTCCAGGCGGGCATCGAACCGCAGCCCCTCGAACTCCGTCAATCCCGGTGCGGTCGGGACGGCCAGCTTCGGACTCAGCAGGTCGACCGGGCAGTCCCGCAGAACCGAGTCGACCACGGCCTCGTTCTCCTCGGGCGCGAAGGTGCAGGTCGAGTAGAGCACCGTCCCCCCCGGTCGCGTCAACTCGATCGCCCGGCGCAGCAGCGCTTCCTGCAGCGCGCTGACGTAGGCAGTGAACCGGCCGGTGCGTCGGCGCAGACGGCCTCGGCTCTCGCGCACGGTCCCTTCTGCGGAACAGGGCGCATCGACGAGCACTCGATCGAACAGCGCTCCGCCCGGAAGGAAACGGCCATCGGCCGCTACGGTCATCACGTTCAGGTGCGCGGTCCGGTAGACGTTTCCGGCGAGCGCACGGATCCGCGACTCGTTCGGCTCGACGGCCACCAGCGGGCCACGGTCTCCCATGAGATCGGCCATGTGCGTGGTCTTCCCGCCGGGAGCCGCACACAGGTCGAGTATCCGCTCTCCCGGCCTCGGATCGAGGACCGGCGCCGCGATTCCCGTCGAAGCGCGCTGCATGTAGAACAGGCCGAGCCAGTGCTCCAGCGTCAGAGCGATCGGCTTCGGCTCCCGGTCGAGCTGGAAGAAGTCAGGCTGGCCGTCCACGGCGCGGAGCGCGTACCCCTGCCGTTCGAGGCGGTCCACCAGGCTTGCCGCCTCGATCCGTCCGGACCTGAGCCTTATGGTGGTCGGTTCGGGTCGCGACACGCAGTCGAGGAACGTGTCGAAGTCGGGAATGACGTCCCGGTACCTTTCGAAGGGCATACGAGAAAGAGGCGTCGCGGATCCTGCCGTCGCAACTGCTTGCGCCGGCGCCCCGGGTCCCGGATCGTTTCCCGATGGACGATGATTCCACTTTCACTCCGCGAACTCCGGCCGAGGCCTTTCCGCTGCTGCGGGAGGCGGTGATCCCGATCCTCGAGAAGAACCCGGAGGCACGAGTCGCGTTCCGCGCCATGCGGGACCGCGGACTGAGCGAGGAACAGGCGCGGGAGGAGATCGCGCGCGTCCTGATCGCCGTCATGTTCCACGTCGGAGCCGGATCCGAGCGACTCGCGACGGCGGGGGGTGGACAGGGACTCCGCAGCGAAGCGTTCCGCCGGCTCGCCGGTGGGGAAACGGCGCGCGAGATCTTCGAGGGCTGACTTCCGACTTACGATGTATCTGTGTACTCTGGACTCTGTGTACTCCGGACCGGCTTTTCCGACGACTCTCCCGCGAAAGTGACAGCATGAGACTCTCCCTGGCTTCGCCCGGGCCTTCGATGCGGATTCCGTGCCTGGTCATCACCGGCACGATGGTCATGGCCGGCGCCGAAGCCGGTCCGCTGGCGGCGCAGGAGGCCGGGCCTCCACGGGTTCAGACGATCCTGATGGAGCCGGACACGCTGGTGATCGCCGTCGGGGATCGGGTGCCGATCCGCATCACCGCGCTCGATGCGTCGGGCAGCCCGGTGGCCGATCCGGATATGATGGTGTGGACGCAAGGGGCCGAAGTCGCCGTCGACATGGCGGGCGTCGTGACGGGAATCCGGCCGGGCATCACGGAGGTCGAGACGCGGATCCGGCGCTGGGCGCCGGGCAGGACCGGATACGATGATCTCAAGGCCTACACGCACGTCGTCGTCCGCGAGGCGCCGCTGGAACGCATCGAGATCGAGTCCCCGCAGCAGATCTTCGCCGGAACCCGGGAGCGTGTCGGAGCCCGCGCGATCTCGGCCGGCGGCGTTCGCGAGGATGCGTCGCTCGCGTGGTCTTCCTCCGATCCCGACGTGCTGCAGGTCGGCCCGGCGGGACTCGTCTACGCGAAGCGGGTGGGGACCGCCGCTCTCATCGCGGCGGCCGATGGGGCTTCGGCGACGACCGAGGTCCGGGTCGTGGAAAACCCGATCCGCGACCTCGCGGTCGATCCCGGCTCGGCGTCGGTGCGGGTCGGGGACGTGCTGCGCCTGTCGGTCGAGGCGCGAGATGCATCCGGGCAGCCGGTGAACGGCGGGACGATCCGCTGGAGCTGGGAGCCCCTCGAGGGGCAGCCCTTCGACGCGCTCCAGGTCGATGCGGAGGACGGGCGCACGGGCGTCGTCGTCCCCAACGAACCCGGTCTCTACGGGGTCACGGCCCAGATCGGCGACAGGTGGCGGGAGGTCCTCGTGCGTGCCCTGCCCCGGCCGCCACGGCGCCAGATCCGCCTGCTGGCGCACGGCGTGGTGCCGACCGGCCAGGCGACCACCGACCTCTGGGTGTTCGAAGGGCTGGACGGACGCGACTACGTGTACACGGGCACCTACCACGGGAACCTGATGTACGCGTGGGACGTGACCGATTCCGCGCGCCCGGTCATCGTAGACTCGCTGCAGTTCGACGGCCGGCGAGTCAACGATGTGAAGGTCAACGAAGCGCGTACGCTGGCCGTCGTCACCAGCGAGCACGCATCGGACCGCAGGAACGGAATCACGGTGCTCGACATCTCCCGACCCGACCGGCCGCGAAAGCTCAGCCACTATGCGGAAGGCCTGACGGGGGGCGTCCACAACACGTGGATCGTAGGCGATCTCGTGTATGCGGTCCATTACGGAACCCGCGCCGTTCACATCCTGGACATTTCGGACCCCACCGCCCCGAGGGAAGTGGGACGCTGGCAGCTCCCGAACGACGACCGGTTCCTGCACGACGTCACCGTGCTCGATGGCTACGCCTACCTGTCGTACTGGAACGACGGAGTGGTCATCCTCGATATCGGTGCCGGCACGCATGGCGGGACTCCGACCGCCCCGGCGCTCGTATCTCAGTTCGCCTACAGCTACCGCCTGGGAGCCGAGAGTTACGCGAACACCCATCATGCGATCCGTTACGGCGACTACGTGTTCACGGGTGACGAGATCTTCGGCTGCGCGGAGTGCGTGAACGGTCCGCGGGGGTACATCCACGTCATCGACGTAAGCGACATCGACCACCCCCGCAAGGTCGGGTGGTACCGGGTCCCGGAGGCGGGATCGCACAACCTGTGGGCAGAGGATGACAAGCTGTACATCGGATACTATCAGGCCGGACTGCGCGTCCTGGACATCTCCGGGGAATTGCGCGGCGACCTGTACCGCCAGGGACGCGAGATCGCCTGGTACATGACCGAAGATGGCAGCGGCAGTCTGCCTTACTCCACCGACACGTGGGGCGCGCAGCCTCACAAGGGCAGGATCTACGCGTCGGACGGCGCGTCCGGGCTGTGGATCGTGGAGATGGAGGACGATCCGCCGCTCGTCCCCTGACTCCACGAGGTCAGTCGAACAGCCCGTCGGGCGCCGGACGATCGGGGAACACGACGTCGTTGGTGATCGCGGCAACGCGCCATGCGCCGTTTCGCCTGACGAGCGAGAAGTTGTCGAGTCCCTGGTTCCCTCCCCCGCCGATGATCCGGGCCTCGTACAGGACCCACACCTGCGCCATGTCTCCGAATTCGGTGGACTTGAGCCCGAGGATCGTCTCCTTGAAGCCCTTCTCCACTACCTGCGGATTCGCGTAGAACGCCTGGAAATCCTGAATGAACCCGTCCAGCGACAGGACGCTGAGAGCGTCGCGCGAGGTGCGGAGCACGATGATGGATTCCGGCAGGAACAGCTCCCGCACCGGGCTCCAGTCCGGCGTGCTCCCCGCCTCGGCGCTGATCAGGTCGTACAGATGGCGCACGGTGGCCTCGGCGGACGCCTCGACCTCCTGTCCGGAAACGGACGCAGTACTGGCAGGATTCGACACAACTGCGAACTGCGCGAGGCAGAGTCCGACGATGCGAAGGCACGTCCGGTTCATTCGATCCTCCGGGATTCGTGGTCGGCGCGACGCCCCCCGCCGCTTCGACGCGCCGCAGGTCGTTCGTCGCATCGTTGAACATAAGACCCGCGAGACCCCCTCGCTCCCGCCGCGCGCTGATACTGTGGTCCACGGATTCCGATCGGTTGTATAGTGGATCGCGGCGCGCGGCGGCCGGGGCACGGCCGCCCGCTGACGACCGGCTTCTTCCACCGGGATGATCAGATGTCCACTGAATTCGGATTCCTCGCACAGGTGCACAAGGCCTTTGACCAGGCGGCCGCGTATACCGACCTCGACGAAGGGCTGCTGGCACAGATCAAGGCCTGCAACAGTGTCTACCGGCTGACCTTCCCGCTCAAGCGGGACGACGGAACGATCCAGGTCATCGAGGCATGGAGAGCCGAGCACAGCCAGCACAAGCTTCCCACCAAGGGCGGCATCCGATTCAGCATGGCCGTCACGGAGGATGAGGTCATGGCCCTCGCCGCGCTGATGACCTACAAGTGCTCGGTCGTCGACGTGCCGTTCGGGGGTGCCAAGGGTGGCATTCGAATCGACCGAAGAGACTACTCGGCAGGCGAGCTGGAGCGCATCACCCGGCGCTACACCTACGAGCTGATCAAGAAGCGCTTCATCGGGCCCGGTATCGACGTTCCCGCACCCGACTACGGCACGGGACCGGCCGAGATGGCCTGGATCGTGGACACGTACAAGTCGATGTCCAATGGCGAGCAGAATCCGGAAGCATGCGTCACGGGAAAGCCGATCGAACAGGAGGGGATCCGGGGTCGCCTGGACGCGACGGGTCGCGGCGTGTACTACGGTGTCCGCGAAGCGTGCGACTCGGCGGAAGAGATGGCTGCGCTGGGCCTCGAGCCCGGACTGGCCGGCAAGCGCGTCGTGGTCCAGGGCCTCGGGAACGTGGGATACCATGCGGCGCGTCACCTGGCCGACGGGGGCGCCGTGCTGGTCGGTCTTGCCGAGTACGAGGGAGCGATCGCGAATCCCGACGGACTCGATCTCGAGGCCGTGGTCCGGCACCGCAAGGAGTCGGGCTCCATCCTCGGTTTTCCGGGCGCGACCGATCTTCCGGCCTCGATCGACGCCCTGGAGCTCGACTGCGAGATTCTCATACCCGCGGCGCTGGAGAACCAGATCACGGCGACCAACGCGCCTCGGATCCGGGCCCGGCTCATCGGGGAAGCCGCGAACGGGCCGACGACCGCCGCCGCCGACGCGATTCTCATGCAGAAGGGCGCTCGCATCCTGCCGGACCTCTATCTCAACGCCGGCGGCGTCACCGTGTCGTATTTCGAGTGGTTGAAGAACCTCTCCCACGTCCGGTTCGGGCGCATGGAGAAGCGGTTCGACGAAGCTGCCCACCGTTCTCTGCTCCAGGAGATCGGGCGCGCGGCCGGGGTCGAGGTGTCCTCGCTCGACATTCCCGACCTGGGCGCCGACGAGGAAGACCTGGTTCACTCCGGCCTCGAGGAAACGATGGTCGTCGCGTTTCACCAGATCCGCGACGTGGAGACGGGGCTCGGAATCCGGGACCTGCGCACGGCTTCCTTCGTGACCGCGATCAAGAAGATCGCCGTGTCCTATCAGGAGCTCGGGATCTTCCCCTGACCCTTTCGGCCGACCCCGGACGGCCCGATACTTGCCCTCCGAAAGGCGGAATCGGCCAAACCGCTGTCCGGGGGCGAATCGAGTGAGGTCGAAGGGTTCGAAACAGGGGCCGAACGGGACGACGCGCAGCTCGAGGCGGCGGATTCCGGCTCGAGCCGCGCTGCAATTCGTGCTGCCGATATCGGTCGTGGGCATGGTTCCGGCGACGCTCACCGCCCAGCCATCCGCATCGAGCGAAGTCGAGCTGTGCCTGGTCCCCGATTCCCTCGGCGCCCAGCTGCGGAGAATCACGCGCCGCGTCGGGCACGAGATCGGTGTCTCGGCCGTTCATCTCGAGACCGGTGCCCGGATCTCGTTCAACGGGAACCGACCGTTTCCCATGGCCAGCGTCTCCAAGCTCCCCATGGCCATGGAGTTCCTTCGCCGGGTGGACGCCGGCGAGATCGATCTGTCCGAAGACCTCATCGTTCCCACCACGGACTTCAGGGCCGGCTACAGTCCTCTCGCCAGCTGGTCGGGCGGTAGGGATGAGCGCGCGACGGTCGACAGCCTGTTCCGGCTGATGATCGAGGTGTCGGACAACACGGCGACCGACGTGATCCTCCGCATGGCGGGAGGACCCGAGCAGGTCACCCGTCGTCTTCGCGAGCTCGGCATCCAGGACATACGCGTCGATCGATCCGAGGCGCGGACGTTCGCGGACCTGTCGGGGATTCCGGACTCGGTCCCGGAGGACGAGCTCCACCGCTGGGCCTACTTCCGCATGCGGGATGCCCTGCCGGCGGAGCTCCGTCAGGAGGCGCGACTCCGCTTCGGCGACGATCCCCGAGACACGTCCACACCGGAAGCGATGGCCGACCTGCTGGCCCGGATCCATGCGGGCGAGGGGCTGAGCCCCACCGCCCGGGACTACCTGCTCACCGCGATGGCCGGCAGCCGCTCCGGGCCTCGACGGCTGAAGGGACTCCTGCCGCGTGGCACCCCGGTGGCCCACAAGACAGGCACGATCGCAGCGGCGATCAACGACGTGGGGATCATCACGCTGCCCGGGGAAGCCGGGCACGTGGCGATCGCCGTCTTCGTCTACACCTTCCATCGCACCGAGTGGAGGCGAGAGCGGACGATCGCCGAGGTGGCACGCCTGGTGTACGACCATTTCGCCGGGGCGGCCGAAGCGTGGGAGGTCGGACCGCTACCGGTAGCGTGCGGCGGCGAGGCGCCGGACGATGTGAAGCCCGTTCAGGTCCCGACTGCTCGCACCTGAGTGCCTCGATCGGATCCAGCTCCGCGGCCTGGCGGGCCGGAACAGCTCCGAAGAAGATCCCGATCGCGCCGGAGAACGCGAGCGCGATCCCGACGAGGACGGGGATCTGCTTTCATGTCTGCTCCTCCGCGAGGCTTTTCCCCGACGCACGGCCCTGGCGCGAGCGCTGCTGCCTGAGTTCCCTGTACTTCTTCATCTGCTCCTGGCTGAGCACCTCGGCGAACTGCTCGTCCGTCTGGTCTCTGAGTTTCGCCATTTCCGAGCGCATCGTCTCGCGGTCACCGGATCCGCCGGCGAACAGCTCCCGTTGCTTTCTCGTCTGTTCCTCCACGATCGGTCGGAGTTGCTCCACCTGCGCGTCCGTCAGTTCCAGCTGCGTCTCGAGCTGAGCGATTCTCTGATCCGCATCGAGCATCCGTCGCCCTCCCGGGCCCTGCTGTGCGGTCGCCGGTCCGGCTGCCACGACGAGCGCCAGGATGGCCAGCGCGATCCCACGACTTCCTGTCGCACGGTGACGACGACCGATTGATGGGCATCCAGCGTTCATTTCCGTCTTCCTTTCGGGCGGGTCGAACCTCCACGTCCGTCGCTTCCTGATATTGGACCAGCACAACCTTTCACCGCTTCCATCCGGCCGGCGCACGGGCGGAACCGATCGGCCGCGGGTCCCGACCCGGAGGTGCGGGGAACAGCGTTCGGAGGCAGGGCATTTCGCCACATCTGCGCTTGATTTCGGCACGGACGCTGGCCGCCCTCCGACGCGCCGGATGTCGGACGGGGGTCGAATGGCCCGCGAATTCAGGCATTCCCGGCTCCGCTGAATCGCGTATGGCCTGAGCCCGCGCTGGAACGCGCCTTGCCCTCTCATCGTCCCGTTTTCCAGCGTCGCACGACGACCCGGCGTCACGCCGGGGACCAGAACAGCCCGTGGAATGCGAGACGAGATGTCCGAAGAAACGACCCGGGGACAGAGCCCCGCTGCCTCAGGACCCGGCACGGCCGAGGGTGTCGAGCGCTTTCACATGTGGGCGCCCCGTCCCCTGCTTCGGAGCACGCTGTGGACGCCTCGTGGCGCGACGGCCGAAACGGAACCGCTGTACCAGGTGTTCATCGCGCAGTCCACGCTCGCCTCCATTCTTCACCACCTGCGGAACGCTCCACAGACAGAGCGCCCGTTCGGCTTGCTCGCCGGGGATCTGTGCGAGGACCCTGATGGGGGTACGCGCTACGTCCTGATCCGCGACGCGTGCCGCTCCAGCGTGTCGCTCACCGGACTGGATGGGGACCAGATTCCGGCGACCGCGTGGGAGGAGCTGCGAACCGCTGCCGAGGGCCGCAGCGGAAGTCTGGTCGGCTGGTATCTGAGGCATGGTCCCGATCAACTGAAACTGACGGACGCCGAGGCGGCGACGCACGCGAAGTACTTCAACGAGCCGTGGCACAGCGCGATCCTGATCTCGGCCGATCCGAACGAGCCGGCGGGTTGCTTCTTCCGTCGCACGGAACAGGGCTTCTCGGGCTCGACGCCGACGGCTTTCTACGAGCTCGTCGCCGCGGAATCCATGGGAGGATCCCAGCGGCTCACGTACGTGGACTGGGACAACGTCGAAACCTCGGAGTCGGTGAAGCGGGAGGCTGTCCCCGACCAGCCGGAATCCGTGCCGGATTCCGAATCGGGCGGGAGACCCGATCGTGGACGATCTCCGATGCAGACCGGGGCGTTCTCCGCGGAAGTGGCCAGACGCTCGATCGCGGCCGCCGCCTCGAAGACCGCCGAGGTTCTGGACCGCCGCAGACAGGAGGCCGCGGAAGCCGCCCGACAGGCGGAAGAAGAGGCGGCTCGTCGCGCCGCGGAGCTCGAAGCGGCTCGCACGGCGGCCGAAGAGCTCGCCCGCAAGGCAACCGAAGAAGCTGCGGCGAAGGAAGCGGACCAGGCGGAGGCCGAGCGGCGGGAAGCCGAACGGGCCGCCGAGGCGGCAGAAGAAGCCGCACGCGTCGCAGACGAGGTAGCTGCCCGGCGCAGCGCCGATCTGCGGACCGCCCAGGAAGCCGCGGAAAAGGCCGAGCGTCGGGCCGCGGAGCTGGAAGCGGCCCTTCGCGCCACCGAAGAAGACGCAGCTCGCAGGGTCGCGGCAGAGAACTCCGCGCGAATCGCCGCAGAGGAAGAGGCGGCGCGCCAGGCCGCCGTGGCGGAATCCGCACGAAAGACGGCCGCCGAGGAATCAGAGCGGAGACGATCGGAAGAGACCGCGCGAATCGCGGCAGAGGAAGAAGCGGCGCGCAAGGTCGCGGAACTGGAGGCGGCTCGCAGCGCGGCGGAGGCGGAAGCAGAGCGACACGCCGAGGAACTGCAACGCACGATCGAAACTGCCGACAGGGCCCGACGGGAAGCCGAAGAAGAAGCGATGCGCCGGGTCGCCGCGCTGGAACAGGCGAGACTCGCGGCCGAGCAGGAAGCGGAGCAGCAGGCCGACGAGCTGCGGGCAGCGGTGGAGGCGGCGGAGCAGGCGCGGCGGGCCGCCGAGCAGGAGGCGGAGCGTCGCGCGGCCGAGCTGAGAGCGACGCTCGAGTCCGCCGAAGGCGCGAAGGACGCGGCCGAGCAAGAAGCGCTGCGCAGAGCGGCGGAACTGGAGGAAATGCTGGCGGCCACAGAAGTGGCGCGGGCCGCGGCGGAACGTGAAGCCGAACGGAAGGCGGCGGAACTGGTCGCAGCCCGGGAGGCAGCGGAGTCGGAGGCGAGACGACAGGCCGAGGAACTGGAGGCGACGCTGGAAGCGGCCGACGCGGCGCGGCGGGCGGCCGAGCAGGCCGCGGCAGAGGAAGCCGCAAAGCTGGCAGCCACTCTGGAAGCATCCGAACGCGCCCTGAGGGCGGCGGAGCTGGAAGCCGCGCGACGAGCCGAAGAGCTCGAGAACGCGCGGGAGGAGGCCGAGGAGCGCGCTCGCGTCCAGGAGGAGGAACTGCGCGCTACCCTGGAGACCGCAGCGCTGGCCCGAAAGGCCGCGGAGGAAGAGGCCGCCCGGCGGACCGTGGAGATCGACGCGGCCCGGCGAAAGGCCGAAGACGAGGCCCGGGAAGCCACCGAGAAGCTGCAGGCGACGCTCGCGCAGGCCGAGCACGCACGCGCCCAGGCCGAGGCCGAGCTGGAGAGGAAGGCCACCGAGCTCACGGCCGAACTGGAGCAGGTTGAGAGGGCGCGCCGCGAAGCCGAGGAGGCGACTGCCCGCAAGGCAGCCGAACTGGAGGCGGCTCGACGGGCCGCAGAGGAAGAGGCCGAGAAACAGGCCGCCGTGTTGCAGGCTACCCTCGAAGCGGCCGACCAGGCCCGCAAGGCAGCCGAGGAAGAAGCAGCGAGAAGGACCCGGGAGGCCGAGCAGGCGATCCGAGCCGCCGAACAGGAGGCCGCACGCCGGGCGGAAGAAGCGGAAGCCGCCCGTGAGGCCGCCGAGCAGGAGGCCGAACGCAGAGCCGCGGAGGCGGAAGCACACAAGGCCGCGATCGATGAAGCGGTCCGACGGGTCACCGAGCTCGAAGCCGCCCGACGGGCGGCCGAAGAGAAGGCGGAGCGCTGGGCCGCAGAGGCGGAGACCGCTCGCCGTGAAGCGGAAGAGGAAGCGGAGAAGCGCACCCAGGAGCTGGCGGCCACCAGGGCCGCAGCGGCCGAAGCGCGACGGGCCGCGGAAGAGGAGACGGCAAGGCGGACCGCCGAGGTCGAAGCGGCGCGGCGAGCCGCGGAAGATTCCGAGAAGCGGGCGCTGGAGGCCGAATCGGCTCGCGAGGTCGCCGAGCAGGAAGCCGCACGACGCAAGCAGGAGGAGGAGACGCGACGCCAGGCCGAGGTGGCCGCCGTGCGGAGAGCGGCCGAGCTCGAGGCGGCCCGGGAGGCCGCCGAGGAAGCGGCTGCGCAGCGAGCCGAAGAAGCGGCCGCCGCGAGACGTGATGCAGAGGTCGAGGCCGAGCACCGACGCATCGAGGCCGCGGCCCGGAAGGCGGCGGAAGAAGAGGCCGCCAGGCGCGCGGCAGAATTGCGTCGTGTGCAGAGCGCCGCGGATGAAGTCGCGTCGCTGCGTACGGAAGAGGCGGAGAGCGCGCTCGAAGCCGCCCGGCTCGAGGCCGAACGTCGCAAGGCCGAGGAAGATGCCCGCAAGGCGGCGGAGCAGGCTGCGGCACACAGGGCCGAGGAACTGGAGACGGCGCGGAAGGCGGCAGAAGAAGAAGCTGCCAGGCGGGCTGCGGAGGCCGAGGCCGCTCTCGCGGCTGTCCGGGCGGAAGCGGAGCGGCGGGAAGCGGCAGAGAAGGAAGCCGCACTCCGCACGGAAGAGCTGGAGGCCGCACGCCGGGCTGCCGAGGAAGCGCTCCGGATGGCCACCGAGAAGCGCGCTACGGAACAGGAAGTTCAGCGGCACGCGGCGCTCGCGACCGCCCAGGAGGAAGCCACCCTCAAGGCCACCGAAGAGGAGATCGCCCGCAAGGAGGCCGAGCTTCTCGAGGCCAAGGAAGCCGCCGAGGAACGGGCCACGGTGCTGGCCGCCGAGGCCGAGGCGGCTCGCGAGGCCGCGCGACTCGAATCGCAGCGCCGGCGCGAGGCCGAGGAAAACGCAGCGCTGAAGGTGGCCGAACTGGAAGAGGCACGGCGCGCGGCGCAGGACGATGCATCGCGCATGGCTTCGAAAGCCAAACAGATAGCCGAGATCGCCCGTCAGGAAGTAGCTCGTGTGCGGGTCGAGCGCAAACTGCTGGAAGAGACGACCGCGAAGCGTCTCGCCGAGATCGAGGCCGAGCGCAGGGCCGCCGAGCGGGCCGCGAAGAAGCAGGCCGAGAGGCGTGACGAGGTCGACATCGCCGAGCGGCGGAGGGCCGAGCGAGAGGCACGGAAGGAAGCCGGTGAGCGAGCTCGCAAGGAAGCCGAACTGCTGATCGCACAGCGGGCACGGGAAGCTGCTGCCCGGCAGGAGGCCGAGGAACGGGCGCGCCTGGAAGCGGCGGCCGCGGCCGAGAAGCAGGCGCACCGGGAGGAGTGGACCCGACGACTGCGCAACGTGGGGAACATCGCCGCCAGCATCGGCATCATCGCGATCGCGGCAGCGGGGGCCGACAAGATCGTGGGCTGGTCATCCGGCGGAAGAGATGCCGGCAGCGCGGAAGATGTCAGGACCGAACGACCTGCAGTCACCCGCTCTGCAGCCTCGTCGGACGATGCGGGCGATCGGCCCGGGCCGAAGCTGGACAGCCTGGCTATCCTCCCTCCCGCGATCGACGACAGCGGATTCGAGCTCGTGGAAATGGGAGCAGAAGCCGTCAACGGAGCCGGTCTCGAGTCGGACGCCCTGGCGGCAGTCCTCGTTCGTGCAGCCGACTCGTATGCGCTTACGGCCGAAGAGTACGTAGCTGGCGACAAGACCTGCTCGGACCTGCAGTCCGCCTTCGTCGCCGTCGATGCGGCCTGGCTGGAATACAACATGAAGCGCTCGGACGAGCTGGCGAATGCCAATCAACCGTTCGATGCGAACCGGGTGAACAGGGACGACGAACTGACCGGTCGGGTGCGCGAGGTGGAGGCGGCGTTCGCGGCGACAGGATGCCCGCGGCCCTAGGAGGGCAGCCATTACACGGCCGACACCGACACGGTACAGGCGCAGAAGACGAAAGCCCCCGGCGGAAACTCCCGCCGGGGGCTCTTTGTGTTTGACCTGCAGAGAGACGCGATTACGGCAGGCAGGCCGCCGAAATCTGCAGCTTGGTCAGAGCGTCGCCGTTCGGCGGAAACTCTCCACTCAGGAACAGCTCACCGGACACCGTGAACGCACTCGTCACGTCGAAGCCTGCGATCGTCCAGTTGAACGTGCCGCGCGTTCCCGAGAAGCTGCTCGGCTCGATCGGAATGCCGTTCACCACGACATTCCGCAGGTCGATCAAGGTTCCCTTGTGGCGCCCGACGATCTCCACCACAAGGACGTCGACATCTGACGCGGGACAGGCCGCCGGAGCGTTCCCGGCCACGTTGTCGTAGGTGAGCGAGACGTCGTCGCCGCCCGGAACGGTCACCTGCGCCAGCAGCTGCCCGCCCGGCGCACCGGCCGGATCGTAGCTGAGCAGGATCCCATCACCGACGGTAGAGTCGGTCAGCCAGACCACGTCCGCCTCGACTCGATCCGCCCCGGACTCCAGATCGGAGACACCCAGCCAGAGTTCCGTATCGCCCCGGTTTCCGAACGATCGGAACCGGGCTCCGAACCCGTCCGTCGCACCGCTCCGCCCTTCGATCACTGTGTAGGGTGCCTCGACGGTGGCGGTGAACACGAGTGGCAGGTCATTCAGCGCGATCTCGGTGCCGTT
>Ga0209536_100006075_pt1 | contig 18564 bp, 16 predicted proteins | sample DeeMarSeWOR28_12_FD_187461 | JGI IMG/M metagenome (GOLD analysis project Ga0209536, IMG submission 187461) | Marine sediment microbial communities from White Oak River estuary, North Carolina - WOR-2-8_12 (SPAdes) (version 2) | ecosystem: Environmental > Aquatic > Marine > Intertidal zone >... | reverse complement strand
ACCGCATCGCGCAGCGTCGCCTCACGGCAAACCGTTGCATACTCGTTGAGCGGAACCATCAATTCTTTGACGATTATGGTTTTCATATTATTCCTCTCTTACCCGATCTGTAGATGACCGAAATAGTTGCCTGTTTTCGGATATCCCGGTCATATCAGGCATATCAGTGTCCGAGATAATTTTATTAAGTAAATTGTCTGGGTGTCATCGATGACCACTATTTTGATCATGACGACCGCGTTGCGATTTTTACTTTTCCTCGTCATCCAGATGCGCCAATGCCCTTAGCAGTCCTAAAGGTGATTCACGGAGCGATAACTTATTGATCTCTTCCATTCGCTTTTTATTATGTTCGTATTTCTTTTTAAGCCTTGCCTCGTAAGCCTCCTTAATAACCTCGATGAGTTTTTCAAAGTTATAGGGTTTTTCCAGGTATTTAAACGCTCCCAGTTTTGTGCACTCAACAGCCGATTCGACGGTGGCGTGGCCGGTCAGCATTATGATTTCAAGATACTTGTGCCTTTCTTTCAACGCCTTCAATACCTGAGTGCCATCCATACCGGGCATTTGAAAGTCCACTACCGCCACATCGAAAAGGTCTTTCTCAGCGGCATCTATGGCTTCCCTACCATTTGACGCCACAATGGCATCAAAGTCTTTTAGCGCCAGTCGCTCGGCAATCGGCTGCAAAAAATCTATCTCGTCATCAACAAGAAGAAGCTTTATTTGTTTTTGACTACTCATGGATTCCTCCCTATGGTTATCCAATAACTAACATATGAATGTTTGGGCTCGTCAAATTTTTACCCATGAAAAAAATTAAATAATTTACACACAAATACCGTTGGGTGTGTGTCTTGGGTTGATCAAAATATTCCCCCTCATCCTCCATAAAGAACATCACCGGATAATTTGGGCAGATTATGGTGAAAAATTATTCTGAAAATTTGTCACTGCCTGTCTTCTATCATATTTTGAGATAAACACAGCAAATATGTCAATATTTACTCTTCGCTATTCATTTATGCCCGTTTGTAAGGAAAGATGGCTATCAAGCCGCCGCTTGGGGGCTGTTAGCGGCAATTTCAAACTCGCAAACCAATGGGGTATGATCGGAGAATTTAACTCTGGGAATCTGGAAGTCGGTGATTTTTATTTGCGGACTATAAAAGATGTAATCAAGTTGTCGGCGCGGAGCCCGGCTGGGGTGTGAAGGCTGACCGTTGCTGTTGGCATTTTTCAACCCTGTGGCGGACAGGAATAACTGCAATTCCCGATCACCCCACAATACGTTGAAATCGCCCGCCAATATATACGGTTTGGCAACGTTTTTTATCATATCGTGCAGATCGTGCAGCTGATAATGACGATGACGAAATTTTATCGACAGGTGTACCAGAAAAATCGTAACTTCCGCCAGTTCAAGTTCAATTACCAGCCTCTTGACACCCTCACGAAAATAATGAAACTTTTGGGACACGATCTCCTGGTTGGTTAATATCGCATTGCCCTGTTTATTCAGCAAGGGCACTTTACGGGCCATGGAAGAGGCTGAGTACTTGGAGCGATAGATATGTTCGTGCTGCAATTCCCAGCCAATGGCTTCGGCCTGATTATGTTTTTCGGAACGAAATGAACCGCTATCCACCTCGATTAATCCGATAATATCCGGATTGACGGACTTTATAAAATCGAGAATTCTTTTCAAATTCCCGTTGGTGTGTTTAAAGTAGCCGCTGTATGGAATTGGAAGGTGAAACTGTCGCCCTATACCGGCGGCATAGCGTATGTTATATAAAAGAAATCGCATGCCTCTGTCACTGGTCGCAAAAATTTGCGTCTTAAGCTATTTATTATAACTCATTTGGTTTGAAAGTAAAGCCTCTAAATTTGCCCCCTGGTCTTTAACAACCCCTGTCATGGTATTAATTTTTTCTTCACATCTTCGGGCGGGATGCCGATGACCTGAATTATTTCACGGCCGTTGGGAGCTTTTACGTCGATATCAATCGGTGTCAAATTCGGTGCTTTGCTATACCCAACGACAATGGCGCCTGCTAGGAAGATAGCGTCTTTTTTGGCACCATGCGGGATTAATGCCTTGGGACTGGGATAATCTTTGATGTCGATGACGGTATCCGTCTTCGGATTGTGGTATTTAAGAATATTGTCGTTGTCTCTTTGAGTACGTCCGACGATCAACTTGGTTTCCGGATTCAGTCGGAAATGGCGACCATATCTTAAAAGGTGCAGCTCTTCCTCGGTACAGGTTTCCTGATGGTCAAAAAGATCCTTAAGTCGATTGGTGTACCCTTTGTCGGTGAGCAGGCACCCACCCGCTGGAGCAGGGTAATCGGTGATTCCATATTTTTCTGCCAGTTCCATTTGGCGTTTGCGTGAACGGCCTTCGATATCCAACAGAAGATCTCGGTTTACAAGCCCTTTCTTTTCCGGGATGGTCTCCGGCAGCTTTTTGGCACTTAATGGGCGAAGAATATAGCCCTTTAATCCGGAATGTTTCTCCACGTAGTTCAGCGATGCTTTGTTTTGAGACATGGGTCGCTGTCCCAGTACCTCACCGCTGAATAGAAAATCGAAATTTCTCTCCCGCATGATGTCACCTGCCAGTTTAAACATCAGAGCGTGGCAGTCCATGCAAGGATTCAGGTATTTGCCATATCCGGCAGGTGGATTCCGCAGCATTTGCATATATATCGGGTATATCGGTTTTACGGTTAGGGGAATGCCAGTTATCCTTGATGCATTGCGGGCTTTATGCGCACTGAAGAACGGTGTTTCAAACGTGACCCATTCCACCTCAATACCCTGATCACGGAGGACAAGAGCGGACATCATACTGTCGAGGCCCCCGGAGCATAAGCCGAGTGCTTTTACGGGTTTTTTATCACTATTCATTTTCTGATATTCATTTTTTCTAAAATGCAAAGAAATAACAATTAAGATTCCACGCTAAAGAGACCAGTGAAATTAACCGATTGGTTATTTGGCTAAAGCGTATCTGACTGCCGCCTTGGCATGAATCTCCGTTGTGTCAAACAACGGCACCGGGCTGTTTGCTTCTTTCACCAACAATCCGATTTCAGTACATCCCAGGATAACCCCTTCCGCACCTTCCCCGACGAGCCGGTCGATAATTTCGATATAGACTTGTCTTGAAGAGGGTTTAATCATACCCGTGCATAACTCCTCATATATAATACGATGAATCGCCCTCATTTCTTCAGTATCCGGTATGACGACGTCCAGGTTATATCTTTCGATTAGTCTTCCTTTGTAAAAATCCTCTTCCATGGTGAATCGGGTTCCCAGAAGCGCCACCTTTTGAATGCTCCTTGAACCAATTTCTTCCGCAGTGGCATCGGCAATATGCAGAAGGGGGATGTGGACGCACTTTTGTACATCATCGTACAATTTATGCATGGTATTTGTACAGATCAGAGCAAAGTCCGCACCACCGTTCTCCAGACTGTGAGCCGCCGTTATCATGATTTGCGCGGCGTCTTCCCAGCGACCCTGGTGTTGCAGGGATTCGATCTCGGCGAATTCAACTGAATACATAATACTTTTCGCCGAATGAAGTCCGCCAAGCTTCTCTCTGACAGTTTCATTGATGATGCGGTAGTATTCAATTGAGGATTCCCAGCTCATGCCGCCTATCAATCCAATAGTTTTCATAGTTTCCTCCCGCGGCAAGCACTGTATCTTGAAATGAATCTCCTAAACTACAAAGACCAAGTATACTACATATAACATATGATAGTACGCAGAACACCTCTATTTTGGCAACAAAATTTCGCAGATTCGGGTTCGTGAATCCATATGGTGGGCGGGATGCTTGATATCGATTTCATTTTGATGACCTCATTTGATTGTAAAACGGGTTGCCGGTTGAAATCCAAGTAAAAATATATTATTTTTGTATCAGCATGTTCGGACACATCGGTCAATTTCAAAAAAACGCAAGGATTGTTGTCACATTTTGCTGAAAGCCTAAAGCGCGCGCTGGCTGGGAAAACAGCCCGCGAGAGGCTGTTTACGGCATTTTATCTCGAGGAGATAAGGTGCCTTTTCATTGGTTGGAATAAGGTGGATTATGAAAACAAAATCGGTCAAGGTAGGTCGTAACGATCCGTGCCCATGCGGCAGCGGTTTGAAATTTAAAAAATGCTGCTTGAATAGGAGCACAGCTGAAGCACAGGATCTGACAGCTCTATATGCCCAAAAATATAGAATCCGAATAAAAAAGGGAAAAGATATCGAGGGCATCCGCAAGGCAGGCCGTCTGGTCCTGGATACACTTGACTTAGTGGAATCCAAAATTAGACCGGGTATGGCGACCGAAGAAATCAATTCGCTGGTTCATGAATTCACTCTTGCAAACGGGGCCCTACCGGCACCATTAAACTATCGTGGGTTTCCTAAAAGCGTCTGCGTATCGCCTAACGAAGTGGTGTGTCATGGAATTCCCGGTGACCGAATTTTGAATGACGGCGATATTGTCAATGTCGATATAACCTCTGTGTTAAATGGCTATTTTGCGGATGCGAATAAAACCTTTTATGTCGGCACCCCTGATTCCGATGCTCGAAAAATCGTTCGTGTGGCCCGAGAATGCCTGAAAAGAGGTATGTCCAGCGTTAAAGCCGGGACTACGATTGGAGATATCGGCTGGGCTATTCAATACTACGCTGAGGCTCAGAAATGCTCAGTGGTTCGTGATTTTGTGGGGCACGGTGTCGGTTTTGAATTTCATGAGCCTCCTCAAATTCCTCACTTCGGCCAAAAAGGATCGGGGATCACACTGATTGCAGGTATGGTGTTTACCATCGAACCGATGATTAATCTCGGCAGGAAAGACTTAAAAATTTTGGACGATAATTGGACAGCCGTGACAAAAGACGGTTCCCTGTCGGCTCAATTCGAACAAACAATTTTGGTAACAGACGACGGATACGAAAGTCTGACACCATACGATTGATCAGATGCCAAGCCGGACATTTGAGAGAATGGCACTGAACGACGGGAGAATCAATTCGTCCATAGATCCATGTCAATCAGGCCGAGTTTGGCTGAATAACGGACCAATTCAATGGTGCTGTGCAAATCCAATTTGTTCATTATGTTGGCACGGTGATTTTCTACGGTTTTGGGGCTGATGAAGAGTTTTTCCGCAATTTCCTTGGCTGAAAGGCCCTCGGCCAGGAGTCGTAAAATTTCCTGTTCTCTGGCAGTCAACGTTCCGTATTGAGCGTCGGTAATTTTTGTTTCCTTGCCCGGGAGTTTCATCAATGTTTCAACCACCTGCGATGAAACCGCACTGTCCAGGAAGTATTCCCCTTTTAAGACGGTTTCGAGCCCTTTCATGAGCCCTTCGGCAGCCGATTCTTTAACCACGTATCCGTTCGCACCGGCTTGAAATGCCTCGGCGATATAATCGACTTTAGAATGCATCGTGACAATGATGACCTTTATATGCGAAAATGTGTTGCGTATATCACGGGTTAACTGGATGCCGCTTGTGTCCGGCAGCGACAGGTCAACCATCACCAAATCGGGTTTTAATTTGCGGGTTTTTTTTAACCCTTCTTTACCGTTGCCGGCTTCACCTACGACCTCAAAACGATTGCTGCGCTCAATAATCGTTTTTAGCCCTTCGCGGAAAAGCGGATGGTCGTCAACTATCAATATTGAATATTTTTCACCCATCCTGTCTCTCCTTGCAGGGTACTTCAATAAATATTTTGGTACCCTTGGATGGGCGTGATGATATTTTAATTGTTCCGTCGAGTAAATTAACCCTCTCCTCCATGCTGGATAATCCCATCCGTTTTTCTTTTAAGGACCTCGCCAGGCGGCTCTCCACATCAAAGCCTCTCCCGTTGTCTTCGATCCGCAGAATAATGTTTGGAGATGATGCGACAAGTCGAATGGTGACGCGTGTTGCCTGAGCGTGTTGTTTAATATTGTTCAGTCCCTCCTGAATCAGACGGAATAGATTGATCTCAGTGTCAAAGTCAAGCTTTAAATCCCCCATACCGGCCGTATAAAAATCAACGCTTAGATTATTTTTTTCGGAGAAATCGTCGCAATATTGGAAAATCGTTCGTACCAACCCTAGTTGATCCATGCCCGGCGGTCGTAAATCATAAGAAAGATCACGCACGGCTGAGATGGATTCTTGCAGAATTTTTGATAAATCGGCAATTTTTCCGTTCAACTCGCCGGATATGTGTTGCGGGTTGTCGAAAAGCGTTTCAAGACCGATTTTTAGCGTGGAAAGGTCTTGGGCCACCTTATCGTGCAGATGGCGAGCAATCCGATTACGTTCATTTTCCTGCGCTTTGATCAGTTCCTGGTTGAGGGTATGAATTTTGTCTTCGGCCTGAACGCGATCGGAGATATCCCGTACGGCACCGATAATTTTTTTTCGGCCTTCGGCAATAAATTTGCCGGCGGTAATTTCACCCGGAAATATAGAGCCGTCCCTTCTCTTGAAATAGCGCAGCGGGACTTTGTTGCTGTCAGGCTGGTCTTTGATTACCTTATCCACGGAAATGCGTGTCTTGTCTTTTTCAGCCGAAATATCTTCTACATTCAGGGATTGAAATTCTTTTTTCGAATAGCCAAAAAGGTTTAACGTCGCCTGGTTTGCATCTTCGAACAGAAGCGTATCGGCATCGAAGATCATGACCGCATCGGATTCGTTTTCAAAGAGCTGGCGATATTTTGCTTCGCTCTCTCTTAAGGCTTTATCTGCTTGGATCTGTTCGGTAATATCCAGCAGAAAATTTAACGTGGCCGGACGCCCCCCCCATTCAACGATAACGCCGTTGTTTTGAACCCAGCGTAGATTACCTTCTCGGTCAATTAATCGGAATGAATAAATTTGAGGAATTTCTTCTCCGGCAAGCCGTTTGCGATGGTGTTCGATGACCATGTCCTTGTCATCCGGATGAATATAATCCAAAAAGGCGCGGGTTTTTAACTCGTTTTCCGGGAAACCCGTGAGTTGGGTAACCTGTGGGTTGACAAACTTTAGCATCTCATCCTGGGTGATAACGATACCTTCATTGGCGTTTTCGACCACCAGGCGATACTTTTGTTCCGAATCCAGCAGGGCTTCCTCGGCCTGCTTGCGTTGAATAGCGGCCCCAATAATATTGGCCGCGGTTTTCAGTGCTTCAATTTCTATCGGGGCCCATTCGCGTTCGGTGCGGCATTCGTCAAAACCAATTACACCCCACCAATTTCCCCCGACAAAAATGGGAGCTACCATAATCGAAATAATGGATTGCGTTGCAAGAAACGATCGCTCTTGTTCTGGAAAGTCGCTGGTATGACCATATATCAACTTGTGTTGTCTGAGCCTTTCAACCCACCGCTGAAAGCCGGCTTCCATCCAGGGAAACGCCTGCAGTTTGGGATTGTGCGGTCGAGAGTCGATCCCTGACGCGGTCCATTTAAAATGCTGCCTGGTAAAGAGAGTCCCATCGTTATTCATATGATTTTCAAATATATAGACACGACTTACCTCGGCGGCATGTCCTAATTTTTCCAAAATCGGTGCGATGCTGCTGTCACTGAGGGGCATGCGCAGAAAACGTTCGGTAAACAGATACACGGCCTTTAAAATATTGTCGCGACGGCGCAGAAGCTCTACAGCCAGACGGCGATCTTCTTTTTCAAACTCGTGTTCTGCATTGGATGTGAAACCATAAATCTGAGACTCAGAACCAGCGTGGGCAATATGCTCATATATCGTTTTTGCAGCCATCGTTTTTTTCTCCGGCCTTAAAACAGAAAAAAGCTCTTACATCAGCATGTATCTCAACCATTGCAAGAGCTCGGCTCTATCCCATATGGGTTATCTCCCCTGATGGCAGTAGAGGCTTGAGGTATCTACCAGTTGGCTTTTAACTCAATTGGGGTATATGTTCGTATATTTTTGCGGTATTCCCGCTGAAGGCAGTATAATTTGACGATCGCCAACATCATCGTATTGAAATATAGCCCGATTTACCTTGGAATGTCAATTTCGATGAATCGATATTCGTGATCAGTTTTACAGGTGCGTTAATCCATTATTTCAAGCACAGTGCGTTTTCTTTCTTTGGCGGAAACAGAGCTCACGATGGACCTAATCGCCTGAGCCGTTCGACCCTGCTTGCCAATGACTTTTCCGATATCCTCTTTGGCAACCTTCAATTCCAAAACCGAGGTGTGATTGCCTATGACTTCCTCCACCGATACTTCCTCGGGTTTGTCCACCAATGCACGCGCAATGTGGGTGACCAGATCTTTCATGGGGTAGTCTCCTTTGCTTTTAGAAGGCGATTCAATGGGCAACGTGAGTCACCGATTTCAGAGAGCTTCAGCGGTATGGAGCCTTAGCATCAGGCCATGAATTGAGAACTAAAATCAAAGGGCAGTTCTTGCGCTCAAGAACCACCCTTCCGCCGCGCATGGAAATGTAGCCTCCCCAGCGCTTTCATGTTTTGATATTTTTCCTTTTCTTTATCGGTTTTAATGGGGTTTGTCTATAAGGATGATTGCTCATTTTAGTAGGTGAAATGCCCGTTTTCTGGGGTTTTTTCCCGGGCGGTGATATGATTTCAATTTCATAACGCATTACCGCAATTTCCCATAACCCGTGATTGCATTATTCCAGAATTTCAATATTCAGGTTCGTTACACTTCCGCTGCCAATCCCTCCGGTCGTCTGCCTGTTCTTTTGGCTACAATCTGCAAAATACCCAACATAAAGAGCACAATCACAATAATACAGGTACACATGGCATTTGCACTTGCAGTCCAACCATCGTTGTCCAACATGATGATTTCGATGGCAGCCAGATGAACGGTAGCGGAGACCAGAAAAATTACGGCACTGATAGTGGTCATTGACCGCATAAAAAAATAAACAAAATTTTGAAAGAACGCGACTCTTGAAAGCGGAAAAATAATTCTGAAAAACGTCCGCAGAGTATCTCCGCCTAAGCTAATGGAAGCTTCCTCGATAGATGGATCGATATTTCTCAAGTTGGAAATACTGGAAAGGATACCCAACGTAAAATTGCAGATAACGATATTGATGACAATTATCCATGGGGTTCCGTAGAAAAAATAGTACGGTTTGTTAAAGGCCAAAATATAACCTAGCCCCATTACCAGGCCGGGAATAGCGGCCGGCATCACTGACAAAAGGTATATCGTTTGCTTAAAGAAAGGCTTGCGTGTTTCCATGATATAGCCGGCCACCAGCGTTATGAATGCTCCGGCAATACCCACGATTAGGGAAACCCACACGCTGGTCCAAATGGCGGGATATCCTCCGATGGACGGGAAATTGTAATGCCTAAGGGTCAGCGACCAGTCATAGGGCCAAATGTTGACAAAAGAGCCTATGATTACGGTGGCAAATACCAAAAAGATTGCGAACGTTACCAGGCTGCAATAAACTGTAAAGGAAATCTTTTTCAAGGGCCTTGAGGGGGGAATGACCGGTTTGGCCGCCCCGCTGATCATGGCGAACGTCTTACGGGAAATATAATAGTTCAGCATAAACGCCATAATCGAAGGCACGAGCAGGATAATGCTAATGGTGGCGCCCAGATCAAAACGATACAGATTGGTTACCTGGGCGTAAATCTCGGTTGCCAGGACGTTGTAATCGGCGCCGATGACGACTGGATTGCCGAAATCGGTAATGGTTAGATTGAAGGTTAAGGCGGCCGCGCTGAAGATTCCGTATTTGCAAGACGGAACCGTTATGCGGGTAAAGACCTTAAACGGCGTTGCTCCCAAACTTTCCGCAGCCTCATCCAGGCGGATATCCACCGCCGAAAGGGTCGTATACAAGATTACAAAAGCATGGGGCAGACAATACAGAACTTCGGAGACAATAATTCCGGTGGCTCCGTAAATACTCCATTCGATTTTAAGAAGATGGGCGGTAATCAGCCCGTTGCGGCCGAACAGATAAATCAGAGCCAGAGCCTGAACAATGGAAGGCGCCACTAGCGGCATCATGATGACATTGCGGAAAAAGGTTTTTCCGGAAATCGTTGTGCGAGTCATGGCATAAGCATAAAAGAAAATAATGATGGTGACGATAATTGTCGTGGCGAACGATACATATAGACTATGCCAGAGGGCGTTTAAGGTGTATGAGGTTGTGAAATATTTTTGAAAATTGGCCAGGGTGAAATTGGCCAGAGCGAACTCGCCGCCTTTGAAAAAACTCAACTTAAGGATCGCCGAAATGGGGAACAGCATAAAAAAACAAAGAATCAGTCCGATAAAAACGGTGACGGTGGGAACAATGAATCGGTCAATTTCCATCCGAGTTGTAGAAATCTCGTAAGAGGTCGCTATGGCATCGGCTTGTGACGAGGTATTCATTTTTAACCTGGGTTAAGTGGTTCAGCGTTCAAGGTTCCCGGTTGAAGAGCCCAAACCACTGCGTCCCAAACGAATTTCGTATCCATAGTGGTGGTAAGGCAGTTACACCCAGTGGGTGGAAGCGATCAGTCCGGGAAGCGTGTTGGAACATAAGCAGTATCAGGGTGTTACAACCCAGAACCTGCAACCGATCATCTTAGGTTTAAATAAGTTTTCTAAATAGTTCCGAATACACATGGAACGCATCCGGCGGGAAGTAGAGCTTAAATTTATCCTTTCTTTTTAACTTGATTTTTTCAAACTCCTTTTCCGAGATGTCCAAGATCATTTCCTCTTCTTCAAGGCTGAAAGTCACTCTTACCACGGCGCCGAGAAAATTGATCACTTCCGCTTCGACTTCAACCACATTGGAAGGCACATAGTGTGCAGCGGACAGGGTTTCATTCACCAATTCAATATTTTCAGGTCGAATGGCCAGATAAACCGTCTCGCTGTCAATCTCATCCAGATTTGAAACCGCCAACTCCCGTCGGCCGAATCGGACTTTGCCATTTTCCTTTTTACCGGTGATAAAATTAGAAGTCCCAACAAATTCGGCAATAAAACTTGTTTTGGGTTTCTTATAGATTTCCCAGGGTGAACCAATTTGGCGAATCTGGCCGTCACGCATAATGGCGACCCGATCCGCCAGAGCCAGCGCCTCTTCCTGGTCATGGGTGACATAAATCAACGTAATACCCAGCTCTTCCTGCAATTTTTTGATCACGATTCTAAGGCGCACCCGGATTTTGGCATCCAGCGCACTCAAGGGTTCATCCAGCAGCAACACTTTCGGTTTAATGGCCAGCGCTCGCCCCAGCGCAACCCGCTGCTGTTGACCCCCGCTGAGTTGCGACGGAAAATGACCGGCCCATTCGGTCAGACCCACGAGCCGGAGGATTTCACCGACTCTTTCGTCAATCTGCTTTTTGGGCATTTTACGCATTTCCAAACCAAATGCGACATTCTGGTGGACCGTCATATTGGGAAACAAGGCGTAAGACTGAAAAACAATTCCAAAATCCCTTTTTTGCGGAATCACATCATTGATCACTTTACCATCATAAATGACCTTACCGGTTGTCTGTTGCTCAAAACCGGTGATGATCCTCAAAAGGGTGGTTTTGCCACACCCGCTCGGGCCTAAAAAGCAAATAAATTCACCGGGTTCAATGACAAGATTAACATCCTGAACCGCCACCAGCGAGCCGAAGTGTTTGCTAATGTTTTCTAAAACAAGCTGTTTGGACGCGGTTTCCATAGAAATGTCCTTTTAAACAAACTTCGAGGATCCCCTTGCGAGTGCCTCAATTCGAACTTTATTCCAATGAAATTCTGAGCAAAAAAACTTCATAAATCCTCCGCAGAGGATTTATGAGGTTTTCAGGTCTGTGAAGGCGTATGGTTATTTCAAGAAATGACTCTGCCAGACTTCCAGAATCTTGGTGCGGTTTTCAGACTGCCACGGAAAATCCATCGGCGCGAGTTTGATCGTCTCCAAAGCCGGCAAATCTTTCGGTCCGGGAATACCCGGATACGTGACACCCAGTTTGAATTTAGCATATTCTTCCATGGCGTCTTTGCTGATAGCCCAGTCCAAAAATTTCTTGGCAGCGTCCTCATGCTTGGCGCCTTTCAATAGAGCATTGGCTTCGAGTTCATACCCGGCGCCCTCCTCGGGCATGACCAGCGCAACCGGTGAACCTTGCTTTTTCAATGAGGAATACACGAACGCAAATGAACAGCCCACCGCATATTCTCCGGCAGCCGTTAGTTTTGCCGGTTTTGACCCGCTTTTGATGTACTGACCCATGTTTTTGTCCAATTCTTTCAGAAAATCCCAGGCTTTATTCTGTTCAACCGGCTTGTTCTTGTAATCCGGGTCCAACAGGACCAGGAGGCTGGCCACCTGCAAAAAACCGGTCCCGGAACTGGCGGGGTTCGGCATAATCAGCATGCCTTTATATACCGGATTCAAAAGGTCATGCCATCCTTTGGGCATCGGCAGATTTTTCGCTTCCAACACTTTGGTATTGGGCACCAGGGCAGCGGCATACAAATCGATGGCCGTCCAGTAACCGTTTGGATCTTTAAAGTTAGCGGGGATCTTTTCCCAGCCTTTTGGTTTATACTCGACAAGCATACCCTTTGGAATAAATTCCGACATGTTGGTTACAGCCCATCCCCAGATGCAGTCTGCTTGGGGATTGTCTTTTTCCGCCAGCATGCGAGCACCAAGTTCACCCGTTGAAAGACGGATTGACTGAATGTCCAGATCGGGCAGGTCTTTTTTGGCCGCTTTAAGGTATTCGACGACTTCTTCGGTTTCCAGAGAGGTGTAAACCACCACGGTTTCCTTGGCGGTGGCGGTTCCAAACAGCAAAAATACCAAAACCAATCCCCACACAGAAAATAATCCTAGCTTTTTCATAAGACGTCCTCCTTTTGTTTGTGTTGGTGCTGAATTCAATTTATTTCCTAAAGAAGTGATTAGCGCTCAAATTAGATATAGTTGATACCCATTATCTGTCAAGAAAAATAAGGAGAGATTTGCCCTGTTCATTAATCTTACCTACGTTACGCATGAAAGCCGGTGCTAGGATATACGATAAAAAATGAAATCCCATTTCGAGTTGTGACGAGAAGCACAAAGTTTTTGTGCGGCACGTTTGGATATTCTTGACGGTGAGAATAAAAAACACAGAGAAATGTTATTGCTTTAGAACGTTCAACCACCATGCACTCTATATATGCCTAGAGGTGATTTCTTTGATGCGGGCCTGAATTATTTTTTCTTCATGCTGTCGTTTTTTCGCCACCGCTTCGCTCACCTTTGCAGTGATCTGATCCATATCGCATGGTTTCATCAAGTAATCAAAGGCGCCCTGTTTCATACCGTCGATGGCGGATTCGATATCCGCGTGACCCGAAAGCATGATGACTTCTACCAGGGGATTTCTTTTTTTGATTTCCGCGAGGGTTTCGATTCCATCCATTCCCGGCATTTTTACGTCCAGAATTACGACTTCAATATTTGTATTTGTTTCAAGTACTTGTAGAGCCTCTTCCCCGCTGAATGCTTTTGAGATCTCAAGATCTCGCATCATTAAACGCTCACTGAATGTTTCAACAAATTCGACCTCGTCATCAACTAATAAAACCGTTGCGATGCTCATTGATGCACTCCTTTTTGATCGTTTCAAAATTCCGACTTTCCAGCTTTCCGATCCAGATGAAGACCCTAACTTTTTGGCTTATTTCGCTCTGAATAATCTTGTCATAAATAGATCCCTAAGCGCTTTTATCACAGGATTCCTAACATAATCAATTGTCAAATTTTATTCTGGCCTAATTGCGCATCACGTAAACACCGTAACGCGGACTTTGTAATGACCATTGGATTCGGTATCGGCATAGCCCCTAAAACTTCAAAGGAGCAAGCTTTACCCGATATTTTCTAAATTAGGGTTGTGTTTTTCAGTTTTTTAATTTAAGTCACCAGACTAATCTCTAAAATCATGTAATGATTGTCTGTTTTCGAACCGGGAGCTCCGCACCCGGTTGCGGACGCCACAATGAAAGCACGGACAGACTTTTTGCGTTCTCTGCTTGACGTTGGCGGAGAGACCCGCGGGCGGGTCCGAGTCATACCTCGCTAAGCATGGGTGGTCGTTGACATCAAAAATATTTGGCTGGAGGTTTTCTGTGAGTGATTTTTGTGTAAAGGAATTAATGGTTCCGCTCTCGGAATATGCGACGGTTCCGGAAGGATCAACCCTCTTTGACGCGGTCCTGGCCCTGGAAAAAGCCCAGGAAGAGTTTGATCACACGAAATACAGGCACCGTGCAGTTTTGATTCTGGACAAAAGTGACCAAGTCATCGGCAAATTAAGCCAGTTGGATGTGCTTAATGCGCTTGAACCCAAAGATAGGGATCTAGGCGAATTTAACGAACTGCGTCAATACGGTTTCAGCTCCAAATTTGTCCGTAATGTGCGTAAGCAACGGCGTCTGCAGGAGACCCCTTTAAGGGATATTTGCAGCAAAGCCGCAAAATTAAAGGTCGAGGATTTCATGCAGGCTCCCTCGGAGGGAGAATTTATTGATCAGGAGGCTTCTTTGGAAATCGCCGTGCTTCAACTGGTGATGGGACACCATTTTTCTTTGCTCGTCACCCATGGAAAGAAAATTGTCGGTATACTGCGCCTGACGGATGTATTCGCGGCGGTATTTCACACCATGAAAGAATGTGAAAGCAATCTCTCATAAGGAACCGTTATGAAAGAATTGGAAAAACAGTTGGACCGGATTATGCAGAGGATCAATATCGACTTGCGTGAACTTGACTGCGACGTAAGTCCGTTTATCAAAAATCTGGTTCCACTGAATCAGATGGTCAAATTCTATGCCTTTTACGGTATCACCCCCCACCATCCGCTTGACTTTGTATTCAGGCATTCCAGTCTGGCCGGAAGTTATTTTTTGGGGAAAATTCGAACCAGGAATTCGATACTTTACAAAAGTGATATCCGGGGCGACGAACTCAAACACCGAGGTGATGTATTTCGCTATCAAAACTTTGAAATCCCGATTAACCGGGACGAAGGTATCGACATCGAAGACAGCTTTCTTGTCAAAACCCTGGTTCATAATTTTTCACACGATCCGGAAACCCTTGAAAAATTTTTTATCAGGGATACCGTTTCGTCCCATTACGCCAATATTCACGGTTCTCCCACGGATGGGTGTTTTCTGGGTCCGTTTGCTACCATTGACCTAACAACTATGCGGGATTGTGTCATCGGAACGTTTTCATACGTCCAGGCCGGCGAGATAAGCCATCTTAACGTCGGTTCCGGAACCGTCTGGGTCCGTGATCCCGGAGAGTTCAATTTTCTATACCGCCACCCCCTCAGCAATTTGACTCCTTACATCAATTTTGGGGTGGGTATGCCGCCGCAGGGTTTGTTCATTGATTTTGTCGAAGACCGCAAAGCAGACTTCCAGCGGGTGTTTGATGTCGTCAAACTGGATACGCCTGTTTTGGTTCCCCACAATGCTTCGCTGGATCGATATGCGGTAATCAAACCCAAAACCCGTATTTGCGAAAATGTCCTGGTTGCCCAGCGTGCCTATCTTCAAAATGCATGGCTTGGTATAGGCGCCAATGCCCAGGAAAATTGCTACATAATCAATTCTCGCCTGGAAGGTTACAATGTGACCGCCCATGGTGCGAAAATCATCGAGGCCGATCTGGGGAAAAACATATTCGTCGGATTCAACAGTTTTTTGCAGGGGCGAAGCAAAAGCCGGTTGGCCATTGGCGACGAGTGTATCATCATGCCCCATACCATCATCGATATTCGAAAACCATTGACAATTCCGCCCGGTCACTTGGTTTGGGGCCTGATCACGGACTCGGCCGACTTGAACCTCAACAGCATGGCCCTGAAGAATTTTTCTAAAATCGATGGTGGACTGGTCCACGGCAATATGTCCTTCGAAGGCCACGGCGCCAGCTTCGTCTCCGCCTTCCGGGATCGTATTCATCACATACTGGAAGCCAACGGTGCTTTCTTTAACGGAACGGATAATCGGGGACATGCGCAAAAGAACCAGAACATTTCCTTTAATACGATTCAACCCTATACCGACGGAGAATTGAAAGGATTGTTTCCGACCATCATTATCCAGCCCTAAAAAAACAGCCGATGGGAGCGAACCCCCCATCGGCTGTTTTTTTTCGTTTACTGCATCCGTGGATCCGACCGAGGTTATCCGCCTGTCAATACGGGCATGCCCATCATCGGCCAGAGTATGAAGACGGCAAAGCCGGTGACGACCATCAGCAAAATACTGGCTGGTATACCATACAGAAAGAATTCAGCGGTCGAAAATTGTCCGGAGTCATAGGCGATCGCGTTGGGAGCGGCACCGACCAATAACAAAAATGGCATCCCGGCCGTCACCAAGGCTGCAAACAGAATCACCTCACCAGTAACGCCCAGATAGGGTGCGATTACCAGGGCCACCGGCAGGGAAATGGCGATGGCCGCCACGTTCATGATAACGTTGGTCATGATCATGACGAAAAAGGCGATGCTCATCACAAACACAAACCAGTGGGCTTCCTGGAACATGGCCAGCCAGTTGACCGCCATCCAGCTGGCGGCGCCGGTTTGCCAAAGGCAATTGCCGATACTCATGGCACCGGCAAACAGCAGGATGATGTTCCAGGGAATGGCTTCCAGGTCATCGAGGTCCATGATGCCGGTGACAAAAAACAGGATGGTCGATACCAAAATAATGGCGGTTTTGTCGATGGGCGCAAGCGCGGGAAGGAACTGCTTGGCCGCCATGACGAGAATACAGGCTCCCACGATAACGGCCGCCTTGATCTCGTTGCGAGTTAGCGGTCCGAGGTCGGCGCTTAACTGGCGGGCCTTTTCTCTGAGTCCCAGAATGGCTTTTTTCTCAGGTTTGAAAAACAGCATAAAAAATCCCCAGAGGATGATGGTCATGAGCCAACCGATGGGGAACATGTACCAGGACAGCTGGAAAAAGGTGATGTCCTGATTCATGATTTCCTTGAAAAAGCCCAAGGCCACAGCCCCGCGGGCGGCTCCCAACAGGGTGACAATACTGCCGGCGCCGGCGACATAGGCCATTCCGATAAACAACCCTTTGCCGAATTTGGTCTTTTTATCGCCTTCGCCGTAAAGCGTATAAATTGACACCAGCAACGGATAAATGGTGGCTGCCACCGCCGTGTGCGCCATAATGTGGGTCAAGGCCGCGGTGACCACAAAGCATCCAAGATAAATCATACTGGTTTTTTCTCCCACAATGATCAGCATTTTGTATGCCAGGCGTTTGGTCAGACCCGTTTTGGTGAATACCAGCCCGATCATGATGGATGCAAAAATAAACATGACCGAGGGCACCATAAAATCCGTAAAGGCGTCCCTGGCCGGACGAATCAGGAACATGGCCTGCAGAACGCCGATGGCCAGGCTGGTGACGCCGATGGGCACCACTTCGAAGACCCACCAGGTGGCAGCCAGCAGAAACACGGCAATGGCCCCCTTGGCCTCCTTGCTCAGCGGAAAATGCTTGCCCATGGGATCAACCGCATCGGGCCAGGCCGGTGCCCAGTAGACCACCACAAACAGAACCATGCCCAAAAGGAGAAATCCCGTCTTTTTCCAGTCGATATTTCTCGTTGCAGCAATATTTTCCTTCACTTAAATATTCCTCCCCTATCCTTTGCATCTACTATATGAGTTGGCTGAATATCTGTGAGATTCTTCAGGGCCTGAACTAAAAACACTCTTTCATCTTATGGAACACGGCGGCAAACACATCGGTCAGACGCAAAATGCCCACAATTTTCTCGCCACGGGTTACCAGTAAAGATTGGTGGTGTCCCATGATCAACTGATGAATAGCGATATCCAGGGATGCGTCTTCAGAGACATATTCGCCCTCGGTGGGTGTATACATATATTTCTTGACGTTCTGCCCACCGGCTTTGCGGCAGATATCATCAAGGGGGTTGGCAAAAAGTTGATAATCCTCCAACATGGATTTCATGAATTTTTTGGTAAACCCATATCGGAGCGATCCCTTCCCTTCGATCATGTCCTGGTACTTTGGCTCCAAAGCTCGGAGCACATCCAACTGGCTGAGTTTGCCGACAACATTGCCGTCTTTATCCAGTATTAAAATGGCCCTGTGACGATAACGGGCGTGCTTGTCCTCGAATTTTTCCTGAGCCTCTTCCAGAGATAGAACGGCCTCGTAAAGGGTTGCGTCTTCGGTCACGGTGGCATATTCCGAAAGCGGTACCATTAAATCTTTAACTGAGTATGATTTCACGGCGACCTCCATTTTAGGGTAAAATTGTGGGACCCTCTATCATACTTCGGCCAAAATGTATAGTGTTTTTGATTTAGGTCCTGTTCCGATGCAATTGATGACGGTGAGGCGCAACAATGTACTCCAACCTAAAGTGATCGGTTCCAGGTTTTGGGTTCAGCGTTCAAAGGTTATAAGATGATGATTTCCAGACTTCATTATCAACTGCTGGGACTTGTCTCTTTC
>Ga0209536_100006074_pt1 | contig 18566 bp, 12 predicted proteins | sample DeeMarSeWOR28_12_FD_187461 | JGI IMG/M metagenome (GOLD analysis project Ga0209536, IMG submission 187461) | Marine sediment microbial communities from White Oak River estuary, North Carolina - WOR-2-8_12 (SPAdes) (version 2) | ecosystem: Environmental > Aquatic > Marine > Intertidal zone >... | reverse complement strand
TCGGAAATATCAAGTTTTTCGAGATAAAAAATCAATTCCTGTTCAAACCTGTTCTTGTCGATCTCCTCTCTTGGCAGCAGGTTGTTCAGGTTATTGTCAATACGGTTCCTGATCTGGCTGATCCGGTCCTGCTCGTAGTCTTCCACCTGCGTCAGCCTCTGGGAAATGGTGGCAACCCTTTCCTTCAGGTCCTTTTCCATGGCCCTGCCCTCATTCTCCCTGAACAGTACAACCTCGTCCAGTGCCTGCTGCAGAGATCTCCTGACAGAACTCCATTCTTCAATGTCCAGTTCCGGTTTTTCCGTGCGGATGGCATCGGGCATCCGCATCACCATGCTGAGCAGTTCCATGGAGGGGCTGAGCCCCAGTTCTCCTGAGATCCTGATAAGCTGCTGATAATATTCTTTTACTACAGGTTCATTGATGATGGCGCTCCCTTCCTCTCCGGTAAGTTCATAGAAGAGGGTGCATTCAACCTTTCCTCTTTCCAGGCTTGAAGCGATCATCTGGCGGATTTCAATCTCCTTCTCCCTGTAGAGGGAAGGCAGCCTGATGCTGGCATCCAACTGTTTGCTGTTGAGGGATTTGATTTCAATGGCCAGTTTTTTTCCCGGCAGGAGACATTCGGCCTTCCCATAGCCGGTCATGGATCTGATCATCTCTCTAAAGGATCGGTTCGGAGCAAAATTAGTAAAAAGGGGTGAACCTGCTAATTGGCAGCAGGAATGGTAAAACTAAAGGTGCTTCCTTTTCCGGGCTGGCTGCTCACCCGGATCTCTCCCCCGTGTTTCTCTACGAATTCCCTGCATATGATCAGCCCCAGTCCGGTACCCTTCTCTCCCGCAGTGCCCGTGGATTTAAACTTTTCATCAATCTTGAAAAGTTTGTCAATATGCTCCTGTTCGATTCCGATGCCTTCATCCACAATACTTACTACCACCTCTGCTTCCCTCGGTTCCACTTTCACCTCCACTTTCTTGTCCTTGTCGGTAAATTTGACAGCATTGGTCATCAGGTTGCGGATCACACTGTTGATCATATCCCGGTCCCCATAAGCATAGAAATCCTGGTTATCGGGCGAGAGCAACATGATCCCTTTCTTATCGGCGAGGATTTTGTGCAGGTTCACATTCTCCTGGATAAGGGAAGAAAGGTTGAAACGGGTGGGATCATATTTGATTCTGCCCCGTTGTGACCTGGACCAAGTGAGCAGATTTTCCAGCAGGTCCAGTAGATGTTTCACAGACTGATGGATTTTCCTGAATCCGGCCCGGTGGTCATCTTTTTCCATTTCATTGAAGTTCTCCACCATCAATTCACTGATTGACAGCAGGCTGGCAAAAGGATTCTTCAGATCGTGGGAGATAATGGAAAAAAACTTATCCTTGGTGGCGTTCAGTTCCATCAGGTTTTTCTCCGATTCCCTTAAGGCAGCGTTGGCCTGGCTGATCTGCTGGTTCTGATAGGTCAGCAGCCTGTTGGTGCGGAGTTTTACCAGGTAGATGTAGATCATGATCGCAATGGCCGTGGCTACCAACACTTCCATCAGGATAAACCACCAGGAGAGCCAGAACGGAGGTGTCACCACAATACTCAGCTGCATGGGGGGATCACTCCTGAAACCTTCTGCATTTTCAGCAACCACGTGCAGGACATAGGTCCCCGCTTTCATATTGGTATAGGATACATAATTTCGTGTTCCCGCGTTGTTCCAATCCTCTTCCAGGTTTTCCATCCTGTATTCGTACCTAAGTTTATCCGGCTGAAGGTTGTTCAGGGCGGAAAATTCGATGGAAAAAAACCTGTGGCTGTAATCCAGTTCGATCTCGTTCATGTAGGTGATATTCTCACTGGTGTAGAATTCACCATCCACTTCAATGACACGGTCCGGATGACCTTCAAACTCCTCTTCCAGATCGATCCCGGCTACCCTGACCTCCTTTCCCAGTACCTCCAGTTTGGTCAGGGTGACCTGGGTAACATTCCTGTCTGGTTCGACATATGCCGGATCAATCACATTCAATCCATATACACCGCCGAAATAGAGTCTTCCACTGTGCCCCATGTGATAGGCCCCTCCGTTGAATTCATTGCTCTGCAATCCGTCATTCATGTCGTAATTCTTTACCTGGAATGTTTCCAGGTCAAAGCGGGAGATCACCATGTTGGTGCTGAGCCAGATGTGGTTGTATTCGTCAGGGAGCACCCCGTAGATGACTTCGTTGGCCAGTCCTTCGCTCACACCGAACCGGCGAAACGATTCCGTACCGGGGTAAAACATGTTGAGTCCGCTGTTGGTGCCCACCCAGAACCTGCCCTGACTATCCTCGTGAATTGAATAGACAATGTTATCTGAAAGGGTATTGGGATCCTCCGGGTCGTGGTGGTAACTGATGCAACTGCCATCCTCCGGGTTCAGTTTACATAAACCTCCTCCATAGGTGCCTACCCAGAGATTTTCTTCCGCATCCTGGTAAATGGCGGAATAGACAAAGTGATGAGGTGGCGAGTCATCCCCTTTGGTTTCCATCAGGTACCTTTTGAATGTCAGGGTTGTTTCATCCAGCAGATTCAGACCGTTACGTGTCCCGAACCAGAGGTTCCCGTTGTGGTCTTCATATACAGCTCTGACAGAGTTATGGGAGATGGAACCCGGATCATCCGGATCATGCCTGAAATGCACAAAAGATCCTGAAGCAGGCCGGTACAGGTCCAGTCCCCCTCCGTCGGTCCCCACCCAGATCCTCCCCTTGCTGTCCTGGTAGATCTTTCTTATCGATACGTGGGCAAGCGAGCCCGGGTCGGAAGGATCATGGTTGAAATGGGTGAAACTTCCGTCCTGTGGGTTGTACCTGCTGATACCATGTGCGTTGGTCCCGAACCAGAGCTGGCCGTTGGCCGCTTCAAAAACGGTCCAGATGAAGGAACTCGCCAGACTGTTGGGATTGAAAGGATTGTTTTTAAACAGGGTGAATTTGTTGGCTTCGGGATCAAGGATGCTGACCCCCGCGCCAAAGGTCCCGATCCACAAGGTACCTGACCTGTCTTCAAAAATGCAGTTGACAGAGTTCTCTGATAAACTCTGCGGATCGGCTGGATTGTGGATATAATGGCTGTATTCAAGGGTCACCGGGTCGATCTTAAAAACACCCTCTCCGAAAGTCCCGTACCAGATGAGACCATCGCCATCCATGAGCAGCGGGGGTACCGGGTGAAGGGCCAGGGAATGTGTGGTGCCACCTGCAGTTAATAAGGTCTGCATTGTACTGTCTGCTTCTCTGAAACAGTGCAATCCTTCACTGTTCTGGAACCAGATCTGACCGTTTCCGTCCGGCAGTACGGAGGTGATCCGGTTGCCGCCGCTGAACTGTGCCTCGGAGATTGGAAGCTTCCGGTGGTTAGCCTCCAGGGTCAGGTCCATGATGACCAATCCTTCGGAAGTGTTAAGCAAGATGAGATGATCACCGTGGATCATGGAATGGATCCTTGCCTGCTCACTGATCAGTCCACCCGCGATTTCATTGAAAAAGAGTTTCGATTTCACATCGTAGCTGAACAGGCCGCTGGTTGTGCCGATCCAGAATGTGCCCGATTCGTCCTGGATAAGTCCGGTTATTCTCGAGGTTAAACCGGCCAGTCCCTCCTCATCGGGTGTGATTCTTCCCACTTCATTGGTGATCCGGTCCACATGATTCAATCCGTGGACAGTTCCTACCCATAATTCGTTGGCAAGGTCCGTAGCTATGGCCGTAATGGTATCGTTGGAGAGCGAACCGGGCTCACCCGGATCATGTTTGATTGCCGTAAAGATGCCGTTTCTCGGATTGTATTTGGTGAGACCTCCCCTTGAGCCCAGCCAGATCATCCCGGCCTTGTCCTCAAAGATCAGTTCGATCCATTTGTTGGCCAGGATATTGAGCTGATCTGTGGTGGCACCATAGACCGTGATGTATTGCCCGTCGAATTTGTTAAGCCCGTCTTCGGTACCGAACCACAGAAATCCTTTGGAATCCTGGTAGATGGTATAAACAGAACTGAGCGAAAGGCCGTCATTGATGGTGATGCGCTTGAAACGGACATAATCGTATTGCCCTGCCAGCGGCAGCGTGAACAGCAGGAAGACAATGATCAGGCGACAATGTTTTGCAGTCATCCAGTCGGCAGAAGTAGCATCAGTTACCCATTTGGGTTACAAATATTGAACCAAGTTAGATAAACGTGATTCTTATTCAATGAAAAATTAGTTAAATAATATTATCAAAGTTACTTATAGGACGTTTCAGTTGCCAATCTGTTACAGCACCGAAAGAAACCAGGTGCCGGCCTCCATATGGTTTTACGGAACCAATTTCATACATTTAATGAACCAAAGAAATGTGGTACTTATTGCATAACTATGAGATATTTAACCATGGCAGGATTGGTTGCCATTCTGATGGCCTCCTGCTCCAATAAACTTTCCATGAATTCCATAGACACCACTACGGTCGACGACCTTGAGATTGAAAAGTACCTGGGTACCTGGTTTGAGATTGCCCGGTTCCCCCATTCCTTCGAAAAGGACCTGGTGGGGGTAACGGCCACTTACAGCTTTCGTAAAGATGGGAAGATAAAGGTAGAAAATGCGGGTTACAAAGGATCGCTGGATGGCAAGCAGTCAGTTGCAGTGGGGAAGGCCAAGATCCCCGACCCGCACGATCCGGCCAGGTTGAAGGTATCATTCTTTCTCTTTTTCTACGGAGACTACTATGTGCTGGAGCTGGACCCCCAGTACAGGTGGGCTATGATCGGCAGCTCAACTCCGAATTATTTCTGGATATTGAGCCGTACACCTCAGCTGGAAGATCAGGTATATCAGTCATTGCTTGAGAAGGCAAGGCAGCGGGGATATGACCTGGAGAAGCTGATCAAGGTTGAACAGCCCTCCCCATGATCTACCGGGTAATGGTAGCGGGTTCGACTTTGACTTTGAACACAGATTTCGACTTCCATCTACCGGTCCGGTAATATATGAATGAGAGCAGCAATCCCACCCCCCAACCTGCGGGTATTGACCACCAGATTCCTGTCTCCCCCATTCCTGCCCCGGGGATGGTCAGCCCGAAGAGCTCGACCGAATCTTTGCTGAGAAACAGCGCGGCAGGTACCCTGATCACCCAGAGTGAAAACAGTGTCAGAAACATGGGAATGAGGGTGTCACCGGCACCGCGCATGACCCCACCATAGATAAACATGCCTGTAAACAACAGGTAAAATGAGGTGACGATGGTGAGGTACTCACCACCTGTCCTGATCACCGACTGATCTCTGGTGAAAAGTCCCATAAGGGGATACTTGAACAGGATCACAAGCAGGGTGATGAGCACCGCAGTGACCGATGCCATCAGCATGGTCCTGTGCAATCCTTTCCTGACACGGTCGATCCTCCCTGCGCCTATATTCTGACCCACAAAGGTGGAAAGTGCCTGCGAAAACACCATGGAGGGAATGATGGCAAGGCTGTCCAGGCGGCCGGCCGCAGTATAGGCTGCCACCACATTGGTTCCGAATCCGTTGACAATACCCATCAGTGCCACCATGCCGAGTGCCACGAAGGTCTGTTGCAACCCGGTGGGGAGCCCGATGCGAAGGCTCTGCTTGAAAATTTCCCAGTCAAAGGAAAACTCCCTGATATTAAATTTGATCAAATCATGGTTGTTGTTCAGGTAGATCACCGCAACTGCAAATGCCGTTCCCTGTGCGATGATGGTGGCAAGGGCTGCGCCTTCGATGCCCCAGCCCAGCTTCACGATGAACAACAGGTCCAGCCCGATGTTGAGAAAGGTAGCCAGGATCAGGAAATAGAGGGGGGTTGTGGAGTCACCGAGTCCCCTCAGCACCGCTGCTACACCGTTGTAACCGAAAAAGACAACCAGTCCGGATACATAGATGGAAAAATAGGTATTGGCTGTAGGAAGCAGTTCTTCAGGCAGCTTCATCAACCTGAAGATCTCCTCGGAAAAGGTGACACCCACGACGGTCATGATGACCGCGAATATGGCCATGACGATAAACAGGGTATCGATGGCCCTTTTGACCTTGGTAAAGTTTTTAGCCCCGAAGAATTGTGAGATCACAATGGTACCTCCGGTGGCGATCCCGATGATCAGTGCAATGAGGGTGAAGATAACCGGGAAGGATGCTCCCACCGATGCCAGTGCTTCTTTGCCCAGGAAACGGCCCACGATGATCTGGTCCACAAAAGTGTATAGCTGCTGAAACATGTGCCCCACCAGCATGGGAATGGCAAAGCGGAAAATATTTCTCCCTTCGCTTCCCTGGGTCAGATCTTTCGTACCTTTCATAAGCGCGTAAAGGTCGCTATTTTATCCTGAATAGTAAAAAGGAAGGAGCATTCGTGCTTTCACAGGTGTTACAGGGCATATTGCTTTCATTTCTCTGTAAAAATTAGTAATCTAGAAACCAGATCATTGAAAATCCGTACCCCAACATGGTTTTTCACCCCAGTGTCATATTATCTGATTCTATCAAACCATTTATTTATTCAAAATTGCTATGAACCATTTCAGGCATGTATGGCTGATGATGCTGTTTTCAGCATTGGTGCTTCCGGGGTTTTCCCAGATTGCAGGCACCGCGCATGATTTTTCTACCGAATCCTGGGCCCCCTCAACGAACCGGGGATGCGGGGTATGTCATACTACCCATCAGGCGGTGAACATCATGAGTGCTCCCCTTTGGAACCATGAAACAACAGTGGTTGCAGGCTACACCCTCTATAATTCCCCGACATTTGACGGAAGTTCAACCATCACTGATCCGGGGGCCAGTTCCAGACTTTGCCTGAGTTGCCACGATGGCACCGTCGCCCTGGAGAACTTCGGCGGGATTACATCAGGTACCAATTATATTGATCCTTCGGCACGCATTGGTGGTGTCAGCGGAAACGATCTCAGTACGGACCATCCCATCTCTTTTGAATATACAGATGCCCTTGCGGTCAGTGACGGAGGATTGTTCCCCCCCACAACCACCAACAGCGGACTGGGTGGTACCATCGACAATGACATGCTATTTGCCGGCAAAATGGAATGTGCTTCGTGTCACGATGTTCATAACAAGTACGGAGTAGCCCACTTACTCAGAATGTCCAATGTGAACAGTGAACTCTGCTTAACCTGTCACAACAAATGAGCTGAAGGATGAATTGCTGTCATTTCCTTCATCACTGCGGGTCGGGATGGCGGACATGGTTGATATGCTACCTGATCCTTGTCGGCGCAGGTGTTGAATTTTCAGGATGCAACCAGGAGGCCACCCGGAATGCATCACCAGCCACCTCGGTCATTTTTCCACCACCGCCGGCACCAACCAGGGTCCAGTTTCTGACCCACATATCCGGCTCCACTGATATGTCCGGGAGGCAGGGAAAACTTCGTCAATATCTTTTCGGCAGGGAAGAACCATTGAGCATCATCAAACCCTACGGGATCAAAGTGCACGGGGAAAAGGTATATATATGTGATACCGGTTTGGCCGGATTGGTGATCCTGGACCTCTCAAACGGTGAGTACAGCCAGTGGATCCCGGGAGGAAGGGGCCAGTTGCAACTTCCCATCAACTGCGACATCGACAAAAACGGTTCCATCTATGTTGCCGATGCCAACAGGCGGCAGGTAGTTGTCTTCGACCGCGAGAGGAATTATGTTGGAGCGATGGGTGAACCGGAGGGATTCAAACCCACTGACGTAGTTGTAAAGGATGATACGGTGTGGGTAACCAGTGTGGAGGATCATGCCATTCACTTATACAATACCCTGGATATGAACCACCTGGGGCAGTTGTCCGGAGAAGTTCCGGGTGAGACAGGGTTCATGCGTCAACCTACCAATATTGCATACCACGATCAGGTGTTGTATGTCTCCGATTTCGGGGATTTTAATGTGAAGAGGATGACAGCCTCAGGAAAACACCTGGGGGCTGTAGGTTCCTATGGCAACGGACCGGGACAGTTCACCAGGCCAAAAGGTGTGGCTCTGGACCGGGAGGGGAACCTATATGTGGTGGATGCCGCATTTCAGAATGTGCAGATATTTAACAGGCAGGGACAACTGCTCATGCATTTCGGCGGTTCCTACGAGGGACCCGGAGCCATGTGGTTGCCGGCTGCTGTGGAGATCAGTTACGATAACCTGGAATACTTTGAGCCATATGTGGATCCGGATCTCACACTGAAATACCTGATCTATGTCACCAACCAGTACGGACCATCCAAAATCAATGTCTATGGATTTGTGGAAGAAAACCGGACCGGAACCTGAAAACTAATGGGCCGGAGGGCAGCATACGGTTTCATTTTGCTGGCAATCATTGGTGGAAGCCTGTTGTTGAGGCAGTGTTCCCCCCAAACCGGCAGGCGAATGTTGACGCTCTTTTTTGACGGGGTCCCCGAACACGACAGCGCTAACATAGATGTGCCTACCGATTCATCGGAGTTGTTACAGCCCCGTTCTTCCGATCAAACGGAATTGTTATCAGCCGGGGAAACCATACTTGTACACTACCCTTATGGGGAGCGGGAATGTAACCTTTGTCACGATCCCGGTTCATTGGGCGAAATGTTGGAACCGCAACCCGGACTCTGCTATACCTGTCACGATGATTACGGAAACAGTTATTCCTCGCTTCACGGACCTGTAGCAGGAGGCTATTGCACCTCCTGCCACGATCCACATTCATCCAGGCAGGAGAAACTGCTCAGGATCACCGGATCCTCCCTTTGCTACCATTGCCACCAGGAGGGCGATGTATTGGAAAATGAAATGCATAACGATCTGGAGGGAATGGAATGTACCGATTGTCACAATCCTCACGGAGGTGCGGATCGTTTTATCCTTTATTAAGCTACCGAATCACAAGTTGTTGAAACCAGCTAACATACCCATCCTCTTGTTTCTCCTGGCTCCGGTCTGGTGCAGATCGCAATCGGTGGTCTCTCTTGGCCCCTGGAACCTCATATCGGTGAATGGGGAAGTGGATCTGAAAGGTCAGTACAGGCAGCTGGAAAGTTCATTTAATGAAGTGTGGGAGGATCAGCGAAGCACTTACCTGCAGGGTGGAATCAAGCTCAATACGCGAAGCTACTTCTGGGGCCGTGATGTGATACAGCTAGATCTCAGTGGTGCATACAGCCCGGAGATGCGTGAAGAAGACTACATTGTAAGCCCCGATCGATCGGAAGTCAGAACGCTAAAAAAGGTGGACCTGAGGACTACGTTGTGTAACAATAAACCTGTTACCGTACAGGGATTTTTCAATTTTGACCAGAACTACTTCAACCGGGAGCTGCTGACCAATGTGCGGTCCAACAATATGCTTTGGGGCGGAATGGTGTCTGCCTATAACAAGATTCTCCCCCTGACGGTGACCTACAGGAACCTGAAATGGGATCAGCATGAGACCCAGACCGGCAGGAATTTCAGCATGGACCAGGAGAACCTCCAGGTAAGGGCTTCCAAATCATTTGGCTCAAGGGATAGAAACGAGCTGATTTACTTTCGCAATGATTATTTATATACATATGCGGGCCTGCACCGGACACAGCACCTGACAAACCAGCTGGCCCTCAACAACAATGTGTACTTTGACCCCGGCCGCAAATACAACCTGAATTCAAGAATCAGCTGGTATGATCAGGAAGGGAGCTTCAGTTTCAGGAGGTTTGAAGTTCTGGAAGGCGTCACTTTTCAATTGCCACATCGGCTCAGGTTTACAGCCAATCTGAACCTCTTCAATCTGAAGGATCTGAACCAGGAGCTGGGCCAGAAGAGGATCCGTACAGGGCTGGAGCACAGGTTATTTGAAAGTCTTACTTCCAGGGTATTCTTTGAATATGCCAGGTTAAACCAGCACGCCGGTTTCGTTCTTGATGAGCGGGATACCAGAGGCGGCTTCGAAATTCGTTACACGAAAAAAATCCCAACCGGTACACTGAATCTGAATTACAGGTATTACAGGCATCATCACGGAACGGAAGGGGAGACCGGTTTCCTGGTTGTATTGAACGAAGAAAAGGTACTTTCCGATGATGCGGTGGTATTGATCAGCAAACCATACGTGGATAGAGGTTCGGTGGTCATCAAGGATGCCAGCGGGGCGATTATCTATCAGGAGAATTTTGACTATATGCTCATTGAAAGGGCCAATTACATAGAGATCCAGAGGGTGCCGGGCGGTCTGATCCCGGAAAACGGAAATGTATTCGTAGATTATACTTACCGTCAGCCCGGCACATACGCATTTGCAGAGAATCACAGTCACTTCAGCATCAACCTGATGCTGCTTCACAGGCTTCTGGAGCTCTATTATCATTACACGGTGCAAAATTATCCCAGGGTGGAGGAGGGTGAGTTATTGACACTTAATTACTATCATCAGCACGTATACGGTGTCAGATTTCACCTGGGATTTATCAGGGGAGGAGTCGAGTCGGATATCTACAGGAGTACGATCATTCCTTACCGGATGTGGCGATACTACATTGACATGAACTGGAATATTCGTTCCCGTCTTCAGGTTACCGCAAACGGCAATATAAGGGATTACCGCATGATTGCCGATGAAGTCGACCAGCTCTATGCCCACATCTCAGGAAAGATCACCTACAGGGTCAAACCCCGGACGAATTTGAGCATCAGCGGAGGGTACCTGCACAACAGGGGAAGGAATATTGATATGGACCTGCTTACATCACGGATTGAGCTCAGGAGTGTTTTCAGGAAAATGCATGCAGGGGTGGGGATCGAAATATACCGCAGGAACTATATGCAGAGTAAGTTTATATTCAACGGTGGCTATATACAGGTCACCAGAAAGTTTTAATACCTGATCGCCGAAAGATGAAATTATTATTCCTGTTACCGGCCGCTTTGATTACAGGAGCTTCTCTGTTCACAGGGCGATATGATGACTCTATCCGGCAAAGGCACCAGGAACCTGAATGCCTCGATTGCCATCAGGAGATGGTCACTCAGAAGGTTGTTCATCCGGTGGCCGAAGATGCATGCGACAATTGTCATCTTTCCAACGGGGAACCACATCCCCTGGAGGGTGTGAGGGCTTTCGACCTGATGGATACCATTCCGGCCCTCTGCTTCTACTGCCATATGGAAACGGAACCGTTGACTCATGGGCACGATCCTGTGGTGGAAGGGGATTGCCTGGCCTGTCACAAGGTACATGGATCTTCTGAGATCAGCCTGCTGAAGGAGTCCGAAGTAAATCTCTGTATTACCTGCCATGGTGCATCTGATGATCCGCAACGGAGAAGCAGCAATATCAGAAAATATATAACCGGTAACCGGATCATCCACACAGCTATTTCATCCGGTGGCTGTATTGTGTGTCATCTACCCCATGGATCCAATGTACGTGCCATGCTGGCAGCACATTATCCTGAGGGAACCTATGTATCTAATGCAGAACAGGATTTCGAACTCTGTTTGATGTGTCACGATACCGACCTGATCATGGCGGAGGATACGGAGTGGGGTACCAATTTCAGGGACGGGACAAGAAACCTTCACTGGGTTCACTGCCAGGGAAGCAAAGGCAGGAACTGCAGGCTATGCCACAATTTGCACGGATCCCCATTGCCGTTCCTGATCGAGGAAAGGGTCACTTTCGGGGAATGGGAAATGAATATGCAGTTCGAGCGAGCGAATCATGGCGGGTCGTGCCTGCCAGGATGCCATGGACTCTTACAATACAGGAGGGAGTAAGTTGATGAAAATCGGGTTGGGCATACTGTTTTTAATGGCCGGATTATTGCTCCGGGCACAGCTTCCGCTTGCAGGCGAAAAAGATACCTACACAGTCCGCTGGATCAGTGAATACCCTGCCGGCAGAAAAGAACAGAAGAAAAGTCTCGGGCAGCAGATGTCCGCTGTTGTCCTGGGTAAAAAGCCCAATACACTTGTTAAACCTTTTGGTATTGTTGGAAGCAGTCCGACAGAGTTCTGGATCCTGGACCAGGGGAGCGGTTCCATTATACATGTCAGCGATGGCAATGGGAAAGAGATACGCTCCATGCAACGGTCAAAACAGCTGTTTCCATCCCTGGTCGGTATTTGTGCCGGTGCCGGGCAGGAGCTTTATTTCACCGATTCAAAATTGAATCTGGTATACCGTATAGACCGGGACAAAGCCTTTCGGTTCACTAAAAATCATGTACTCAGTCAGCCAACCGGGATTGCATATCATCCGCTGACAGACCAGTTGTGGGTGACCGAAACGGCAGCCCACTCCATTTCAGTTTTTAACCGGGATGGAACATTGTGGCGCACGATCGGCCATCGGGGAACAGCATACGGCAATTTCAATTTTCCCACCTTCCTGTGGATCGATGCGGACGGGAAGGTCTATGTTGTCGATTCCATGAATTTCAGGATCCAGGTACTGAACAGCGAGGGTGAGTTCATCAGATGTTTCGGAGCCCATGGAGACGCCTCCGGACACCTGGCAAGGCCCAAGGGAGTGGCCACTGACAGATTTGGGAATATATACGTAGCAGATGCATTGTTTCATGTGGTTCAGATTTTCGATCCGGAAGGCAATTTTCTTTACAGTTTCGGGAGCCAGGGTCAGGGCGAAGGAGAATTCTGGATGCCGGCAGGTATTTTTGTCGACGACAAGGATCACATATATGTGACAGACAGCTATAACTCAAGGATCCAAATCTTTAAACTGGAAAAACGATGAGTGCGCGGAATTTGGTCATAAGGTACACCCTCTTCTTCCTGTCAGTGCTGCCACTGGAAGGAATTTCACAGTCAGTGCAGCACTCCCTGCATAACCTATCGGTAAGTGGACCTGGAGAAGTGAGATCCAGCTCGGAATCTGAAGTTTGTGTGTTCTGTCATACACCCCACAACAGTCTCCCGTCCAGTCCGCTCTGGAACAAAGATGACCCGGGATATACCTATACCCTTTACCACAGCTCCACGATACAGGCTGCACCCGGTCAGCCCAACGGGTCATCGATTCTTTGCCTCAGCTGCCACGATGGTACAACGGCCCTGGGAAATGTCATGAGCAGGGTGGTGGATATCGAATTTACAGGCGGCATCACAGTGATCCCGGAAGGCAAAACGAACATCTCAACAGATCTGGCGGATGATCACCCCGTATCATTTGATTACACTTCGGGGTTGTCATCAGCTGACGGCCAGTTAAGGGATCCTTCCTCCATTGTTCCCCCGGTCGGGCTTCAACAGGGCCAGCTTCAGTGTATATCCTGCCATGATCCACACCGGAACCTGACGGAGAATTTCCTGGTCGTCACAGCTCAGTTTTCAGAACTCTGTATCAGCTGCCATCAAAGAGATTACTGGATTTCCTCCTCACACAGCAATTCCAGCGCCACCTGGAATGGAACGGGAATAAATCCCTGGAATCATACCGGTTATCAGAATGTTGCCGAGAATGGCTGTGAGAACTGTCACAATCCACACAATGCAGGCAACAAATACAGATTGATGAATTACCTGGAAGAAGAGAACAATTGCCTGCACTGCCACAATGGGAATGTGGCCTCCACCAATCTGGTTGCACAGCTGACCAAACCTTACCTTCATAATGTGTACGGATACAACCTGGATCATGATGCTGATGAGGGGGAGTTGGTGACATCAATGCATGTGGAGTGTGAGGATTGCCACAATCCACATGCAGTAAACAGTGCTCCGGCCTCTCCACCTGCAGCCAACGGATCTCTTGCCGGAGTCAGGGGGGTGAACCAGAATGGGAATCCGGTTGATCCACTGCAGTATGCTTATGAACTTTGCTATCGCTGTCATGGGGATAGCCCGACCAAACCATCCGGCAGAACCCCCAGGCAGCTGGAGCAGAACAATGTAAGGCTGGAGTTTGATCCGGCAAATCCATCCCATCATGCCGTCAATTCTGCCGGTGCAAATCCCAATGTACCCAGCCTGATCAGTCCGCTCACGGAATCAAGTATTATTTACTGCACAGATTGTCATGGCAGCGACGGCTCCGGATCTCCTGATGGCCCTCATGGGTCGATCTTCCCGGCTCAGCTGAAATACGGATACCAGACGGCAGATTTCACCAACGAGTCACCATCGGCATATGAACTTTGTTATACTTGCCACAGCAGGAACAGTATCCTGAATGATGAATCTTTCGATGATCATGACAAACACATCCGTGATCTTCGGACTCCGTGCAATGCCTGTCATGATCCACATGGCATCAGTCACACCCAGGGCAATTCGACAGCAAATGCCCATCTGATTAATTTCGACGTTAGTATCGTATCACCCGCTAACAACGGAACCCTCAGGTACGAAAGTCTGGGTTCCTTCAGCGGGCGGTGTTATCTGAACTGTCACGGAAGGAACCACATGGGCTGGCATTATGGCTACTGAACATTTCCCCCTACCTTCTCCAGCTCCACAGTGAAATGGCGCATGAGAGGCGGCTCATAGGTGATCCTGTACCCCGAGGTGATCAGGCTGCGCCGGTCAAAGATATTCCCGAGTGCAGCGGCTACATAGTCCATGTGGTTTCTGGTGTAGACCCTGCGGGGGATGGTCAGGCGGACCATCTCCAGGGAGGGATGCCGGTTCTCCCTGGTTTCCGGGTCGCGGTCCGCCAGCAGCGTTCCTATTTCCACCGCCCGTACCCCCGACTCAAGATAGAGTTCCAGGGCCAGGGTCTGGGCTACGTACTCCTCAACGGGAACATCCGGAAGGAACCTTTTCGCATCTACAAAAATGGCGTGGCCGCCGAAGGGTTCCTGTACCGGGATCCCTTTGCTTTTCAGCTGCTCGCCCAGATAGGCAACCTGCCGGACCCGGCTTTCAAGGTAGTTCCACGAGGTCGCTTCTTTCAATCCCTGTGCAAGGGCGGCCATATCCCTGCCTGTCATGCCACCATAAGTAAGATAACCTTCGAACAGGATGTTGAACATGGAGGCTTCCCGGTAGAGCGATTCACTGTTGAGGGCGATAAATCCGCCTATGTTCACAATGCCATCCTTCTTGCTGCTCATGGTCATCCCGTCGGCACAGGAGAACATCTCCAGGACGATTTCCCGTATGGAACGGTCCGCATATCCCTCTTCCCTGGTCTTGATAAAATAGGCATTTTCCGCAAACCTGGCGGCATCGAAGATCACGGTGGCCCCATACCTGTCTGCCAGCTCTCTGACCGCCTTCAGGTTCTCCAGGCTGACCGGCTGACCTCCAATGGAATTGCAGGTGAGCGTCACCATGATCAGCGGGATGCGGTCCTTTCCATGGGTTTGAAATACGTTTTCCAGTTTTTTCATATCCAGGTTCCCTTTGAATGGATGATAGGCTGAGGTGTCATGGGCTTCATCCACAGTACAATCCACCGCTTTCGCCTTCCGGAATTCAATATGCCCTTTGGTGGTATCGAAATGGGCGTTCCCCGGAACCACATCCCCCTGTTTGACCAGGACCGAGAAAAGCACATTCTCCGCGGCCCTGCCCTGGTGCGTGGGCAGCACATGCGGGTAACCGGTCAGTTCGCTTACGGTCTCCTTCATCGCTTCGAATGACCGGCTCCCTGCATAGGATTCATCCCCCGACATCATGGCAGACCACTGTTCCTGACTCATGGCTCCCGTCCCGGAATCAGTGAGCAGGTCGATAAATACCTGCTGGCTTTTCAATTTAAACAAATTGTAACGGGCATCCCCGATCCATTGCTCACGCTGGCTGCGTTCACTGGGTATCATGGGTTCGATCATTTTAATGCGGTAGGGTTCGGCGTAAGGCAACATGTCAAATAAGTTGAAAGGTCAAGGTTTAAAGGCAAAAGTAGTTGAAAGGTAAAAGGGAAAAGGGAAAAGGTGAAAGGGGGGAGGCTAGCTCCGGATGGAGGCGTACCTGTCACGGTTCTTGATATTCATGTACAACCGTTTGGGTGCTATGAGGGAGAATGATCTCATTCCAGGTTCAAAATTAGGGGATATGGAACTGAATCATGGTGACCCGGACCATGTTGTTTGGCACCCCTGATGCAGAGAGAGTTAAAATACCCATTTATGGGTATCCCCGGACGGAATGGCAGATGTAGTTTTGTAATTCGTCGATCCTTCTGCCTCCTGATCTGTTATACTAGAAAAGAATTGGGTCCATGTTCAAGGAAATTGCAGTAGAATACCTGACCGGCTTGGTGCAACTTGTGAATGAAATGTCGCCCTATCTGATGATGGGTTTTTTCTTTGCGGGGTTGCTCAGGGTGGTATTCCCCAGGCACCTCATTACACGTTATATGGGTCAGAGAAACATGCAATCGGTGCTCAACGCTTCACTGCTTGGAGTACCCATGCCACTATGCTCATGCGGGGTTCTGCCTGCCGGGATCGGTTTCTACCGGAACGGAGCTTCCAGGGGTTCTACGGTATCCTTCCTCATCTCCACACCCCAGACCGGGGTTGATTCGATCCTGGCGACCTATGCCCTGCTGGGACTGCCGTTCGCCGTAATCAGGCCTGTGGTGGCTATGGTGACAGGGGTAGCAGGCGGACTGATGGGGAATGGGGTGGACCGGAAAGAGAGCAGTAGCAGTAGCGTGCAGATATCCGGGGAGGAGGAGCACCCCAGATCGGTGAGGGAGCTGTTCCGGTACGGATTCGTGGAATTGCTTCAGGAAATCTCCAAGTGGCTGATTATCGGATTGCTGGTGGCTGCTTTGCTGAGCGTGCTCATCCCGGATGATTTCTTCACGAGTTATATTTCCAACGAATACCTGGCCATGTTGCTGATGCTGCTGGCATCCGTTCCGCTCTACATCTGTGCCACCGGATCGATCCCCATAGCAGCAGTCCTGTTGATGAAGGGATTGTCTCCGGGCGCTGCACTGGTATTACTCATGGCCGGACCCGCCACCAATGTAGCCACCATGGCGGTGATCGGAAATACCCTGGGCCGCAAAACCCTCGGGGTCTATCTGACCAGCATTGTGGGGGGGGCACTTTTTTTCGGGATCCTGATCAATGAGTTGATCCCGAGGGAATGGATCACAGGTGCCATACCCTCCATGGCTCACGGGGGGGCTCACGGGCTCTCGGCCGGATGGCTGTCCTGGAGCATGACAGTGATCCTTGGTGTGCTGATGATCAATGGCTATCTGCAGGCATGGAGGAGCAGGAGAGAAGCCAGAAAAGAAGATCAGATAAGAAGCGAAAAAATGAAATCGAACATACACGTATTCAAAGTCGAAGGAATGACCTGTGCACATTGCAAGGCCAGTGTGGAGAAAGGGTTGAAAGAGCTGGAGAACATCAACGACGCAGTGGCCGATCCGGGCAACCGGACGGTAACCGTAGAGGCGGGAAAAGTAGAGGAGGATGAGATCAGGTCAACCATTGAGAAGCTCGGATATATCTTCGGTGGAAGGAGATGAGCAGATGACACTGGATGATCTTCATACGGGTGATACGGCTGTTATTACGCGTATCAGGGGAAGGGGTGCTTTCCGGAAAAGACTCTCCGAGATGGGATTTATCAGGGGGAATCCGGTCACCGTGCTCAAGTCTGCGCCCCTGAAGGACCCGGTGGAATACAGGATCCTGGAAGGCAATGTTTCCCTGCGGAGGAGTGAAGCCAGTCTGGTGGAGGTGATCACCCACACAGAAAAGGAGGAATTCATCCAGGTGCCCCGGGGGGACTTTTCAGATCAGTCACGCAGGTGGAATGTGGCTGCCAGACCGGGAAAAACCATCGAGGTCGCACTGGTGGGAAATCCCAATTCGGGAAAAACCACCCTGTTTAACAGGCTGTCGCGTTCCAGGGAACATGTGGGGAACTATGCCGGGGTGACGGTGGGTTCAAAAGAAGCGTTATTCCAATACAGGGGATATACCTTCCGGATCACAGATCTGCCTGGCACCTATTCACTGTCGGACTACTCCCCTGAAGAAAAATTTGTCAGGGAGCATATCCTTTACAGAAAGCCCGATGTGGTGGTCAATGTGGCAGACGCCAATCACCTGGAAAGGAACCTCTACCTCACCAGCCAGCTTATCGACATGGATATCACCCTGGTGCTTGCATTGAACATGTACGACGACCTGTTGAATAAAGGGGACAAACTGGATCTTGGCCTCCTCAGCAAGCTCCTTGGAATCAGGGCAGTCCCAACCATCAGTCACCGTGGCAAAGGGGTTTACAGGTTGCTTAATCATGTGATCAGGGTCTTTGAAGAGCGTGATCCCGATATCCGTCACATCCATATCAACTACGGAGAAGAGGTAGAAGCATCGGTGCGGCGGATCCAGGAACTGATCAGACAGAATCCATCGATCGCAGATCATTATTCAACCAGGTTCCTGACACTGAAACTCCTCGAACAGGACGACGCTTGCATTCACATGCTTGCGGATGCTGAAAACTTCGTGGAGATTACCGATCTAACCAGGAAGGAGGTACATCATTTGGGAGCGCTCTTCAAAGAGGAGCCGGATACCCTGCTGACCGATGCCCGGTACGCTTTTGTTGCGGGAGCGCTGA
>Ga0209536_100006073_pt1 | contig 18567 bp, 13 predicted proteins | sample DeeMarSeWOR28_12_FD_187461 | JGI IMG/M metagenome (GOLD analysis project Ga0209536, IMG submission 187461) | Marine sediment microbial communities from White Oak River estuary, North Carolina - WOR-2-8_12 (SPAdes) (version 2) | ecosystem: Environmental > Aquatic > Marine > Intertidal zone >... | reverse complement strand
ATAAGCAAAGGCGCTGAGATGGCCGTTTCTTCCAACCCGCTCCCTGATGTAATCAAAGCGGAACTGGCGGTCTGAATAGTCGGGTGGGGCGGCGCCATGGTCAAAGACGGCTACGGCCACGGCCGCCAGATCATCCAGGGATACGCCGAACCGGCCGAAAGTCTGGGCGATGGCTGGGAAATCAAAATCCCGCATTTCCAGCCTTTGCACCTCATCCGGTAGGGCGCTTACTTCATCTTCGCCGACGATCTCCACTCCCATCTCCTGGATGACATCTAAATCGTCGTTGAAGGATCGGGCGGCATCTGGCGTGGCGTAGACATTGTAACCTGCTTGAATATGGCTTTCGACGGCCCAGTAGCTGGGACCGCCGCCCATCGTGACGCCGGTCAGCACAACTGGTTGACCCTGTCGTGTCGCTTCCTTCAACTGGCGATGGACCATCATGGTGGGTGCCGGAACCACCAGCTTGAAGCCGTTCTCGATATCCAGACGAGAATCAAAAAGAAAGATATCCTGGGTCCCGGTGCCGATATCCACACAGAGAATTTTCATTCATTAACCCCTGACCTTTAAATTTGCCAACCATACCACTCCATTATAAAAAAAGCAGACGAATTTGCATTTGACTGAGAGGGCTTAGAGATACAAAATGACCAATATCTTTTGAGGAGGCTCAATATATGAATGTCAAGGCTAATATGATCGAGTTTCCGTCCAATGGCCGTTTGACGCCTGGTTACCTGGCCCGGCCGGATGACGATCAACAACACCCGGCGGTGGTGGTGATCCAGGAGTGGTGGGGGCTGGTGCCTCACATCAAGGAGGTGACCGAACGCCTGGCGGCCGAGGGGTATATCGCTTTGGCTCCCGATCTCTATTATGGGCAGGCGGCTGACGAACCGGATGAGGCCCAAAAGTTGGTCATGGCCATGGATCGGGAAAGGGCAGTGGCCGAGATCGGGGCGGCGGCCCATTACCTCAAGGCCATGCCTTCCGTCTCGCCTAAAAAGGTGGGCGTCGTCGGTTGGTGTATGGGTGGAGGTCTGTCACTTTCGGCCGCGGCCGAGAACGGCGATATCGCCGCTGCGGTCTGCTTCTATGGCCAGCCTTTGTCTGAGGCGGACACGGCCAGGTTGAGGGTGCCCGTCTTGGGGCTGTTCGCCAGTGAAGACCATGGCATATCGGTGGCGAATGTCCGGGCTTTTGACGAAGAGTTGGACCGGCATGGCGTTTCCCATGAAATACACATCTACGATGGCGCTCATCACGCTTTCTTCAACGATACCCGTCCGGTTTACGATCCCGAAGCAGCCGAAGATGCCTGGCAGCGTACGTTGGATTGGTTCCGAACTCATCTGGTCCAATGAGCGAATAATTAGAGGATCACAGCTGGCCAACTTGCTTCGAGAGAGCCTTGTCTGCGCTCCAGCGCAAGCTGCCGAAGAAACCAATCAGCATGATAAGGGCGCCGCTCAAAAATGGCAGCCCCCAATGGAGGTCGAAAACCAGGCCTCCCAATAAGGGGCCAACGATGCGTCCCAAGCTGATGAAAGAATTGCTCAACCCCATAGTCACGCCTTGGCTTAATGTGGTGTCCTTCGAAGTCAGCGAGATGATGGCTGGGATGAGCACGGCGTTGAATAAGCTAAAGAGACCGATTGAGAGCAACGATAGGGCGTATTGGTTGGCCAACATGATCGAGAGCATGCTGACTGCGGAGAACAAGAATCCGAATTTGATCACATTCGGATCCCCAAAGTGCCTGGTGAGCGGCCCGACGAGTAAACCTTGGCCGATGGCCGTCACCAAACCGAGGATCGTGAAGATCAAGCCCACTTGATCGGTCCCATAACCAAAGCGTTCGAGCGCGTAGAGCCCCAGGATTCCGTAGAGGACCATCACGCCGCCGGTGACAATGAAGGCCATGATCAGCAGTGGACCAATCGGGCTGAAAAGGGCATTCCACCAGGAGCGCGGATCCAACATAGGTTGATCGGACTCGCTGCTGGGGCGCTTGCCTTCTTGCAAGGACTCTGGGAGGAATAAGAAGATCAGGAACAGAGTGAAAAAGGATAGGCCAGCAGCGACGAAAAAGGGGGTGGAAAGGGAGCGATCGGCGAGCAGACCACCCAATGCGGGGCCGAATATCGTACCAATCCCGGCTGCAGCGCCCATCATGCCCATGCCGCCGCCGCGCTCTTCCTCAGATGTGCTATCGCCGATATAGGCCATTGTGGTCGGAGAAGTCGCGGATGAGAGCACGCCGGAGAGAATGCGAGCCACGAACATCATCCACAATTGGGTCGCCAGGCCAAACCCCACCATCGTGATGCCATAGCCAAGCACGCCAATCAGAAGGATCGGTTTACGGCCAACGCGATCTGATAGACTTCCCCAAATCGGACCGAAGATCAAGCGCATCACGGCATAAGAGGCCACCAACAAACCCAGTTCGGTACCACCAGCACCGAACTGCTCCATGTAGAAGGGGATGATCGGCATGACCAGGCCGAAACCCAGGGTGACCACGACGAGGGTGAAGGACAGAATGAGCAGATTCTTGCGGTTGCTCAATTGCATGGCAGCATCTCCATTCGTGTTCGTCTTTGGATTCAAAGGCTATTCTTCGTCTTGGAGAGTGACATAGCCAGCATCGCCATCCACAGTGATCTTTTGTCCACTTTGGATAATGCGTGTGGCGGCAACTGTACCTAGCACGGCCGGGATGCCATACTCCCGGGCGACGATGGATCCGTGACTCAGTGGCCCGCCGATGTCGGTGACTACGCCACCAGCCATGGCGAAGAGAGGTGTCCAGGCCGGGGTGGTTAGCTTGGCCACTAAGATGGAGCCCTGCTGCATCTGGTCGAAATCCTCCGGGCCATGCAGGACGCAGGCGATCCCGGTCACCTTTCCGCCGCTGGCGCCGACACCTTTGAGCCGATCGCCTTCGTGACCGCCTTCGCCAGGGATGAAGAGTTCGATTGGAATGCCCAGGTAGGTCTTAGAGTAGGGTAATTGGGTTGGCGGCATGACCTTCTGTTCGGCCTGACGAATTTTCTTGCGCTCGTTTATGACCTTCTGCATCGATTCAAACCGCTCCCCCTTATCAAGGGCATCCAGACACTCTTCGATTTCCGCTTCCTCAAGCCAGAAGATGTCCGCAGGCTGGCTGATGGCACCGGCTCTTGCCAGGCGTTGGCCGAGTTCCGTCAGCAGTTCACGCAGCCGGGGATATGCCAAGCCGATAGAGGCGATGCTATCCTCGCGCACCTGAGCCAGGGACGTGGCCCAGTTGAGCGCTTTACGAACAGCCCATCCGCGCAGACCACGGGCACGCGCCAGCAACTGCTCTGTGGCTTGCTGGCGGGAGCGCTCCAACATTTCCTGTCGTTCATGTGGATTCACGCCTTGCCCTCGCATGTACATCTTCACCGTTTCTAATGAAGGTGTCGGATCTTCGGCGGGGACAGGCTTGGCGAAATCAAAGTCGTACAAAATATGTCCGAAGGATTCGAGATAGGCATCTACCTGTCGCTTCCATTCTGCCCAAACCGCTGGCGGTACGCCGGCCGGTGTTTCCATGCTTGATAGGGCGTTCGTGATCTCGGCCGCATCCGTTTCCAAGATATAATCAGAAAGTGTGGGTTGCTTCAGGGCCCACGCCGCCAGGTCGTAGAGGGATTTTTCGGAGCGGATTGGCATGGTGTCATAACCCATGAGAAATGCAGATGCCTGAGGATCGCCTTCCTGCCGGAAGAATCTATTGTAGATCGTGGTGAAGAGGCCCTCGCTCCCGGCGGCCGCTCCAAGCGTATCCACCTGGAGGATGGACAGATGATAGACCGCGGCACGGATTAACTCATGCGCATCTCTCCAGATATCCGCAGCCGGCATGTCGGCGACAGGTTTCTTGTCCAGTTTCCTGACCTTCTCCTGGTATTCCGGGAGAGCTGCCATCCGAAAGTGTTCAGGACCATTGCGTATCAGGCTAATCAAACGTGGGGTTAGTTTGCTCAACATCGCCCACCATTCGCGGGCCGAGAAATTGACCTTCATATACGCATAATCGTGGATGGTGACGATGATCTCCTCCGGAAAAACCATATTTTTCGAGTCTGTTATGTCGGCCAGCATCTGCTGCAAGCCATCGTTGTAAGCGCAAACGCCCATCGTGGTGAAGAGTGGCGAGAGCGGATCGGGCATGAAGTCGACAATACTGGTGCGCATGTAACGGGCCTTGGGCTCTGGCAGCTCCCATTCGTCGGGTGGGGGGACGACCACCTCGGGAAGTGCAGTGACCGGTCTGGCCTGGACGATAGAAAAGTGACTATCGGCCAGGGCCCACTCGACGTCCATGGGTATTCCGAATAGTTCCTCGATTTGGATGCCCAGTCGGGTGAGTTCTCTCAAGTCATCGTCTTCGAGGGCGGGCAAATTGCGCAGGCTCTCTGGCACAGGCTGATCCTTAGTCGCACCATTGACACGAACGGTCATGACTTCCTTATTAGCCACCTTCCGCTTGGCCAATCGCCCACTACGCTTATCAACGATATAGTCATCTGGTGTAACCCGGCCGCCAACCACAGCGTCGCCAAGCCCCCAGGCCGCGCTGATTTGTGCTTGATCCCTGTTGCCATCAATCGGATTTACAGTGAAGAGGATACCGGCGACCTCAGCTGGAACGAGTTTTTGCACGACCACCGCAAGGGCGACACCTTTGGAATCGACACCTTGCCTGGCCCGATAACCAATGGCTCGTGCCGTCCACAGGCTACTCCAGCATTTCTTGGTTGCCTCGAGCACATTTTCCGCCCCGCTGACGTTCAGATAGCTTTCCTGTTGCCCGGCAAAAGAGGCTTCGGGCAGGTCTTCTGCGGTTGCCGAGGAACGCACTGCTACTGCTGGTTCCCTTCCAGAAAGATCACCATAGGCGCCGACAATCGCGCTGGCGATGTCAGGTGGTATTGGAGCCGCGGAGAATGCTTTGCGAATACGTTCTGACGCATCCTCCAACGTGGATGGTTTCTCCAAGTCCACTTGCCCGAGGGTGGCTTCGATGATTGGTTGGAGGTCATTTTCATCGACGAAGAGGCGGTACGCTTGCGTTGTGATGTGGAAACCCTCAGGAACAGGCAATCCCGCATTCATCAGCCGAGCCAGAGAGGCGCCTTTTCCACCGGCAGACTCCAGAGTAGCTCGTGAATCGTTAAGTGCCAATACGAGTTGAACGGTCATCGTTATCCTCCATGTTTGGATTGATTTCCGGCCCCAATTTACGAAACGAAATCAGCTTCAAATTAAGATCTCGGATCTTGGCCAGGATGCCATGCAAGGCGACTTGATCGACAATGGGTCCAGATAGGATCGTCACTGGTTGGGTGCCTGCCAGCCGGTGGTGCCGGATGCTCAAGCCGTTGAACCAGTCGGCCCAACAATCATCCAGCACACCCTCTACCTGGAATTCATATAAAGAAAGCTCTTCGTTCTCCGAATATCGGTCCATATCTTATTAAAGGGATTCCTGCGGCATCTGGCTATAAGTTAACAAATTGGCGGTATTAGCTGCATGCGGCGAAAGTATTATTAGGGTATTAATTGGCTTATGGAACAGTTAACCGGTAGAGTCAATCCTGGGACGAAGGTGTTATAATTGGCAGGAGAGATTTCCCGATCGCACCTGGGGTAGATGAATATGGCGTTGCTGCTACTGCAAACGAAGCTCTTTAAACCTCCACTGCGGCCGACGCTCGTTTCTCGCCCTCGTTTAATCGCCGAATTAAATGAGGGCCTTTTTGGTACTGAAGATCGTTTCGCCAGCCGTCTGACCCTGGTGGCTGCTCCGGCCGGATTTGGCAAGACGACTCTGTTGGCAACCTGGCTGGCGGAGCTAGCCACCAAACAGGATGATGGCAAAGGGTTATTTGGGATCCCGTCCGCCTGGCTGTCGCTTGATGAAGGAGATAATGACCTGGCCCGGTTTTTGGCTTATTTTCTAGCGTCGTTAGGTACGATCCACCCAGAATTGATCGAAACGGAGACCGCCTTGTTGGAATCGCCGCAACCACCGCGAGCTGAGGCACTTCTCACTGTCTTGATCAACGATATCGCCGGCCTATCCTCACCTTTCATCTTAGCCTTGGACGATTACCACACCATCACAGCACCGGCCATTCACCGGGCGATGACTTTCTTGCTCGAACACATGCCATCGCAGATGCATCTGGCCATCACCACACGGGTGGAACCGCCATTCCCCCTGGCCCGTATGCGTGGCCGGGGCCAGTTGAATGAGCTGCGCGAGGCCGACCTGCGCTTCACGGAAGAAGAGACGGGCAGCTTTCTAGACCAGATCGACGGGCAAAGCCTCACGGCTGGGGAGGTATCGGCCCTGACCCAACGCACTGAAGGTTGGATCGCCGGATTACAGATGGTTGCGCTGTCCATGCAGGGCCAGGAGAATGTGACCGCTTTTGTAGGCAATCTGACCGGGAGCCATACCTACATTGCCGATTATCTGACTAGGGAGGTGCTTAACCAACAACCGGAAGAGTTGCGCCGATTCTTGCTCCAAACATCTGTCCTGAAACGTCTCTCTGGACCATTGTGCGAGGCGGTAACCGGCCAATCTGATGGGCAGTGGATGTTGGAAGCCTTATCTGAAGCCAATTTATTTCTGATCGCTTTGGACGAAGAAGGACGCTGGTTTCGCTACCATCAATTATTTGCCGACCTGCTCAGGCAACGTCTACGACAAGAACACGGCCAAAAAATACCAATCCTCCACCGGCGGGCCAGTCTATGGTTTGAAGGGAATGGTTTTACAGCCGAGGCCATTTGGCATGCTCAAGAAGCTAAAGACTACGAGCGAGCGGCCGACTTGATAGAAGGTGAAGCCGAAGCCACGATGATGCGCAGTGAGGCTATCACCTTCTTGCATTGGGTAAATAATTTACCAGCGGAGATCGTGCGAACGCGGCCATTGTTATGCATCTACCAGGCTGCGGCGATGTTTTGGTCCAATGTAGCCTTTGAAGATGTGATAGCCCGATTGGATGATGCAATCAAGGCGGATGTCGAAGGCCAGTACCAGGGAGAGATTTTGGCCTTCAAGGCCATCATTGCTGCCTACCAGGGGGAGTTGCAGGAGAGCGCTACCTTGGCTGGCCTGGCTCTGGAGCAACTGCCACAAGATCGGCTATTCTTCCGGGCCATAACTGTCAGTGGTGCGGGCTTGGCTTTTCTCTGGCAAGGTGATGTGGCCAACGCCGGCCGCTTTTTTGACGAGGCCGTTCGCATTGCCGATCAGACCAAGAACCGCATGGCCCAGGTGTTGGCCCGCAGCCATCAAGGAGAGGTCGATGCCATACGGGGCCAGCTACCGAAGGCCATGGGCCGTTATGAAGAAGCTCTAGGAATAGCGAACGTCGAAGGAAACCGGCGGTTACCAATCGCCGGTTCGGCCCTCATCAATATGGGTCGAATCTTGTATGAGTGGAACGATCTGGGTTCGGCAGAGACGTGCATTCGGGAAGGCATTGAGCTGGTGCAGGGTTGGGCATCCGTGGCCGCGATGGGCGGTTATGCCATGCTTGCTTTTTTACGACAGGTGCGGGGTGATATTGCCGGCGCGCGGGACGAAATGGCCAAAGTCGTAAGCACTGCCAAAAAATTTGATGCGATGACGGTGGACGACGATTATTATGCCGCTTTTCAAGCCAGATTATGGACTTTACAAGGTGACTTTCATTCAGCCAATCGATGGGCCCAGGATCGCGGATTGGTTCCAGATGGTGATTGGCCAGTATCTGGCAAAGGGGGACCAGAAACGGAGGGTGGTCTCGTTCGAAACATTGAATACTTGACGGCCGCCCAGCTCTGGATCGCCCAGGCCATTAAGGAGCCAGAAGAAAAGCGTATGCGAGCGGGGTTGGAACTGGTGACCAGAGTGCAACGCCGGGCTGAGGAAGCCGATTGGGGCTCTATCCTGGTGAGAGCGCTTATCCAGAAGGCCATCGCCCAGTTGTACCTAGGAGAAGAAGAACAAGCGATCGTTTCACTGGCCCAGGCCCTCGAGATTTCCGAGCCAGATGGGTACATACGCATTTATTTGGATGAGGGGCAGCCCATATTGGATTTGCTTCCCAAAGCGGGCCCACGGGGTATCGGTCCGGAATATATGAGCCAGCTATTGGCGGCCTTCGGCGAACAACCACCGGTAAAGGAGTCTAGCCCGGCGGCCGGTGTGGACGCTAACTTGATGGAGCCGCTGAGTGACCGGGAAGTGGAGGTATTACAACTGATCGCCGAAGGGCTAACCAACCGCGAAATCGCCCAGGACCTGGTGCTCTCCCCGAATACGGTGAAAGTGCATACCTATAATATTTACGGCAAGCTCGGCGTTCATAACCGGACCCAGGCCGTCGCCAGGGCCAGGGTGCTGGGGATTCTTGACGACCGTTGAGGGGGAAAAAGTAATGATTGACTCGCGCAAGTTCAATGCCGGTCTTTCCTGTGATGGGTGCAAATAGAGGTAGATTGTCTAAAAGGGCACGTCCGCGTCGGTGATGCTTTGATGCCAGTCTGTTAGCCAATCCATCGCTTCCTGGAACCGATTGGCCGGCAATAGTTTGTATCCGGTGATGCTGAACTTGCGGTATAACTCCCCATAGACGCCGCCATACTCATTCCGGCCGCTTTGTTCGGATAGTTTCATGGCCACTGCTTTGACGGCCTGGCTGAGCTGGCTGGCCTGTTCTGGTGTGATATTGCGGCCTGGATCGCCGAGTGTAGCTTCGATTGCTTCCAACCGCCGGCTATGGTCCTTAAGTTCGGATTCTATGAGTATCTGGTTACGCGCCAGCTCGACGACGGCCAGCGCCATCTTGTAAGCCTTCACCGCCGGCGAGTTGGTTTTTAATAGTTCATCGAATGTTGGAGATCCGGTGAGCCTTCCCTCTTGAAACGCCTCCCACAGGACCCTGGCCGCCTCCCGTTGGTATCGTTCTAGCTTGTCCCGGATCTCTGGCCGGACCCGCTTAGTGTCAATACCGGCTAGCCAGAGGGGCACCAGGTCTACCCGCAATAGCCCGGCCTGTTGTGGTCCCCCGCCGCCCTTTTCGCCAGGGGGGGACATGATGACCCCCCCTGTATACCCCTCTTCCAGAATAGGCTGTCGTTTGATGCGTCGCACCTGCCCACGACGGTCGAGGCCTAAAGCGTCACACATCTGTCGCACAGCTACGTATACATCACCATCGGCCGAACGCACGGCTATTAGCTCGTCACCGTAAAAGGTTACTTCTCGTTGATCAACGACAGTTAGGCTCGTTTCTGAAGTCATAGGAGCAATGAATCCCCTTTAAGTTAATTGTAATCGAGCGGGAGATAGACCATCTCTTGAGTGTCGCCCTATTCGGGTTCGGGTGTTCGTTTTACACGAACACCTCGGATAACCTCTCTACGGGAACAAGCGCGCTACTCTCATCAACCATTATTTCCTCATCGCTTCCCGGAACGGAAAAGATTGTCGACCAGATGTTAGTACGAATGTTCTACCGCGTCAAGCGGTCGGAAGGAAAGGTGGCTGAGGTAGCGTCTAGTCCGAACGAGGACTCTCTAACTCATCAAAACCCACTTTCAGAGCTATCAATTGACCCTCAGCTTGCTCCTCCCTACTTACCCTTGCATACAATCCTGCACGTTTTATCTCGGGTACCTCGGTCATGGGCACAAGGTCCCATGATTATTTTGTCTTTAATTCCCTCTGTTTATTTACTTCATTTTTGTTCATGATTCAAGAGGGTTTTATGATAGGGAATGATTTTTATATGCTTTTTCCCATATTGGGCTTGATAGTGTCTGTTATTTCGTTTGTTAAGGTGTTTCGGGCAACTACATCGAGGGACGCAAACTGGAAAGACAGTAGTTAACCAGCATTTATTTTTTCCGTAATCCACTCCTAATCTTCTCTCCCTCATTATTCTGGAAGTCCGGCCAATTGGTCGGACTTCCTTTTTTATCCACCAAAATTGTCAACTCGTTTCATCGCTATTACTCCGGTAACTCCGTCATGGAAACAGAATCCTTGTATTTTTAGAATTCGGATTCTCTCTGTTTTAATGGAGTGACCCAGCTTGTCGGCGTACTATGGTCCCAAATAATGGTAATCGACAAGCTGGGTCTTGACTTTCATCGGATAAAACTTTTCGGTTGTCAAAATGACCGGTTGCGTAGCGTTCTTGATAATTGCCGATAAATCTTATACACTCTTAACTGCAGCAACTTGAACGGAAGCGTGGTTGCTGTGTCTATTGACCGCCCAGCACCTCCCCCCCTATGACTTACGTGCTGGGCGGTTCTTATTTGTATTTTTTCTTTCCCATTCCTTAACGACAGGTGATTTTCGTCACATTGACGGCATAGAGTAGAAACAGCGGCAACAAAAAGGTAAGGTGGTAAGTCTGGAAGAGGTCGACGAGATATTAGGCTTATGTCATTCGCGCCCGCTACTGGCCTAAGCCAGAAGCCCGGTCAACTTGGCTGGGCTTCGCGCTCGAGGAGAATGGTCGCCTGTGTTGAACCAGCCCGTGTTAAACCACCTTGATAGCCATACTCAAGAATGGTATGCACTTTCCAGCCTTCCTTTGCTAATTCGGAAAGTTGCTCTCCGACCTCGCTGCGTTTTCCCTTCATCAGGTCCAAGTAGCTTACTGATTCAGTGTTGTCAAAGTTAATCACTTCATACTCTTTCATGTCTTCCTTCCTACTGGTTCAGCCTGGCACGTAAGGCAGTGGTATGCGTGTTACTTAACTCCCTATCGCCCTGACACGTTTTCGTTTCCTGTTAGTCCTCTACTGGCACGAATGGTCACAAAATAATGCTCCATCACATTATATGCCCTGCGACATTCCTTCTCAACAATTTGATAATAAATTTCCCTGTTTCCCCTAGGCCATGTTAAAGCTAGCCGCTTGGGGGATTCATAGGATCATTTCCAAAATAATTGAAGTTTATTAGCGCTCTAGGCGGACTAGTCCGCCGCCAGCAACCTACCGCTTCATCCGGCTAGTGCTTTCGAGGAAGTTTAGCTAATTGCAAAATGAACCACTGACTCTTCCTGTGAGCCATTGAACTAACGGTTCCGGGAGTCTTACCAATGCGCACAAAATTGCACACCTTAGCACAATTCTGCCATATTGGCGCAGACAAAATATGCTATCTTATTAGTACAGATCAAAATTGTTGATGGCGTCTTGCAAAGGGATGTTTACTAGAGCTGCCACAGACATGAAAGGCAGACAACATATTCCAAGACAAAGAAGATGAGCCAGCTTTATGCGCCAATGAGAAATGTCAAAAGCGAGATGAACAATGAAATACATACGGTGGTTTCATGAGATAGGCGCGGCTGAAGTAAACCTGGTTGGTGGAAAGGGGGCTAACCTGGCCGATCCGGCCTCCTTACCTGTCGCCATTCGTTCGTCGGCCACGGCCGAGGATCTACCTACAGCCTCCTTTGCCGGGCAACAGGACACTTATCTCAACGTCAGAGGAGAGCAGGCGCTACTTGAACACGTTCGGCGCTGTTGGGCTTCTCTCTGGACGGACAGGGCCATACGATATCGTGTTGAGCAAGGCTTCGACCATCAGAAAGTCTATGTGTCGGTGGTGGTTCAGGCTATGGTTCAGTCAGAAGTCTCGGGCATTCTGTTCACCCCTAATCCAGTGACCGGGAATCGGGAAGAAGTGGTCATTAACGCTAGCTGGGGATTGGGCGAGGCCGTCGTCTCGGGCCTGGTTTCACCTGATACACTGACAGTCAACAAAAAGGGGGGCGATATTTTGTCCCGCCATATTGCCTCCAAAGAGAAGTTGATCGCCTATGCGGCTGACGGAGGCATCATAGAACTGGACACGCCCGAGGAGCAGCGAACTGCAATGGCTTTAACGGACCAGCAAGCAGCAGAATTAACCAAGCTCGGTCTAAAGATTGAAAAGCATTATGGCGTTCCCCAAGACATTGAATGGGGATTGGCCAACGGCAAGTGGTACCTTTTACAAGCTCGGCCTATCACGACGCTGGCGCCTGCAGAAGAATTCATTAACGTCGAGGGCGAATACAGCCGTATTATGTTGGTGGAGATCTTTCCGGATGCCCTATCGCCCATATTTCTCTCGGTAGTCGCTCCCTTGTTGCAAGGCATGTTCGACTTCACGTTCAATGCCCTCGGCTTAAAATCGGTTCAGGATCTTGATGCGATTGGCACCTTTTATAATCAGCCTTACTTCCATCGCCAGTATATAGAGCAAACCCTTAATGCCCTATCGCCGTCGGTGCGGGAGTCGATGGTTGAGCAATTCATCAATCCTATTAGCCATGAAAAACAACCGTCAGCCCGGGAGCGTGATACCATGCACTTCGAATGGACGCGCTTGTTCCCGCCTCTCCGGCGGCTACTTTTGGAACTGGGTCACCGCTGGTGCAAGCAAGGATACATCGAGCGCCAAGATGATATCTTCTACTTGCACTTCGAAGATCTCGAAGAGATGGTCCGTTCTCCTCGCTCATTCACAAAAGAAGTCCAATCCCGGAAGGAGGCATTCGAGCTCAACCGTTCGCGGCCGTGGCCTGATATCATCCTCACGGTGCCATCGTGGCTCGGGAATATGGCATCCCAGCGGTTATGTCCGTCACTGGCGCCACGACTCTTATACCGGAAGGACAGACGATCACAGTCGACGGCGATAAAGGGATCGTCTATTTTGAGGAGACGACACGCGCGAGCCCAAACACATGGGCTGCGCACCAACAGGAATGAAAGAGTAGCACGAACGGTTCGGTACGAATAAAAAGTTCGATTTGCCAGGGAGGTGATAGCGGTATGATTGCTGGGGTATTAGTTGTCTGCTACCTCATCGGCTCGATTCCCGAAGCATGGCTGATAGCCAGATGGGTTACGGGGCAGGACCTGCGGCAACTTGGCAGCGGTAATCTGGGCGTGGCCAATGCGGCTCTAAGCGTGGCTCGATGGGCCGGACTGCTGGTTTTCCTGCTCGAAGCGGCCAAAGGTGTGTTGGCAGTTTTGTTTGTCCGTGCTGTAGGGGGAAATGAATTACTAGTGGCCGCGGGAGTATTGGCGACGGTGGCCGGAACGCGCTGGTCTGTCTGGCTAAAAGGGGCCGGGGGCCGGGGTAATACGGCCGGTGTGGCTGCCTTGTTCCTCATAGCCTGGCAAATCCCACTATTGATCCTGGTCGTGTGGATCCTGGTTAGGGTGCTCACCCGCAGTTCATTTCTGGCTACGCGGATAAGCTTGTTGTCATGGCCCCTCATGTTTGGTGTGGTTACCGCCACCTGGTGGTATGCTCTGTTCGGTGCTGCCATGGCAATGATCTACCTGGAGGCCCAGCGGGAAGAGACCGACGATCATTTGTTGATCAAGGAACGATGGCCGAATATATGGGCATTTCTCACCGGTCCACGAAGAGGTCGCTGAACCCGACCAGGAATGAAGATAAAAGTTATCCATCGTTGGGATGTATCGCCACAAGAGGCTATCGCTATCCAAGAGCGGCTGGGTCCGGGTATCATTGGCCAGGATAAACTTGGACGGGTGCGCTATGTGGCTGGCCTGGATATCGGCTTCCAGGAGAAGAATACCATCACCCGCGCGGCTGTAGCCGTACTAACCTACCCCGACTTACAGCTCGTCGAGCACATCGTTGATCACCGGCCGACATCCTTCCCCTACGTGCCCGGCCTGCTCTCCTTTCGGGAAGCCCCGGCCGCCCTGGATGCCCTAGCGAAGTTGGAGATCCGGCCGGACCTGTTGCTCTGTGATGGGCAAGGTTTGGCCCATCCTCGCCGCTTTGGCCTGGCTTGCCACATTGGCCTACTGGCCGATATCCCCACGGTCGGAGTGGCTAAGACGCGCCTGATTGGTCAGCATGAGCCGGTGTTAGAGAGCCGGGGCTCCTGGAAACCACTGTGGTATGAAGGGGAGATGGTTGGGGCAGTATTGCGGACCCGGACCAATGTGAAACCAGTTTATGTCTCCATTGGCCATCGCATTAGTCTGGAAACCGCCATTGAGTATGTTATGGCTTGCACACCAAAATATCGCCTGCCGGAGACCACTCGCTGGGCCCACCGGCTGGCCTCAGGTCAGGTAAGGGCATGAAATTTCGTGCGAGCGAAAACCAACTGCTGTAAATCGGTCGCATGTTGGATATCTTCTCTTTCTACGTTATTGGTTGTGGCTGGTAAGAGGATTCATTCGCCTTTGACCGAGAGGCATTAATACAAAGGCTCTGGTGTTTAGGCTTACAGAAGGCGATTATTCGGTATTCTCTGTCGTTGATGGCTGATAATGTTCCACGATTTGGCCTTCATGTACGACGAAGGATTCTATGTTAAGTTCGGCCGGGATCGACTTGGCGATGTTGCTGATGTATTCGATGGTAGTCAACGCCGTATCATGGGCTGGGCGGCCTAAGACCACGGCTGATACCCCGAATTCTTGGATGGTTTCTTTCAAGGCCTCCCGGAATCCACCGTGCTTGATGAGCCGCTTGGCTTTGACGCCGGATTTCTGGACCCGTTCTTCGGCCACGGCCAATAAAAACTCGGCCATTTCGTCCAGCTCTTTTTGTAAGACCTCAACATGTACTGGTCCCGCAATGTGGTCCAGGAAATGGACGTTGCCCACGTAGAGCAGGAGTATGTCGGCGCCAAGTTCCTTGGCGAGATCACAGGCTCTATCCTGGTTGCGATAGGTGGTATCCCCACCTCGAGTTGGGTATAGTAAAGTCGCCACCTTTCTTTTGCCTCCCGAGACACGGCCAAACGAGCCGGCAGGCCATGGATTGGACGTGTATCAATCCTTCAAATTAGAGAACAAAGCGTACTAAAAGCCATAGAAAACCGATGATTAGGGTTAAATAAGTTACTGGCAAGCCTACCTTCAAGAAGGCCACGAAAGAGATCGGCCGGCCGGCTTGTTCCGTGATACCGGCCGTCACCAGGTTGGCTTCGGCACCAACTATTGTACCATTCCCTCCCATGGCTGCGCCCATGGACAAGGCATAGTACAAAACCTTTGTCTGGGCACCGGGAATAGACAGGGACAGGAAATCGGCCACCGGTAGCATGGAAGCCGCCAGCGGGATATTGGCGATCACAGTGGACAGGGTTCCTACGCCAAAGACCATCACGAAAATGGCCATGACCAGACTATCGCCGACGATCCGGCTGATCATCTCGGCGATGAAGCTGATAGTGCCCACTTCTTGGACAGCGCCGACCACCATGAACAAGGCCATGAAGAAGACCAAAGTGGTCCAATCCACGGCCGTGATCATCCTGTGGATGTCCGGCTTCAGCCACACTAAAAGCGCCGTTGCCCCGATGAGGGCGGGCACGGCCGGGACGACGTGAAATTGTTCTCCGACGACAAAGCCAGTGATTATCAAGACGAAGATGATGGCCGATTTTCGTAACTGGTTTGGGTGTTCGATGCGGGCGTTTTCCTCCAACATCTGGTACAGTGCAGGAGAGATGCCGCCGCTTTGTTTGCGCCACTCGGCCCGGTAGTGCCACAGGACGAACAGAGCCATCATTACCAGGGCCGCAACCACGCCCACCGTCTGGTTCACCAGAAAATCGGTGAAGCCAATATTGGCATGGGCGCCAATCAAGATATTGGTCGGCGTGCCGATAAGGGTACTGATCCCACCGACGTTGGAAGCCAGCACCTCAGGGATGATCAACGCCAGGGGATTGATGCCAATAGCCAGGCCGATCTGCAAGCTAATGGGCGCCATCAGCAACATCGTGGTGAAATTATCCAGTAAGGCCGAGGCTACGGCTGTAACGGCCATCAATATCAAAACTAATAGCCAGGCCCGGCCACCGCTCATCCGGTAAGCCTGGAATGCCGTCCACTGGAAAATGCCGGTTTCTTCGATGACGGCAATGACGATCATCATGGCCATGACCAGGAAAATTACCTCCCAGTTAATATAGGTCAAGGCGCGATCAAAATTGAAGATGAATAAATCAGGCCAGAAGGCTACCCCGATGAAACTAACCAAAAAGACGGCCGATAGCCCGACCAGGGCGGCCGTGGTGCTGTGCAGCTTTTCGAAGGCGATGATCAATAAGACGGCCACGAAGATCAGCGTTGCGGCCCAGAAGCCGGCCGTGATCTGGCGCTGCAAGATTATCTCCCCGAAACCAAAGGTGCCTGTGACCCGCAATTCTGCCAGATCATTGGGGCTTAATTCGAGGATTTCCGTTTGGAAATGGGGACGCTGGACGATGACAGCCAGCCCTGCCTGGGGCTCTCCTTCCGTGATCAAGGCCCAGTTGCCGTCCTCCTGGCTTTCGGTTTCGGTCAAGGGTTCATCCTCGGCCGGCATCTTGGCCGTAACCAGCGCTTCCACGACGGGCTGTCCCTGGCTATCGAGCAACTGGCCGGCGATTACATAACCATCAGATCCTTCTTCCTGCCCTTGCTGCCTGGCTTGTGCCAGACCCACGGCTGTGAAAACCAGGGCAATCAATAATACCAGTGCAGCCAGTGGATGCCGCCATTGGCGTAGCCGATGGGGCTGCCGTTGGTGTAACCAAGTAGGCTGTCTCCAAAACCATGCAGCCTTTTTTTGTTGGGATCGATTCATGCGGTGGTGTCTTTGCAAGCCGAGTGTAAGTATAAGAAACGCGCTAGTCGTAAAAAAGTAATCCGTAATGATATCAATGACTCAAGTTATGTATCACGTATTACGCATTACATAGTTGCCAAAAAACTGTCAAATTCAAATCTTATGTATACTACTGGTCACCTACCCATTCCGCAAATATGGGGCTCAAATCACAATCGCAATGGGCCTCAGCCAGCGCCTTAAGGGTCTGTCCCGTGCTAATGCCCCACTTATTTTGTCGGTAATAATCGCGCAAAAAGGCCTCGAAAGTCTCCTGGCCCATCTCTTCGGACAGGGCTTCAAAAAATAAGGGGCCCCGGCCGTAAACGATGGCCCCATACTCGGTCTCGTCGTATTCTCCGGCTGGCAAGCCGATGGGGATGTCCGCTCGATCAACCCGATCCCAGCGGCCGACGAAGGTGTCTCGATATCCATCGCCCCCTTCCAGTCCATAAGCGTCCAGGAAGTATAAGAAGGTGACGTATTGAGTTAATGCTTCGTCTAGCCAGGGCTCGTCGATCTGGTCATTGCCGACGATGCTATAGAACCATTGGTGACCTACTTCGTGGGCAACCGTCGCTTCCGTGAAAACAAGCGCCGGTGTCTGACCTAGCGTCGCCTCCGGATCATAGAGAGCGGAGCGAACGACCACCGCGCCCGGATATTCTACGCCCAGGGCCAGGTTGGGCGTGGGGGCCACGTCGAACTCGACAAAAGGGTAATCGCCCAGGCGAGCCCCCAGACTTTCCAAAGCAGTCGTGGCCACTTCTAAAACCAGTTCATTCTGTTCGGCGAATTCGGGAAAACCATAACTGTTTACCGTCGTTTCGCCCACTGTGTCGCTGATCACGGTGTAGCGATCACTGCTGGCGATATAGAAATCGCGGACCGGGCCGGCGGCGATGGTCACGATTTGCTCATCGCCAGCCAACTGGCGATCGATTTCATTTCCCGACGTCACCATCACTTGCTCGGCCGGAGCCGTCACTTTGACCAGGTAAAAGGCGGAATCGGCATAGGTCACGTCGGCGTTCGGCGGTGGGGCCTCGATGTTCCAGCCTTCATCGTCGTAGACCGCGATCTGAGGGTAAAAGTGGGCCAGGGCTAACACATCATCGATGGCGGCAAACACCCCGTAATTATTGCCGCCCTCTGTCGGCACATCGACTAAAAATTCTATGCCGATGACGACTTGTTCACCTGGTGCCAGCGGAGCGGGCAAGGGGACTCGCATAACGGTCCAAGCCCGATCAAGATATTCTGGCGTCACAGGTTCTCCATTCACCGTTAGTCCGGAGACAGTAAGGTTACCACCAAGTAAATTGGGATATAAGTGAAAATAAACCTCATCCAGGGTCACGTCTTCCTGGTTGGTGTATCGTACCTCTTGCAGACCGGCTACCGAGAGCAGGTCCGGCGAGATGGCCAGATCCAAATGATAGATGCTGGCGCTGGGCAGTTCGTCCAATGCAGCTGCTTCCGAGCTAATTAAACCGTGGCGAAAGGCCGAACGATCGTCCCAGGCCACGTCGAACAAGGCAGGGGCCGGCAAAGCGGCCATGGGTTCTTCGCCCTTCACGTGCCGGTCAAACCAGGCGATCATCAGGTCGGCCAACTCCGGTTCACGAGCGAACATATTGGTCCCATGGCCCGCGCCCTGGTACATAACCATTTCAATTTCGCCCACCGCTAATTGGTGTAATTCCTCAGAAGAATCGGCTGAGAGTGTGTCCTCTTCACTGGCCACGATGAGTGACGGCCGGTCGCCATATTGCACAATGCGGTCATCGGTGGTCACGCCAAAATAGTTCAGGCCAGGCGATAGCATGATCACCGTCTTAACCGAGGGTTCATCGACG
>Ga0209536_100006072_pt1 | contig 18568 bp, 14 predicted proteins | sample DeeMarSeWOR28_12_FD_187461 | JGI IMG/M metagenome (GOLD analysis project Ga0209536, IMG submission 187461) | Marine sediment microbial communities from White Oak River estuary, North Carolina - WOR-2-8_12 (SPAdes) (version 2) | ecosystem: Environmental > Aquatic > Marine > Intertidal zone >... | reverse complement strand
TTTTACGCGCTTTTGTTTGCGAGTTCTTGCAGATCTCAACGAAATTATCCGGCGGATGAAACGGAATGTTATTCTGACAATAGCTATAAAACTGATTTTGCGTCCTTTTTGAAAAAATTTCGTCTATATGTTAAGGAAAAGAAAATGACCCATATAGATAATATTTGGAGAGAATTCAGCAATAATCTCAGAGAGTTTATTTTGAAGCGCACTTCAGACGAAAGTGTCGCTGATGATATTCTTCAGGAAGTATTTGTTAAGATTCATTCTCGAATAGATACGCTTAAAGATGTTCGCAGGATGAACGGTTGGATATATCAGATTGCACGACATACAATTATTGATTATTACCGAACCAAAAAGGTTACGGCGGAGCTTCCGGAAACAATAGCTAGTTTTGAGAAATCAGATTATAACGATGGTATTGATGCACTTTCATGTATTGAGGCTATGGTTGACCAATTACCGGAGAAGTACCGCCAGGCGCTTATTCTTACCACATATCAAGGATTAACCCAGAAAGAGATGGGAGAAAAGCTCGGATTATCAATCTCAGGAGCCAAATCCAGATCCCAAAGAGCCAGAGAGAAGCTTAAAAACATGTTGATGGAATGCTGTGATTTTGAATTGGATAGATTCGGAAAAATCATCGATTATGAGCCAAAAGATCCATCCTCTACAAACGGTTGATGTGTCTGGACCTAAACTTGAATTGACAGAATTGAAAAGCGAGTCTGACCGTCCACTAACCGTGTGGTATCCACTTTTAAGAAGCTCCCTAAACCGTTGATGAGTTGGAACTATTCAATCTTTTTCTTCAAACAACCCTACTCTGGTATTGTATATAAATAATTTCAAGATTCAGGAGCCATTTCCACATCATGCTGCAGAACACGGTAAGTCTGAATGGGATAGTGGAACCCTTTTACTTCAATGGTACCGACTTCCTCGCAAGGTATTTCATTATTAACCAAGGCCCACGAAGCATGCGATAGGTATATCTCACCGGGTTGACAGGCCTTTTCCAGGCGAGAAGCAATATTTGTGTTCAGACCGATGGCTGAATATTCCATAAATCCTTCGGAACCATAATTACCCACATTGGCCATACCCGTATGAATACCGCATCGGATTTCGAAGGGAAATTGGACGCCCTGGTTCCACCACTTCTCTCGAAGGGTTTTCATCTTCATTTGCATTTCCAGCGCCATACGTAAACACGCCAACGCATCTTCCCGCTCCCCCTTTGAATCCGGTGCTCCAAAGATGGCATAAATGCTATCCCCGGTAAACTGCGGAATAGTCCCCCCCCATTTACGGACGATCTGAGCCATCTCTCCTAAATATTCATTGAGCAACTTTGCCACATCTTCAGGATCAGAAGCGTCGGTAAATTGAGTGAAATCCTTGATATCGGAAAAGAACATCGTCAACTTTGTTCGCTTGTGAGACAGCTCTGCTGAAAATTCACCCTTGAAGATTTTTTCAGTGACATGCGGATCAATGTATTTCGAAATTTGTTCTTGGGCATTCTTGAGTCTCTTATTGGTTTCTTCCAAAGCGTTCGACTTGGTGGTGAGTTCCTCTTCGCGCTGCTTCAGGTCGGTAATGTCGGAGTAAATTGCGACAGTTCCACCATCCCCGGTCTTGCGTTCGGTAATCAGAATCCACTGCCCACCACTCCGTTGCTGGACCCATGGTTCACCTGGGTCATGATGAAGCGTCAAACGGTTTGCAACCCACTGGTCTATACGGCCCTTTGCGTCAGCAATGTGTCCACTCTCGGCAGCGCCCCGAATGATCGTTTCAAACGCCGTTCCCGGTTCAATGTTTATGTCAGTATTCGGGTAAAGCAATTCCTTATACCTGGTGTTACAAAGCACCAAGCGGTCATCAGGATCGTAGAACGCGAAGCCTTCAGATGAATTTTCAATGGCATCGACCAGCCTTCGACGTGCCGTTTCAATGTCGCGCAAATTGTTTTCTTCAACTTCGACGGCAGTATCACGAAAAACGACCAGGGACTCTGCCATGCGGCCGATCTCGTCACCACTGCCGGGTTCCGGCAAAGGCGCTCTGAGGTTCCCTCCGGCAATGGCAAGCATGCTATCGCTGAGCGCGGTGAGCCTGGCAATGAGGTTACGCCCAACATAGAGCCACACGATGAGGAAAGAGCTCACAAGACTCAGAGCAGCGATGCCGATCAAAATATTTCGGTTGAGCGTCCGGATATCTGCAGCTTGAAGGTTCGATTTTTCAATATCCGAGTTCGTGCTATTTACCAAGATGTCTACTCTGTTGGTCAGAAATTCTGACAGTCGCACGTTGACCGTCAAGAGCTTTTCGGCCTGGGCAATGACGGCCAATTCATTCTTTCTGATCTGCGAGAGACTGTTCGGGCCCACTGCTAGGCCCTCAAGTATTGCGACTTGTTGCGCTAGACGTCTTCTTGCGCGCTTTGAAACGAACAGGGAGACCTCATACAGTTCCTTGAGAGATTTTTTTAAAGGAAATAACAATACATCAATACGTTCAGGAGTATCGGTGTCTGTGATTTTCAGGAGGTCGCTGTGGATTGAGTCGACCAGCAGCGCGGCCCTTTGTTGTGGAATCAAGCGAATTATCGAATTTACAAGATCCGACTTTTCCTTTGACAATTGGTTTGCTTCGCCTGATTTCTGAATTCTGCTCCAATCCGCCATCTGGGCACCGAGTATGCGTTCGCCAGGGGACAGCATTCGTTGGGCGATACTATTGGCCCTGAATAGGTCACGAATCCGTTTTTCTTGGAGCGCGACAATGGAAAGCCTTTTTTTCACGAGCTCATCCAGGCTAACGAGATTTTCGGTCATGTCGGCGAACAAGTCTACGACTCCAGCCTTTGCTGTTTTTTCAGCTTCTGTCTCATAGCTTCTGTTGGTCTGAAGAAACTGTTCAATCTGTGCGATTTGCGAGGAGATTTCATTGGAAACTTCGATCCGTGCGTTATCGGTTTTCACCACTAACAAAGCTGGTGCCGCGCGTACCACGCTTTCTACGCGCCGTGACAGCTCCAGCCAAGACAGCGCTTCGGGTACGCGTTGCTCAGTGATCTTGTTGAGCGCGCCGCCAACCTGCGATAGAGAATACAAACCAGAGGCCGCAGCGACCAGTGAGAACATACAAATTCCCAGAAACGCAAGCAGCAGTCGTACTCGAACTCCCATCGATGCAATTTTTTTTGGCTCACCCATTGGTCATCAATTCCTGTGGCTTTCTTTTCGACAAGGTACAGCGCCTGGATGTAGCTGGGCGAGACATGAGTCCATCCGCTCACTTGACCGGCGAGTAGTCTTCCTTGCCGAACACATACCAGACGAAGGTGCTAATACCGGTAACATCGCCTTTCTCATCAAAACCAATTTTACCGATTACAGTGTCAAATCTGCCTTCTCTCAGGGCATTTATGACGGCCTCAGGTTTCAAGGAACCCGCTTGTTTAACGGCCTGTGCCCACGCCTGAACAGCAGCGTAGCTATACAAGGTATAACCGTCTGGTTCGTAAGCATCCTCTTCGCGAATGGCAGCAACCACGTCTCTGGCCTCTGGCTTTAGGCGCATATCAGGGCCAAAGGTAAAATAGGTGCCTTCGCCTGCGTCGCCCGCAACGAACAGAAACTGGACGTTCACCAACGAGTCACCAGAAAACAAGCGAAGATTGGGCAGCTCCTTTTTGGCCTGACGCAGAATAATTCCAATATCGGTTAGGTAGCCGCCGGCATAGAGAATCTCTGTTTTTTTGTTGACGAGTTTGTTTACAATCGACTTGTAATCCTTTTGATCCGGCGTGAAACTATCGAACAACACCTCGTTAACACCGCGTTTGTTCAATTGGTGTTTTGTAAACTTTGCCAAGCCCAAGCCATAGGCTTGACCGTCGTGGATGATCGCAATGTTGTTTTTGCCGTGATGGTCGGCCAGGTAGTTACCGGCGATGGTGCCTTGCTGGTCATCGCGGCCGATCACCCGAAATACATTGGTACCCCCTTCATCGGTGACCTTTGGATTGGTAGAAGCCGGTGTAATCATGATGATCCTGGCTTTTTCATAGATCTTGCTGGTAGCAAGGGAACAGGCTGAACAAAGGTGCCCGATGACGACAACAACGCCCTCGCTCACCAATTGCCTCGCCGTCGCCTCGGCCTGTCGCGGCTCACACGCATCGTCCACTGAAATGGCGACAATTTCTTTGCCAAGGAGGCCGCCTTGGTCATTCAGATGTTCGAACGCTTTTTGAGCACCGATTTCCTGCTGTTCCCCGGCATTGAGTGAGCTGCCGGACAAAGGACCGGCGATACCAACCTTGATCTCTGCCTGAGCCGCCGCAATGACGCAAACTATCGATATGAATGCGCCCATTAGGCTTCCAAGAATTGTAGTTTTCATAACTGCCTCCACTTTTTCATTCATTGAATTGTTGAACGCTGTCTTAAGTCTCGAATGTCTTGGTTTAAATGGGTGGAAACCAGGGTCTATCTTCGTGTAGAAAGAACATCAAAATTTGATAAACCACTCAACAAGTGGACGTAAATTTCAACTGAAATTGAGGCTCAAGAATAATATAACTGTTTATTATTAAAAATAATATTATAAATGTCAATAAAATCATATTATTGTTCTTATATCAAACAGTCAAGTAAGGCTTTGATGTTTTAACATTGTAAAAAGGACTACTTGATAGGTAGTCAAGGTACGGATGGTTGCATCCTCATCCAGATCCATCAGGCGGCTGTATCCTTGAACATCACCACTTAGAATGGCACAGAGTTTACGTCTAAAACCTCCATCTGTCATATGGCATCCTCCGCTTTTGGATGTCAAACAGACGAATTCATTATATGAAGTATTCGTAGGCGCGCAATGATCAGGTGAGAACCGAAGTCGATTCAGTAAATGAAGAACTGCCTCAGGAAATTTAGAATAGGAAAATCAGTAAAAAATTATATGAATTTAATCCCAAAACCACGGGATTTAGTCAATCAAATTTAAAGCACCGGCTTGTCACGATACCCGAGCAAAGATCCAAATATCAGCTATCTACAATTCTATCAAGACAACCTCACGAAAATCGGACTTGTCAAACCCCAATATCCCTTGCCATGAGGTGAAATCTGCTAAATTGGCACCTATCAAACCTGAACTGTAGATATCAAGTCAAGATCATTTTTCAGATACACATTCCTTATTGCAGCTCTGCCTTTAGCTGTGATCTATAGAGATTGCCTCATCAAATACAGACCTGTCAAAACTTTTGACCATTTGTCAGCATCTTGTATTTTTAATATATTCATAAGGTTATGGTATGAACAGCGTATCTCGAAATCAGACCAAAAACCGTTACCAAATCCAGATTATTCCCTTTCTGTTGTAATACGTTTAACCGTTCTGTCGGGGTAAGCGAGAGCATCCAGCGAACCAGTGTCAGATCGACCCCGTCCCCGCTGTACGCCTTATTGTTTTCTTGTAAATACAAAATATAATGGGAGGGCATATGTATTTCTTTTCACTTTCAAATTCTACTGCTCGATATCTATTACATTCCCCCTATGACCCAATTTTTCCGATTTTCTTGGATGCAGGGATTGAATTCAGGGTTTCTTTTAAAAAAGAGAAAAGGTTCTATCCGTTTTAATAGCACAAATTATTATAACGATCCATAAAGAAAAAACCCGTCCTCTATCTGAGGAAGGGTTAAAAAAAAAGGGGATATCGTCAACGTATCCCCTTTTGGTTGTCGTTTGAATTTATAGCTTGCGGTTATTTGCGTTCGGACCACTCATTATACGCCATGGCCACCGTCCGGTAGACGAGATGGGCCAGCTTTGAAAACGGCAGAAATGCAAACAGATTAAACACAAAAACAAGATGGATGAAGTACATTGCATACGTCACACCGGCCATTCCTGCCAAACGTGTGGCTTCGGTGACGATTCCCGTGACACCGAGCCCAAATACCAGCCCCAGGAGATACCAATCCTTGTATGTGGAGGGCTGATCTTTTTTAGCCAGACGGTTTTTAATCATCAAAGCACTGCCTATAATCAACGCCACGCCGGCGGCATTTGCCAGCCACTTCACCGGATTCAACTGTGAATAGGGTCCATGCTGCTGAAATACATAAAGTGCCACAAAGAATACATTTGTTACGATAAAAAGTGCCACAAACGACCAGAACACCATGAGATGGGGAGTAGCACGGTCTTTGTTTTCAGAACATTCCGAGAACTTGTCATGTTTTAAAATGGTCGGCAAAATACCGGGAATCGCCTTGATAAATCCCATGATTTCGAACTCTTTTTTATCTGTTTTTCCTTCCAAAACGGCATTCTCATGGATATCAGCGACAAATCTTTTCAGTCCTAAGGCGAAAATCACAACCACCCATATCGCCAACGGGACGAAAATCATATCCACCAACCATGTGGAAAAGAACTGAGCATGTGCAATCCCGTGTTCCCCTAAAGAGGGTGTAAAATCGAGCAAACCTGTGATAAGGCCCAGAACGATAAAAATGACCACGGGAATCCCCATGAGAATGGGGAGTTTTTTGGGATCGTTGACAGCCTTTCCCAATGATTTGGGTACGGCATATTCTGCAATGGCATAAGAACGAACAGCTCCCAATACGTCACCCGGTTTTGCACCACGGGGGCACAGGGTCGTACAGTCTCCGCAATGATGACACAGCCATATATCAAGATTGCCGACAAGTCTGTCCTTTAATCCCCAGGATGCCGCAACCATCTCCTTTCGAGGAAAGGGTTTTGTGTCTGGAGAAATGGGGCAGGCCACCGAACAGGTTGCGCATTGGAAGCACTTTTTCAAAGTGTCGCCCCCGAGCCTGCCCATTTCTTTGATAAAGGAAATATCAGGCTCAAGTATGTATTTGTCCGTCATGTGAGAACCTCCTCTAACATTGAATATTGAATATTGTTGATTGAAGATTGATCAAGAAAGAACAAATTCAATATTCAATCTTCAATTATTAGAATCCTTTGAACGGATTCGGACCCAATGCTTCAACCTCTTCTACAAAGTCATTGATCATTTTGGGAAGCTTGTCATACTCATCGATGGCAACGGTAAACTGGGTCACCCGTTCTTCTTCCAGAGCCAGACTTGACAGGGCGTCGCCGATTTTCTGCATCCTGATGTCCGAAAGTTCGCTCCCTTTAATGAAATGACACTGGTAGTCGTCGCCGTGTTGGCAGCCCAATAGAAAAGCCCCGTCCATGCCCTGGGCCAGGGCGTCCTTAATCCAGATAACGTTCATGGAACCCAGACAACGAATTGGAATAAACCGGACGTCGGCTGAATAAACCAGCCGGTTCAAACCGGCAATATCCAGCGCCGGATAGGCATCGTTTTCACATACAAACCCTACGATCCTGAAAGGGGGCTCGTCATAGTCATCTTCCGAAGGCACACCGATGGCTTTAACCATGGAACCGACACTGTCGATGTTATAATCTGCAAAACCGATGATCCGCTCCGGGCAGGCGCCCATGCAGGTGCCGCAGCGCCGGCATCGCGCCGGATTCGGTTTGGGCGTTCCCTTTTCATCGTCGTCCAAAGCACCGAATGGACACTCTTCAGTACATCGTTTGCACTGGGTGCATCTTTGGAAGAAAAAGTCCGGGAAAGTCATATCGCCGGACCTGGGATGTACGGATACGCCCCTGTCGACGGATTCAATGCACTGGATCGCTTTTAGGGCTGCCCCGGTGGCATCTTCCATGGACTCTTCTATGGTCATGCTGCGCCGAATGGCGCCGGCAGCGTAAATACCGGTGCGTTGGGTTTCATAAGGAAAGCAAATATAGTTTGAATCACAGTAGCCGCTGAAAAGACCGATATCACGAAACGCCGGACCCTGCCGATACGCCATGTTGACCACCGGGTCATCCAAGGTAACCGGAACCATACCGGTAGCCAGCACCACCATATCCGCGTTGACTTTGACCTTTTCTCCCAAAAGGGTGTTGTCGGCTTCCACAACCATGCCGTCGCCGTTTTTGGAAACATTGATCACTTCCCCTTTGGTCATGAAAATACCTTCATCCTGCTGGATGCTCTTGTAAAAGTTTTCCGTCAGGCCGGGAGTGCGCATGTGCTGATAGAAGATAAAAGCCTTGCCGTCATCATAATCTTCACGCACATACTTGGCTTGCTTGAGGGTCACCAGACTGGTCACTGAACCGGCGTAATCAAAGTCCGCATCATCTTCACCTTTTCCTGGGCTCTGAATGAAAACAACGGATTTGGCTTCCTTGCCATCAGACCGGATAATTTTTCCTTTGGCCGCCATCTCCTCAAACTGATGGTTGGTGACAACATCCGGAAACTCGCCAAAACCCAGATGGGCAAATTCATCGCCCTTGGGGTTAAACGGGCGCCAGCCGGCAGCCAGTATTACGGCCCCAAATTTTTCGCCATTGGGATCGAATTTTAAAATATCGACCTTCCCTTTATTGTATTCCAGATAACGCTGATGTTGTGCTTCGACATCCAGTTCTTTTCCGTTCTCATCGAACTTCATTTCTTCTGGCAACGGGTAAGGTACGTCAAATTCGATCTTGTCACCGGGTTTTTTGAGGGTCACAATGAAATTCCCGGGTTCGCCGGCAATACGGGCAACAACGGTTCCGGTTTTTACGGTAATGTTGTTATAGGCTTCAAGTTCTTTTATTTTGTTGTCAATCATCGGCGGCACAAGGCTTTCATAGGGATCTTCGGTGGGCAGCTGCTTGCGGATTTTGGCTGCATAGCCGCCAAGTGCCGATTCTTTTTCCACAATGGTGACTTCATAACCGGCTTTTGCAGCATCTAAGGCCGCCGAAATACCGGTAATGCCGCCACCGATGACCAGAATCCTTCTGCTTAAGGTTTCCAACTTGTACGGTTCCGGCAGTTTGATCTTTTCAACTTTGGCCATCCCCATCTTCAGATAATCTTCGGCCAGCATCTGAAGTCGGTCAAAATGTTCTTCACTGTCTTTTTGCTCTTCTGTCAGTGCCGGAAATTCGGATCTGGGATGGGACCAGACCGTTTGTTCCCTCAAGTTTACACGGTCAACGATACAACCCTCAAAATTAAAGACATCATAATTGACCCGGCGGGAACAACCCGCAATAACCAGGGTATTGTATCCATCTTCGGCAATACCTTTTTTGATCAGTTCAACCCCTTCCTTTCCGCACAGAAACGGGTGAGTTTGAACAGGGAGACCTTCTTCTTCCGGAACTTCGCACAGCGCTTCCATATCAAGGGCATCCCCGATGCCGCATCCTGTGCAAATATATACACAATACTTTTTATTCATGGATAACCTCCTACCTCCTCACCAGGGTTTGAATCGCTTTAAGAGCCATACCGGTAGCATTCTGATTTGCCGAAACGACATCAGACGGCTTATTGGCGCAACCTGTGGCAAACATGCCGCCTGTTTCAAAATCATTGATGATAAAGCCGTCTTCGTTATACTTGAGATCGGCAGGCAGTTTGACGGTTGAGGTTGTCGGCTGCATACCGGTGGCAAGAACGGCCATTTCGACGGTTTGCTTGATCTTTTCACCGGTGACCGCATTTTCTGCCACCACAGTGATATTGCCGGTGCCGGGATCCTCGCTCACTTCAGCGACCTTACCTTTGATCAAAAATACATTCTCATCCTCTTTGATCTTTTTATAAAACTTTTCATAGCGCTGACCCGGTGCCCGAACGTCGATATAAAAAATATAGACCTTGGCGTCGGGGTATTGTTCCCGAATATACGTGGCCTGCTTCAACGACGCCATGCAGCAGATATAGGAACAATAAGGAAGGTAATTTTCATCTCTGGAACCGGCACACTGCACAAAAGCAACGCTCTCGGGCTCCTTGTTGTCCGACGGGCGGGTAATTTTTCCCTGGGTCGGACCGTTTGGCGCGGCCAGCCTTTCCATCATCATGTTGGTGATAATGTTCGGGTACTGACCAAAACCAAGGTTGTCTATTTGGGCGGCGTCATAAGGTTCCCAGCCCGTGGCCCAAACAATGGCCCCAACCTTAAGGTTAATGGATTTGGCCTGCATGTCCAGATCCACAGCGTCATATTTACAGACATCCTTGCAACGTTGAGCGTCATCGGTCCCAATGATCTGTGAAGAGATGACATAACGGGCCGGAAAAGCCATTTCAAAGGGCAGGTACGCCCCCTTGGTGGAATTCATTCCGAAATTGAATTCATTGGAAACTTCCGATTGACTGACCTCAGCGCAATCTCCACAGCAGGTACAGTTTTCGTTGACATACCGTGGGCTTATCTTTACGGATACATCATAGTTGCCAAGAGTGCCTTCGACCTTTTCCACTTCTGCCAGTGTAAACACGCTTATATTTTTATTGTCTTTTATTCTCCTAAAATTGATTTCCAGACCGCAGGTTGGAGGGCATAGCTTGGGAAAATATTGATTCAGCTGCGCCACTCTTCCGCCCAGGTAAGGATTCTTTTCGACCAAAAACACCTCATACCCCACTTCGGCTGCTTCAAGGGCCGTGGTCAACCCGCTTATCCCTCCTCCAACAACCAAAATGCTTCCATTTGCAGGGGTTGCTTTGTCTTCTGCCATGCTATCCCTCCATGCATTGTTTGTTTACGATTAAAATCTTTTTGCCGGCATTCAATTCCCTCAGGCGATATCCTTATAAAATAAATGTCACGTGTCCACATGCTCAAAGGTTTTAACATTAAAAAATCCAGGGTAAAACCCTTGAGCAACCGGGCACAGTTTTTGGCCTTGGGAATATCGCCCGAAGGCAAAATGGTTTTGAAAGGTTTCTTTTCTTAATAAAAACCTCCAGGCGTCTCAAAGACGCCTGGAGGCGTATCAGATTAGGCTAAAACTGATTCAGCATTAATCAGGGATGATCTGGATATAGTCTTTCTTAAAGATATCCCATTTTTGTGCTTTGGGATCATACTTGGAATTGACAAAGCAGAACCAGTTCTCATCATCCTGTCCCGGATAATCGGCCTGATAGTAGAATCCCGGATAACGGGTTTCTTTCCGGAACTGGATGTGACGCAGGTGAGACTCCACCGTCCAGATACGGTGTTCGATTTCCCAGGCCCGCATCAGCTCGTGGAGGTCTCCGGCAGCCAGCTTTTCGCAGTCTTCATGCATCATCTGGAACATCTCCATTATGATTTCAAGATTCTTGCTGCTGGTCATGTAGTAGGTGGCCGTGCCGGCGCCATACTCATGAGTGGCCTTCATCAAGCGATACATCATTCCTTCGGGCTTGAGATAGTTGGGGTTGATGTCGATGGCCGTGGTGTAATCCTTATGATCCAGGAACAACCTTACCGGCTTGTAAACCAGGTCCACCAGTTCTTGGTTCGACTGGCTCAGGGTCGGTTTGAAGTCGGCATTGTCACGCACGAACCGGGCCATGGATTTTGCACAAATCCGTCCTTCCGCATGGGAACCGGAAGAGAATTTGTGACCGGAAGCACCCACACCGTCACCGGAGGTAAACAGACCGTAAACCGTGGTCATACGGTTGTACACCTTGTCTTTGTAACGAATCTTGTATGCCTCGGGAACCCAGTCATAATCAGGCCCGGAGGTCCACAGACCACAGCAGCCGGAATGGGATCCCAGCAGATAGGGTTCGGTGGGCATAATCTCTGAGGTCTTCTTATCCGGTTCGGTGTTCGTACCGCACCACAGGTTGGCCTGTCCGCAGGTCATATCCAGGAAGTTTTCCCAGGCTTCGGACTCCAGGGCCTTCATTTCCTTCTTGTCCAGCTTTCCACCCATTTCCTTAAGGGCTGTGACCGTATCCATCATGACCGGGCCACGGCCTTCCTTCATCTCAAAGAGCATCAGATGGTTTCGGAGACAGGTGGGGGTAATGGCGGCCGTGCCATAAGGTGCGTATCTCTCAAGTTCTTTTTTAGCCGCTTCACTGCCCACATAACCTTCACCCAGACCGTTGAGGGTTTTGGCCTTGAAGAGCAGGAACCAGGCACCCACCGGACCGTAACCGTCTTTATAACGGGACGGGGTGAACCGGTTTTCCATCATGGTAAGCTCGGCACCGACCTTCATACACATGGTGTAGGTAGAACCGGCGTTCCATACCGGATACCAGGCACGACCCTTACCTTCACCCACGCTTCTGGGCTGGTAGATGTTGACGGCGCCGCCGCAGGCGACCATCATGGTGTTGCATTTAATAATGTAGACTTTGTTTTCACGAACGGAGAAACCGACCGCACCGGCGATTCTGTTCTCTTCATTGGCATCCAAAAGAAGCTCGACGATAAAGACACGTTCCAGGATGTTGTCTTCGCCAAGTGCCAGTTTGGCAGCTTCTGCGACGACCCTTTTGTAAGACTCGCCGTTGATCATGATCTGCCATTTACCGGTCCTTACAGGTGTGGCACCTCCTTTTAAAGTGCCCATCTTTTGACCTTTTTTGCCGTCAAGTTTTTTTCCGTCATCGGACATCTTCCAGATGGGAAGGCCCCATTCTTCGAACAGGTAGACCGAATCGTCAACATGACAGCCCAAGTCAAAAATCAAGTCCTCGCGCACGATACCCATCAGGTCGTTGCGGACCATGCGGACATAGTCGTCCGGGCTATTGTCGTTTTGTGCAAGTCCAACATAAGTGTTAATCGCTGAAAGCCCCTGGGCAACAGCGCCACTACGCTCCATAGCAGCCTTGTCACACAGCAGGATTTTCGCGTCAGGTGCCCATTTTTTGATCTCAAAAGCAGTTCCGCAGGCAGCCATACCACCGCCTACAATCAGAATATCAACTTCGCGCTCTTCTACTTCCGGATCCCTGACAGCCTTGAGTTCTCCCAAAGGTTTATTCGGTAATGCCATATTATATCCTCCTTAAATCGAAATATTCTAAATTGATCAACAAACCGTAGTTTTGAAAACACGTTATTGCTTAAACGGTTGCCTGCGGTTTTGGAATCACAAAACCATCTGCCTCCTGGGTTGAAAGGAGCTCACTGTCAAGATCTTTGCCTTTGAGATCCAGATACGCATTGGCACCGCCTTCAGGGGTGGTCCGGATGGGGAACTTAAAGCGCTTGATGGTACCGTTTCTGAATTTACAGGTCCACATAACATCCTCGGTTCCAAGCATGGGCATAATGCTGCTTCCCAGCGGCACAAAATCAGCATAACCCCTAACTTCAATTGCCTGTGTGGGGCAAATCTTTACGCATGAAAAACATTCCCAGCACTGATCCGGCTCTTGATTGTAAGCCTTCATTTCATTGGGTTCCAGAACCATCAGATCGTTGGGGCAAATGTACATGCAAGCGGTTTTATCCCCGCCTTTGCAGCCATCGCATTTCTCAGTAATTACGAAACTTGGCATTTAATTACCTCCTAATTCTGTTTTAAAAATTTCAGTATTTTGACCTTGTTAAAGTAGTCTCTGGTACAATTTGTAAGCTCTCTGCACCTCCCTTCGTAATTTTGGCCTCAAAAGACCGTCAGTTATTATTCGTCTAAATATATCCAGTATATTTTAACCCAATCACCCTTAGCGGTGATTTTAAAATCCACAAACGCCAAATAAACAATATACTATAAAATCAACAAGATAGGGAAGACCTGGATGTCAAAGGGATTAGATAACAATTAACATTATTCTTGTCAAGAACTTTTGGGAAAACTAAATTATAAATTTACAGGCGTTACTTTACAAGGATTCTATTGAATCTTTATTTGTGTTAGAAGAATCCGATTTACACAATATGTTGTATATAAAACAATTCATGTTATATAAATCATTCAGGTTATGAATCCCATACAGCATTTGGGCGTTTATGTGGACATGTGGAGCTCATTCTGATAGATTTACAGCACGTTATGGACGGTCATAATTTACACATATTTTGGGGTTGACAGGTCATACCGGATGGGTCATGGGTTATCTATAATGAACAACAACATTCTTCCCCTTTCTGTAAATGAGACATTCTTGTTTTCATGCTCAAAAAAGGTGCCCTGTTTCAATGAGTGTTGCCGGGACCTAAATCAGTTTCTCACCCCTTACGATATAGTGCGTCTGAAACATCGACTCGATTTATCATCGAATCTCTTTCTTGAGCGTTATACCACCCAACAGACCGGCCCTGAAACCGGTCTTCCCATCATAACTTTAAAAACAGATGGTTCTCGTCAGCTTAAATGCCCGTTTGTGACGTTATCTGGATGTAGCGTCTACCCTGACCGACCCTCATCGTGCAGGACTTATCCGCTGGTAAGGATTGCATCCCGCTCCCGAGAAACAAATAAAATTGCGGAACAGCATATCCTTTTGAAAGAACCGCACTGTAGGGGCTTTGAACATGGACGAACCTGGACCATCCGTGAATGGATGAAAGATCAGAATGTTGACCTTTATAATGAAATGAATGATATGTTACTGGAAATTATAAGCCTTAAAAATCGTCTCATTCCCGGCTCACTGGATATCAAGTCAAGATTGGCCTTTCACATGGCCTTGTATGACATGGACACTTTCAGATCTCACATATTCGAACAACACATTCTTGACAATTGGGATCTGGACAAAAAAACGTTAGATATCCTGGAGCATGATGATGTTGAACTGTTAAAACTGGGGCATCGATGGATCAAAGAAACGCTTTTCGGTGAAGTATGATCGGGTGAACATCATGAAACTTAAAAACAAAGTCGCTCTGGTATTGGGCGCCGTAAAGGGCATCGGGAAAGAAATCGGGCTTGCCCTTGCTCAGCAGGGGGCTAAGGTAGCCCTCAATTATTTTGACTGGGAAGAAAGCCTGGATGGGTTGCAGCAGGATTTTTCCAAAACCGGCCAGGATAATCTGATCGTTCGAACAAATCTCCTTGAAACCAACGAAATTCCGGGACTTGTCAATAAGGTCGTGGATCGTTTCGGCCGGCTTGACATTTTAATTAACAACATAGAGCGCGGGGGGTGGCCGGTGGTTCACGGACCCTATGAACAAAAACAGTGGGATCTTGAAATGGCCACCACGCTACGTGCCAAAAGATGGGTGTTTGAATCTGCCTTGCCACATCTTAAAGCTTCCGGAGACAGTGTGGTCATAAACCTTTCCTCTATTTCCGCCATTGTGGGGCGGTCAGGTCCTGTCAGTTATATATTCAACGAGGGGTATGCATCTGCAAATCGGGGGATTTCCCTTTTAACCGAAACCTGGGCTCGCATGGGAGCACCGGAAGTTCGCGTCAATGAAATTATGTTGGGATTGGTTGAAACCCGACACGGTGAAAACACCCGGGGATGGGGTTTGCTCAATGACGAACAAAAAGCGGCAATCATCGACCACACCCTGCTTGCACGAATCGGTACCATCGCAGATGTGGTTACGGCCGTACTTTTTATCATCAAAGATGCGCCTTTTATGACCGGCAGCGTGGTAAGGCTGGATGGCGGTTATGTTCTGGGAGGCGAAAAAGTTGCCTTCATGCCCAAAAGGGTGCTATAGCCATTCCCAAAATATCGTTCCGTTTCATCTGAAATTGTGACCGTGATCCATTCAATCGAAACATTTTTTGGAAAAGGCTCTAAAATGATTTTAAACGAAAGCTTCTATGAACAATTTTCAAAGTTTAAAATGTTCATCTTAGGAGTTTGCATGGCGTCAATTATCAATTACTAAAAATGAGGAGTGAACGATGACTGACAAGGTATTAATTGTACTGTCCTGTGGTACCGATAATCCGAATCGAGCCACGCGAGCGCTGTTTTTTGCCATGGTTGCCAAAAAGGAGGGAAAGGACACAGCAGTGTTTCTGTTGGATGAAGGCGTATACATTGCCAAGAAGGGAATCATAGAAAATGTGCAGGCAGCCACTGGTGATAAGGCTGATGACCATATGACATATTTGCAGGAATTCGGTGTGCCGATCCTTGTGTGTACCCCTTGTGCCAAATCCAGAGGGATTTCGGCTGAAGATTTGATAGAAGGCGCCAGAATGGCCACCGGAGATCAATTGATCTCCATGGCCTGTGAAAGTGCGGTAATCAGTCTATAGAAATTCCCAAAATAACGTTCCGTTTCGACCATAATCTAATTCTGTGTCCTTCGGCAAGAACTTGCAAATAAAACCGCGTAAAAGCGAACAAGGGCAAGATGTTAAGATGATGCTGCGGAAATATGAATTGGAATCGGCTCTATAGCAACCTTGGTCCGAAATTTTATGTGGGATGAGACCGCGATGTCTCCCGCCACCTTTGCTTTCGGTATAAGGATTGAAAAATCCGGGCAAGATCCGGCGGCGTGGTAGGAAGCTCATACAAATGTGTTACATTGTTCACGGGTTGTGCTTTCCCATTAAACGATATTGGCGCAGTGGCTTCGTCTTTTCTTAGACTTCGCCGTGGGGGAGACCGCGGCTCCCGCGAGTTTCTTGCGGGAGAACGCGGAGAGGGCAGGAATGCCACCGCTGCTAAGTCTTTGAAATGACCAGACACTTAGACATCCGAGTGCAACGGGAGAGCACAACCCCTGAATACGAATATATGTGTTTACAATAAAAAGACCTCGACCCCTCAACTACCGGAGTCTAAAATATTTTGTTTTAATCCCCCACACATAAAATTTGACCCATTCAAAACCAAATTTCATCAATTCCACATCATCAGAACGGATACTCGTTAAAACTCTATATTTTACCTTATACCGTTTTAAAAAGGTGCTTTTGAATACAAAATCCCGGAATTGATCCATATTATACGTGGCCATAAACGCCATCTTCGCATTGGGTCCTTCCGGCCCCTGGGAACCCCAGGGGTTTGTTTGAAAAAGCCGCTTCAACTCTGACCAGCGGATAGTCATTTTATTATATATCACGGCATCCTGGTCTTTTGACCATGTTTGGGTTGTCCACTCTTTTTCTTCATGCTGCCCCAAACAAAAATCAGGGGGCTTGAAAAAACAAATAAGGGTTGTTTTGTCATGTTCGGCATCATAAAAAACGCCCTGCTCTACTGGAAAAGTTCGGCATGTATCTGGACGATCCGAGTATATGGTGCAACCGGACGTATCTAAAAAAGGACAGGTTTTCTCTGGGTTGTCCGACATGGTTAAAAGGACTTCCGGGAAATAACTAGAGGGCCTTAAAACAACATCCACGTATTTTTCCAGAAAGCGATCGGACGTTATTTTTAATTGGTTTTTTAAACGGATCACGTCATAAGGATACAAAAACAGGTTGAGATTACGACAGCATTGATTAAAACACGCAATCCCCGGGTAACATCGAAATTTAAAGCTGTCACTCTTTTCAAGTCTTCTCCCGGGCAGTTTGCCGATATCTTCAGTCTTTATATATTTCATAATATATCCGGAATGTTATAATTCATGTTCCACACCTACATTTTCATATCAACTCATAATATGGTAGTATTTCCACCAGAGTTAGCCGTAAACGATCATCGCCATGTGTTTTCATAAAAAGGCGATATGTTTATCAGCAGCACAATGTTTCGCAGTGACCCAATACTTAGGATGTATTGCACGGCTGTTTATACCATTTGAAATATTCCCCACATCCTAAAATGTTGGGGCACTCTGCGATGGCATGGTTCATGTCGCCTTTTTTGAAAATATATGGCGATGGACACTGGCGATATCCAAATAATATCTGTGTTCACGGGGCACAAAACTCGATTTATGATGCTAAAACGTTGCGATCATCTGCGCAACGGTCATTTTAATCTTTTGCGTCATCCCCACCGCCTGCTTCATCTCTTTCTCCAGCGCTGCCATTTGCATGTAAAAGGGGGTACGGTCAAACTTAAAACGCTTTTTTTCATGGCATCTCAGAGAAAAGGTGCCACAACCCGGAGAATTCAATATTCCTTGTCCGGGTCTTTGGAGCTGATGGGGAATACCGTGCAATCTGCAGATCATGGGCCGATAGGGATACAAGACACAAAGGTTCCCAAAATTGACCGGGCACATCTCTTTTAAAGGCGTTTCATTCTCATGGGCCTCATCGGTCTTCCGGCATATCGCCAAGGATCTTTGCTTCGCTTCGTCCTGCTTCTTATTTTCAAGACCATGGAACCCCTCCTTGATATAGACGTATTCAACAAGTGTATAGTGATGGAAACGGGTTCGGCAGCAATTATCTTCGCAGCCGGTACAGTTGAAACCATAATAGTCGGCCGCTTCCCGGTATTTCTGATCCATGGATATAAATATTCTTTTTAAACGCCTTAAAAAAGGTGCAACAGTATGGGACTGGATTCGGGACAACTGATATTGGGTAACGGTCGGCAAATCCATCGTTCAACTAACGTTCATACCAAAGGTGAGGGGAAAAAAATGGTTGAATACAAATCGAGTGCACGCCGGTCCGTTAAGCTGGCGATAAAATCACAAACGATCCTTTCCTTGGATTGGCTGCTGTGATTGCACTTCGACATTTCCATGGCCGTAAGTTCTTTCTGAAGTAATGAATCGTTATCTAAAAAAAAGAGGTAAAGCTCGGAC
>Ga0209536_100006071_pt1 | contig 18569 bp, 19 predicted proteins | sample DeeMarSeWOR28_12_FD_187461 | JGI IMG/M metagenome (GOLD analysis project Ga0209536, IMG submission 187461) | Marine sediment microbial communities from White Oak River estuary, North Carolina - WOR-2-8_12 (SPAdes) (version 2) | ecosystem: Environmental > Aquatic > Marine > Intertidal zone >... | reverse complement strand
CGTCAATGCGGGATTTCTCAACAACTATCTTGTCCCGCATCATTTTCTTCTTCAGCCCACTCAAAAGTTCAGAGGCCTGGGTGCCGCAGCCTTCCTGCTCCTCTTCCAGCCGGCTGACCACCTTCTCCCTGACTTCATCATAGAGCTGGCCCCGCTTCATTTTGTCAGCCGTGGTGATGACCTCAGCAATTCCGGCCGCGCCCAGCTCCTCCACCCGTTTTGCCAGGGCTTCATCGATTTCCGGCTGCTGAACCTCGCGTTTGGTCTTACCCAGGGCGGCACGGAGTTCTTCCTGCAGATCAAGGATAACCTGCAGATTTTCGTGACCGAAGAATATGCCTTCCATCACCTCGTCTTCAGACAGGTTGTCAGCCCCGCCCTCTACCATGACAACAGCTTTTCTGGTGCCTGCCACGATCAGGTCCATGCGGGAATGAGCCAGCTCATCCTTGGTGGGGTTGATGACATACTTGCCGTCTATATAGCCAACGCGTACACCGGCAACCGCCTCGTGAAAGGGGATATCTGATATGATCAGGGAGGCTGAGGCGCCGATCATGGCCAGGGTGTCAGGGTCATTCTGCTGGTCTGCCGACAGGACGGTAGCAATTACCTGGGTTTCCGTCATGTATCCCTCCGGGAACAATGGACGCAGCGGCCGGTCGATAAACCGCGCGGAAAGGGTTTCCTTTTCGGTCGGCCTGCCGATTTCACGCCGGAAAAAACTTCCCGGAATACGGCCGACAGAATAGAGCCGCTCCTGATATTCTATGGTCAGGGGCAGAAACCCCATATCAGGTTTTGCCTCCTTGGCAGCTGTTGCAGTGACCAGCACCACGGTTTCTCCATAGGTAATCCAAACCGAGCCATTGGCCTGCCTGGCAACCCTGCCGCTTTCGAGCGATAATATTCTGCCGCCGATTTCGGCTTCAACTTTCTTATACATGTATTCTCCTTCTGGTTTGTTTCAGCTGCAAGCGCTGCAATCCCTTACTCCCTGCAAGGATCATTCTCGCTTCAATCTGAATGTTTTACTGCGAGCATCCCTCTCCAGCCGGAATTCCCACGCCTGACCGGAAAAACCGGCAGGGTGGCATGGGAATTCTACAGAGGGAAAGGCAGAGCGCATTGGCTGAACCTTTCCTGCCGCTTACTTGCGGATTCCAAGTTCCTGAATTATGGCGCGATACTTGGAAATATCCTTCTGCTTCAAGTACTGCAGAAGTCTCCGCCTCTGACCCACGAGCTTCAATAACCCGCGGCGGGAATGGTGATCCTTCTTATGGACTTTGAAATGCTCGGTCAGGTAGCTGATGCGGTCACTCAGAAGTGCGATCTGCACTTCTGATGAACCGGTGTCAGTATCGTGCGTTTTAAATTTTTCAATGATTTCGTTTTTCTTCTCAGCTTGCTGTGCCACAACCAACCTCCTATCAATTTTTTCTATAAATGCTGGATTTGCAGGGATTCATCACCCCGGGTTAAAATTCAAAGTGGCATACCCGGAAGATTATTCTGCCAGCCCGATTATCTCATTAATTATTTTAACTGCTGTCGGCAAGTAATTCCTTCACTGTATCCACCGTTATCCGATACAAGTTCAGCAACGACCTGCCTGATTCCGCGGTATACAATTTCTCGCCCGGCAGGGTTTCGTCCAGGGTGAAAAATCCGTTGCGGGTTCTTTTCAGCCGGCGCAGGTGTGCGCCGCATCCCAGGAATTCGCCAATATCTGCAGCAAGAGTCCTGATATAGGTGCCTTTGGAACAGACAACCCTGATGGTCAGGGTATCGGTTCCCAGGGAAAGGCACTGCAATTCCTTTATGTCAATTAGACGCGGCTCCTTTGTCACTGTAATTCCCTTGCGGGCATAATAATATAAAGGCTTGCCCTTGTGTTTCAGGGCCGAGTAAGCAGGGGGCGTCTGCAGCTGCTCCCCGGTGAATCTTGCCAGACATTCAGAAACGCTACTGAGGGTTATGCCTTTCACCGGCCGCTGCTCAACAACTCTTCCTTCAGGGTCCTGCGTATCTGTAATGACTCCTAACTGCAGAGTGGCTTCATATTCCTTGTCGCCCTCCATCAACTGCGGAATGAGCCTGGTCGCGGGTCTTCCGGCACAAAGAACGAGCACCCCGGAGGCAAAAGGATCAAGAGTACCTGTATGGCCGACCTTTTTAATGCCCAGAATCCTCCGCAGCAGCTGTACCATGCGAAAGGAGGAAACCCCTTCCGGTTTGCATACCGGGAAAACCCCTGCCTCTGAAAGAGCTTCATTCCTGCCGGAAACAGGGGAACTGCCCTTTTTTTGCTGCAGTTCGTCTATGCTGTTCCTGTCAAGTGCCATCATAACAACCGGAAAGACTCCTATTCTACGGGCCAGCGCGACTTCAGGCGCCGTTTGAGCTCCTGCAGGAGTTCGCCCTGTATTTCAGCCATTGTCTTGCCTTTTACCCTGTAACCGGCTGCATTCCGATGGCCGCCGCCGCCATACTTCGCAGCCACCTGGGATACATCGCACTCGCCCTTGGCCCTCAGGCTTACCTTGATATGATCGTCAGGTGTTTCCTTAAAAAAAACAGCAACTTTAACCGAACGAAGAGCCCGCGGCAAGTTGATAAATTCTTCCGTATCCTCCGGTTTGGCCCCGCTTGTTTTAAACATCTCATTTGTTGCTGAGATTACGGCAATCTGCCCATCGGCATAAAGCTCCAGGGAGCCAAGGACCTTTTCCAGCAGATGCAACCGGCTCACAGAGTAGTTGTCAAAGAGCTTTCCGGCGACTTCAGACGGTATCACGCCGCGGTTCAATAAATGGCCGGCAACATGGAATGTATAGGCCGAAGTTGATTCATATTTAAATGAACCGGTGTCTGAGACTATCGCGGTAAAGAGACAATAGGCTGTGTTGTAGGAAATATCAGCATTAAGAGCAAGGCCCAGATCAAAAATCATTTCCGCCGTCGAGGACCGGGATGCTTCAACCCAGCTTATATCTCCGAAATCGCGGTGTCCGGCATGATGATCAATGACGATAAAGGGATGTATCCCCAGCAGGGTTTCCCTTTCATGGCCAAGGCGGAAACTGTCGCCGCAGTCCACAGCAACCGCTGCATCAAATTGGGCGATGTCAGGCAGATCACCCTTGAGTTTTTCAGAGCCCGGGAGAAATTCATACATTGTCGAAATAAATTCTTCACAATAGTAGAACACCTTCTTCCCCAAAGACTCCAAAATTTCTCCAAGCGCCAGCTGTGAACCCAGGGCATCAGCATCCGGGAATACATGGCTGGCAACAAGGATATTGTCTGCCTCGAGTATTGCTGCGGTGATCGGGCTAGGAACCTGTTTCAGGGGACTCAGCATCAATATGTATCTCCTTCAGCAACCTTTCCATTTCCTCTTGACGGGACAGGGAAAGATCATGTTTGAAAATCAGCTCCGGGGTAATCCTCATGCCGAGTTCCCTGGCAAGATGACTGCGGATGAACCCTTTGGCGCTGTCAAGTCCTTCAGCAGCTTTGCGGATCTGTTTCTCATCTCCCAATACAGAGTAATAAACAATTGCCCGGCGCAGGTCCCTGGTCACTTCCGCTGTCATAATACTGACATTGCTCAGCCTGGGATCTTTGACCTTGCGGAGCAGCAGCAGAGCGATCTCATTCTTTATCATATCCGCAACCCGTTTCGGCCGCTTATTGCCAGCGGCTTCTCTGGTAAACGGGTATAGGCCTTTTTTTGAATTTAGAGCCATAATTCTTGTACTTTTAACGCGCCTGGATCAAAATCATTGGTCCTTACAGGCTGGCCTCTACCTCTTCCATAATAAAGGCTTCGATAACATCTCCGACTTTAATGTCGTTGAAGTTGTCTATTCCTATACCGCATTCATAACCGCTTGCCACTTCCTTGACATCATCCTTGAAGCGTTTTAACGAGCCCATCTGCCCGGTGTAGATTACAACACCGTCACGCAGTATTCTTACCTTGGCATTGCGCGCCACCTTGCCGTCAATGACATAACAGCCGGCAATGGTGCCAACCTTGGGGACCTGGAAGGTTTCACGCACTTCGGCGCTGCCGATGACCGCCTCTTCAAATTCAGGTTCGAGCAGGCCCACCATGGCTTTCTTGATATCGTCAAGGGCATGGTAAATAACATCGTAAAACCTGATATCAACCTTTTCCTTTCCTGCCAGTTCCTTGACTTTTACCGGCGGTCTGACATTAAAGCCGATGATAATGGCCTCGGAGGCCGAGGCCAGCAGAACATCAGACTCTGTAATTGTGCCGGTTCCCTCATGCAGGATGCGGACTTTGATCTCATCTGTGCTGAGTTCTTCCATGGCCTTCCTGAAGGCCTCAAGCGTGCCCTGCACATCTGAACGCAATACTATGCGCAGCTCCTTGACATCCCCTAGTTTTACCTGTTCAAATAGTTTGTCCAGCGAAATTTTGGACGTGGAAGCAAGTTCCAGCTCCCTGGCCTTAAGCTGTCGCGAAGCGCTGACGTTCTTGGCCATTTTCTCATCCCTGACAACTGTAAATTCATCGCCGGCCTGGGGTACACCTGATAGGCCCTGGATTTCAACCGGGGTTGCTGGACCGGCTTCGTCAATCTGTTCGCCCTTGTCATTGGTAAGGGTACGGATCTTGCCGGAATGTTGGCCAATTACTATTGGTTCACCAAGGTGGAGGGTGCCTTCCTGGACCAGAACGGTGGCAACGGGGCCTCTTCCCTTGTGGAGCTGTGCTTCAATAACCCTGCCGCGGGCCTTGCGGTTCGGATTTGCCTTAAGTTCAAGGACCTCGGCCTGCAGTAAAATATTATTCAACAGGTCCTCTATGCCAAGACCCTTTTTGGCTGAAGTTTCACAGAAGATTACATCTCCGCCCCATTCTTCAGGCACCAGGCCCAACTCGGCAAGCTCTCTTTTAACCCGGGCAGGATCAGCGTCTGCCTTGTCGATCTTGTTGACCGCCACCACAATGGGCACCTGGGCGGCCTGGGCATGGTTGATCGCCTCCTTGGTCTGATCTTTAACACCGTCGTCTGCTGCGACAACAAGTACAACAACGTCCGTTACCTGGGCGCCCCGGGACCGCATTTCGGTAAAGGCGGCATGGCCCGGGGTATCAAGAAAGACAACGTCCCCTGCGCTGGAGCGGACATAATAGGCGCCTATATGTTGTGTTATGCCGCCCGCTTCACCCAAAGCAACATCGGTTTTTCGGATGGAGTCCAGGATGGAGGTCTTGCCATGGTCAACATGGCCCATGACAGTGACAACAGGGGGCCTGGGTATGGCCTCGCCACCAACTTCCTGCTCCTGCTCCTCCATTTGCATGACATTTATTTCATCTGTAAGGCCCTGTTCGACCTCATAACCAAAATCTGTAGCCACAAGGGTCGCGGTATCAATATCCAGGATCTGGTTGACGGTTGCCATGACGCCAAGACCCATGAGTTTGGCAATGACCTGGTTTACCTTTACTGACATCCTGTGGGCCAGGTCACCAACACTGATTGTTTCAAAAACCTTGATCCTCTTCTTAATAGCCTTGGTTTCTGCCGGCGGCGGGGCAGGTTCTGCTTTTTTCTTTTTGCCCTTCGGCCCCCGCAGCCCTCTCGGGCTGTATTCATATTCTCCTTCGGCGCCGAAACCTCTGCGGTCCTTGCGTTTGCCGCCGAATCCCTTTTTGAAGCGTTCGCCGCGCTCTTCTGCCTCAGCACGGAACTGGACAAGCCTTTTTCCCTTTTTCTTGCCTTTCGCGGCACGGGCCTCTTCCCCCGGTAAGACTTCAGCGCCTTTTATATCCAGGGATTTTTCCGCCGGTATGCCCTTTGCTTTTCCTTTGGCCGCTCGCGCCGGAACTTTTTGCTCTTCTTCCGGGACCTGTATTGCCGCCTTCTTGATAACCTTGGCTAATCCCTTGCGGGGAGGCACGATGCGTTTAACCGTTTTGGGCTTGGGCTCCTCCTCCTCTTCCTTTTCCGCCTCGACAACCGGCTCCTCCTCCACCTCTTTTTCAGGTTCAGCTTCCACTGCAGGCTTCTCAGCTTCAGGCTCAGGCACAGCTTCAGGTTCCTCAACCGGTGCAACAGCTTCTTCTGCAACTTTCTCGGCAGACGGTTCTTCAGCCTTTTTCTTTGCGACCTTCTTTTTTACCTTTTTGGCAGCCGGTTTTTCTGTTTTCTTCTTCTCTGCAACAGATGGCTCTTCCTCTTCAACAGCCGCAGGAGGAGGTTCGGGTGCCCGGCGTACCGTCTGGGAGCGTCTCCTTATAATTGTCGCACGACCTTTGGTGCTGATCCTCTTTTCCACAACTTCAGTCTCAGCAGTGCCGAGCACGTTTCTGCGGATCTCGTCAGCGACCGTATCGTCAACCGTTGAACTATGACTTTTTATATCGTAGCCAAGCTCGACAAGCTTATCTGTCAACTCTTTACTTGCCATGCCGGCTTCTTTGGCTAAATCATATACCCTGATTTTGGTCATTCTTTACTCCCGGTCCTTCAACGCAAAACTTATTTGACAATCCTGAACCCGAAAGGCTCTGGACAATTTCTTTTTTTGTCTGACAAAAACATCTAAACAATTTTTATCTTTACAACAATAGGCTGAACGGCCCTTTTTATCCCCTTTGCTGTCATGCACTACCATTCCCTGCATAAGAATAAACTTCATAAGAACGTTTTTGGGAAACCGCTTATTACATCCCAGGCAAGTTCGGATCGGCATCTTTTTCGACACTTTCAGTTTCCAGCCCGGCTCAAAAGCCATCATTGGCTGGCGCAGTTCTTAAGGGTGATCATCCGCCTAATACTTCATGCCGGATTTTATCTGCTGTTTCAGCATCCACCGATGAATTATAGCCTTTTATGTCATAGCCCAGTTCAATCAGCTTCTCCGCCAAATCCGTACTTTTCATGCCGGCCTCCTTGGCCAGTTCATAAATTCGGACCTTGTCTGCATCTGAAGTGGCATGGGCACCTGCGGCCTCTGGCGCCTCTTCAGTTTCGGTCTCTTCTGTTACCGGCGGTGCAGCCGCTGCAGACTGCAGATAATTTTCAATTGCGGCTGCAAGCTTTTCAGCACGTTCCGGTTTCATGCCCTTCAGGACTTCCAGCTCTTTTACGGTTATGCCTTTCAAGTCACCGGCCGACCTGAAGCCGCTGTCATAGAAAATATCAGCCAGGGCTTCATCAATGCCTTCAATATTAAGAAGGGACCTGTAGCCCTCCTCTTCCAGTTTTGCATATCTGGATTCGCTCTTCACATCAATATTCCAGCCCATCAGTTTTGAAGCCAAACGTACGTTCTGTCCCTGGCGGCCGATAGCAAGGGACAACTGATCATCCGGAACAACGACCAGGAGAGATTTTTTGTCCTCATCAACCAAAACCATGGATACCTCAGCAGGCGCCATGGCATTGGAAACAAATTTTGCCGGGTCCGGACTCCAGGGAACAATATCAATTCTTTCACCCTGCAGTTCCTGGACAACATTCTGCACCCTTGAGCCCTTCATGCCGACACAGGCCCCAACCGGGTCCACATCGGTCTCACTGGAGGAAACAGCAATCTTTGCCCTGAAGCCGGGCTCCCGGCTCACACCCATTATCTTGACAATGCCTTCAGCAATTTCAGGCACTTCCATTTCAAAGAGTTTTGAGAGAAAATCATTATTGGTCCGGCTTAAAACAAGCTGCTGCTCCCTGGCACTCTGGCGCACGTTGAGGAGCAGGGCCCTGATCCTGTCACCCTGCCGGAAAGATCTTTTGGGTATCTGTTCGCCATGGGGCAAAATGGCATCGGTGCGGCCCAGGTTGATAATCATGTTGCCGCGCTCAAATCTCTGGACAATACCATTTACGATCTCACCCTCGCGGCCCTTGTACATATCGTAGATGACATCAAGCTCGGCATCTTTCATCTTCTGGATGATTACCTGCTTGGCGGACTGGGCTGCTATCCTGCCCAGCTCCGAGATGTTCTCCATCTTGGTCCCGATTTCATCATTCAGTTTGACGCCGGGGTCCAGGGCACTTGCCTCTTCCAGGGAAATTTCGGTCTGCTCGTCCGCAACTTTTTCCACCACCGTGCGGAACTGGAAAATCTCAACCTCACCGAGTTCTTCATTGTACTGAACCTCCATGTCCCTGCGGCTGCCGAATTTTTTTCGGGCGGCAGAGCGGACGGCCTCTTCAATGGTCTCGACAAGCAGGTGTTTTTCTATCCCCTTGTCTCTGCTGATCTGTTCAATAATTCTTTTCAAATCCGACAACATAATTCGTACTCCAAGGCAAAACGGCATCTGCATAAACAGCTTCATGCTGCTGAAGCCATAATGTGCCTGCCAGGTAAAGATTTTCTAAAATTGACGGCATCGTGAAGAGTACGCCGCCGACCGGCATTCCCCTTTGAACAATTTGATATTATTAGGCCCTCCTGCTGACCGAGGGTTTTGTACGGGTTCCTTAAAATTCGATTTCCAGCCTGGCCTTGGCCACCTCTGAAAAAGGTATGCTTACCTTTCTGGTGCCAACATCCAGAATTATTGTTTCTTTTTCAGCCTGCAGTATTCTGCCAGTAAAAACATGCTCTCCGGCAACAGGTGCAGTAGTTTTGATTTTAGCCTTGCGGCCTGTAAAACGCTGAAAATCGGCCATGCTTTTCAGGGGGCGGTCAAGACCGGGTGAGGAGACTTCCAGGTTATAGGCCTGGTCGATAAAATCCTCGATGTCAAGGATCTGGCCGATTTCCCGGCTTGCAACCGTACAGTCATCCAGGCTGACACCGTTCTCTCTGTCTATGACCAGCCGCAATACCCAGCCACTCTGTTCACGCCGGTACTGCACCTCCACCAATTCAAGTCCCAGCTCCTCAAGCACCGGGCGGGCAACTGCTTCAACTTGTTTAACAACCGTTTCAGTCATCTCAGACCCTTAAGCAACAAAATAAAAAAAGCGGGCAAAGAAAGCCCACTTTCAACATCAGTACAGGCAGGAAATCAGCCTGAACTTTATACGCGAAAATCAGACCGCAGTACTGTTAGCCACTTCTCTTGCGGTCTGATGGAGCTGTTCGCTACATCCCGACTGCTTCAGTGAAAAGCGGGGCACTTCGCAAACCTTTCAGCAGCCGACTGCAAAGCTATCAGTGGAGCGGGCAACGGGGTTCGAACCCGCGACCCCAAGCTTGGGAAGCTTGTACTCTACCAACTGAGCTACGCCCGCCCTCAGGCTCATACTGCAATCAAATAATTATACTTGTTTTGTTTTACTTGTCAAGTGCCATAAATAGTCAGGCAGGCAAATTCCATTGCGTCTGTATTGCTCGTCTGCTTCCGGGCGTTGCTCCCCTTTCCCCGGCTTCTTCAAAGCTTTCATTATTACTATCTGACAGTTGGGGACGAGATCAGAATTATTCATTTGCAGCAGCTGTCAGAGCCATGGCAACCGCCTCCTCCGGACTGGAGGCTATAAGCGGTCCCGGCAGACCCCGGCCACCAAAAGGTGTCAGAGACCATGAATTAAATAAAACTATGGGGCAGCCTGCTTTCAGGGCCAGCGCTATTTCAGACAGGGTGCCGTACTCTCCTCCGATGGCTATTGCAGCGTCGCAACTTTTCACATTAATGGCATTCCGTGCCTCACCCATGCCGGTAAATACTGGAATATCCACATAGCTGTTTGCCGGGCTTGATATTCTTGTACCTGGCAAAATACCGATTGTTATACCGCCTGCCTCCCTGGCACCTTTGCTGGCAGCTGTCATGATGCCGCCAAGTCCGCCTGTCAAAACCACACAATCCCTCCGAGCCAGTTGTTGTCCAACACTTGCAGCAGCCTGCCATTCATCATCTGCTTCAGAGACATTGCCCGGACCGAAGACACCGATGATTTTTTTAGTCATGATAAGCTCCTTTTTCCGGGAAAAATAATCAAATGTAATTTTCTTTCATTCTTGACACATGATATGATCTTTCACTAAATTAAAATATTTGAGGCCACTACCTGTGCAATTAGAAAAACAGGCAATATTTGCCTTAGCCAATATTATCTGCAAGCAAACCTGATTATGATCCAAAAAGCAATGCCATCCTCCCTGTACCACTTTTTACCCATCATTCTGGTATTGTTGTTCTGCTGGAGCTGCACCTCCATGGTTGTCAATCCTCTCCTGGACCCGTTAACACTTTCATTGCAGAAACAGACAGACTTGGAGCTCCTTGAGGAAGGAGCACCCTCCCTGCTGTTACTTCTCGACGGTTTGATTGCCAAGGATCCGAACAATGAAAGGCTGCTGATGACAGCTACCAAGGCATATGGAGCATATGCGGTAACACTGCATGAAGCGGGCAAGACCCAACGGGCAGTCAATATGAGCATCAAGGCCAGGGACTACGGCATAAGTCTTATCAACCGGCTGCCCGGCCTGGAAAGGTTGGGTGACCAGAGACTTGCCGATATTGAGCGGGCCCTGGCAAGGATTTCTTCTGCCCAGGTAGGCTATTTATTTTGGGGCGCCTATGGCTGGGCCACTTGGATACAGTATCAGGAAGGTGCCCCCGCGGCCATGGCGGATCTGCCCATGGTTGAAAGCATCATGCTCAGGGTTGTAGAACTGGATGAGTCCTATTATCATGGCGGCGCCCATATATTCCTCGGCTCATATTATGGCAGCCGCCCCCAGATTTATGGCGGCAAACCTGAGACGAGCCGCAAACACTTTGAGCGCGCTCTTGAAATAAATAAGAGAATGTTCCTGCTTACGCAGGTTGCCTATGCCCAGACCTATGCCCGCATGATGTTTGACCGCGAACTGTACCTCCAACTTTTGACCGAGGTGCTTGCCCAGCCGATTATTGATTCGGATATGGCCTCTAGCAATCAATTGGCCAAGGTCATGGCTGAGCGACTGATCAACCAGACTGATGAATTCTTTTAATTTGGTTAAAGCTATGAATATCCTGCATAGATCCCTCTGGGTGGGACTTGTTACATTTTTTCTTGTCACAGCCGGGGCAAACGCCCATGCCGGCGGCCCCAAATATATCTTCAAGGTTGCTTCCCTGGCCCCGGATGGAAGTGTCTGGGCCAAGAGGTTCCGTGACTTCACCAATGAGGTTATAGAAAAAAGCGGCGGTGAAATCGGTTTTAAGATCTATGCCGGCGGTGTCATGGGCGACGACCGTGCCATGTACCGTAAAATGCGGGTCGGACAGCTTAATGGCGGGGGATTTACTATGACCGGTATCAGTGAAGTTGTGCCTGACTTCAGGGTGCTGGGCATTCCCTTTCTGTTTAACTCCTATGATGAAGTTGACAGGGTCAGAGAGAAACTCATGCCGCGCTTCGAAAAGGATTTTGACGAAAAAGGTCTGGTGCTCCTGGCTGTGTCCGAGGTAGGGTTTGTCTATACAATGTCCACAACTCCCATCACGACCCTGTCGGAACTGAAACAAAGCAAGGCCTGGGCCCCAGAGGGAGACCCCATCAGCCAGGTACTTCTTGAAACAGTAGGAGTTACTCCCATTCCTCTTTCAATCCCGGATGTACTCACCTCGTTGCAGACGGGCCTTATCAATACAGCATTTAATTCGTATTACGGATCCATTGTCCTGCAATGGTTTACCCGGATTTCTTACATAACGGATATTCCTTTTGCCTATGCTTACGGGGCATTTATTCTTGACAAGAGAACATTCTCCAGTCTGCCGCCGCACTATGCCGAACTGATGAAATCAGCAGCCAAAACCCATTTTGACAGGCTGCTCAGCGATACCAGGAAGAGTAACGAGGAAGCACTGCAGGTATTACTTCAGAACGGCATCACCCTGGTCAAGCCAACGCCCATGACGAAGGCGGAGCTGCAGAACAGCTACCGGGAAAAGACCGTTGAAAAACTGGTGCAAGACGCCTTTTCCAAAAAAATCTACACAGAAATGATGATGCACCTTGACAACTACCATAAAGAGCTTTCCGCTACCCAGCAATAACTTTCATGGGCCACCTGAAAAAGTTTTTTACCCGTATCGGCATCATACTGACCTGGACAGAGGAGGCATTTCTCTGTCTTTTGCTCATTGCCATGATCCTGCTTGCCTGTGTGCAGATTTTTTTAAGGATCTTTTATGCCAGCGGCATTCTCTGGGCTGACCCGCTGCTGCGCTACCTGGTAGTTTGGGCCGGCCTTTTTGGTGCTGCCGTAGCTACAAAGCAGTCCAAGCACATCAGTATTGATATTATTTCCCACCTGGTTCCCCAGCAATTCCTGCCTTTGCTGCGGGTCCTGCTTAACTTTTTTTCAGCCTCCGTGTGTATTGTTCTCACCCATGCAGCTGTTAAATTTGTGCGCGACGAGGCTTTGTACGGCAGCAGAACCATACTGGATATTCCCTCCTGGGAACTCAACATCATCTATCCTGTTGCCTTCGGGATTATTGCCTGCCGCTTTCTAGTCCTCGCCTTAAAGGATCTGGGCCGCACCCTTGGGCGAAAATCCCGCATGAGCCAGACCTGAGCCAAAGCCATGGGTTTGTCAAAAGTTTTAATCCTTGTACTGGCTGTCCTCGGTACACCTCTCTTTGTTGTGATTTCGGCTCTGGCCCTCCTCTCTTTCTATGCTATTGAAATTGATCTTTCCGTAGTCATCATCGAGATGACCCGTTTAGCCGACACACCGCTGCTGCTCTCCCTGCCGCTGTTCATTTTCGCTGGTACGCTTTTAGCTGAAAGCGGGACACCCCAAAGACTGCTCCGTCTTTCGCAGGTTCTTCTGGGCTGGATGCCCGGCGGCCTGGCGGTTGTCGCTCTTATGGTATGCGCGGTTTTTACAGCCTTTACAGGCGCCTCAGGTGTAACCATCTTTGCCGTCGGCGGCCTGCTTTACCCGGCTCTTGTACAGGACAATTATCCAGAGCGTTTTTCCCTGGGGCTTATCACCTCATCCGGGAGTCTCGGGCTTCTTTTTCCTCCGAGTCTGCCGCTCATCCTCTACGGTGTTATTGCTGAAACCCGGGTGGATCAGCTCTTCCTGGCCGGAATTCTGCCCGGCATCCTCATGCTCATTCTCCTGGTTGTCTACAGCATGGTTAAAGGACAGAACAGGAAGGTGAAGGATGCGGAAAAACCGAGCCATAAGGATATGTTTTCCGGGTTGAGAGAGGCGGCCTGGGAGTTGCCCCTGCCCATCATTGTTCTGGGCGGCATTTACGGTGGATTTTTTGTTGCGGGTGAAGCAGCGGCAGTGACCGCTCTGTATGTGCTTGTCGTGGAGGTCCTCATTTACCGTGACATTTCCATGACAAGGCTGCCGAAGATCATGGTCAAGAGCATGGTGCTTTTTGGGGGCATATTGGTCGTTCTGGCAGCTTCCATGGCAACTACAAACTACCTGGTTGACCAGCAGGTGCCTATGCGTCTTTTCGAACTGATCAGGGAATATATTTCCAGTAAGTACACCTTCTTGCTGCTGCTCAATATCTTTCTTCTTATAGTTGGCTCCATGCTGGATATCTTCTCGGCCCTGGTGCTTGTAGTCCCTATCATAATTCCCATTGCTGAAGCATATGGGGTTGATCTCATCCACCTCGGCATCATTTTTCTGACCAACCTGCAGATCGGATACTGCACTCCCCCGGTGGGCTTGAATCTTTTTCTCGCCAGCTACCGTTTTGAAAAACCCGTGGTGACTCTCTACCGGGCAACACTGCCCTTTCTCGGCCTTCTCATGCTTACCCTCATTATCATTACCTATTTCCCGATCATAAGCCTGGCCCTGGTAAACCTCTGGGGATAACATCGGCATGATCCATACAGGTTGCAAAAGACCGGTGTCTTCATTAGCTAAGATAGCTATGGTTTCATTCTTTTGGAACCAGTATAATAATTGAGGCCCTGCTTTTTTTAGATGTTCCCCGCATTGCGTATTGCGTTAACCAGACTATGAGAAAAATCCTTTTTGCCATCCTGGTCCTTATTGTAATCGGCATCGGTTTACTGCACTTTTTGACGCCCGGTTATCATATATTTTATCATGATATGTACAGGCGCCTGAGCTATTTTCCCATTGTCCTGGGAGCAATATGGTTCGGGGTATGGGGCGGACTGCTGCTTGCAGTTTTGTCATCTATAGCCTTTATTCCTCATGTTCTTCTTTACATAGGTGAAGGAGCCGGCACCTACCTGAGTGAACTCACTGAAATTATCCTTTACCTGGCTGCAGGCACGGTGACCGGCTTTATTGCCGGACGTGAGTCGCTTCTGAGGCAGCGCTACAAAGAACTTTCGGAAAAACTGGAAAAGTCTTATGACAAACTGCACCGTGAAACCCAGCTCCTGCTCGAAGTCGAGGAGCAGTTGGGTGCAGCACAGAAACTTTCCGCCCTTGGCCAACTCTCTGCATCCCTGGCCCATGAAATTAAGAATCCCCTCTCATCTATCAAGGGCACGGCAGAGATCCTGCTTGACGAGTTTCCCAATGATCATCCCAAGAGGGAGTTTGTCGAAATCCTGCTCAAGGAGACAACCAGGCTCAACAACACGGTTGAGGAGGTGCTGCAGTTTTCACGCCGGGGAATGCAGGGCAGGAAAAATGAAGATGCGGAAACCGAACCCCTGCCCCGGGTGATTGACCGGGTGACGAGTCTGCTTGCCAGCCAGCTGCGGAAAAAAAGCATTGCGCTTTCCGTGACCGGATGGGAAGCGGCAAATGATTTTTTTGTAGCCGGCGAAAAATTGTCCCAGGTTTTTCTTAACATCATCTTGAATGCTATAGATGCGGCGCCTCAAAAGGGGGGGATAATAATTGAAACCTTTAAGCAAGCTGCCGGCTATGCAGTTTCAGTGAAAGATAACGGGGCCGGCATACCGGATGAACAGAAGGATAAAATATTTGATCCGTTTTATTCGACCAAAGAAGGTGGCACCGGTCTAGGTCTTTCCATCAGCAAGAAAATAGTTGAAAGCTATGGCGGCACCTTCACCCTGTCCAATGCTGAAACAGGGGGTGCATGTTTCACGGTGTTCCTGCCGGAGCAGGACTCTGACAGTGAAGTTAAAAAACAAACAGCAAGTGACTTCAAAAATATTGAGGGTAATTTATAATATCAGGATGACACTTGGAAAATTCCAATACTAGCCAACGGGGATCAAATGGCGGATACCATTCTTCTTATAGATGATGATGAAAGTTTGCGGCGGGTCACCGAATACAACCTTTCCGAAGCAGGATTTGACCTGATTACAGCCGGGTCGGGCCGGGAAGGTCTGGATCTTTTCAGCAGAAACGATCCTGACCTGGTGATAACCGATGTCAAGCTGGGCGATATGGACGGGCTGGAAGTACTTGCTGCCATAAAACGCGAAGCCCCGGAAATACCGGTTATTGTCATAACAGCCTTCGGATCCATTGAAATGGCTGTAAAGGCCATGCATGAGGGCGCCTTTAATTTCATTACCAAGCCTTTTGACCGTGAAACCCTGAGACTTTCCTGTACAAAAGCGCTTGAGCTCACCTCGTTGCGCTCACAAAAACGGCATCTCGCTGCTGAAATAGACAGGCTGACAGGCACCTCCGGCATGGAGACGGCAAATTCCGCCATGGCCGAATTGCTTGAAACCGCCCTCAAGGTAGCAGGCAGCGAGGCCACGGTCCTGGTTACGGGTGAATCGGGAACAGGAAAAGAGGTTTTGGCAAGGCTGGTGCACCAGCACAGCCCCCGCAGGGAGGGACCCATGGTGGCGGTAAACTGTACTGCCATACCGGATAATCTCATAGAAAGTGAACTTTTCGGTCACGTCAAAGGGGCCTTTACCGGCGCGATTTCAAACCGCAAGGGGCGCTTCCAGACAGCGGCCCAGGGCACCCTGTTTCTTGATGAGATCGGTGAGCTGAAAATGGATATGCAGGCAAAACTGCTGCGTGCCATCCAGGAACGTGAGGTGGAGCCTGTTGGTTCAGACCGTAGTGAAAAGGTTGATGTACGGATTATTGCCGCCACCAATAAGGATCTGCATGAAGAAGTAGCCAAAGGACGTTTCCGTGAAGACCTCTATTACCGTCTCAGTGTCATACCCCTGCATATTCCACCTCTGCGCGAACGGCGGGAGGATATTCCGGCCCTGGCAAATCATTTCTTGAAAAAACTCGGGGCCCCGCGGGGTGTACGTTTTTCTGACAAGGCCATGTCACTGATGAAGAAATATGACTGGCCCGGCAATATCCGAGAACTGCAAAATTCCGTCGAACGCTGTCTTATTTTACGCAAAGCCAATATCATCGAACCAGCCGACATCAGTCTGCCGACTGCGAAAACATCCGATGCCCCTGTTATTCCTGAAATTCCGCCTGAAGGCCTCTCTCTTGAGGAGATAGAGAAAGGTCTTATTTTAAAAGCCCTGGAAAAGAGCAACGGCAACCGCTCCCAGGCAGCACGCCTTCTGAAAATCCCTCGGCACGTTCTCATTTACCGTCTGGAAAAATTTAATATAGAGTAGCCCTGCCAATTTATACGCTGTTCTTCAAAACTGCATAGCAAAGTTACTTCCTGACTTTTTAGATAATTTCCTACATTCTAACCGGTTGTTCCGTTAAATTCCGTATCTTCCCCTGCGCATAACTTTCGTCTGTTCCGTAAAACTGGGACGGACAGGCAAAGCTCCCGTAGTCCAATGATGCACCAGGCCCTGTAAATGATTGCGGATCGTTTCAGTCCCTAAGCAATATTGTCGGTCTCGTACAAAACACGAGACGGACAGGCAAAGCTCCCGTAGTCCAATGATGCACAAGGCCCTGTAAATGATTGCGGATCGTTTCAGTCAATTAGCAATATTGTGCAATAGTGTCTAAGCCATTGAAGAATATTCTTCATTTTTTGTCCTGATATCTTTCAGGGCTGGACCGGATTATTTTAAATAATTAAATTAATATCAAATAGATAAAAGTTAAATTCAGATACTGCAACAAAGGTGGCACGGCCTTTGCTCAAGGAATTATAAAAAGCGGATAGGGATGTATACAAATCATTCAAATTAAAGAGATGGAAAAAATGACACAAAAAAAGAAAACAATTGCATTACTAAGCTCTCTTCTGGTGAGCCTTTTTCTGGTAGCGCAGGCCCACGGAGCAACCGTGCAGCGCTCCAACTTTATAGTGGAGAATCTTTCCTGTACGTCCTGCCTGGCGACCATTGAAGCCGAGTTGAAAGGCGTGCCGGGTGCCCTTGGCATGGATGCAAACCTGCGCCAGGGCCGCGTTGTGGTGGATCACCTTGCCAGCCTGGATTCTGAAAAGATTGCTGCCCTGATCAGCGGGCTGGGCTATCCGGCCACCATGGAATGGACCGCAACCCTGCCGGAGCAGTATACAAATAGATTTGCCCGGGAGAGCAGTTACCGTTCAGGGTGCTCCAGCGGTGGCTGCGGCTCTTCAGGCGGGGCCGGAGCGGGCCCGACGGCATGGAAAGCTGCCCCCGCCAACGGCACGGTTTACCGTACAACCCTGCAGGTCCGCAACCTTTCCTGCACTTCCTGCCTGTCCAATATTGGCGCTGAACTGAGTAAGCTTTCCGAGACCTATGGCATGAACGGCTATCTAAGCAGAGGGATTGTCCTGGTTGATCATGCAGGCACATTGGAGAACAGCAGGATTGCTGCAGTCATCTCCGGTCTCGGATATCCGGCAAGGGTTGTAGCAACCAATGAAGTGCCGGCGCAAAAAGCTTTTGCAGCAAGCCCCGACAACAATCCAGCAAATCCTGCGGCCCGATCAGGCAGGGGATGCGGCAGCAGAGGGCCGTGCAATGCAACATCAGCGTCATGGCAGAAATTATACCAGCGTTACTTTACGCAGACCAATGCCAATTAAATAATCAAACAACAATATGCGGAGGTTTATTGAGATGTTGACCACAAGAAGAAATCTGACCTTAACTTCAATTGTTCTGCTGTTTATATCAGCCTTAATTTTAGGTGGATGTTCCAGTTCCACTGCAAGCAAAAGCGAACTGACCGGCGGCTTGATCACGCCGACCGACGGTAAGCTTGAAATCCCCGTTGCCGGTATCAGTGATGGTAAAGCCCATCATTTCCAGGTCAAGTCAGATGACGGCACCATGGTAACATTTTTTGTCCTGAAAAGTGCTGACGGTGTGCTGCGCGCGGCCGTTGATTCCTGCGATGTCTGTTACCGTTCCGGACTAGGATATTACCAGGAGGGTGACAACATGGTGTGCAAGAACTGCGGCCAGAAATTTGCGTCCAACAAGATCAATGTCATCAAGGGCGGCTGCAACCCGGCCCCGCTGAACAGGACGGTTGTTGGCGACAAACTGGTGATCAATATGCGGGATATAAACATGAACACCTGGTACATGAAGTACCGTCAGTCATAACTTTCATAGAGGAACAATCCGACCAATAAAACCAGGTAATAAAAAATGGCTTACGATTTAGAAAAATACAGAGAAAAAAGGGAGAAGGTGCTCGGGGTGAAGAAGCGGGGCGTAAGTTTCGGCACCCTGGCAGCAGTGATCTCGGTGATAATTATCCTTGGACTT
>Ga0209536_100006070_pt1 | contig 18570 bp, 16 predicted proteins | sample DeeMarSeWOR28_12_FD_187461 | JGI IMG/M metagenome (GOLD analysis project Ga0209536, IMG submission 187461) | Marine sediment microbial communities from White Oak River estuary, North Carolina - WOR-2-8_12 (SPAdes) (version 2) | ecosystem: Environmental > Aquatic > Marine > Intertidal zone >... | reverse complement strand
AAACCATAGCAAAGAAGACAGTGAATCGTATCACCTGCGAATACCACCAAAATGCCCTTTACAACGAAATTTCGCCTTGTGCAGCAGAAAAACGACACGATCGCAACATGTGCGTTTAAATATTGATCACATCGTAGGCTAATATTTGAAAGGCCACAGCCGAAAATAGGCTTTGACAATCTCCCAGCGATGAGCCAACCCTCTGGGTTCAAAAATCAAAAAAAGCAGGATGATCATGCCGAAGACAAACGGACCTAATCCGGCAGCCGTATCCTGAGCTAGCTGCGGCGGCAGAAAGCTTGTCAGGCGCGGGCTCAAAATCGTAATCGCGATATCGAAGGTTTTGATAAAGAGTACACCGAAAGTAACCCCGACGATACTGCCCATGCCGCCGACAATGATCATTCCCAAATACGAGATGGATTCCATCAAGTTGAACTGGTCCGGTGAGATCGCACGCAGCCAGAACGCCCATAAGGCACCGGCAATGCCGGCGTAAAAAGAACAGATGAAGAAAGCCATCAATTTGTATTTGGTTTGATTGATTCCCATGGATTCCGCAGCCAGGTCGTTGTCCCTTATGGCCAAAAATATTCTCCCGATTCGGCTGCGGGTCAAATTGCGGATCAAAAACATGGTCAAACAGGTGATGGGCACAATAAGATAAAACATTTCCTGCTGGGTGTTGAAAACCTTGCCCCCGATCGTAGGGGCCGGCACCAACATGGATTGACTGCCACCGGTCAGGTCGGTCCTGACGTTCATGATGACCCAGGGGATAATAAATTGAGCAGCCAGCGTGGCCATTGCCAGATAAAATCCCTTGATTCGCAGTGAAGGTGCGCCGAAGACAATCCCCACGATACCGGTAATTAAAGCGGCGCAAGGAACAGACAGCCAGAATGGAAATTCAAGATATACCGTAAGAAGTGCCGCACTGTAAGCGCCCACCCCCATGAATGCCGACTGTCCCAGGGAAATCTGACCCGCCAGCCCGGTTAGAATGTTGAGTCCCTGAACGGCAATCAGGCTGATGCAGAGCAGATTGACGAAATGCAGGATCCGTCCGCTTAAAAACAATGGCAGCCCGAAGAGCAGGATCAGGCCAAGCGCCAAATAGACCCAGTGCTGCGGGGTTCGGACAATTGCCATGTTTTTGGCGTAAGCCTCATCGAAAACACCGCAGGGACGATACATGATTCAGATCCTCTCTATGCGCTTCAAGCCGAAAAGACCTTCCGGTCGAAACAATAAAACCAGTAAAAGAATAATATAGGGTGTGATTTCAGAATATTTCGGATCAACATAACCGCCGACCATACTCTCCAAAATGCCTACAGTCAGACCGCCGACAATCGCTCCGAGAACCGACTCCAATCCGCCGAAAAGCACTGCCGGAAAGGCTTTGATAGCCACCAGCGGCAGCGTTCCAATGCCCAATCCGAAACGATTGCCGAGCAAAATTCCGCCGATGGCAGCAATAACGGCTGCGATTGCCCACGTGATGCCGAATATTTGCTGCACATTAATACCGGCCGCCTGAGCCACCTCGTGGCCCTCGGCTGTGGCCCGCATGAAGATGCCGACCTGGGTGAACTTGAAAAAGAACGCCATGGCCACGAACCCGGCAATCGAAATGACAAACGTCCACAGCAATTCATTGCTGAAAAAAAATTGCCAGATTACCGTGGCCTCGCTCGGCAAAATTTTTTGCGGGTAGCTGAGCGTGGGAGACCCCCAGATAAAAAGAATAATTCCCTTCAAAATCAGCGACAGCGCAAGCGTTGCCATAATGGATGCCAGAATCGGCTGTCCAATCAACGGACGCAGCACCAGCCGCTCGATCAGGTTGCCCGCTGCCAGACACGCCAGGGCTGTCAGCGGCAAACTCAGAAATAAAGGCAGTCTGGCGGTCACCAAAAACGCGTACAAAATAAAGGCACCCAGGGTCATCATCTCACCCATGGCGAAATTGAAGACCCGGGTTGATTTGCAGATCAGCACAATGGCCAGGGCCAGCAAGGCGTAAATGCCGCCTACCAGAAGGCCGTTGATCAAAAACTGGATAAACAAAACCATATTGCTTCCCCTCACTGCAATGTTGATATTTTAATGGTTCGCTTGACAACTCCCTTGCGACCGTCGCGATAAACGATCGGCGTTTCGACCTCGATTTCATCCCGCTCGCCGTACTGGGCCTGAATCAGATTCTGATACCTTTCTTCCAGCAACCCCCGCCGCAGTTTGCGGGTGCGGGTCAACTCGGCTTCGTCGGCATCGAATTCCTTGGGCATGTTCAAAAATTTTCGAATGCGGGCCTCCGCCGGAAGCGTCCTGTTTATCCTCTCTATTTCCTCCTTGATCAGGGCGATCACCTCGTCTTTTTGCGAAAGGTCGGCAAATGTTGTATAGGCGATTCCGCCCCCCTCGGCCCATCTGCCGACGTTGTCCAGATCGATATTGACCAGGCAGGATGCAAATTCCTTTTCTTCCCCGCCGACGACAATGACTTCCTTGATGTAAGGACTTGCCCGCAGGTGGACCTCAGGATATTGGGGCGAAAATTTTTTGCCGCCCTTTAGTGATTTCAGATCGTCCATGCGATCGATGACAATCAAATGGCCGTGATCATCGATGTAGCCGTAATCGCCGGAACGGTACCAGCCATCTGCAAACCGCTCGTCATAGGCTTGGGGGTTTTTATAATACCCGACAAACATCCCTTCATTCTTTACCAGAATCTCGCCTTGCGCAGATAGCTTGATCTCAGCACCCGGAAAGGGCTGGCCGGAGGTTTCAGGCCGGATTTCGCCATCGCGGTGTGCGGTAACCAACCCCATTTCGGAACTGCCGTAGATCTGTTTGATATTGACACCAATGGCCTGAAAAAGGCGAATGATACTGGGACTGATCGCAGAGCCGGCGGTATAGGCAACCCGGATTTTGGACAGGCCTAAATTATCTTTCAGGGGCTTGAAAAGCAGCACGTGCGCTATGGCATTTAAAAATTTATGAGATAGCCGTGGCTTTTTGCGCGCCAGCCGGATGTCGGTCATCATTTTGCCCAACGGCAGCATTCGCTGATAGATGGTTTTTTTCAGCCAGGTTGTATCCAGGATCTTTGACTGGACCATCCGGTTGATGCTTTCCCATTGCCGGGGTGAAAAAAAGATGATGCTGGGGCCGATCTCGCGGATATTTTCCGTTACCGTTTCAGCCCCTTCCGGAAAATTCACGACAAAGCCCGACCGTATCGAAGCGGCAATGCCGATAAGCTGCTCGGTAATCCAGGCCACCGGAATAAACGAAAGGTAGCTGTCGGCTTCATTGTAGCGATCCACGGTTTCAAAACCCCGTGATCCGCAAAGCAGGCATTTGTGACTCAGCATGGCCGCTTTGGGCAACCCCGTGGTACCGCTGGTATAGACGATAACGGCAATGTCGTTTTCCTCACCCCCGGCAACGCGCTCCTCAAATACTCCGGGGTGTTCATGCTCATAGGCCTTGCCGATTTCAAGGGCATCCTCCAGGAAAAGAATCAGCGGGTCCTTGTAATTCCACAAACCCTTCGGGTCCCAGTAGATGACTTTTTTAACCTTTGGAATCTCGGGTTTTATCTCCAATATCTTATCGATCTGCTCTTGATCATGTGCAAAAATAAAACACGCATCGGAGTGATTGACAAAATATTTTACTTCGGAGGCAGCACAGTCGGAAAAAATTCCTACCGCCGATCCTTTTGCAGACTGGGCCGCAAGTTCAGCCCAGTAGATTTCAGGGCAGTTTTCACCCAGGATGGCGACTTTATCACCCGGTTCCAATCCCATGCCGATCAAAAAAAGCGCTAGATGTTTTACCCGCAGATAATAATCAGACCAGGAGTATTTATTCCAGATACCCAAATCTTTCTCCCGCATGGCAATCTTGCGATCACCAAAACGTTCAAAATTCTGTTTTAACAATTTGGGTAGCGTATCGTCGCCTTTACCCACGATGGCTCTCCTCGGCGCCTGCCGCAGAAAAAAATAGCCTTAATTACCGGATTTTCCCAAGTAGGCTTTGATGACTTGCTTGTTTTGCTTGATTTGAGCGGGCGCGCCTTCGGCAATTTTTCGACCGAAATCCAGGACGACCACCCGGTCGACAATGTCCATCACGACCCCCATGTCATGTTCAACCAGGATAATCGGAGTTTGCTTCAATTCATGCGTATCCATAATAAAACGCACCATGTCTTCTTTTTCTTCGATGTTCATGCCGGCAAGCGGTTCATCCAGCAGCAACAATTTTGGCTCGGCGGCCAGCGCCCTGCCAAAGTCCACGCGTTTGCGCTGCCCGTATGGCAGTGTGCCCACAAGTTTGTCGCGGATCGCTTGCATCTCCAGCAAATCCATTATTTGCTCAACGACCTCTCGATGCCGTATTTCTTCGCTGCGGGCCCTGCCGAAAAAAACAGATGATGCGATAAACCCGGACTTCATCAGGATATGGCGACCGGCCATGAGGTTTTCCAGAACTGTCAGCCCCGAAAACAATTCGATGTTTTGAAAAGTCCGTGAAATGCCGTAATAGGGAATCTGGTGGGCTTTCTTGCGGGTGATCTCCATACCGTTCATCAGGATCTCACCCTCAAAGGGTCGATAGAAACTGGTGATACAATTGAGAATGGATGTCTTGCCGGCACCGTTGGGGCCGATGAGGCCCAGGATTTCGCCTTCGTTGAGATTGAAGGAGACCTCATACAAAACCAGATTTCCCCCAAACTTCAGGCTGATGCTGTTTACTTCCAGCAGTTCAAGGGCAGTCATTGCATAATTCTCTGTTCTGCGGTTATCGACAAATGAAACTGGGCGGCTCGGCAATTTAGGAGGACAATATTTTCCGCAATGCCCGTGGCTTAAATGCTATAAAAGCACCCGGTGATAGTGCGGCGCCGGGAGCAAATTACATCGAACGCGTTTTCACTCAACCGTTTCATTTAGCTCTTTCGGCTTCAAATGCAATGCTCAGATAATCGATTATCTCCTGGGTATGGGATCCAGGCGTAAAGATTCTTCCGACACCGATATGTTTCAGAGCGGGCCAGTCTTTTTTCGGAATGGTGCCGCCGCCGAAAACAAGTATATCCGAGGCGTTTTGTTCTTTTAAGAGCTTCATCACCTTGGGGAAAATGGTTTTATGGGCACCGGATAATATACTCAATCCGATGGCATCCACGTCTTCATCGATGGCGGTATTTACGATCTGAAGCGGTGTCAGGTGCAAACCGGCATAAATAACCTCCATGCCCGCATCCCGCAGCGCCCTGGCCACGACTTTGGCACCCCGATCATGACCGTCAAGACCGGGTTTGGCAATCAATATTCTTATTTTTCTGCTCCTGCTCATGACGCACCCTTTGTGTCGGCCTTAATAAACAGATGCTTCGCGAAATTCGCCGAAAACCTCTCGCAGCACACCGATGATCTCGCCAAGGGTTGTATTCGCTTCAACGGCATTTACCAGAATCGGCATCAGATTCTGCGTGGTTTGAGCTATCCTGCGGATATCCGCAAGACAGGCTTGAACACGGTGCGGATCTCTGTTTTGCTTGAGGGCCCGCAAATTTGCGATTTTCTCTTTTTCAAATTCGGCATCAATTTCCCGCATTTCCATCTCGGTATCTTCCTGCTCAACATATGCATTGAGCCCGACGACTATCCGCGCTTTGGTCTCGATTTCGCGCTGATAGCGAAAGGCAGAGTCGGCAATGATATGCTGGAAATATCCTTTTTCAATCGCCGAGATGACGCCGCCGAGCTTTTCAATTTCCCTGAAATAGCCGTGGCATTTTTTTTCCATTTCGTCAGTCATCGCTTCAAGATAATACGATCCGGCCAGCGGGTCGACTGTGTTGATGACACCGCTTTCGTGAGCGATAATCTGCTGGGTTCTGAGAGCAATTTTTTCAGAGCGCGGTGTGGGAATCGAATATGATTCGTCATAGGCGTTGGTGTGCAGCGATTGGGTTCCGCCCAAAACCGCTGAAAGTGATTGGAGGGCGACCCGGATGATATTGTTCTCCGCCTGCTGGGCGGTTAATGATGATCCGGATGTCTGGGTGTGAATTCTGCAGCGCAAAGAGCGCGGATCTTTGGCACGAAAGGTCTGGCGCATGGTTTTGGCCCAGATTCTGCGCGCAGCCCGCAATTTTGCGATATTTTCGAAAATATCATTGTGCGCCTTGAAGAAAAAGGACAGCCGCGGTGCAAAGTCGTCCACATCCAAACCGGCCTTGATGGCTTCTGCGACATAGGTAAATCCGTTCGCCAGGGTAAAAGCGAGTTCTTCGACCGGTGTGGCACCGGCAGAGGCAAGGTGGTAGCCGCTGATGCTGATGGGGTTGAACCGGGGAAGATGTTGGCTGCAATACTGGATGGTGTCCACCGTCAGGCGCATGGATTCGCGCGGGGGGAAATAATACGATTTTTGGGCTTGATATTCTTTGAGAATATCGTTTTGCATGGTACCGCTGAGAGCGCTGAGGGGAACGCCGCGTTCCTGCGCCACGGCGACGAACATCGCCAGGATGACTGCCGACTGGGAGTTGGAGACAAAATTGATGCTGATGGCTTCCAGGTCGATACCGTCGAGCAGATGGCGCATGTCATCCAGACAATCCACAGCCACCCCCCCGCAGCTTCCGACTTCTCCCTCCGCCAGGGGATCATCGGAGTCCCGGCCCATAATCGTGGGCATATCAAAACAGATACTGACACCGGTGGCACCCAGGCCGATCAGGTGCTGTATGCGCTCGTTGGCTCTGGACGGAGAATCCAGCGAGCCAAGCTGGCGGATTGTCCAGAGTTTTTCGCGGTACATCGTCTCGTGAACACCCCGGGTATACGGATAGTCTCCCGGCCGACCCAGATCCGTTTTCTCATCGAGCTGCGCGATATCCTCAATTGAGTAAACGGGTTTTATGCAAAAACCCGACAGGTTGCGAAAAAAATTGCAATCACCGGCTTGCGCCGCGGCGGTTTTACGGTCTGGAGGATTTTTTAATTTTTTCATGCTTGGTTATTTCCCACTGAACAAATAGGTGTTTAAAACCTCATCGACCACCGAATAGGGATCGTTTTTTCGGTCCATAATACTGCGGATATATTTTTTCTTCTTGCCGGTTCCGCGAAGGCCTTTGAAAATAATTTTTTGAAGCTCATCCTTGAAGATCAGGCCCAGTTCATGTTCGATGCGGACAAATTTTGCCTGATCGATCTCGCGGCTTGACCTCAGATAATTCTGATGTTCACCGATGGTCTGGACAAGCTCATCAATACCGCGCAGGTTTTCCGCTTTGCTGGCCACCGAGACCGTGGGGACGATTCTGGGCTTCCAGCTGGTTTGACTTTCCTGCGCCACCGATAAAACGGCTTCAAGGTGCCGCAGACATGTCGTGGCGCCATCCAGGTCCGCCTTGTTCAGCACGATGATATCAGCAATTTCCATTATTCCGGCTTTCATCGCCTGGATATCATCCCCCATGCCCGGTGTCAGCACCAGCAGGCAGGTGGAGGCGATCTGAACGATGTCTATCTCGTCCTGACCTGCACCCAGGGTCTCAACAAAGATCACCTCCATGCCCATCGCCTCCAGGATGCGGATAACATCATAGGTTGCCCGCGACAATCCGCCCAGGTTGCCCCGGGAGGCCAAACTGCGAATGTAGACACCTTCATCCTGGGAATGGTTCTGAAGCCGGATACGATCCCCCAAAAATGCGCCGCCCGAAAACGGACTGCTTGGGTCCACGACGACCGCACCGACTTTTTTGTCTTTTTCACGGAACTTGCCGATGAGATGATCCGTCAGAGAGCTTTTGCCGGCACCGCCGGCACCGGTGATGCCGATGATCAACGCATGGCCGGTGTGGGGATATACCAGACGCATGATGTCATGATGCTCATCAACCTCATTTTCGACCAGCGTGATCAGGCGGGCAGCCGAGCGGCGATCGCCGGTTAGCAGCTTTTGCACCATCTGCTGGATATCTGGCTTTTTTTTTGGAACCATTCGATCTCAGTGTTTTTTAACATTTTCTTCGATATAGCTGACAATGGTCGGCATGAGCGATCCAGCTCTGAAAATTTTGTCGATTCCCATAGCCTCCATCTTGGGTATGTCCTCAACCGGAAAGGTTCCCCCGGCAATCAAAAGTACATCGTCAAGACCGTTTGCTTTCATTTCGGAAACGATTTTAGGGGTAAATACAAGGTGCTCGCCGGAAAGATAGCTCAGGCCGATTACATCGACATCCTCATCGATGGCGGCCTTTACGATTCCGGCCGGGGTTTGGTACATACCCAGATAGACGACTTCCATTCCTGCTGCTTTCAGCAGCGAGGCAACGACTTTTGCGCCGCGATCATGGCCATCGAGGCCCACCTTGGTCATCAGAACTTTAATTTTTTTTTTCATGACCAGCCCCATCCACTCTTAAACGTTTAACGCGAAAATGGAGATTCGACAATTCCCATGGGATCATACGGGTAGCCAAACACCTCCCGCACGGTGCCCAGCAGCTCCGCGGTGGTGCCGTATGCTTTGGTGGCAGCCACCATTGCCGGGACAACATTCTTACCGTCCGCCGTATCGTCCCGGAGGCGCTTGATAGTTTCATTCAGTTGCGCCATATTGCGCTTCTTTTTGAGTTCTTTGACCTGTTTGATCTGATCTTTGGCCGACTTGGCCGAAATTCGTTGGACGCCCAGCGGTGTGCGCGTTTCCTGCTCATCGGTGAAAACGTTTACCCCCACCACAAGTTTCTCTCCGCTGTCGATTTCCTGCTGCCGCTTTACGGCTTCGGCCTCGAACTGTCGATCCAGCCACTCCGAGGCGATGGCCGCTTCCATCCCGCCGATGGCTTCCACCTGTTTCATGATTTTTAAGCTTTCGTCTTCGATCCGGTCGGTAAGCGCTTCGACATAATAAGAACCGCCCAATGGATCGACCACGTTGGTCACACCGGTTTCGTAGGCCAGAACCTGCTGGGTTCTCAGCGCCTGCAAATGCCCTTTTTCAGTCGGCAGACAAATGGGTTCATCATACGAACAGCAGTGCAGTGATTGAACGCCACCTAAAACCGCTGCCAGTGCCTGGTAGGACACCCGCGTGATGTTATTCAAGGGCTGTTGCGGAATAAGCGAACATCCGGCGGTATGCACCGCAAAGCGGAAATGCATCGACCGGGGATTTTTGGCGCCGTATTTGTCGCTCATCAACCTGGCCCACATTCTGCGCGCGGCCCTTATTTTTGCGATCTCCTCGAAAAAATCGATGTGGCAGGAGACATAAAAAGTAAAGCGCGGTGCAAACTCATCAATGCTCAATCCCCTGCGAAGCAACTCGTCAATGTAACACATCGCAATGCCGAAGCCGAAGGCGACCTCCTGGGGTGCAGTGATCCCCTGTTCCCGCAAATCATACATGTTGACCGTCGTGTAATACCATTTGGGCATATTGCGGGTGCAATATTCCATTACATCGGCACCCAGTTTGATGGACAAATCCAACGGGCACGCCGGCTTGAAACCGCAGTACCTGAAATGTATCGGGTCATTCTGAATGGATCCGCGCAGATTGGCCGGATCGTATGCTCGGTTCTCAGCCACCGCCACATACTGGGCCATCGTTGGAGCAGCAGCTGTCGAAGCTGTAATCAGCGACCAGCTGACCTTGTCCAGCGGGATGTCCTTTGTCAGCGTCTCCATGTCCTGAATGGAGGTGATGTTAACCCCGGTGAGCCCCACTTCATTCAGCGCCCAAGGATGATCGGCATCAAGTCCCATCTCGTAGGTGACGTCTGCGATGGTGTTCAAACCGGTGCCGCCGCATTCAAACAAGTACTTGAGTCGCTCATGAGTGTCGGCCGGGGACCCGATGCCGACCACCTCCCGCCTGGTCCACAGACGCCCCCTGAACATGTCCGCATGGATTCCGCGTGTAAAAGGGTATTGGCCGGCATCTGCAATATCACGCTGATAATTCGCGCCCTGGCGATCGTCCGGAGTATACAGCGCGTTGAGATCAAAACCGGACCAACTCTTGAAGCTGGTTGGCTTCTCATAATAGGCTTTCATGTAGTCTTCCCAGCTCACTTGGCAATCTTTCGCAGATTTGGCAGTTTTGGCGCTTCCCATTTTTTCCTCCCTCAATCGCTTTATTCAGGGTGCGATGAAATAATTTGACATTTTCCTAACTAATTGATAACTAACTTCTGTTAACTAATCATTTAATTTATGTCAACATATTTTTCAGCAAGACTCGCTTTTTAATTGCGCCGATCATCGCATTTGACTAAAACCAGCAATGATTGAAATGGTAAAAAATTTTTCCCCGCTTCAGCTGGAAGGAACGTCACCGTCGTACGAGAAAGAACGGAGCACATCTAGCGGATATATATGAAAAAATTGCAAGAATTTAGAAGCCTGGATCGAAGTCTCAGACTGCAAAAGATAATTGATACGGCGGTGGACCTTTTCCACATAAAGGGGTATCGGGCCACCACCCTCGGTGATATCGCCAGGAGCCTGAACATTACCCAGGCCGCACTGTATCATTATGTCTCAAGCAAGGAAAAGCTGCTTTCAATCATCTACATTCAGGCCCTGGAAAACATCTTCAAAACGACCGATAAAATATTTCGCCTGGATCTTCCGCCCGATGAAAAACTCAGGCGAATTCTGCAAAACCATATCAAGAATATCATCATCCACTCCCTTTCCCTGTTTTCCGTATTTTTTACCGAAGAAAATGAACTTCCCGAAAAAAATTATCTGACGATACAAAAAGAGAAAAAAAAATATACCAAACTTGTTGAAGAAATTATCGAGGCCGGTATAGCTCAGGGCCTCTTTAAAGATGTCAACACCAGGCTTCAGGCCTATGGCATCATCGGGATGTGCAATTGGGTCTACAAGTGGTACAAGCCCGAGCACTCGCCTTACAGTCCAGAGGAGGTTGCCGATCATTTTGTCTCACTGCTTGAAACAGGCTATCTAAAAAACCCGCGACCGTATGAAAACCAGGATGCAACCATAAGCATCACAGCGGCCCGAAACGGGCCATCGGAAAAAAGCCAAATCGCTATTGAGGCGTTGAAAAGCCAGTGCCGATCCATGTTGGCGTTGCTCGAGAAAATACAGCACCCTTAGGGCCATCCCTGAAAGGTATTGCACCATGGCAAATACTGACCGGCTCATTGCCTTGCAGCGGACGATTGCACACAAAGCCATTGACTGTGCCATCCTGTTTTATTCCCGTGACGTATTTTATTACACCGGGACGGCTCAGCCGGCCTATCTGTTTGTCACACCTGATGATTACTGCTTATATGTCAGAAGCGGGCTCGAATTCGCCCTGCAAGAGGTTTTTATCGAAAAGGGCAAAATACGGGCAGAACGCCGGCTGGAGAACATTTGTGGTGAAATTTCTGATCTGCTGGGCAAAGCAAGCCGGGTGGCCATCGAAATGGATGTTTTGCCTGCCGCTAGATTTCTTAAGATTCAGAAGCTGCTTGCAGATTGCGATTTCATCGACGCGTCTCCCATTGTCCTCGAACAGCGCAAGATTAAAGATCATCGGGAAATCAGCCGAATCAGGCGGGCTTGCGAGGCGATCGACCGCGGTCACCGCGCCGCATTATCGGCACTGCGAGAGGGTATCACCGAGCTTGAACTGGCCGCGGCCATCGAAAATGCTCACCGGCTTGCCGGGCATGAAGGAATTTTTTTTATTCGGCAACCAGATTTTTTTATGAGCCGGGGCCCGCTTTCCTCCGGATCAAACCTGTTTAAAATCAGCGGGGTTGTCTACACCATAACCGGCGTGGGGCTCGGCCCGTCGGTTCCGGCCGGGCCGTCGAAAAGGCAGATCGCTGAAGGTGAACCGGTTATCGTGGATATCCCCACCCTGGTCGAAGGGTATCATGCCGACCAGACCAGAACCTACATCCCGGGAAGGGCGAATGAGAGAATTCGATGGATGCATGCCAAACTGAAGGAAATTGCCGACTACCTCATCGAGCAGATCAGGCCCGAGATGGCCTGCTGCGATATCTGCCGAAAAGCTTTTCAAAAGGCTGAGCAATTAAAGGTTTCGGATATATTCATGAGTTTCGGAAAAGGCAAAAGCAGTCAACTTATCGGGCATGGGGTCGGGGTAGAACTCAATGAGCCACCTTCCATTGCACCCTATGAACGGTCAAAAATTTCCCGGGACATGGTTATTGCCCTGGATATGCACATGCTGGAGAAAAATGTGGGGGTCGTCAAACTGGAGGACATGATTCTTGTCAAAGCCGAAGGCAACCATATTTTAAATCAGACGGCAAGAGAACTTTTTGAAATATAGGACTGCACCGTCAGGGTCCTGCCAAATCTCAAATTATAAGCGCCCGTCTTTGGCGTCCGTTTTCCGCTCTGTCTCTGCCCCTGTTTTCAGCATATGCCCTATCCGCTATGGCATAAAACTGTCCACAAAGTGATAGGTGCTGCGAAGCGTTCGGTAAAGAATTCCCTTTTTTAGAGGAAGGACCGATGCCGTGCTTTAGCTGAAAACCCCCTGAAAAAGGGCTTCCCATATATATTAATGGCATGACAACATTCCAAAGGGAGCACTGCCCTCATGAATTCAGAATGGATCGAGGCTCTTGGTAAAATGACTTACGGAATTTATGTCCTGACGTCTTCATATGCCGATCAAATCAACGGTATGATCGCCTCCTGGGTCTCGCAAATTTCTCATGATCCTCTTCTCATTATGGTCGCTGTTCATCCCAGCCGATATTCGCATCAATTGATCGACAAAAGCGGCTGTTTCGCTTTGCATGTTCTGGCCAGAGAACAGACGGGTTTCTTATCGCGCTTTAAGGGACCGCGCCCGGCAGACAAATTTTTATCCCTTCAATGGGTGCCGGGCAAAACCGGTTGCCCGATAATAAGTGACTGCATTGCCCACCTGGAGTGCGAGGTCAGGGGCAAATTGAATCCCGGCAACCACACCCTTTTTTTCGGCGAAGTTATATTCGCACAAACTCATTCCGATCTTGATCCGCTGAGCACAATGGACTATGAAGGGGTTTACCTCGGCAAGCAATAGGGCCAAGAGGGCCCCCACAGGATAAAAAATATAACATCTTTGATAAGAAAGGAGCCTGCGATGCAAATCAACATCCAAAAAAATCTGGTCGAATTTACTCCCGAAAATGCAGACGAGACATCAAAACTGGAAGCGCTCTGGCGTCTGATGGTTGACTGCGCCCGGTTCAACAAAAAAATGGTCCCGGTTGGAGAATATCTGCCGAAAAGCAATAAAATGGCCCGGTTTGCCATCGAGGGTTTGGATAGCCCTTCAAAAGATGAATACCCGGAAGTATACGCCGATAGGGATTGCCGCTGCTACTGTCAGACCTGTAACAAGTATGTGGAGCTGAAAAAGGGGGATCAAATACCACCCTGCTGCGGAAAGTTGATGGAAGTGCTGGATTAGAGCGCGTTGCCCGTTTGCCAGCGCTTGTAATGCCCAGCTGAGGCGAGATGGCGGCGGTGCCCCGCAGACCGGCATGCTCAGGCACTGTGCCTGCGCTCCTTTTTCAATGTGCGGGCACCCTGCTCTGGAGCCTCATCCGAGCCCCTGTGCGCCGATGGAGCAACGTTGAAACCCCTGATGGTGTCTGGTCCCGCAGATATGCCACGAGACCCGCGACGGTCATGTCCTGTTTTTCTATTCGACATGATCCTTTGAGCTGCCGGCAAGCCTGACAAAATATTCGATCGACCGGGGGTTGCTCATGGAATCCACATTGAGCGCCGCTTGCACCGGTATGCCGGAAAGAATTTTCTTGACCGGCACCTCAAGTTTTTTTCCATTCAATGTGGCGGGAACTTCGGGAATAGCATAAATCTCATCGGGCACATGTCGCGGCGATAGCGCAGTGCGGATTTTGTCTCTTATTTTGGATTTAAGGGAATCGTCAAGTTCCAGGCCGTCTTTCAAAACGACGAAAAGGGGCATGAGATAGTCCCCTCCCGGCGGAGTGTACCCAATAACGAGGCTGTCGACCACTTCCGTCAAGTCTTCCACTGCAGCATAAATTTCACTGCTGCCCATTCGAACCCCGAAACGATTAATCGTTGAATCTGAGCGACCCATCACCACGGCACTGCCCCGGGCTTTAATCTTCACCCAGTCGCCGTGACGCCATTTTCCCGGATACATGTCGAAATAACTTTCGATGTAACGTTTATCTTCATGATCATTCCAGAGATACAGCGGCATCGAGGGCATGGGATCCTCAATGACCAGCTCCCCAACCTCATCCGTGAGAGAATTGCCGGGGGGATCGTAAGCCTTGGCGTTTACGCCCAGACAGCGGCACTGGAGCTCACCCGCTCTGACCGGCAACAGCGTGCAGCAGCCCAGAAAGGCCGAACACGGATCCGTGCCGCCGCTGACTGAGCCCAGTAAAAGATCCTTCTTGACCTTTTCATAAACCCATCTGAATCCCTCCGCAGACAGCGGCGATCCTGTGGAACCGACTGTTCTTAAACGATCAAGGTTGTAGCGCTTTCCGGGCTCCATTTGCTGGTTCATGCATGCGGTAATATAGGCGGCACTGGTGCCGAAAACAGTCATCTCCGATTTTTCGGCAAATTCCCAGAGCACATCCATTTCCGGGTAACCCGGATTTCCATCATAAAGCAGGGAGGTGGCTCCGGTTAGCAGTCCACCCTGGAGGATGTTCCACATGACCCATCCGGTGGTGCTGAACCAAAAAAACTGATCCGCCGGTCCGAGATCCATGTGAAGCTGCAAAAATTTCATGAATTCAATCAGAACGCCCCCGTGCCCGTGAACCATCGGTTTGGGCAGACCGGTGGTGCCCGATGAATAAACCACCCAGATCGGATGATTGAATGGGACTTGTTCAAAGTGCAGTTCTCCGCTGTGGCTGGTAAACTCTTGCCAGAGCACCGCCTTTTTCAATTTTTGCGGAGTTGCGTCCGGCTTAAGGTAGGGCACAAAAACAGTCTTCTCAAGGGTGACAAGCGCCCGCTCAAGTTCCGCTGTCTCATGTTCACAGGTGAACGCTTTGCCGCCGTAGGGGTATCCGTCCACCGTAAAAAGCACTCTGGGTGCAATCTGCTTGAAACGATCGACGACGCTGCGGGTTCCAAAGTCAGGTGAGCAACTGGACCATACCGCGCCGATGCTTGCACAGCCTAAAAAGGCGATGATGGTCTGGGGGATGTTCGGCATCAGCGATACCACCCGGTCTCCGGGCCGGATGCCCAGCCGGCGCAGGGCTGCGGCTACCGCAGAAACCTTCCGGTGAAGCTCTTCCCAGGAAACCTCAATCATCGGCTGGCGCTCTGATTGAAATTTGAGGGCCGGCCGATCAGGCGACATATTGCGAAATACATGTTCGGCATAGTTGAGTTCAGCCCCCGGGAACCATTCGGCTCGCGGCATTCGGCGGGCAGTCAGAACCTGCCGGTAAGGTTTTGAGGCTTTGATCTGAAAAAACTCCCACAGGGATTGCCAGAAGTCTTCGAGGTGGTCCACGGACCATTGCCAGAGGCTCTCATAGCTGTTGAAATCCAACCCTTTTTCGTCTTTGAGCCAATTCATATACGCACTGATGCGGGCATCTTTTATTCGCTCTTCTGAAGGCTCCCAGAGGATGGTGCCCTCACGAATCGCATTTGCTTCCATACTTTTTCTCCTTACCCGAAAATGACTATTTATCCATAGATCAAATCACATTTGCGGTTCAAAGAGGAATATATAAATTGAAGCGGTGTGTCAATGGGGCATTTTGGCTCAAAATTTTACGAAAGGGAATAGGTATTGACAATGAAATTTAATAGACTATTATTCAAGGGGTTTGAACCTTCGGATTTTGCATCGGGACAATCGATAGAGAACATCAGATGGAACCTGTCATCATCGGCGTAAGCCAAAACATTGAACGCATCAGAAAACTGGTCGAGCGGGTTGCAGATACCAGAATGAACATCATTGTCTGCGGAGAAACCGGTGTGGGCAAGGAGCTGGTCGTTCAAAGTTTGTACATGAAATCCGATCGGGTCGGCAAGCCCTTTGTCAAAGTCAACTGTGCCGCCTTGCCGGACACGCTTCTGGAAAGCGAAATGTTTGGATATGAAAAGGGTGCGTTCACCGGGGCCGACCGCCGAAAACGGGGAAAATTTGAGCAAGCCAGCGACGGTGTTTTGTTTCTCGATGAAATCGGTGACATGGACCTTTACCTGCAGTCCAAGCTTTTGCACGTGCTTCAAGACGGCGATTTTTCACCTCTGGGCTCTGAGAAATCCGTAAGAACGAATGCATGGGTAATCTGCGCCACGAATCATGATCTGGATCAGGATGTAAAAAACGAAAAATTCAGGCAAGATTTGTATTACCGGCTGAGCCCGATCGTGATAAAGGTCGAGCCGTTGCGAAAAAGACCGGAGGACATACCCCACCTCATTGACTATTACATCAAAGAATATGCGTCGCAGCTGGATAACAAAAAACTGAAACTCCCCCGTGCCCAAACGATCAGCCGGCTATCGGAATACCATTGGCCGGGAAATGTCAGAGAGCTTCAAAATGCCCTGCAACGCATCCTGCTGCTGGGTGATGGGGACGATATCATCGATGAATTAATCCGCACACCGCGCCACCAGGACGGCACCGCGCCGGCGCCCATATCCGAACACACTTTTTCCATTCCTTCGGACCTGTCCGGGATCGATCGGGGGGACCCGCCGCCACTGTCGTCTTTAGTGTTGAAAGATGTCAAAAAAAGGGCTGCGGATCGGGTCGAAAGAGAGGTGATTCGATTTGTTCTTGAAAAAACAGAATGGAACCGCAGTAAAGCTTCCCGAATTTTGGACCTCAGCTACAAGACCCTGCTTTGTAAAATTCAGGATCTAAATCTCCAGCCGCCATCAAAACCGGCCGATCACAATTCCTGATTCCCTCACAGCGCATGATGTTGATGGCTATCCGGGTGGTGCCAAAACAAGCGGATATAATTTCATGACTCCTTGGCATCTTTGCTAAAGATCCCATCGTAGGGGACAAGATCCTTGCCAATCAGCAACTTGATCTTTATATTTTGCGGGTTGAGCTCATCAACCTTCTCCATATCCTGGTATCCCGGAATCTGCTGCGCTATTTTAAAGGCATCTTCGAGATATTTTTTCTGATAGTATATCGTTGTTCCGGAAAATTCAAAATTATCGGCATTGGTCAGCCGGGTTACATTTAACCCCTTGTGTTGCAGGTAATTTCCGACCCGCCTGGCCATGCGCCTGACACCATTGCCATTTGAAACCTCAATCTCAAAATATTCCGACCTGTCTTTATCATTGTTTTCAATATCCAGGTTCAATATCGGGGCAATTGTCTCTTGGCCGGACACAACGACGATTGAATGATCTTTGGGTCTTTCAGGCCGGGCAACCGTTGCTGACTCGCGGTTGATTTTAAACCATATCTTTTTTCGGCCCTTGTCGTCAATTTCGATGTAATAGGGTGCCGGGCTCTCGTCGGCGCTGCTGCGGTCGTCCCTGTCGGCCCCGGTGATCTCCGCCAGTGCAGTGGCTGCCTGGAATCCCTTTTGTGTCTCGGGCACAGAAGACGCAGCCTTTGAAGCCTGGGCAAAATGAATTTTTGCCAAATCATACTGACCTTTCTGGTAGTATACCTGTGCCAAGTTGTGATGAGCGCTGGCCTCGCCGCCGGCTTTACGGAACGCTTCCAGGGCCAGATCGTAAAATCCTTTGTGCGCATAAGCAAGCCCCAGGTTATTGTGGAACTTCTTATTTTGTTCGTCACGAGAAACGGCAGCCCTGAATTCCGTGATGGCGGCGTCATAATTTTTTTGTAAAAAATAAGAGTAGCCCAGATTGTTGCGGATATATGCAAGGTCCGGGTTCAGCTTCAATGCTTTCTTTTAGGCCTGGATTGCCCGAAAGTATTTGCAAAAAGTATCAAACGAGAGGCTCATGGCATTTTAGGCTTCCACAAGGCAGGGTCTAGCCCCCGAACCCAAGAGGCAAGTAATTAAAAAAGATCTTTTATTATTACCTCGATCTTGCATCAAATAGATCTTGAAAAATAAAAAACCATCTGGGAAACCTGTTATAGAAAGGGTTTCGGCAAACCTAAACAACTATAACAGGAGGCACCCAGATGGTAAAAAGACGAAAACACATTAACAGGAAAAACCGCGGTCGTAAAGGCTTTTGTAAAAAGCGCGCAAAGGCCAGAAAAATCAATGCTTGCACGGCATATGAAACGTGTACCGAGCAGTTGAGCCCATTTGGCGGGCTGTTGGCCTTGATTAAATTTATGGACCTGGTCAGTTTTCATAAAATTTTTGACTCTGCTTATCATAAGCCATCGCGCAACCCGCAGCGGGGTCACTATTTGATGATGGTGGGCATATTGATGCTACTGTTTATCGGCTTTAATCGAATCTGGCACTTTGTCTATGTTCGCATGGATGCCATGCTGTGC
>Ga0209536_100006069_pt1 | contig 18570 bp, 18 predicted proteins | sample DeeMarSeWOR28_12_FD_187461 | JGI IMG/M metagenome (GOLD analysis project Ga0209536, IMG submission 187461) | Marine sediment microbial communities from White Oak River estuary, North Carolina - WOR-2-8_12 (SPAdes) (version 2) | ecosystem: Environmental > Aquatic > Marine > Intertidal zone >... | reverse complement strand
CCAATGTCAATACTGCCAAAGTCGTCAGAATTTAAATCTATATTCTCAATTATTAATCTACGTAATGACAATTTACATTGAAAGATGAAAATAGGAATATTAGCTTTGCAGGGTGCCTTTGTAGAGCATAGTAAAATCATCAGTAAACTAGGTGCTAATCCTGTTGAAGTCCGTTTACCTGAGCATCTAAAAGGCGTTGATAGCCTCATAATACCCGGTGGCGAAAGCACCACTATTCTGAATCTGTTGCATAACTATAATCTGTTCCAGCCCATAAAAGATCTTGCTAATTCAGGCTTACCGATCATGGGCACGTGTGCCGGTATGGTTTTGTTAGCGAAAAAAGTCCTTAATCCAAATATGGAAACCCTGGCACTCATGGATATAGAGGTTAGACGCAACGCCTTTGGCAGACAAGTTGACAGTTTTGAGAATATGATTGATATACCACTACTGGGTATTGAGCCATTTCCGGCGGTGTTTATACGTGCCCCTCTTATTGAAAATACAAGCCCCAATGTAAATATTCTTGGCAAGTTACTTAATGGCAAGATCGTAGCCGCCCGTCAGGGTAATTTGCTTGTTTTTTCATTCCATCCTGAACTTGGTAGCGATACTAGAATACATAGATATTTCCTAGAAACGAAAGGCTTTTGTGAATCTGAAGAAGCTGAGGAAAAGACTGCCATACCTACACCAGCTGATTTATAATCAATCCTGATGGCAGTTTTGGGTAGAAGTAAGTTGATTTTCGCGGCATGCGGTCGCCGGCATCCGCAATTTTTTTTATGGTTTCTGCTTTCACCGGACTTACAATAAACGCTAGCTGGTATTCCTGATTCAAAACGCTATTAATGGCATCCCGACGGTCGTAATTATATGATATCTTTATTTCATCGTCACTGCTTAATCCTAGAAGTTCTTCGAGTATTACATGGTCAACGATGCTTACATCCAGTCCTTTATATATCTCTGAATGGAAATAGGGTATCATCTTGGAAGCAGCGGTAATATCTCGCAATGTAAGTAGTAACAGATTATGGCCCTCAGGACCGAAAATTAATAGTTTTAAACTGTTTTTACCAGCTATCAATTCTTCAACCTTCTGCCACAAGTTTGTTGTATTCAGGGATAGGTATTCTACATCAAAAAAAGATTCCAGCTTACTTTTCAGATCCACAATCCTCGATTCCGGTAGGCCTCGTAGTAGTCGGTGTGGTGGTAGGATAACAAGCCCAGGATCATCAAAATCTACTAGCGTCATCATGATATAGTTATAAGCTTCATTTCCTCGATTCAATGCAGAGCCAGCAATCATCTGACGCTGGTATAGCAAGGCACTTTCATAGCGATGATGACCATCAGCGATGTACAATGGTTTGTTTACAAAACTATTACAGATACCTTTGACGATTTGTTTTTTACTAACCTGCCATACTTCATGACTTTCACTATTTTCCTCTTCTATGCTTACTAAGATATCTTTTGGTTTTTGTGATTCTAGCAGTTTTGAGATCTCCTTTTCCTTATCTTCATACATTGCCATAACGGGACTTGTGTTTGCTCTCAACGCCTCTAGTAATTTAATGCGGTCACTTTTGGCTCCGGCTAATGTCCCCTCATGAGGTCGAATTATATTCCTGTGCCATTCTTCAATTTTAACCCTAACGACCAAACCACGCCTCATATATTGCCTGTCCTGAATTTTGAAAAAGTGGTCGTGTACGTAGATTGCCCGTCCTCCCGAAGTTATCAGAATCTGTTGTTCCAGCCATTGTTTCAGCTTTTCCCTCGAACGTATATACCGATTATCTGTTTCCGAATCTTCAAGCAGTTGACGATTATGCTCTATTCGTATAAAGTTATATTTACTTCGTCTATACAGTTCATCTTCCTGCCGAGGATCAATTACATCATAGGGCGGACATATCACATCGGACAGACTACCAACTACCGACTGATTATAATAAACAGCCTTAAAGGATTTGATCTCAGCCAAATTTACATATCTCCAGTATTATTCTTCCATTCCAAAAGTTTTAATAAATCACTTTCACCTAATTGTTTTATGGCCAGCTCACGAGCACGGCTTAACTTCGACCCCGGTTCGGAACCTACAACAAGATAATCCGTTTTGCGGGTAATATCACTCTTAGCGCTGCCACCTAGGGCCCTTATTTGTGCTTCCGCTTCTTGTCTGGACAAGCTGTCCAACCGCCCGGTTATAACAAACTCCTTACCTGTTAACGGTAACCCTTTAACGCTATCCATTATTGGCTTTGGGATTACATCTGCTGCTTCAAGTCTTTTCATTATCTTGTTATTATCTTCATTTTCAAAAAAGGCGATAATGCTATCGGCGATCCTAGGTCCTATGGTGTCTATTTCCATAAGCTCATCTCGACCTGCATCAGCCAGCTTTTTTATGTTCCTGAATTTTCTTGCCAACATTTCCGCTGTTTCCTTACCAACATGGCGTATACCCAGCGCAAATATGATTCTTGCTAGCGGTCTGCCCTTGCTCTTTTCGATAGCGGTCAGAATATTATCAACACTCTTATCCGCCATTCTGTCAACATTAATGATCGCATCTCTTTTATATGCGAGGTAGTATAGGTCGGCAAAATTATTAATTAACCCTTCTTTCAGCAGTACGGCACTCAATTTCTCACCGATACCCCTTATATCCATAGCCCCTCTTGAAGCGAAATGCTCAATCCGCTGTTGTCTCTGTGCCGGGCAGGCAGCGTTGGGGCAGTAGTACATAACCTCACCTTCCGATCTTATGATATTAGCGCCACACTCAGGACATTGCCCCTTTATTTTTTCAACAAGTTTGTATTCTTTTGTATTTTTTGGGCGTTTGCTTTTCACTGGTCCAATTACCTGTGGTATCACATCCCCAGCCCGCTGAACCAAGACAGTATCACCTTCCCGAATATCCTTACGATGGATATCGTCTTCATTATGTAAAGTTGCCTGCTTTATAGTTACCCCTCCCACTGATACCGGCTCCAAAACGGCATACGGATTCATGGTGCCAGTGCGGCCAACGCTTATCTTAATTTCTTTAAGTATCGTTGTACTCTGTACAGCCGGAAACTTATAGGCGACGGCCCATCTTGGTTCGTGTCCAATATTACCTAACTTCTCTTGTAAGTCAAGCCCATTTACCTTAACAACGATGCCATCAGCTTCATAGGGAAGCCTATCCCTCCTCTCTAGCCAGATATTGTAGTATTCCTTTACCTGTTCCATTCTGAGTATTTTTCTGTTATTAGGATTTACTTTAAAACCCAGCGACTTCAGATATTCCAACGCTTCCCAGTGGCTTACAGGAGCTTCTTTTCCCTCTGTGTAACCTAGCATGTATATATATATATCCAAAGGCCTGGTGGCAGTTATGCGTGAGTCCAGCTGCCTTACCGAGCCGGCAGCAGCATTACGTGGGTTAGCAAATAAAGGTAGCCCTTCTTCAGCCCTCTCCTTATTCAATTGTATAAATCCATTTTTAGGTAAAAATACCTCGCCCCTCACCTCAAAACGAGAAGGCACTTTTTCCGCAATAGATAATGGTATACTCCTTATCGTTCTGAGATTTTGGGTGATATTCTCCCCACGGAAACCATCACCTCTAGTGGCACCAACTGTAAAATTGCCTTTTTCATACGTAAGTGCTACCGCTAGGCCATCTATTTTGTGTTCGCAGACGAATTCTATCTCGCTGCTATCTGCCATCTGGACAATCCGGTTATACCAATATGCCAGTTCTTCTTCCGAGAAGGCATTGCCCAGCGATAATAAGGGCTGTGGGTGTTCAACGATACCGAAGGCCTCTAATGGAGTAGCGCCGACCCTCTGCGTCGGTGAAGTAGCGGTCACATACTCCGGGTATTTGTTCTCCAGCTGCTTCAACTGGCGCATAAGCTTATCATATTCGGAATCGCTTATTTCCGGGCTATCAAGAACATAATATAGATGATTATGACGATTTATCTCAGTTCTAAGTTTGTCTATTTCTTTTTGTATTTTGTTTAGGTTTGCCATGTGTTCTTAGTATATCAAATAAACAACATTTGATTAAATAATCTCGAGGTATTATCCTTATGTCTGATGAAATTAATTGTCGGCCTGGGTAATCCGGGCAGAAGATATGCCGGTAACCGCCATAATATAGGTTTCATTTGCCTAAATCACCTCGCCCGACGTTATGCCATCCATTTGAATAGAAAACAGGCTTTGGCAAAGACAGGTAGCGGTGAAATTAGAGGCATTAACGTTTTACTGGTCAAGCCCCAGACCTATATGAACAACAGCGGCCAGTCGGTGAGCCGTCTGATAAACAAGTTTAAGATTGAAATGGGCGACCTTATAGTCATTCATGATGACCTTGATCTACCGCTGGGTAGAATCCGCATCCGCTGTAGCGGTAGATCTGGTGGCCACAAGGGTGTAAATTCCATTATCGGTGAATTGCATGACCACGACTTTATCCGCATCAGATTCGGCATCGGCAGGCCGTTATCCGAAGATGGTACTGTTTTAACGAATGAAGGCGATGTTATAGATTTTGTAATTTCCGATTTTTCTCCTGTCGAAAAGCACAGCATTAAACCCTCTATCATCCGTGTAAGCGAAGCCATAACTTATCTGCTCGAAAAGGGATTGGATGCTGCTATGAACACGTACAATTAATTGTTTTACCACATCCATTGACAAGTGTTATAATCATTTTTAAGGCTGGTACATGCTGAAAAGAAAGAGGCTAATTGCCGTTATTGGCGGTTCCCAAGCAACCCGAAAGGAAATACGAACTGCTGAAGACGTTGGCCGGGAGCTTGCTAAAAGAGGTGCTATTGTTGTCTGTGGCGGCCTCGGTGGCATCATGGAAGCTACTTGTCGGGGTGCTGCATCCGAAGGTGGTGTTACAATCGGCATCTTGCCCGGTGAAAGTAGAAATGATGCAAATCAATATGTTCAGATTCCAATTGTTACCGGTATGGGCTATGCCAGAAATGTAGCTGTGGCCAAATCAGCCCAGGTAGTCATCGCCATCGGCGGCAACTACGGTACTCTATCCGAGATTGGTCACGCCATCCAGAGCGGCATCCCGGTAGTTGGTATAGATACCTGGTCTCTATTAAAAGGTGGTAAAATAAACAGTGCCATCGTGACTGCCAAAAATGCCACCGACGCTGTAGACAAGGCTTTTGATTTAATTTTTGATTGATATATTAAAGGTTTTTAATTGTCTTATATTAAGGATATAATAGCCCGTGAAATCCTAGATTCCAGGGGCAACCCTACCATTGAAGTAGAAATCATACTCACCAGCGGTGTTAGTGGCAGGGCTGCCGTACCTTCTGGAGCCAGCACTGGTAAATATGAGGCAGTCGAACTGCGCGATGGTGATAAATTAAGATACAATGGTCTGGGTGTTTTAAAAGCTATTACAAATATAAATGATATTATCGCCCCGGCCTTGAAAGGCACCTCCTCCACCGATCAGCATACCATCGACCACAAGCTTATCGAACTTGATAGTACTGAAAACAAGTCCGGTTTGGGAGCTAACGCCACTCTTGGTGTATCGCTAGCTGTGGCTCATGCTGCTGCTAGTCAGTTGGGCACATCACTGTACCAATACCTTAGTGACGAAAATAATTACTTTCTTCCGGTACCGATGCTTAATATACTCAATGGTGGTAAGCATGCAGCCGATTCCACTGATTTTCAGGAATTTATGGTTGTTCCTACCGGAGCGAGCAATTTTACCGAAGCCCTGCGTATGGGTACAGAGGTTTATCACAGCCTCAAAGTGATTCTACAGAGCCACAATCTTCATACTAGCGTGGGTGATGAAGGTGGTTTTGCTCCAACGCTTCCAACAAACAGCCGTGCTATAGAGTATATTTTAATGGCCATCGAAAAATCTGGTTACGATTCAGGTAATAATTGCTTTATAGCCCTCGACCCGGCTGCCAGTGAATTCTACAGGGATGGTAAATATATTCTATCACGTGAAGGCAAAACACTTACTAGTCAGCAGATGGTAGATTATTATGTCAACTGGTTAAACAACTACCCCATTATCAGCATAGAAGATGGCTTGGCTGAGGACGATTGGGAAGGCTGGCAACTACTAACCGATTCGCTTGGAGATAAAGTCCAGCTTGTGGGTGATGATCTTTATGTCACCAATGTCAAACGCCTCAACCAGGGCATAAAACTGAAAGCCTCCAATTCCATACTTATCAAACCAAACCAGATTGGCACTCTCACCGAGACAATATCGGCCATAAACACGGCACACGGGGCTGGCTGGACGGCTATAATCAGTCACCGTTCTGGAGAAACCGAAGACACTACCATAGCCGACTTGGCCGTCGCCTTTAACTGTAGCCAGATAAAGACCGGCGCTCCCTGCCGTTCAGAGCGAACCGCCAAATACAACCGCTTGCTTAAAATAGAGGCTGAACTCGGTGACAAAGCGGTCTTTGCCGGTATGAATGCATTCCAGAAATTCAAGAGCCGATCAGATGAGTGAAAAGGCAGTTTATACTCCCAAATTTATCAACAAATGGTTCTGTCACAAGCTTGAATGTTTCAATGATTTCATCAAGTCCTATTCAAGCGACGATTCCACATATTACTTGGAGCCTTTTGCCAGGGGTGGTGTCTATACCTGCAAAGGCACCGATTGCCTGACTGATGGTTCGGAGCTCAGGTCATTGAAATATGGTTTTTTGAAATGCATTTTTCTTGTGAAAGATGTAAAGGATGCTAGAAGCCTCAAGAAGCGAATCGCTAAATTTAACACTAAAAGTGTAGTAATAACAGGTAACTGTATCAATGATAATATCCTGCGTCAGGCTTTCAATCTTATACCCCGTTCAGGAAAAAGCTTTGCCTTCATTGATCCACCTGGATACAATCGCTTGCGTTGGTCGACCATTAAAAAACTTACAGCTCACGGAAAAGATTGGAAGGGTCATAAAATGGATCTTCTTATATTATTTCCACTGGAGATGGCGTTACTGAGAAATATAACCCGTTCCGACTGTGAAATTTCCATCAATCGCCTTTATGGTAACCATGACTGGCAGCAGGTGCGTCAGAGAATCCAAGACAGCAAGATTACACGTAGCGAAGCCAGAAAAAGGCTTGTTTCTCTGTATAAAACCGGCTTGAAGGGCCTGGGGTATCGGTACATCGAAGATGTTATGCCAGCCGATTTCTCCAGCCCTCCTAATTATCACCTGTTTTGGACAAGCGATACCCACAATCGAGTAAAAGAGCTTATCGATATATGGAACAAGCCAAGATATTTACCATGCGAGCTTTTCAGTAACACTGGTAATTAAAAGGAATGAATAAAATAGGTATAACCACCACCGTGCCCATAGAGATCCTGCTAGCTGCTAGATTACAACCGATTGATCTGAATAATATCTTCATAAAAACCCCTCAACCGGAACGCCTTGTCAGACTCGCCGAGCGGGATGGCTTTCCCCTTAATTGCTGCAGCTGGATAAAAGGTATCTTCGGTGTCTGCAAACAGTCTGATATTGATACTGTTGTATGCGTTACCGGTGGCGACTGTTCCAATACGATTATGCTTATGGAAGTATTAAGACTGAAAGGCTTTAGAACGATACCCTTCTCCTATCCAGAAGAACCAAACATAAAAAAGATGCAGTATATACTTGAGCAATTTGCTATTCGTACAGGTACTACTATAACAAAAGCTGAAAAGATAAGGCAGGAATTGAAACCCATTCGGGAACTTACGCACACCCTCGACGGACTCACTTGGCAGGATGGTTTGGTAAGCGGTTTTGAGAATCACCTTTGGTTAGTTTCAGCCTCCGATTTCAATCAGGACTACACTAAATATGCTGAGCAACTGCAGAAGATTATAGCAGACTGCCGTAACCGCCTTCCCTATCCAAGCGATATGCTCAGGATTGCGTATATAGGAGTACCATCTGTTTACGGACGGGAACTCTACTACTATCTAGAGAAAAACCGGGCGAGAGTTGTCTTCAATGAAATACAGCTACAATTCACGATGCCGCAACCGAGTAATTCACTGGAAGAACAATATACAAATTATACCTATCCTTTTTCAATATACAAACGTATTAAAGACATCAATATTGAAATTTCAAGAAGGCGAGTGGAAGGTGTTATCCATTATGTCCAAGCTTTCTGCCACCGCGGTATCGGTGATATTGTTTTTCGCAACACTATAAAACTACCGATGCTTACCCTAGAAGGTAATGACGATTTCTTTCTCAACCAGCATAACAGAACGCGGATTGAAGCTTTCATCGATATGCTCAAGCGTACCCGTAAATAATTAGAACAGACAAAGATTAGAGCAGAATGAGAAAGCATATATAAATAAAACGAAGGAGGTTTAGAATTGATTCGTATAGGTATCAATGGATTCGGTAGGATTGGCAGATTAACTCTAAGGTCAATCATTCAATGCTCTGATGGTGACTTCAAGGTTACAGCTATAAACGACTTGACGGATGCAAGGACCAACGCACACCTCTTTAAGTGGGATAGTACCTACGGACCTTATAATGGGATGATAGAAGCTGATGATAATATGATTATAATTGACAGGAATGAAATTAAAGTCTTTGCCGAGCGTGATCCCGAGAATATACCTTGGTCGGATTGTGGTGTGGATATAGTTATAGAATCAACAGGAATTTTTAACGATGCCACCAAAGCAGCTGCTCACATAAAAAGTGGTGCCAAAAAGGTAATCATTTCAGCACCGGCTAAAAATGAGGATATAACTATCGTTCTCGGTGTTAATGAAGAAAAATATCAGCCAGAGAAACACCATATAATATCCAATGCATCCTGTACCACCAACGGCCTTGCTCCGGTAGTCAAAGTGCTACAGCATAACTTCGGTATAAAAAAGGGATTGATGACCACCATCCATGCATATACTAATGATCAGCGCCTCCAGGATACCTTTCATAAAGATCCGCGTCGTGCCCGTGCAGCAGCCGAAAACATGATCCCAACAACCACCGGCGCCGCTTATGCTATAGGCCGCGTCTTACCAGAACTTGATGGCAAACTGCATGGGATTGCCCTTAGAGTACCCATCGCCACTGTTTCTCTTATCGACCTCGTTGTTGAACTTGAAAGAAACACAACCGTTGACAAAATAAACAGTGTTTTTAAATCAGCCGCCGAAGGAAAGCTAAAGGGAATCTTGGAATATTGCGAGAAACCGCTAGTTAGTTCTGATTTCAAAGGTAATTCGTCAAGCTCTATATTGGACGCACTTAGTACTATTGTAATCGGTGATAACATAACCAAAGTACTTGCTTGGTACGATAATGAATGGGGTTATTGCTGTCGATTATTTGATCTAGTAAGATTTATTACCAATAAAGGACTGTAATACCCCTATTTTCTGTGTTGACATTCTTCGGTTAATGGAGTTAGAATTGCTAAGATTACTGTTTTACACGGGGGTGATAAATGAAATTAGTTGTTATTGGTTTTGGTCAATGCGGTAGTCGTATTGCTGATGAGTTTGCACGGTTGAATAGAAGAGCACGTAGTCGCCGAGGAATAGAGATAACTCCTGGTGTTTTTGCAGTTAACACTGATGCTGCTGATCTCAGCGGCCTTTCCACGATAAAAGCAGACTATCAGCATCGCATACTTGTCGGTGGACGAAAAACTGGCGGTCATGGCGTTGGAAAGATAAATGAACTCGGTGCTGAGATAGCTAGAGAAGACTCCGATAAAGTGGTTGATGCCCTAAGGGCAACCAAGCGTTTTTATGAAACGGATGGTTTTCTCCTCATTGCTGGTGCCGCTGGTGGTACTGGTTCCGGTTCTATACCCATAATAGCTCACCAGATAAAAGAACGCTATACAGATAAGCCGCTATATGCGTTAGTGATTCTCCCCTTTGAGCATGAAGAAGAAAACGAAGAGAGAACGGTTTACAACACAGCTGTATGCCTCAAATCCGTCTACTCGGTGGCCGATGCGGTAATACTGGTTGATAACCAGAGATATGTCAGAAAGGACTTTTCGCTTAGTAATAACTTAGCCAAAATCAACTCTCTCATAGTCGAACCTTTCTACAATCTCCTTTGCGCTGGTGAAGAGAAAAGAGCAAGACATGTCGGTGCCAAAACTCTAGATGCTGGTGATATTATACAAACACTTCTAGGTTGGACAGTTCTCAGCTATGGTGAGTCAAGCATTAAGCGCTTCAAATTTCCTATTGGTAGTAAGGGTTTTAGGGAGAAAAGCACCGAGACCCACAAAGGTATACAGGCAATGGACGAGGCAATAAGTGAGCTTTCAACTCATTGCAATCCAAAAGATGCCGGCCGGGCATTGTATCTCCTTTCGGCACCTGCAAAAGAAATCAATATGGACCTTGTGAAAGAGCTAAGCGACTGGCTCAAGGACATGGCACCTAACGCTATTATAAGAAACGGTGACTACCCTAGGCAGAGTGGAGTTATGAATGTGACACTTATTCTTTCCGAACTCAGTGATGTTGAAAAGGTAAGGAATTACTACACCAAATCGACAAACCTAGTACCTGTAATAAAACAGAGGCAAAAAGAAGTTGAGTCCAAACTGAAAACCCTTGACGAAACTGGAAAGGATATCCCCTCTCTATTATAGAGAAGATCTTTTAGAAACTTTAGGCTTAACCCCCTTTTCACCAGGTGAAAAGGGGGTTAAGCCTAAACCATTACTATTGAATTTCCTTCTGAATTAATCAATCTATTGATAAATTCAACCCATTTTATCGTGTTGTTTTCTTTGGAAATAAAGCGATATAGGTTATAATAGGTATGCAACAGGATGAACTCGCAGGTATTCTATCGTAAATGGCGGCCGCAAACACTAGCTGATGTTGTCGGCCAAGAATATATAACGATAACCCTCCTCAATGCCCTAAGTGGTTCGCGTGTTTCTCATGCTTATCTTTTTTGTGGCCCTCGTGGTTCCGGAAAGACAAGCACCGGACGCATATTAGCAAAAGCTTTGAACTGCCTAAATAATGGCAAAGGTGAGCCATGTAATCGCTGTGATATATGCCAAGCAATCACGAATGGTAGGGCTATAGATGTAATAGAGATTGACGCTGCTTCGAATACCGGAGTAGATGACATTCGTTCGCTCAGAGAAAAAGCTGGTTACGCTCCCAACCAGGCAAAATATAAAGTATATATTATCGATGAAGTACATATGCTTAGCAATAGTGCTTCAAATGCACTACTAAAAACGCTTGAAGAACCTCCTCCCAATGTCATTTTCATTTTGGCAACGACCGAATTACATAAGGTTCTACCCACTATTATGTCTCGCTGTCAGCGTTTCGACTTTCGCCGCTTGGGCTTGAAGGATATAACTCTGAAACTCGATCGGATTTGCAAATCCGAGGGAATAAAAGTAAAGTCTGAAGCATTAATGTTAATAGCCAGAGTTTCTAATGGCAGCCTACGGGATGCTGAAAACCTTCTGGAACAACTATCTACATTTTACGGTTTGGATATTAAACTAGCTCAGGTAAAAGCCTTATTAGGTATGACTGATGATAAACGCATTAAAGACATTGTTAAACACATCGTTAGCAATAACATATCTGCAGGTATAGAAACAATAAATGCAGTAGGTAGAGACGGGCTTGATTTAAAACAGTTCAATCGTGAACTTGTGGCTTACCTCAGATATCTTCTTCTTATCAAGAATGGCTGCGAAAATGACCTTGACTTGACTACTGAGGAAATAAGTGTGCTTAAAGATTTAGCTGCTCAAACATCAGCAGAACATATCGTAACGGCGGTTAAACTATTTGCTATTCTTGATTTCGATATTAATGATTACTCTACCCTACCTTTCGAACTGGCATTAGTCGATTACCATCTGGTATCAACCGCAAGCAGCTCAGCTAACGTTAATCCAGTATTATCCAAACCAAATAAGCATATAGAAGAAATAGCGCCTACTCTTGTTTATGATAATCAGAGGGTAGATCATGCTTTTGCAAAAAATAAAAGCATCGAGGAATCAAACTTTGTTGAAGAAAAAAAGGAAATCTCATCTACTAATGATGAAGGTAAACTTGAATTTTTAAAATCTAACTGGAAAAATATTATCGAACAGGCACCGGAAAATACAAAAAGAACGGCTGCTATTGCCATTTTAAGGAGCGCTGGTGTTCAACCGATAGCCTTCGATGGTGATACTGTAGTACTTACTTTTAAATACTCGTATCACAAAGAGAAGATTGAAGAGATTGAAAACAGGAAGACAACGACCGAAATTATTAGCAAATTCTTAGGGCATAGTTGCCAAATTCGCTGCGTTTATGAGGCCGAGGATAATCATTTGGTACGTGAAGCACAAAAATTGGGTGCAAAAATAACAAACGTGGAGGAGAAATGAATCTTTCAATGATCAAACAGGCTTTTGAACTGAGGTCTAAGCTTGAAAAAACCCAGAAAGAGCTTGAAAAAATGAAGGTTGAGGCAGAGTCGAATAACGGAACTGTAAAAGTTACTGCTAACGGCCGCCAGAAAATACTTTCTATTAAAATCTCTCCTGATATTATAGATCGAGCAAAACCTGAGCGACTGGAAAACCTTATTTTACAGGCGGTGACCAAAGCTATGGACAAATCAAAAAAGCTTGCTGATAAACGCCTCAGTGAACTCACTGGTGGCATTAAAATCCCTGGTATAACCGACTGACTTAGGGGGTTCAGATTGGATATAAAATTCTCGACTACAACTGACTCTGTAAACAGGCTGATTCTAGAACTGTCTAAACTACCAGGTGTCGGTCCTAAAAGTGCTCAACGCCTGACCTTCTACCTTTTGCGAACACATGATGATCAAGCAAAAAACCTTGCTGAAGCCATTCTTTCACTGCGTCAAAAGACACAACTCTGTAGCGTTTGTTTTAATATTGCTGACAACGATCTCTGTCCGGTCTGCTATTCCGATAAGCGAGAAAAAAATAAAATCTGTGTGGTAGAACAACCTCAGGATATCCTCGCCATAGAACATGTCGGCATCTATAAAGGAGTATACCATGTTCTTCATGGTGCCATCTCCCCTACAGAAGGGATTGGCAGCGAAGATATAAAAATAAAAGAACTTCTTGAACGCATCAAAACCAGCCATATGGATGAAATTATCATTGCCACTAATCCAACCCTTGAGGGCGAGCAAACATCCATGTATCTACACAAACTAATTTCACCTTTGGGTATCAGGATAACCAGACTAGCACGGGGATTACCCTTTGGTACCGAACTTGAATATGCTGATGACGTTACCCTTACCCGTGCACTAGAGGGCAGACAGGAACTATAAATAATATAATACAGACGTTGATTAGGTTCTTTGACAAATCAAAAAAGAAACCCTTACCAAAATTCTTCATTCTTAAGTAACAGAAGAAATTAATTTTAGATAACTGAACCACCTAATCGATAACCCCTAACTTGATAACAAACCTTGACAACTCAGAGGTAATAGCCAAGCCGGTAACAAAGAAGAATTATTATGACAAGCCAAAAAAATTATAAAACAGAAGCCATTATAATAAAAAAGACCAAATTTAAGGAGGCAGACAGGATACTTACACTTTATACTCCTCACCTTGGCAAGATTCAGGCAATAGCCAAGGGTGTTAGGCGACCAAGGAGTAAAATGTCAGGTCATCTTGAGTTACTTACGCATAGCTTAGTACCCTTGGTAAAAGGTAAAAACATTGACACTATCATTGGTTGCCAGACGTTAAAAAGTTTTTTGGCAATTAAAAGCAACCTCGAACTCCTTTCCTATGCACTCTATACCATTGAACTTGTAAATAGATTCACAGAGGATAATATTGAGAATTATCCTCTTTTCAAATTACTCCTTGAGACACTAAATCATATTGATAAAGGTTGTAACAATGAACTCATGCTGCGTTACTTTGAACTTCGCCTACTTAGCTTTGTTGGATATCGCCCGCAGCTTCAACCCTGTGTGTCATGCCACTCTGTTTTAAAAGACGTTTCTCTTTCTTTTTCACCAAAGGCTGGTGGTATACTCTGTCATGATTGCAGAAATCCCCAACCCCTGACCTATAATATTTCAGTCGACGCTTTGAAATTTCTTAGGATACTTCAGGATTATGATTACCATACTGTGAATAATTTTATACCAAAAAGGCAGGTATTTTATGAAATAGAATGGATTCTAAGAAATTATATAAGGTATCTTCTAGAAAGGGATATTAAGTCTATATCTTGGTTAGATACCCTAAGGCAACAAAACAGAAACAAAAAAACAACCTTGGAAATTAAATCGCGTCATTCATGGAAACTGTAACTATTGATTATATATCTAAAGCCAACATTTGCCTCTAACATAAACGCCATTATTTATAATATTTATGCTTAATTTTACAGTTTCATTTTCATAAGATCTACCTCAACTTTAACCAGTCAGTCAGTGATACTTTGTTTGATGTGCCATGGAAGGGGCAAATGAACATATAAGCTGTATGCGCCTCCACTAGGTGAGCCTCAGCACCAATCTGCTCGAGGGAGACACCATCAAAGACGATCGTTTCGGTGACTATCCGCTCACCACTGGGAGCCAGTTCTTCGATAAAGACGGTTTGGGCAGCGATTATCATGCCAGCCACATCAATATGTTCTTCAACCTCATCATCCACCTCAACCTCAATGGTGCGGGTTGACTCGGGATCATGAAAGGTGACCTCGATCAATCCGTAGAGTGGCTCTTGGGTATTGTTTTCCACTGATAAGGCGACATCATAGGTATATCTTTCAAAATCCCAGCCGCATTCGAGACCGACAACCTCATGGTCGACAAGCTCAAAATCAAGGCCAACGATCTCAATACCACTGGCGCCTAAGATGGTACCCTTGCCATCACATACCGGACAGGGAAGCTGAATATAGGTGACGGCACCAAAGACGATAACCGCTAAGGTGAAAAAGATTGAAGCAGTAAACATCTTTGTTTTTACATATAAATAGCCATTAGACAGTATCCTTTTCATATCTGCACCTCCCAAAGGTTATTATAACAAAATGCAAAAAAACATTTAAAATATTTTTATTTTCAAAATGAGGGGTTTTTGCTATCAAGCAAAAACCCCTCATTGTTAGATAAAACTAACTTGGTTGCGAATCCTTTCCGATTAAGCTTGTAGTGCCCTCTTAACCATCGCTTTTGTTAGCTGTATCTTGTATCTATTGCCAATGTTTCCGGTGCCATTGGCTGGTAGCGGGAAAGCACCGTCAACCGATGCCGTAGCAGCCGCATCTACATCCGGCAAGGCAGCTTCAGCTGCCGTTGCCCGCCAGGGTACGGGTGCTACGCCACCCAGCACGATCTTAGCTCCAGATGAGCTAATAGCCGTCGCCACACTAACCTCAGCGAAGTCGATGGCCTTTCTTTCAGCCCACTTGAGGAAGATCTGACTGGTACCAGCGGCTGGCTCGGGTACCTGGATCTCGGTGATGATTTCATTATCATCCAATATATTACCCAGCACCACTAGGAGGTCACCAGCTGGAATGTTTCTCTTGGTGGTAACTATTGTAGCATCTAGGGCAACCAAGGGATTGGCGGTGTCGGATACCGAGTTGGTAAAACATACCTGGCCACCGAAGATGGCGCTGTGCTTGTCATTATTACCCGCAGTCAGGAAACACAAGGTGCCGCCCTTGCGGAAGCAATTGAAGCCCATCTGCTCGGCACGATAGTACCAGCAGCGGCAATCCTGAACCAGATTACCAGCAATGGTACCCATGTGTCTTAGCTGTGGACTGCCGACCGCTCGGGCCGCCTGGGCTAGTGAAGACCACTTGCCATTAACCACCGATGATTCGGCAATATCGGCCAGCTTGGTAGCGGCACCAATCTTCAGCATGCCGCCATTTTCTTCGATGTAGCTAAGGCCGGGTATAGTCTTGATGTTGACTAAGGTGTCTGGCGGATCAGGCAGGATGAATGCCTTAAGCACGTTTAGGATGTCAGTACCGCCAGCAAGGACCGCCGAGTTGGACCCCAGGGCTGAGACGGCTTCATCAAGGCTTGTTGCATTTATAACTGTTACTTTATTCATGTTCTATCCTCCTATGCCTTTCCCAGTAACTGGAGTATTCTACGCGGTGGTATCGGTCGCTCTTCGATGATCTTGCCGATGGCATTGCCAACAGCAGTTATGTAGGCAACGCTGTTAGCCGTTGCTGCTGGTTCGCCGATACCGTGAGCACCGTACGGACCGACATGGCTAATGGTTTCAATCAGCTGTGGGTTGTTCTTGGTTTCATCAAGGTCCATACTGGTTGGCATCTTGTCATCCAGCATGGTTTGACTTAGCAACGTGCCGGTTCCCGGATCATGGAAGACGTTCCAGTGAGTGCCTTTCATCGAAGCTTGTACCCAGAAGCCGGAGTTAATCTGGCCTTCGGCTGAAAAGCGGTCGAGCACACGACCGGCATCACAGACGTTAACCATACTGAGGACTTCGACTTCACCGGTCTCGGGATCGACGGCGACTTCGTAAGCACCGGCGACGCCCTCTCTGTGGAATGCGCGGGCACCTACCGGGAAATCACCCATGGGACCGGAGATGGGAATCTGGAGGTTTTCACCCCAGCTCTGACCAACAGCGGCAAACGGCCAGGGATCGGGATTATTGCCGACATCGGCCCAGGTTATCGAATTGGACGGATTGGTTTTATCGAAGATTGCACCATCGCCAACGTCCAGATTTTCAACAGGGACGCCAAGCTCTTCGGCCACCCAGGGGAAAGCCCAGTCCTTTATTTGACGGCATGCCATAATGGCTGCCGTACTATTGGAGCAGACCGCTCGGCTACCGGCCTGGCTACCGCCGTCCAATGAGGTGTCGGGATTGCTGACGTCACCAATCTGAACGGCTTTGCGATCAACGCCCAGCTCCTCGGCGATAACATGACAGACGGCAATCGGAGTGCCGTGGTAGTAGCTACAGCCAAGAAGGACCAAAAAAGTGCCGTCGCGGCGTGGCTGAATGATAACACCACGACCGGTTCCGGTCTGGCCATGGCGGTCATAGTGGCCGTGAATGCCGATACCATACAACCTGCCATCGGGCAGGGTGGTACCATTATTTGCGACCTTGTTCTCGTAGTCAATTTCTTCGGCTGCTTTTTCAAGCGCAGCCCGCAGGCTGGTTGGCGATGACATCGGTCGTTGAGTGGATTCCTGAATGTGGTAATCCGGCGTAAAGATCTTGCGCTGGAAATCAAGGAAGTCCATGCCAAGCTCTTTGGCCATCATTTGTAAAACTACGTCCATACATATGGCCGTTTCAGGATGCGCCAGTCAGCGGTAACCGCTGGAAACACCCGTGTTGGTGGCCACGCCAAAGGCGGTGTATTTGATATGGCGGGTATCAAAGGTGGAGTCCTGGTTTTCCCAGTAGTTACCCCGGGAACCATTGCGACCACCCCAAGCCCACCAGGTGGTTTCCATGGCGGTTAGGGTACCGTCATTCTTACAGCCGATCTTCATCGTCATTTTGGGTCCGTAATGGTTGCGGCGAGAGGGTGTCTGAATCCTTCTGGCCCGCTGAACCGAAACGGGTTTACCGGCCTTCTTGGCCAATAGACCGGCTGTCAGCATTATAGCGACCAGTAAATACCGCATGGCACGCGGTCTTTTCGTATAATAAATATACCCGAGTGTGGTGAGCATCCAGAAAAAAGTGCTCAGCACATTTTTACGCTCGGCCACCCAGACCACGGATTCCACGTTGATCGGGTGAACGCCAAACAGGGCTGCCAGGAAAAAACTCGGCCAGGGGGCGTCTGTCATCCAACGGAATATAAAAAATAGCAGCAGGGTGTTTAGCAGGTGAAACAACACATTGACCTGGTGATGACCGGCCGGATTCAGGCCAAAAAGCGTAACATCCAGCATAAGGGACAGCCAGGTCAATGGATGCCAATAGGTGTTGTCTTTGGCCTCGAAACGAAAGGCCCAGATCATGCTGTCGCGATTTAATCCGGACTTTACATGCGGATTGTCATATACATAAATTCCGTCATCATATGAGATGAAATCAAAACTGCCTGCCTGTCCATAAACGCATATAACGGCCAGCATAAGGACGACGCAGGCCCAAAAATTCGCATTGCTCTGTATTTTGGGGCGGGCTGAAAAAACCATATATATCTGATATAAATTCTAATTTATATAATCTGACCGGCTATCGGATGATTCCTTTAAAATGACAGTGCCGGAACTCTGACCGCGATTAATTTGGAAGCTGTTCGGCCGGATACACCTCGACCTCATCCAGGGACAGATAGCTGTCCCCGGAAGCACGAATTAAAATAAACCGCGCCGTCAACGGTTGGTCGAAATTTAAAACAATCGGGCGCAAGTGGTCTTCATCGGAAATACGCGCGGCGAGATGCCAGGTCTGGCCGTCTTGCGATACCATGACCTTCAGGGGTCGCTTATTAGTGTCCGC
>Ga0209536_100006068_pt1 | contig 18575 bp, 16 predicted proteins | sample DeeMarSeWOR28_12_FD_187461 | JGI IMG/M metagenome (GOLD analysis project Ga0209536, IMG submission 187461) | Marine sediment microbial communities from White Oak River estuary, North Carolina - WOR-2-8_12 (SPAdes) (version 2) | ecosystem: Environmental > Aquatic > Marine > Intertidal zone >... | reverse complement strand
GGGGCGCCACTGGGTCCCGGCTGCGGCCTGGTGCAGGCCGGCGGTCTCGAGGACCGGGATGGACCAGAAGGGAATGATGTGGGTGGGCACCTGCCAGCGGGCGAAGGCTTCCCGGACGGCGCCGAGGTCGTTGAACGGGGCCTGGATCGTGAGCTCCGTGAAGGCCTCGGGAACACCGGGCGAGCCGGGAATGCCGAGGGTCGCGACGCCGCTGCCCGCGCCCACCAGCAGCGCATCCGAGTGGCCGTGGTAGCAGCCCTCGAACTTGAGGATCCGGGACCGCCCCGTCGCTGCCCGCGCCAGACGCAGGGCGCTCATCGTGGCCTCGGTACCCGAGCTCACCATCCGCACGCGCTCGACCGAGGGCAGCGCAGCGCAGATGAGTCTCGCGAGCTCGGTCTCGAGCTCGGTCGGTGCGCCGAAGCTCATCCCGTTCTTCGCCGCCGCCCGGACCGCCCTCAGGACGCCGGCGTCCGAGTGGCCCAGGATCATCGGGCCCCAGGACCCGACGTAGTCGATGTACTCGTTGCCGTCGACGTCCCAGAGCCGGGCGCCCTTCGCCTTCTCGATGAAGCGCGGCGGCAGGCCGACGGAGCCGTAGGCGCGCACCGGGCTGTTGACGCCGCCCGGTATGAAGCGCCGGGCGCGTTCGAGCAGCCTGCGAGAGCGCGTCGTCCTCACGACCGATCGCTCTAGACGCCCGCGGGCTCCTCGCCCGACTCGCCATCGTCTCCCTCGGCCAGCCGGGCCATGGAGACGAGCTTCTCTCCCTCACCGAGATTCATGATGCGCACTCCCTGGGTCGCACGGCCCATGGTGGAGATCCCGGAGACCCGCGCGCGCAGCACCTTGCCCCCGTCCGTGATGAGCATGACCTCGTCGTCGTCCACCACCTGCGCCACGCTGACCACTGGGCCGTTGCGCTCGCTGGTCCGGATCGTGATGATGCCCTGGCCGCCACGGCGCTGGATCCGATAGTCGTCGAGGGGCGTACGCTTGCCGTAGCCGCGCTCGGTCACGGTGAGGATCGTCGCGCCGGGCCATAGGATCTCCATCCCGACCACGGCATCGCCCTCGCGGAGCGCCATGCCTCGAACGCCGGCCGCGGCGCGGCCCATGGGCCGCACCTGGTCCTCCGGGAAGCGGATCGACTTGCCCTCGCGGCTGGCGATGATGACCTCCTGCTCACCGTTCGTGCAGCGGGCGGCGATCAGCTCGTCGTCCTCGTCGAGATTGATCGCGATGATGCCGCCGCGCCGCGGGTTGGAGTACGCATCGAGGCGCGTCTTCTTCACCACGCCCTTGCGCGTACATAGGATGACGTTGTCGTCTCCCACCTCGTCGAAGCTGCGCACCGGCAGCGTCGTCCGGACCCGCTCACCCTCGGCGAGGGAGAGCACGTTCGCGAGCGACTTCCCCCGCGCCGTCCTGCCGAGCTGCGGCAGCTCGTGCACCTTCAGCCAATGGGCCCGTCCCCGCGTCGTGAAGAACAGGATGTAGGCGTGGGTCGAGGCCACGAAGAGGCGCTCGACGAAATCCTGATCGCGGGCGTCCATCCCCTTCACGCCCTTGCCCCCGCGACGCTGGGCACGGTACTGGGTGAGGGGATTGCGCTTGATGTAGCCGAGGTGAGACACGGTCACGACCATGTCCTCCTCGACGATCAGGTCCTCGGTGGTGAGTCCCTCGACGGGCGGGCCGATCTCGCTGCGGCGCTCGTCGCCGAACTTCTCGCCGATCTCCTCTACCTCCTCCACCACGACGTCGAGGATGCGCGAGTCGCTGGCGAGCAGGTCCTTCAGGTCCGCGATCTTCGCCCGGATCTCCTCGAGCTCGTCGAGGATGCGCTGGCGCTCGAGGGCCGTCAGCGAGCGCAGCCGCATCTCCAGGATCGCGTTGGTCTGACGTTCGGAGAGCTCGAAGCGCTCCATCAGCTGAGCCCGGGCCGTGGCCGTGTCCTCGGCGGCCCGGATGATGGCGATCACCTCGTCGATGTGCTCCAGGGCAATCGCAAAACCCTCGAGCAGGTGCGCGCGGGCCTCCGCCTGGGCGAGGTCGTAGGTCGCGCGCCGGACGACGACCTCGCGGCGGAAGTCGATGAAGTGACGGAGGGACTGCTTCAGGGAGAGGGTCTGCGGCCGTCCGTTCACCAACGCCAGCATGTTCACGCCGAAGGTGCTCTGCATCGGCGTCTGCTTGTAGAGCTGGTTCAGCACCACCTCGCCGGGCGCGTCGCGCCGCAGCTGGATGACGATGCGCATGCCTTCCCGGTTCGACTCGTCGCGGAGGTCGGCGACGCCGTCGATCTTGCCGTCGCGGACGAGGTCGGCGATCCGCTCGAGCATGGACGCCTTGTTCACCATGAACGGGATCTCGGTGACCACGATCGCGGGGCCCCGGCGGGTGTCCTCGAAGTCGGCGCGCGCTCGCACCGCCAGCAGGCCGCGGCCGGTCGCGTAGGCCGATCGGATGCCCTCGGTTCCGCAGATCACGGCTCCGGTGGGAAAATCGGGCCCGGGAACGTGCTCCAGGAGATCGTCGAGGGTGCAGTCGGGGTGACGGATCTCGTGCACGATGGCAGACACCAGCTCGCGCAGGTTGTGGGGCGGGATGTTCGTCGCCATCCCCACGGCGATTCCCGAAGAGCCGTTCGCAAGGAGATTCGGCACCCGGGTCGGCAGGACCACGGGCTCCATCATTCCGCCGTCGAAGTTCGGGACGAAGTCGACGGTCTCGCGGTCGATGTCGCGGAGGATCTCCTCCGCCAGCGGATGCAGCCGCGCTTCGGTGTAGCGGTAGGCCGCCGCCGAGTCGCCGTCGATCGAGCCGAAGTTCCCCTGGCCGTCGACGAGCGGGTACCGCAGCGAGAAGTCCTGGGCCATCCGCACCATCGAGTCGTAGACCGCAGAATCTCCGTGGGGGTGGTAGTGCTTCAATACCTCCCCGACCACACCGGCCGACTTCGAGTAGCCCCGCGTCGACAGCAGGCCTTCCTGCTGCATTGCGTAGAGGATGCGCCGGTGTACGGGCTTCAAGCCGTCGCGCACGTCGGGCAGCGCGCGGCTGATGATGACCGACATCGAGTAGTCGAGGAACGAGCGGCGGACCTCGTCCTCGATGTTGACCGGCGGCGCGGTAGGGCCCGCGGGCGGTCCCCCCTCCTCGCTCGGTTCCTGTCCTTCGGTTCCTTCGGCCACGGTCGCCTCAGTGCCTCACGCGGATGCTTGGCTCAGATGTCGAGGTTCTGCACGTCGAGTGCGTTGCGCTCGATGAACTGCCGCCGGGGCTCCACCTCGTCGCCCATCAGCGTCGTGAAGGCATCGTCGGCCTCCACGGCGTCCGGAGCTCGGACCTGAAGCAGCGTTCGAGTCCCCGCGTCCATCGTGGTCTCGGCGAGCTGATCCGGGTTCATCTCGCCGAGGCCCTTGTAGCGCTGAATGGAGAGACCCTTCTCGCCCAGCGCCAACAGCCTCTCGAGGAGCAGCACGTGGGTGGAGATCTCCTCCGCCGTGTCGCTCCCGCGCACCACGCGGAAGGGCTCCGCACCCGCGGACTGCATGGTCGTCGCGAGCTCGAGCAGGCGCTGGAAGTCGGGCGAGCGCACGAAGGCCGTATCGAGCGTGGTGTCGAATTCCACCCCGGCGCGCCGGGTCCGGGCTATCAGGCGGTGCCCGCCGTGCTCCGGGTCGGCCGTCGTGGACCAGGACACGGGCACGCCACCGCTGTCCTCGTCGCCGATGCGATCGGCCAGGGCGGTCGCGATCGCCCCGGTAAGCGCCGGCGCCGCCGCGAAATCGGGCTCGCGCGGCAGGCCACACCAGATTGCGGCGTCGACCACGCGCTCGTCGATGCGTCGCAGCGAGAGACGCTCGAGCAACCGCTTGTACTGGCTCGCCGCACTCAGCAGCTCGTGGAGCCCCTCGGGCGTGATGGCCGTGGAGTCGCCGTGACCGAGCACCTCGACCCCGTTGAGGGCGAGGTCGAGCAGGTAGGCCTCGAGAGCGCGTTCGTCCTTGATGTAGCGCTCGCTCTTGCCCTTCTTCACCTTGAACAGCGGCGGCTGGGCGATGTAGAGGTAGCCGTTCTCGATCAGGTCGCTCATCTGCCGGTAGAAGAAGGTGAGCAGCAGCGTGCGGATGTGGCTGCCGTCCACGTCCGCGTCCGTCATGATGATGATCTTGTGGTAGCGGGCCTTCGAGACGTCGAAGTCCGGCCCGATGCCGCAACCGATCGCGGTGACCAGCGCCTGGATCTCCTGGTTCGAGAGCATTCGGTCGAGGCGGGCTCGCTCGACGTTGAGGATCTTCCCGCGGATGGGCAGGATCGCCTGGGTTTCGCGCGAGCGTCCCTGCTTCGCAGTGCCACCCGCCGAGTCCCCCTCGACGATGAAGAGCTCGGCCTTCGAGGGGTCGGTCTCCTGGCAGTCGGCCAGCTTCCCCGGAAGGCTGTGATCCGAGAGGGCTCCCTTGCGCCTCGCCAGATCCCGGGCCTTTCGGGCCGCGGTGCGCGCCCGGGCCGCCTCGCGGACCTTCGCCACCAGAGGCTTCGCCACGTTTGGATTCTCTTCCAGGTAGTCGGAGAGCTTCTCGTAGAGCAGCGCCTCGACGATGCCCCGAACCTCGCTGGTACCCAGCTTCGTCTTCGTCTGTCCCTCGAACTCGGGCTGGGGGAGCTTCACGGAGATGACGGCCGTGAGGCCCTCTCGCGCATCCTCGCCGGACAGCCCGTCGCCCGAATCCTTCCCGTTCTTCGACTGCTGCGCGATGTAGCGGTTCAGCGTTCGGGTCAGGGCGGTTCGGAAGCCCACGAGATGGGTCCCCCCCTCGACCGTATTGATGTTGTTGGCGAAGGAGTAGACGCTCTCGTTGTAGGTCTCGTTGTACTGGAGCGCGATCTCTACGGCCACGGGAACTTCGCCGCTCGAGGTGGGGAAGGTCCGCTCACCGGCGATCAGGATCGGTGGGCGGTGCAGGGGCGCGCGGGTGCGATTCAGGTGCTCGACGAAGGAGACGATTCCACCCTCGTAGCAGAAGTCGTGGCTCTTCCCGGTGCGCTCATCGGTGATGCGGATCCGCAGCCCGGCATTGAGGAAGGAGAGCTCTCTCAATCGCTGCGAGAGGACGTCGAACTCGAAGTCCGTATTCGAGAAGATCTGGCCATCCGGAAGGAAGGTCACCCGGGTGCCGGTCTTGTCCGTGACTCCGATCTCTTCGAAGGGCTCCTGCGGCTCACCACGGCGATAGGTCTGTCGCCAGACGCGTCCATCTCGGCGGATCTCCACCTCGAGTCGCTCGGAGAGGGCGTTCACGACGGAAACGCCCACGCCGTGGAGACCGCCCGAGACCTTGTAGGTGGAGTCGTTGAACTTCCCGCCCGCGTGCAGGGTCGTCATCACGACCTCGGCGGCGGGGCGCTTCTCGGTGGGGTGTTCGTCCACCGGAATTCCACGTCCGTCGTCCTGGACGGTGACGCTGTTGTCCTGATGGATCAGGATATCGATCTCGCGGCAGTAGCCTCCGACCGCCTCGTCGACTGCGTTGTCCACGACTTCGTAGACGAGGTGGTGGAGCCCGTCGGGCCCGGTGGTCCCGATGTACATCGCCGGGCGCTTGCGAACCGGGTCGAGTCCTTCGAGGACCTCGATGGAACTGGCGTCGTAGCTCACTGGTTCGACATCCGTAGGGGGGTGCGCATCCGGGGCCCGAACTCGGCAGTCCGCCTTCCAGGAGCCGCGTCCTGGGGTCGAGCTGCGCGCGTCTTCGTCCGAGCTTCTCGACACCCCGCCTCGTTACCAGGGCGAGGGAATGGGCTTCGACACCGTCTTTCCGGGTCTCTGGCCCGAGAGGTTCTGGGCACCGTCAGACGTCGCCGAACCGGCGTTTGCTGAAACGATTGCTGACGGGCCGGGGGGTTGCGCCGAGCGAGCCGCGCTCGGACCGGCGGGAGGGTAGTGGATGCGTAACTGCGCGTAAAGGCTCCGGGTTCACCTGTTTCAGGCGCTTGCGAAGCCATTGGTTCGAGGGGGACCGGCTGGACTTCCCTCAAATCCGCATGGGCATGACCACTGCGAGGGAATCCGCGTCGTCGGTAGGTACCAGCTGGGTCGGCGAGAGGGGGTCCTTGAAGATCATACGGACCTCCTTCGCCCGGCATACACCCAGTGCGTCCATCAGGTAACGGGCGTTGAAGGCGATGCTCAGGGGCTCACCGTCGAAATCGACATCCAGCTCCTCACGAGCATCACCGAGGTCGGGATTGTTGGACGAGAGACTGAGCTGACCGGAGCTCAGCTCGAACTTCACGGCGCGACTCCGCTCCGCCGAGAGCAGCGCGACGCGACGCAGTGCGTGGACCAACGGCTCGGTAGGCATGACGAGCGAGATGTGCGCCTCACTCGGTACCACCTGCCGATAGTTCGGGAACTCACCCTCGATGAGTCGCATCACGAGAGTGACGTCGCCCTTTCTGGCCAGGCCGTTGTTGCCCTCGAAGCCAAGCTCGATCTCGTCGGCATCGTCCTCGTCGACCAGGCGCTTCAGCTCCGAGAGACCCTTGCGGGGAATGATGACTCCCCCGGCCAGGGCCTCGAGCTCGGTACCGAAGGAACGATCGACGTATGCGAGACGGTGCCCATCGGTGGCTACCATGCGCAGCTTCCCGACGTCATCGAGGCGCTCGAGGTAGACGCCGTTCAGGTTGTAACGCGTCTCATCGGACGAGGCGGCGTACATCGTCCGCTCGATCATCTCGCCAAGTACGGCCGCCGGAACCGTTGCCGTCTTCTCGGGTGTGAAGGCGGGCAGGGTTGGATACTCGTCGGAAGTGGTTCCAGCGAGGGTGAATTCGCTACGCGCACACCGAATCGTGAGGTACGCGTTCTCCGAGACGGAGACGTGGATCGGCTCCTCCGGAAGCTCCCTCACGATCTCGAAGAGCTTCTTTGCGGAGGCGGTTACACCGCCCTTCTTTTCGACCTGACACGAGTGCGAGCCCCGAATTCCGACTTCGAGGTCGGTGGCTGCCAGCTCGAGCTTTCCGGACTTCGTGGTGCCGCTCGCATCGAGCAGAACGTTCGCGAGAATCGGCATGGTGTTGCGCTTCTCGACGATGGACTGGATGCGTGCGAGCCCACGATGGAACTCGGACTTGGGAATGGAGAACTTCATCGCAGGATCCCCGTATCTCTTCTTCTTCTTGATTAGAAATTCTTTGGGTAGTCGTAGTAGGAGGTGGATGGAGAGCGACGAAAGTCGATCAAGTGATTGAATCGATTGAGTTCATCGATACGTCGCAGGGAGGTCGGGAATGACCTGGCCCGCACGCTCACCCCCTCGTGACCGTCTGGGTAACGCCGATTCAGCGACCTCGAATCGAGCAGGGCGGATCTTACCATGGGGCGTGGTGTGAAGGACGGGGGAGGGATGAGGCGATGGGCGCCCGAGACGGGGTTTCGGAGGGAGTCTCGAATGCCGTTGACACCGATTCCGGCATCTCGCTACCCTCGCGCGTTCCGCGCAGACCGCGGAGCGAAGACAGGACCTGCGGGCTCGAACGGCGACGTCCCTGGTCGGCGATCCGGCCACCGAATGCCTAGGAACGACAGGATCATCCGATGAAGCGTACGTATCAGCCGAGCCGGATCCGACGAAGACGCACGCATGGCTTCCGAGCGCGAATGAAGACGCGTGCAGGGAGAGCGATCCTGAAGCGTCGGCGAGCGAAGGGTCGAAAGCGCCTGGCGGCGACGACACCCTCGAAGTAGGGGTGACCGGGTCCACCGGACGGTTCTCGCGAGAGGATAGGCTGCGCCGCGCTCGGGAATTCCAGCAGGTGACTCGCCAGGGGAGGCGTGCTGCCGCGAGGGCCTATGTGATGTTCAAGGCTCGAGGTGCGGAGGGTGCCAGCTCGCGGCTGGGGCTGACAGTCAGCCGGAAGGTCGGGAACGCCGTCGTTCGGAATCGTGTAAAGAGGCGGATTCGTGAGTGGTTTCGGCGCGAACGACACGAATTCGAGGGCGTCTGGGACGTGGTGGTGATCGCGCGCCGCGAGGCCGCGGCGCTGGACTTCGAGACCTCGTCGTCGGTTCTCTCCGGGCTGGCCAGCTGCGACCGGGCGCGGCGATGACTACGCCGCAGCGCTGGGCGCGGCGCCTCGCCATGGGTCTCGTTCAGGGTTATCGCGCCGCGATCTCCCCATGGCTTGGCCCGGCGTGTCGCTACGAGCCGTCGTGCTCGAGCTATGCGGTCGAGGCCATCGACCGTCATGGAGTCCTGCGGGGCGCCTGGCTCGCAATGCGCCGCGTCGGTCGCTGCCATCCCCTCGGGGGATTTGGCTACGACCCGGTGCCGTGAGGTTGCTCGGTGGATCGTAACCTCCTGCTGGCATTCGTTCTCTCCTTCCTGGTGCTCTACAGCTGGTCCGCTTTTCAGCAGGCGAACGCGCCGGAGGAGCTGGCTCCCGCGACGAGCGGGGTCGAGGAAGAAATCACTTCCCCGGAGGGACCGGGTGAGCCGGCCCGGATTCGGGGTGAGGAGCGATTTCCGGAGCTTCCGCCTGCCAGCATCCCGAACCCCGTGGTGGCGACGCGACACCAGAGGCCCGAGAGCGGCGAGGCGCTCGCGACTGGCGAGCGGCTCGAGCTGGATCTGGAGCTCTCCGAGGTCAGCCTGAGCACGCGGGGCGGGGCTCTGCGCTCCTGGCTCCTGAAGAAGTACAGCGACCCGGCCGGTGGGGGCGTGGTGATCATCGACCCGGAGGATCGGGTGGGTGATGTGGTCCTGACGCCGTTCCTGGAGCTCGGATTCGGAGATCTGAGTGCAGCGGAGTGGAGCGTGACGGAGCACGGGAGTGATCGGGTCGGCTTCGCGATCGAGCGCGAAGGGGTCCGGATCTCCAAGACGTACACGTTCGATCCTCAGGGCTACAACTTTCGGCTGCGGCTCGAGCTGGTGAATGGCTCGCAGTCCCCGGTGACGTCGGGTTTCCTGGTGGACTGGCCCGCGGAGCTGCGCACCGAGCGGGACTTCAGCGAGCAGTCACTGGCGGCGCTGCACGACGGGGCGGTCGAGAAGGTGCCGATCGTGGGGCTGGGAAGTGCCGGCTTCTTCGGGTCCCTGACGGGTGAACGCGCACCGGATCAGTATCCCTACCTGGGGGAGATCGACTGGGCCGGGCTCGAGAGCACCTACTTCCTGTCGGCCTTGTTTCCGGACAACCCGACCCAGGCGAGCGCGCGTTTCGTCGTGATCGAGCCCAGCGTGTCGGGGGCGGTCGAGCTGTACTTCGATCCGGTACAGATTCCGGCAGGCCAGTCCCTGACGCGGGAGTTCCGTGGTTATGTCGGCCCGAAGGAGGCCGATCGCCTCGAGGCGCTCGGCGGTGGGGCGACGGCCTCGATCGATGTGGGCTGGTCCTGGATCGCGCCGCTGACTCGAGGCTTCGGTTGGCTACTGCACGCGATCTACTCCGTGGTGCCGAACTACGGACTCGCGATCATCCTGCTCACGATCCTGGTGCGGCTCGTGACCGCTCCGCTGACCGTGAAGCAGATGCGCTCGATGGAGCGCATGCGTCGGGTGCAGCCGCGCATGAAGGAGATCCAGGAGAAGTTCAAGGACGACCGACAGCGCCAGTCCGAAGAGATGATGAAGCTGTACCGGACGGAGAAGGTGAATCCGCTGGGTGGCTGCTTCCCGATGCTGCTCCAGCTGCCGGTCTTCATCGGGCTCTTCTATGCGCTGCGCAGCAGCATCCATCTGCGCCAGGCGCCGTTCTTCGGCTGGATCGACGATCTCTCGGCGCCGGACGAGCTCTTCGTGATTCCCGGGATCGAGATTCCGGTGCGGGTGCTGCCCTTGATCATGGGCGTGACCATGTTCGCGCAGCAGAAGATCACGCCGATGCAGACGCCGGACCCGGCTCAGGCGCGCATGATGCTCACGATCATGCCCGTGATGATGACCGTCCTGTTCTATCAGTTCCCCTCTGGTCTGGTCCTCTATTGGATGATGAGCAACCTGCTGGCGATCGCTCATCAGCTGTGGATCGGGAGAGGGATGCAGGCGCCGGCTGCGGCGCAGGAGAGCGCCGACTAAGCTCGCGCCGCTCTTCTCCATCAATCCGAACCAATCCGAACCGCTGAGATCCCGAAGGAGGCCCCCCAGATGTACGACGCGCGCAACGAGCCCCATGAGTTCGTGGCCGAGACCCGAGAAAAGGCCATCGCCAAGGCGAAGCAGTTCTTTGGTGTCGACGAGGATGGACTGGACATCGGCGGGCTGCCCGAGGGCAGCGTGTACGGGCTGACGGGTCGAGCGGTGGTGGTTGCGGCTCCCAAGGGACGCACCGCACCGTCTCGTGAGGCGAGTGGCGGGGGGCGACGTGACCGGGATCGAGATCGCGACCGAGAACGAGACCGAGACCGAGACCGGGGCCGCGGTCGTGACCGCGATCGGGAGCGGGACCGCGGACGAGGGCGGGGACGGGATCGAGACCGGGACCGTGATCGGGATACACCTCGGGAAGAGCGTGTGGCCGCGGCGGCGGTGGAGCACTCCGACGAGCCCTCGGTGGGTACCCCGCGGGGAACCCTTGGTGATTCCGGGCAGTACCTGCTGGGCGTGATCGAGCGGCTCGATGTGGGCCCCTTCGAGGTGGGGGAGACCGAGGAGGGCGACCTGATCGTCTGTGACGTGAAGGGCGTGGCAGCGCGAGCCCTGTCGGGTGGTGAGGGACGCGCCGTCGATGCGCTCCAGCTGCTGGTGAACCAGGCCGCGCTGCAACGGGCCGGGGACGGCGAGGCGAAGCGCGTGGTGCTGGACGTCGAGGGGAACACGGATGCTCGGGAGGGCTTCCTGGAGCGGCTGGCCGAGCGGGTAGTGAGGCGTGCCCGGGAGGGAGGCCGCGCGGTAGCTCTGGATCCGATGAATGGCCGTGACCGACGCATCATCCACCTTGCGGTCCGTGAGCACGATGGCATGGCCACGATGAGCGTGGGCGAGGGGCGCTACCGCCAGGTCGTCGTCGTGCCGGAGGGCGCCGACGAGTACGACGAGGCGATCCGCCAGACCGAGGCGGCACAGCAGGACTCCTGATCCGACTCCCCGGTCCCGGGTGCGGATCGGGTTCCACGTGGAACGGGGAGCCGGAGCCGCAGGGTGGGTTCCACGTGGAACGGAGCCCGAGTCCCAGGTGTCTGTTCCACGGGGAACGTTCTGAGCGACTCCCTCTACCGGGCCGGAGACCTGCTCGAGTCCGGGCTCTCGGAGCTCGGCTTCGCGGTCGACCCCGGCGTGACCGAGGCCTTGATGGGCTTGGCGCAGCTCCTCGAGTCCTGGTCGCAGAGGATCAACCTCACTGCCCACCGTTCGCTCGAGTCGATCGTGGCGCGCCTGATCCTCGACGCGGCAGCGCTCGAGCGGGTCCTGCCGAGGGCCTGTAGGATCGTCGATCTTGGATCGGGAGCGGGCTTCCCGGGACTCCCCCTGGCCGTGCTCCGGTCCGACGCCGAGATCCTGCTGGTCGAGGCGCGGGAGAAGAGGCATCACTTCCAGCGCGCCGCGATCCGCCGCCTGGGCATGAAAAGTGTGCGCGCGCTGCGCGGTCGTGCCGAGCGGATCGCACCCGAGCCCGGCTCCCTGGTCGTGGCCCAGGCCCTCGCGGCCCCGGGCCAGGCCCTCGACCTGGCACTGCCTTGGTGTGAGCCGGGGGGCTGGATTGCGCTGCCCGGCAGCCCGGCCTCGCCGGATCCCGCTTCCAGTCCTACGATCGACTTGGCCGAGCGGCGCCCGTACACCGTGCCCGGTGGCGGTCCCGCCCGAACCGTCTGGCTCGGTCGCCGCATTGCCTCGAGCTGACGGAGGCCGGCGGTGTGCCCTCCGCGAGGAGAGCTTCCGGACCGGTGGAATCGACCGGCAGCGCTGGTTCGACGCCGGCGCGTGTGGTACTCATTGGAGCGAGAGGGAGTTTCCCCGCGGGGAACCGCCGGGGAGCAACTGGATGGGAGGCGAGGGGCCCGATGTCAGCCCTGGGCCGCGTGATCGCCGTGGTCAACCAGAAGGGTGGGGTTGGCAAGACCACCACCGCGGTGAACCTGGCCGCGAGCTTTGCCGTCTCCGAGCAGCGCACGCTGCTGGTGGATATCGACCCCCAGGCCAACGCCACCAGCGCCTACCGCGTCGACTCGCCCCGACACATCTATGATGCACTGATCGGTCGCTGCGTCCTCAAGGACGTGACCTTCCCCACCGAGCTGCGCTTCCTGGACGTCGTTCCTTCCGGTCGCGATCTCTACGGAGCCGAGATCGAGCTGGTCTCCGCACCGCGCCGCGAGCACCGGCTCTCGAGTCTGCTCGAAGGCGCACGCGATCACTACACGACGACGCTGATCGACTGCCCGCCCTCGCTCGGTCTGCTCACGCTCAATGCCCTGACCGCCGCCGACGGCGTGATCATTCCGCTTCAGTGCGAGTACTACGCGCTGGAAGGACTTGCCGCACTGATGGAGACCGTCGAGCTCGTGGGACGGGAGCTCAATCCCTCGCTCACCATCGACGGCGTGCTCCTCACCATGTGGGACGGCCGCAACCGCTTGAGTCGGCAGGTGGAGGAGGAGGCGCGTCGGCATCTGGGAGATCGCGTCCTCAGCACCGTCATCCCGCGCAACGTGCGCCTCTCCGAGGCTCCGAGTCATGGCAAGCCCGCGCTGCTCTACGACGCGCACTCCCGTGGCGCGACCGCCTATCTCGAGCTCGCGCAGGAGCTCATGACGCGCCGGTCCCCCGACACCCCTCCGCCCGATCCGTCCTCGCCCGCTTCGCGCTGGGATCGGGTCGGATGACGCATTCCCACTCACGAATCCGGGAGGAAGCGATGAACGGTCGCCATTTCGAGCACCGGAGGCGCGCATGAGCACCCCTCGCAACGCACTCGGCCGCGGCATCGGCGCGCTCATTCCGAATGCGCCGCCGGTCTCTCCGCCGTCCGAGGCCGAGTACCCCGCAGAGGATGGCCGGATCGCGGCGCGCGAGCTTCCGCTCGACGCGATCGATCCCAACCCGGAGCAGCCGCGTCGCGTCTTCGACGACGAGCAGCTCGCCTCCCTGGCGGCCTCGATTCGCGTGCACGGCGTGCTGCAGCCGGTGGTGGTGCGACGCGCCGGGGATCGTTACGAGCTGGTGGTCGGCGAGCGTCGCTGGCGGGCCTCGCGGGTCGCTGGTCTCGACAGCATTCCCGCGGTGGTCGCGGACGTCGACGAGGCGGATCGCCTCGAGGTGGCGTTGGTGGAGAACGTCCAACGCCACGACCTCAACCCGATCGAGCTCGCCTTCGCCTTTCGCACGCTGTCCGAGACGGGGGCCACCCAGGAGGAGATCGGGCGACGCGTGGGCCTGGATCGCTCGACCGTCGCCAACACCATGCGCCTGCTCGACCTGCCCACCGAGTACCAGGAGGACGTGGAGAACGAGCGGCTGACCACCGGTCACGCCAAGGCCCTGCTCCAGGTGTCCCAGCCCGAGCGCCGACGCCAGCTGCGAGATCGAATCCTCAGCGAGGGTCTCTCGGTGAGAGCCGCGGAGCAGATCGCCCGGCCCGGCCCCCCCACGGAGCGCAAGCGCCGGGAGCGAGGCCCCGTGGACCCGCATCTGCAGCGCCTCGGCGACTCCCTGCGTCAGCACCTCCAGACCCGCGTGCGCATCAATGGAGACGCGGATCGCGGTAGGATCGAGATCGAGTACTTCGGCGGTGAGGACCTCGACCGAATCAGCGATCTCCTCCTCGGCGATGTCTGAGGCATCTCTCGAGGCGCCGGCGAGGCCTTCCACCCCCGTTCTGGCCGAGGGTGCCGTCTTCGAGGGCCTCCTCGTCCTACCCGGACCTGCCCGGATCGAAGGTCGGGTCTGCGGAGAGGTGCTGGCGGCGGGTGACGTCTGGATCGGCCCCAGCGGCGTGGTCGAGGCCCATCTCGACGGCAACGTCGTCGTCATCGAAGGATGCGTGGACGGGGACGTCCGAGCGCGGTCGCGGATCGAGCTTCGGGCCGGCGGCCGGGTCCGCGGTCGGCTCAGTGCGCCCAGCCTGTGCATGGCCGAGGGCTCGATCGTGGACGGGCCCTGCGAAGCGGGCGGTTCGCCTTGAAGTTCGCGCCAGCTATGTAAGAATTGCGCCCGCCCAGGCACCGGCTCGCGCCGGGCCTCGTCTTCTTGGCGCAGCCTTTCCAGTCCGATCGGTGGCGTGCCGCCCGGCTCGATGCGGGATGCGCATCCAACGCCCCGAACCTCACATGCAGCAGGCGCCCCGCGGCCATCGCCGACAGGGGAACGTCCGCGGGCATGTGGACCACGCGAGGGGGGCGTCCCGCAACCCTAGCAACCCGGCAGGAACGCCGGAACGATCGCGGAGCGAGTGACGGTGAGAGCAACCGGTAGGATCCGACGAACTACGCTGCTGCTGGCCGTCGGGCTGCTCCTGGCCCAGCCCTCCCACGCCGCCGGCGACCTGGTCCTGATTCCGAGCCTGCCGCTGCTGGTGGCGCTGATCGTATTGTTCACGGTGCTCGTGCTCCCGGTGAACGCGCTCGTCTTCAAGCCCATCTTCCGCATCCTCGACGAGCGTGACGCCCGGACCACCGGTACGCGCGAGAAGGCGCAGGAGCTGGAGCGCAACGCCCAGGAGATCCTCGACCGCTACGAGGCCTCGGTGCGCGAGGCGCGGGAAGAGGCGGAGCGCGAACGGCGCGCGGCGCTCGAGCAGGCGCGAGGAGCCTCCCAGGGCACCACGACCGACGCCCGGGGTGCGGCCGAGCAGGAGATCGAGCGGGCGCGCTCCCAGATCGCCGCGGAGTTCGAGGCCGCGCGAACGGCGCTCCGGACCCAGTCCCAGGATCTGGCACGACAGGCGGCATCGCGCGTGCTGGGCCGGGTGCTCTGATGCGCGTCCCCATCCTGGTCGTACTCGCGGTGTGTCTCACCGCAGTCCCGTCCCTGGCAGCGGGTGGAGGCGAGGAGGGTGGCAGCGGGCTCTTCTTCCCCATCCTGAACTTCGTGCTGCTGATCGCGGTGCTGATCTACTTCGTGCGCCAGCCGGCCCAGGCCTATTTCAGCGATCGCCGGGACCGCATCGCCGATGAGCTGCGCACGGCGGCCCAGCTGAAGAAGGATGCCGAGGAGCGCTACGCGAAGTGGCAGCGGCGCCTGGCCGACCTCGAGACCGAGCTCGAGTCGATCCGGGAGACGTCGCTGGAGCGTGCGGCAACCGAGCGTGAGCACATCCTGGCCGACGCGCGCGCTACTGCGGATCGCATCCGCCGGGATGCGAGCACCGCGATCGAGCAGGAGCTGCGCCGTGCTCGGAACCGGCTGCGCGAAGAAGCGTCGGATCTGGCCGTCGAGCTGGCCGAGGGAATCCTCCGCGAGCAGGTCACCACCACGGATCGCGATCGGCTCCTCGACGAGTTCATCGCACGGGTGGAGTCGTCCGCGGCGGACGAAAGCGGAGCCAGGAGGTAGCCCTTGCGTAGTTCCGCGGCAGCGAAGCGCTACGCGCGCGCCCTCTTCTCGATCGCCCGCGACGATGGCGCGATCGAATCCGTTCGCGGTGAGCTCGAGGCGATGATCCGGCTTCTGATGGAGATGCCGGAGCTGCGACAGGCGCTCTTCCGACCCCTGCATCCCGTGAAGGAGCGACGGGCGGTGCTCGGGAGCGTGTGCGAACGCATCGGCTCGAGCCGCGACGTCCGGAACTTCCTCGCCTACCTGATCGACCAACGCCGGCTGGTCGACTTCGACACCATCTGCGCCGAGTTCGGCCGGCTCGCGGACGAAGCCGCCGGACGCATCAAGGCGGAGGTGGTCGCGGCCAACGAGCTGCCGGAGGTCCAGCACGAGCGGCTGCGGGCGGCGCTCGCACGACGCACGGGCCGAGAGGTCGATCTCGTCGTGGAGGTCGACCCGAGCCTGATCGGCGGTGCCATCGCAAAGGTCGGTGGCGTCGTCTTCGACGGAAGTCTGCGGCGACAGCTCTCCCAGCTGCGCGACACCCTCACGAGAGGATAGTGATCGATGGATATCAAGCCCGGTGAAATCACCGACATCCTGAAGCGCGAGATCAAGGAGTACGACCGCGAGATCGACGTCGCCGAGACCGGCACGGTCCTCTCCGTCGGCGACGGTATCGCGCGGGTGTACGGTCTCGAGAACGCGATGGCCGGAGAGCTGGTGAGCTTCCCCGGCGACGTCAACGGCATGGTGTTGAACCTGGAAGAGGACAACGTCGGCATCGCGGTGATGGGCGAGGCGACCCACGTTCGCGAAGGCGACCTGGTCCGGCGCACGAACCGGATCATCGAGGTGCCGGTGGGAGAGTCGCTGATCGGCCGGGTCGTGGATGCCCTCGGGAATCCCATCGACGGCAAGGGAGACATCGCATCCACCGAGAGCCGGCGGGTCGAGCTGAAGGCGCCTGGGATCGTGGCCCGGAAGGGCGTGCACGAGCCGCTCCAGACGGGGATCAAGGCAATCGACGCCATGACGCCCATCGGCCGCGGCCAGCGCGAGCTGATCATCGGCGACCGGCAGACCGGCAAGACCGCGATCGCGGTGGACACGATCATCAACCAGAAGGACACGGACGTCTTCTGCATCTACGTGGCGATCGGCCAGAAGCAGTCGACGGTGGCCCAGGTGGTGGAGAAGCTGAATCAGCACGGAGCGATGGACTACACGATCGTCGTGGCCGCCTCGGCCAGCGAGGCCGCGCCGCTCCAGTTCATCGCGCCCTACTCCGGCGTGACCATGGGCGAGTGGTTCCGCGACAACGGGAAGCACGCGCTCATCGTCTACGACGATCTCTCGAAGCAGGCGGTGGCGTATCGACAGCTCTCGCTGCTGCTGCGCAGACCGCCGGGTCGCGAGGCCTATCCCGGCGACGTCTTCTACGTCCACTCGCGTCTCCTGGAGCGCGCGGCGAAGATGAGCGACGCGGAGGGAGGCGGAAGCCTGACGGCCCTCCCGATCATCGAAACCCAGGCCGGCGACGTGTCCGCCTACATCCCGACCAACGTCATCTCGATCACCGACGGCCAGATCTTCCTCGAGACGGATCTCTTCAACTCCGGCATCCGCCCGGCGGTGAACGTCGGCATCTCGGTCTCGCGGGTGGGAGGCGCTGCCCAGACCAAGGCGACGAAGAAGGTGGCGGGCACGCTCAAGCTCAACCTCGCCCAGTACCGGGAGATGGCGGCCTTCTCGCAGTTCGGCAGCGACCTGGACAAGGCGACCCAGGAGCAGCTCGCGAACGGCGAGCGCCAGACGGAGATGCTGAAGCAGCCCCAGTACTCGCCGATGCCGATGGAGGAGCAGGTCGTGAGCATCTACGCCTGCACACCCCCCAGCGGACGCGATTCCTGGGTGCGCCCCCTCGAGCTGGGAGACATCTCGCGCTATGAGGGGGAGATGCTCGAGTACATCCGCACCCGCCATGGGGACGTGCTCAAGGGGATTCGCGACAGCGGGGTGCTCGACGACGAGAACGAGCAGAAGCTCGCCGCGGCGCTGGACGAGTTCGCGGGTGTGTTCGCGCCCTCCAGCGGATCCGGTACCCAGGCCGCCTGACGTGCCGAATCTGAAGGACATCCGACGGCGGATCAGCACCGTCGAGAAGACGCAGCAGATCACCCGTGCCATGCGGATGGTTGCCGGAGCGAAGCTCCGGCGCGCCCAGGACGCCATCGAGTCGGCGCGCCCCTACGCCGAGCGCATGCGGTCCACCCTGGACGAGGTGGCGCGCTCGACTCGCGACGTGGAGCACCCGCTGCTCGAGCAGCGCGAGGCGCGCTCCGTCGAGGTCGTGATCGTCACGTCCGACCGGGGCCTGTGCGGCGCCTTCAACGCGAACGTGATCAAGGCTGCGCAGGGGGCGATCGGCGCTCGCGCCGACGCGGCCGAGCTGGCGATCACGACGGCCGGGCGCAAGGGCCGGGAGTTCTTCAAGCGCACCCACGCGGCGGCGCTTCGTGACGACTACCCCCAGGAGGGCTGGGTCACCTATGCCCAGGCGTCCCACCTGGCCTCGGCGCTGTCGAAGCGATATGCGGACGGCGACGTGGACGAGGTGGTGCTGATCTACAGCGAGTTCGTCTCCACCATGAATCAGTCGCCTCGCGTCGTTCCCCTGCTTCCCCTGGTGACCAGCGGCGAGAGTGCGGAGGGGGACGAGAGCCTGCCCTACGAGATCGAGCCGAGCCCCGAGAAGCTGCTCGCGACCCTGATCCCGAGGGCGGTCGAGGTCGAGATCTTCCGCGCGCTGCTCGAGAACCAGGCGGGGGAGCACGCCGCGCGGATGGCGGCGATGGAGTCCGCCACGCGCAACACCGAGGAGCTGATCGAGACCCTGACGCTGCAGTACAACCGCGCGCGCCAGGCTGCGATCACCAAGGAGCTGGTCGAAATCGTGAGCGGCGCGGAGGCGCTCTAGCGCCCACCGCTCGACCGAAGGGAACCCACACCACAGCGCCGGTCGTCCGGAACTGAGAGAAGCACCAACCCCGCCCGCGCAAGCGAGACCGAGAGGTCGAAGCG
>Ga0209536_100006067_pt1 | contig 18576 bp, 17 predicted proteins | sample DeeMarSeWOR28_12_FD_187461 | JGI IMG/M metagenome (GOLD analysis project Ga0209536, IMG submission 187461) | Marine sediment microbial communities from White Oak River estuary, North Carolina - WOR-2-8_12 (SPAdes) (version 2) | ecosystem: Environmental > Aquatic > Marine > Intertidal zone >... | reverse complement strand
TCAGCGCTGAACCCGGCCGCCGTTCAAACGCTATTGGGGCGCGACCATGTCTTTCCAGGCCGACTGGTCCTGGAACCAGTAGTCGTGGCGTTCCTGCAGCCAGCCGTCGCTGGTCCTGACCTGAATCCAGTTGCTGAAAAAGTTGAGCGCGTCGGCATCGCCCTTGCGCAGCGCGAAGGCTTCGTCACCCTTGGTCAGGTTTTCGCTGCCGAAGGGCAGGAATACCTTGCCGGGGTAGGCATCCATCCAGAAGCGCGGCTTGGGTGCGCTCGAAATCATCGCGTGCGCGTTGCCGTTGACCACTTCCTGGAACGCCTGGGCGTCGTCGTCGAACTGGCGTACGGTCGCTTTCGGAAACATCTTCTGCGCGGCTTTACAGGGAGTCGCGCCGCGTCGGCAAGCGATGGTGACATCGGCTGCGTTGAATTGCTCGCGGGTGGTGAAACCCTTGGCCAGCGTGGTGCTGGCTGCCATTTGCTGCCCGGAATGCGCGTAGGGAATGGTGAAGTTTACCGTCAGGTTGCGTTGCGGCGTGATCGACATGCCGCCGATGATGATGTCGAACTTCTTCGCGAGCAGCGCCGGAATAATGCCGCTCCACGCTGTCGGTACGAACTCGACCTTGACGCCCATGTCTTCGGCGACCTTGGTGGCGACGTCGATTTCGAAGCCGATCAGGTTGCCGTCCTTGTCGCGCATCGCCCAGGGCACGAAGGTCGACATGCCGACGCGCAGCGTGCCGCGTTCTACCACGTCTTCTACCATGCCCGCCGTTGCGCTGCCGATGGCGGCGATGTTACTGGTGACGGCCAGCAGTGACGCCAGTAACAGGGGTTTGAACTGCTTTAGGTTAATCATGAGTATTTGCCTCCTTAGGTGTTATTACTCTTGTGTGCTACGTTCATTTTCTTCTCCAGCTGCCCCACTGCCATCGACAGCGAGATAGTCAGAACAAGATAGATGCCAGCGACGATGAACCAGATTTCGAACGCCATGAAGGTATCCGAGATGAGGTTCAATCCGGTCGTGGTCAGTTCGGATACCGCGATCACGCTGACGATGGCCGAGTGCTTGATCAACGAGATCAGCAGGCCGGTCAGGGGTGGCAGGATCAGCGGCATCGCCTGCGGTACGATGATGTAACGATACTTGTCGGTTGCCGTCAGTCCCACCGCATCGCTTGCCTCGTACTGCCCGCGATCGACACCCTGGATCCCTCCGCGGATGATTTCGGCGGCGAACGAACCTTCGAAAAACGCGAGACACAGGACGCCGGCCCAGAAGCGGTCGATGCCGAAAATCGGCGCCAGTACGAAGTAGAACAGAAACAGTTGCACCAGCAGCGGGGTGTTGCGAATCGCTTCCAGGTAGCAGGTGGCGATGATGCTGCCGGCGCGCGAATCCGACATGCGCGCGAAGGCGGTGACAAAGCCGATGAGGATTGCCAGGATACCGCCGGTGATAGCAAGTTTCAGCGTCATCATCAGGCCCCAGAAGAGCGGTCCCCAGATGAATTCGCCGTCGACGACTCGATAGAAAAACGGCCTTACGCGGTACCACTGCCACTTGTAATCCATCGCGTCGGCGCCGCGCCAGATCAGCCAGGCGATTAGCGCGAAGGTGAGCGCGGCCCAGGCTACCTGGCGCGCATTGCGCAGGTGAAGCCCCAACTGAAAGCCTTCAGCCGGGCGTCGGCGTCTTTCCAGCGCGCTGCAATCGTTCATGGTGTCGACAATAAGTGCCCTGGGTTCGTTTTTGTAGTAATCGGGGCGCGGCGTTTGCCACAGACTCGTACACTAAGTAATCGTGGCAGTTTGCGCAAGCCATATAGCTTTGTCAATTATGCTAGCGGGGTAGATTTAAAAAATATTATATATTCTAGCGGAAATCGATTAAGGTTATCCTGTCGCTCCCGGCGTACAGAATGGCAGCACAAACAGGGTTCAATAGCGGCAAGACAATCCGGTTTTAATGAGGTATTCATGGCGGGATACACGCGACAATTTATCAATCCGCAATCCACTTTTCTCGAGAACGCGTGGTACGTGATCGCGCCCGGCCCGCAACTGGGTGAAGATCTCGCCAGCTATCGCGTTCTGGGTGAGGACATTTTGCTTTACCGCGACAGTAACGGCGCGCCGGTAGCGCTGGAAGATGCCTGCCCGCATCGCAAGTTGCCGCTGTCGATGGGCAAACTGATCGACGACGTCGTGCACTGCGGCTATCACGGCCTGCAGTTCGATATCCACGGCAACTGCATCGGCGCACCGACACAGTGCAAGATTCCCGCGAATGCCTGGGTGCGCAGTTACCCGGTGGTGGAAAAATACCGCTTGATCTGGATCTGGATGGGCGATCCGCAGCTTGCCGACTCCGCGGATATCCTGCCGGTGGCCGATTACGACGACCCCGCCTGGGGGCTCACCGACGGCGGCGTGCTCGAATGTAACTGCCATTATCTTTACCTGATCGACAATCTGCTGGACCCGTCGCACGTGGCCTGGGTCCACCAGAGTTCGTTTGCCTCCGCCGGCACCGACGCCGTGCCGCTCGAAATGGAAGAAACGGATAGCGGCGTAGTTGTATCGCGCTGGATCAGGGATATCGATCCGCCCCCTTATTATGCCGAGATGCTGCCGTTTGCCGGCAAGGTCGACCGCCTGCAGTATTACGCCGCGCTGATGCCGTCGATCGCGGTCAACATGAGCACCTATACGCGCGCCGGCCACGGCGGTAACGACCGCGAATTACCTGACGACACCTATCGCATGCGCTCCTATCACCTGATTACCCCGGTGGATGAAAACACCACGCGCTATCACTGGTTTCAGCATTACAACACCAACACCACCGACGCGGCGGTGCGCAAGCGGCTGAACGACGGTGCGCGCGGCGCCTTCGAAGAGGATCGCGCGGTGCTCGAAGCCGTGCATCGCGGCATGAGCAACATGCGCAGCCCCAATCTCGATCTGCGCCTGGACATCGGTTCACGCCTGTTTCGCAAAAAGCTGGCGGCGCGGATCAAGGCGGAAAAGTCGGCCGCCGCCTGATTCGCCGCGTGGCGGCCGGGCTTTCGTTTCGATGATACACTAGCGCGAAATTTTCCAGCCGGATCAACACATTGAAAATTACCTTTCGCCAGATCGATGCTTTCAAGACCGTGGTGCAAACCGGCACGGTCACCGAATCCGCGCGCATGCTGGGCATTTCCCAGCCGGCGGTGAGCCGCCTGATCTCGGATTTCGAGAACGAAGTCGGGTTCCAGCTGTTTAGCCGTTCGGGGCGCAACCTCAAGGCGACCCCGGAGGCGATGCTGCTGGTCGAGGAAGTACGCCGTGCGCTCAGCGGCCTGGAGCAGATCAAGCACACCGCCAGCGCGATCAAGAACTTTCGCCACGCGCAGTTGCGCCTGATTTCGACCCCGGCGTTTTCGACGCTGATCGCGCCGACGCTGATCCGTAAGTTTGCCGATCGTCGGCCGGATGCCATGGTGTCGCTGGAAGTCCAGTCTACCGACGTTGCCATCGAGTGGATGGTGTCGCAAAACATCGATTTCGGCATCGCCCCCGCGACCCTGGTGAACCCGGCGACGCGCAGCCACCCGCTTACCGAAACCCGATCGATCTGCGTATTTCCGCGCGGTCACCGGCTGGAGGGCAAGAAGCGCGTCAAGCCGCAGGACCTGGAGGGCGAAAGCTTCGTGTCCTACCTGCCGGATTCGCAGTTCCGCTTCGAGATGGATCAGATCTTCACCAAGGCCGGGGTAGGGCGCAGACTGCAATACGAGGCGCGCACCACCGATGCGATCGCGCGCCTGGTCGCGCAGGGGCTCGGCGTGTCCATCATCGTTTCCATGGAGGGTTTACCGGGTGAGGCGAAGGATTATTCGAGCGCGCCGTTTACGCCGGAAATTCCCTTCAACGGCGCGTTGATCTGGTCGCAGCAACGCACCATGTCGGCGGTCGCGCGGGATTTTCTGAAGATGGTGGAAACCGAATTCAGCTCGCTGCAAGCGCCCGCCTGAAACGCGCGCGCGCCGCGGCGCTGTGAATATAGGCGTAGTCGCGCGGATAGGATTCACCGGGCTCGACCTGCATCACCGCGAGCGCCGGTCCCGGCTCGTCGAGGAATGCATCGATGCCGCTTTCAAGCTGCGCCAGCTCGCTGAACTCGGCTACCTGGCGATAGCCCGCGCCGCGCGCCAGCATCGCAAAATCGACTTTATCGGCGGCCGGGATCGGGTGGGCACCATTCACTTCGTAGACGCCGTTGACGAATACGAAGTGATGAAAGTTTGCCGGGGCCGCGTTCGCGATACTCACCAGCGAACCGAGGTTCATCAGCAAACTGCCGTCACCGTCGAACACCAGCACCTCGCGCCCGGGATTGGCGAGCGCGAGGCCAAGCCCGTGCGATGACGCCTGGCCCATGGCGCCGGTGGCAACGTAGTTCAGGTCGCGCGGGTGGATCGCCATCCAGTCGAACAGGGTCTGGTAAACGGCGACCACCAGCTGCGAGTCGACACGCGGTTTCAGCACCTCGAGGGCCCGGTCGCGGCGCATCATCTGGGCGACCTGCCGACGAGGAAACAGAACGGTGCCGAAGCGCGATACGCCTGGTCGATGTCGGTGGCGATGTGGCCGATGTCGGCCGCGGTTTCAACCAGGCGGCTGGGGATTTGCATCGCATCCAGCACCGGCTCGATGATGCGCACGCCGTAAGACGCGGATTGCGCCGGCTTCAGTTCCGCTTCCTTGCCCTGCAGCCCTACCATCATGCACACCGGTAGCTGGTAATCCATGCCGATGGCGCGGATCGCGTTGAGTGAATCCATCAGCCCGGTCTGCTGCATCAGCAGTAACGCGCGCGTGCCGTTATAGGACATCGCGGCGCAGATCGAAACGCCCTCGTCTTCCTTGCAGATGCGCACCAGCTTGAGATCGGGATCGCGCGAAATCGGCCACAGCAGCCCATCGCTGGTGACGATATCGGGTACCGCGACCACGTATTCGATAGCGGCCCGCTTGAGCGCGGCGATGATCGCTTTACCGGAAGGGTATTCCACTGTCACACCGGGTTTGGTTGTTGTGGCCATCGATCAGGACTGCAGGAACTGGGCAATGGCATCGCGCGCGACCTGCATGTCGGCGCGGTGACCGATAGTGACGCGGATACAGTCGGCGTAGGCGGGAGCGGCGAAACGGCGGGTGGCGATACCGCGGCGGCGCAGGAAATCGTCACAATCGGCGGCGCTGTGGCCGCTGGCGGCGAAGTCGAGCAAAACGAAATTGGCCTGGCTCGGGTAAACCTTGAGCCCGAGAGCCGTCATCGCGCCTGAAAACCAGGCGCGCAGCTCGCGGTTGATCTCGAAAACCCGTCGCTGGTGGGCGACATCGTCGAGCGCCGCGAGCGCGGCATAGACCGAAGTCGACGCCAGTGGGAAGGTGAGACCGATGCGGGTCACCATGTCGATCACTTCCGGCGCGCCGTACATCCAGCCGACGCGGGCGCCGGCGAGGCCGTGAATCTTGGAAAAGGTGCGCGTCATGACGACGTTCGCGGCGCTGCCGGCGAGCAGCTGAGCGGGTTCGTAGTCGGGCGCATCGACATACTCTTCGTAGGCACAATCGAGCACCAGCAGGACCCGCGCGGGCAGCGCCCGGTGCAGGCGGCTGATTTCGCTGCCGGGCAGATAACTGCCGGCCGGATTCTCCGGGTTGGCGAGATATACCATGCGCGTTTTGTCGGTAACCGCTTTCAGGATGGCATCGACCGACGGGGTGAAATCGATGTCGTCGACGTTGATCGGGATAGCATTGTTGGCGTGGGCGTAATTGGGGGTCTTCAGGTAACCGTTGCGGCTGCGAATCATTTCGCTGTCCGCGTCGAGGTAGACGCGCGCGAGGCGTGCGAGCAGGTCGTCGGAACCGTTGCCGATGGCGATGCGCGCGGCGTCGAGTCCATGTCGTCGGGCCAGCGCCGGGGCCAGCAGGCGTGCCGGGTTTTCCAGGTAGCGCTCGATATCGGAGCAGGCGGCGATCGCCGCCTGGCGCGCATGCGCGCTGGGGCCGAAGGCGCTCTCATTCGAGTTGAGCAGGATACTGGCGGGCGGGTAATCGTCGCTGCCGGCGGACAGCATATGTGGTTTAATCAGCGAAATGCCCAGTTTTGGGCGAAGCTCGGACATGAATGGCGGTTTAGTCAGTTGTGGAACGGGTTTCGGAACGGTACCCTATCACAAAAACGTTCGAATACTATATCTCAGTTGCATAAATATTATAAATAGTGATGTACTCCATTCTCTTACTTGCCTTGTGATGACAGCAGCAGTGGATCGATGACGAAATCAAGCGCAAACAGCCGTATTCAGATCGACATCGATCTCGAGCAAGCGGGGCTGCAGATCGGCGATCTGCAGATCAAGTGGTCCGACAATCGACGTCCGCTGGGTTTCTACCCGGTGCCGATCGCCTGTATCGCCAACGGCCACGGCCCGACGGTGCTGCTGAGCGGCGGCGTGCATGGCGACGAGTTCGAAGGCCCGGCGGCATTGATGCGCCTGATGCACAGCTTGACGCCAGAAGAAGTCAATGGCCGGGTGATTATCCTGCCGGCGCTGAATGCGCCAGCGCTGATGGATTCGAGTCGTGTTTCGCCGCTGGACCAGGTCAACATGAATCGCGCTTTTCCAGGTGATGCGGATGGCGGGCCCACGCAGATGCTGGCGCATTACGTCGAATCCCGGCTGCTGCCGCTGTGCGATGCGGCGATCGACCTGCACAGTGGCGGCAAGGCGGCAATTTTCGCGCCCTGCGTGCTGACCCGGGCCGACGGCGATCTCGGCGAGCGCAACATGGCGCTGGCACGGGCGTTTGGCGCGCCCTGGATCTGGCTTGCGGGTCGGCACAACGATGACCGCTCGGTGAACGCCGCCGCCGCGCGCCAGCAGGTTGCCATGGTTGCCGCCGAGCTCGGCGGCGGGGGCGGCTGCGATCCCGAACTCAGCGATTTTGCCGAGCTTGCGCTGCGCCGCTGCCTGCACCATCTCGGCGTGACCAGGGCGCCGGTTGCCGAGCCGCAGGCGGCACCCAGGCTGGTTGAATTTACCAGCCCGCAACAGAATTTCACTGCGCCCGCGGCTGGCTTGTTCGACCGCTCGTTCAAGCTGGGAGATGAAGTAAAAGCGGGGCAGGCGGCGGGCTGGATACACTTCGTCGAAGAGCCGCAACGAGCGTCGCTGGCGCTAAAGTTTCCGCACGACGGCATAGTCTTCGCGGTGACCAACCGGGGCATCGTCGAGCGCGGAGAATTTCTCGCGCTGCTGGCCTGCATCTCTCACCAGTAGGAAATTGGCGAGAGATGCGGGGCGGCTCAGCAAGCCGTCGCGCGCCCCAGGTAGTCACCGAGCATATCCGCGAAGCTCGATTCGACCGCGATTTCGAAGCCGCCGGGAATGCGCCGCAGCAGCGCCTTAAGACCAAAGGCTTCGGTATAACTCACCGCATTGTCGCCGAACACGCTGGTGTGGACGTCGAGCGGGCTGGCGATGGCGACGATCTGTTCCGCATCCCGGCCCTCGATGCGAAAGAAAGTCAGCGTGTCGCTGACCAGCACCGCGCTGACGTCGACAGGCGCGCTCTGCGGTGGCGCGAGCGCGAGTAATTCCGCTTCGAGATCGAGCGCCGCGTGCAACAGCCAACGCTCGGCCGCGATCCAGAACAGGCATATGTCCCCGCGACAGGAGGCCGTGTTTGGCCGCTGCGGGAATTCGGGCAGCGCGTCGCCCGCCCACGCGGCGATACGCTCGGGCTCGCCCTGCAGGTCGATGATTGCGTGGATGCCGCTGCGTTCTATGCGCACGTCGTAACTCATCTCAGCCACGCAGCCGTTTGCCGTCGGGATCATGGAAACAGGGCCGGGTAACCTCGGCCCTGATCACCTCGTCCTGCATGCGAATGTATACGGTTTCACCGATACGCTGGCGGCCGTCGAGCAACAGCGCGAGCGCGATGCTGCGCTGCTGCACCACGCTCCACACGCAGGCGCTGACGAAACCCTCGGAGGCCTCGCGTCTACCCTGTGGCGTGATCGGCGCGCTTTCCTCGACCAGGCGCTGGGGATCTTCGATCAGCAGGCCGACGAGCTCGCGGCGCGGCTCGCCACCCGCGCGGCGAATCTGTACGGCACGCTTGCCGAGATAATCGGGCTTGTCCGACATGATCCAGCCGAGGCCGAGGTCGTAAGGATCGGCGGTGCCGTCGACCTCGTGCCCGAGCGACAGGAAGCCCTTTTCGACGCGCAATACGTGGTTTGCCTCGGAGCCGATCGGCATGATGCCGAAGGTTTCGCCGGCTGCCATGATGCGCTCCCACAGACTGGCGAAATGGCGCGACCAGACGTTGATCTCGAAACTCAGCTCGCCGGTGAAGCTGACGCGGCAGATGCGCGCCGGGATGCCGGCAACTTCGGTTTCCAGCATCGCCATGAACGGCAAGGCCTCGTTCGACAGGTCCGCTCCCGGCGCGAGCAGTTGTGCCAGTTCGCGCGCGCGCGGTCCGCACAGCGTGGCATTGGCCCATTGGGTCGTGACCGTGGTGATGCGCACCTGCCAGTCGGGGCGATGGGTTTGCAGGAAGAACTCCATGTGCTGGTTGATGCGATCGGCATTGCCGGTCGATGTCGACATCAAATAGTGGTGGTCGGCCAGCTTGAAGCTGACGCCATCGTCGAGGATCATGCCGTCGTCGCTCAGCATGATGCCATAGCGTCCGCGCCCGCGTTGCAGGTTGGCGAAGCGATTGGTGTATAGCGTGTCGAGGAATCGTGCCGCATCGCGGCCCTTGATCTCGAACTTGCCGAGCGGCGCGCCGTCGTATACGCCGACGCCCTCGCGCACCGCCAGGCTTTCGCGATTCACCGTCTGTTGAAAGCTCTCGCCAGCCTGCGGATAGTACCCGGGGCGGCGCCAGCGCGCGCCGGCCTCGTAGATGCAGGCGCCGCTGGCCTTGTGCCAGGCGGTCAGCGGCGTGTGCCGGTAGGGCAGGTAGACGCTTTCCTCGCGGATGCCGGTGAGCACGCCGAATTCGATCGGCACGTAGGGGGAGCGGAAAGTCGTGGTACCGATCTCGGCCGGGGTCGCCCCGGTGGCGCCCGCGATCGCGCCGACGACGTTGAGGTTACCGGTCTTGCCCTGGTCGATGCCCATTCCCGCGGTGGTGTAGCGTTTGACGTGCTCGACCGTGCCGAAACCCTCGCGGATTGCCAGTTGCACGTCCGCCAGGGTGACGTCGTTCTGCACGTCGATGAAGCTTTTCGCCGCCAGCCGTTGATCGCCGGCAACATGCCACAGCGGCTCGATCGCGTAGTCGACCTCGGCGTCGCATTGCGGCGGGTTGCCCGCTTGCGGGGCATCGATCTCCAGTGCGGTGAGCAATTCCTGCGCGCGCGCGAGCGCGTCGGCGAAGACTTGAGAAAGCGTGAAGTGACTGGCCGCGGCGCCAATACAGAGGCATTGCTGGATGGCTTCAGCGGCACTGTAGCTGGCGATTTCTGCGTTCCACTCGAGCCTGCCACGCGCCTGCGAGAACAGGTGCAGGTTGGGGTTCCAGCCGCCCGAGACAACCACCAGGTCGCAATCCAGGCGCCGTTTTTCGCCGCTGGCATTGTCGCGCAGGGTGACGCCGTTGACGCGCCCGCGGCCATGCGTGGTTTCGATCACGTGGTTGGCGAACAGCGGGGTGCCGGCGAGGCCATCGCGCAATGCTGCGTCGATCCTGGCGCGACTGTCGACCATCGCGGCCACGTCGATGCCGTTGGCGCGCAGGTCGGCGGCGACCGCGTAGGCGCCGCTGTTGTTGGTGAAGACGACCGCGCGCCTGCCGGGACGCACGGCGAAGCGATTCAGGTAGGCCTGCACGGCGGATGCCAGCATCACGCCTGGACGGTCGTTGTTGGCGAATACCAGGTTGCGTTCCAGCGCGCCGCAGGCGATCACCACGCGTTTGGCGCGCACCCGCCAGCCGCGCTGGAAAATGCTGTCTTCGCGGGGCGTTCGTTGGTTGATCATCAGCAGGTTGTCTTCGCGATACGCCCACACCGACGCCTCGGCGAGCCGCGTGAACCCGGGCAGCGCGTCGAGTTCGGCCACCACCGCGTCGATCCAGGCGCGCGCGGACTTATTATCGACGGTGACTCGCTGGTTCAGCAGCGAACCGCCGGGTTCGACACCATCGTCGGCGAGAATCACGCGCGCGCCGCTGCGTCCCGCGTGCAGCGCCGCCAGCAGGCCGGCCGGACCGGCGCCGGCGATCAGCACATCGCAGTGCGCATGGCGCGTTTCGTAGTGGCCGCGGTGCAGGCAGCGCGCCGGCGCCGTGGCCAGCCCGGCGGCGCGGCGAATCGAAGGTTCATAGAGTTTCCAGTGCGGCCATTTGAAGGTCTTGTAATAGAATGCCGCCGGCAGCAGGCGCGCAAACAGCTGGTTGACCGCCATCAGGTCGAATTGCGGCGACGGCCAGCAGTTTACCGACCTCGCCGACAGTCCCGGGCGGATCATCACCCGCGTGATCGGCTGGTTACCCGACTCTTCGTCGCCGACCAGTTCCACCAGCGAGGCCGGCTCCTCGTAGCCCGCGCCGATGATGCCGCGCGGGCGATGATACTTGAAGCTGCGCGCGGTCAGGCACACGCCGTTGGCGAGCAGCGCGGCGGCCAGCGAATCGCCGCGATACCCCTGGTAGCTTTTGCCATTGAAACGAAATTCGATGAGCTGGCTGCGATCGATCAGGCCACCGTCGGGCTGGCGGTACTGATTGCTCACGCCTGGTCGTCCCCGGGCTGCAGAATCTGGTGGGTCAGGGTGTCGCGGCAAAGCGTGAACCACTTGCCGCAGCCGCGCACGTGCCACCAGCGTTCTTCGAGCGGGCCGATCGGGTTGGGCGGCACCGTCAGGTAGTCGATCCAGGCATCGTCGTCGAGTTCCTGCGGCGTTTCGCTGCGGCGCGGTTTCAGTGCACCGCCGTGGATGAATTCGCTCTCGTTGCGCGCGCCGCAGAAGGGGCAGTTGATGTTCAGCATGGCGTCAGGTCACCGTGGTGGTGCCGGCCTCGAGAATGAACTCGAGGCGTTTGAAGCGCTGCAGCGAAAACGGCACGATCAATGGATGCGGTTCGTTTTTCGCGATCAGGTGGGCGAGCGTATAGCCGCCGGCGGGGACCGCCTTGAAGCCGCCCCACCAGCCTGCCGAGACGAACAACCCGGGAATATCGGTAGCGCTGACGATTGGCGTCGCATCGTGGGCGATGTCCAGCGTCCCACCCCACTGGCGCATCAGCTTGAGACGCTTGAAGGACGGAAACAGCTCCAGCAGCGAACACACGGTATCCTCGAATACCTGCTGCTTGATGTCGCGGCGAAACGATTGCCCCGGATCCGGCGCACCGCCGATCACCAGTTCGCCCTTGTCGGACTGGCTCAGGTACACGCCGATGTCGGGGCAATTGACGACGACATCGATCAGCGGCTTTACCGGTTCGGAAACGAAGGCGGTGAGGTTGAACGATTTGAGCGGCAAGCGCAGGCCGACGGTGTCGGTGATCGAGGTGGTATGCCCGGACACGACGACCGCGACCTTGTCGGCGTTAATGCGTCCGCGGTTGGTCTCGACACCGCTGATTTCACCGTTGCTGCCCTCGCGCAACAGCTTCGTGACCGCGGTGTTCTGGTGAATCTCGACGCCGCGCGCGTCGGCGGCGCGGGCGAAGCTCCAGGCGACCGCGTCGTGCCGGCACACGGCCGCCTCGGGATGCACCATGCCGGCGATGATCGGCAGCCGCGAGTCGGCGCCGCCGCCGGTCAGCGGTGGAATGCGGCGGCGTAGTTCGGCGACATCGATGCGCTGGTAAGTCGAGCCGTGCAGCGCGCCATTCATCATGCGGCGTTTTATTTCGCGCAGCTTGGGGTAGGTTTGCACCACGTCGATCATGCTGCGTTTCGAATACATCAGGTTGTAGTTCAGTTCACGCGTGAGGCCTTCGTACAGGGCCACGGATTTGACGTAGAACGGGATGCTTTCGTCGCGCATGTAGTTAGAGCGAATGGTCACCGTGTTGCGCGCGATGTTGCCGCCGCCGAGCCAGCCGCGCTCGAGTACCGCAACGTTGTGGATGCCGTGATTTTTCGCCAGGTAGTAGGCACAGGCGAGGCCATGCCCGCCGGCGCCGATGATGATCACGTCGTAGCGCGTTTTGAGCTCGGGACTGCGCCATGCCTGCGCCCAGTTCCGGTGATGACTGAGCGCGTTGCGGGCGAGGCTGAAAAGGGAATATTGCTGCATGAAGTTACCTTGCAAAGCATAATGCCATATATACAAAATCGAAGGCAATATAATTAATTATTATGCGTTAGTCAGCCTGTTCCGAGCTCTGAATCCGCAAATACCAACAATATCCGTGTGTCACAGCACTGCGCAAATTCCCCTCGTGCGATCTGTGGGATTGGTCCGGGAGCTCTCGGGCGTTCGTTTATTAGATGGAACCAGCCGAGGATGGTCGGTTGCTGCCAGCCGAGCAGCCAGGTCTCAGCGATCACCGGCAGCAGCGATACCAGCCAGGCGACGAACGCCATCACCGCGAACAGACCGAGCGACAAGACTTTCGGTGCGCGGCTAATGCCCAGCGAATACACCGCGTGGAGCAGGAAGGCGATGAGAATTCGTCGATTCAAGGCAAGGATCAAAAAGTCGCGACGAACTCAACCTGGATATCGAGGAAGGCGAATTCCTGAGCCTGCTCGGCCCTTCCGGTTGTGGCAAAACGACGACGCTGCGCCTGATCGCCGGGTTTATCCAGCCGACCCGGGGAAGTATCGTACTCGGCGACGAAGACGTGACCCTGGTCGCGCCGCAACATCGAGAAATCGGCATGGTGTTCCAGGATTACGCGCTGTTTCCGCACATGACGATCGCCGATAACATCGGTTTCGGTCTGCGCGAGAGAGGCTATCCGAAGGCCCAGACCGCGACGCGGGTTGCCGATTTGCTCGACCTGATACGCCTTTCCGACGTCGGAGACCGCTATCCGGCTGAAGTCAGTGGCGGGCAGCAACAGCGTATTGCGGTGGCCCGTGCGGTTGCTTATCCACCAAAAGTGCTGTTGATGGATGAACCCCTGGGCGCGCTCGACCTTAAATTGCGTGAAACCATGCAGATCGAACTGCGACGCATTCAGCAGGAATTAAAGATCACTACCGTGTATGTTACCCACGATCAGACTGAGGCGATGAACATGTCCGATCGCATCGTGGTGATGAACACCGGTCGCATCGAGCAGATCGGCAGCGCCGAGGACATCTACAACGACCCGAAGACTCGTTTCGTCGCGGATTTTGTAGGTCAGATCAATTTGCTCGACGCCGAAATTCTGGGCGACGAAGGCGACTACCTGATCGCGCAGACCCTCGGCAGCAAGGTTCGGGTGCCTCGCGGCGGGAACGCGGTATCCGGCAAGGTATCCATAGGCGTGCGTCCCGAACATCTGAAAATCGTCGACTCGGATGCTGGTGAGGAGCACCTGAATATCATCGATGGCACCCTGTCGGGCAGAACCTTTGCCGGCAATCTGACGCGCCTGTTTATCGATGTGGGCGACGACAAGCAGGTGGTGATCGAGGCGAGACCACAGGATGCGCCGAGAGATATCGGGATCGGCCTTAAAATCGGCTGGAGACCTCAAAATTCGAGGGTGCTAGTCGAGTAGGGAGACCCGCGCCGGGCTATTGATTTAGGTCATTACGGCAGGAGTTTACCGTGAAGTCACGAGTCGAGGCGGTAGTAAACTGGTCTTAAATCAATTAGCATATTACATTATCGAGAATAAAAATTAGGCCGATTTCATAAATATTATGCATAGCTTGATTTTTCGCCCGGCTCCATCCACTAAACCGTTGCTGTTAATCGAGTAAGCAGAGCCTTGAATCCCCACTGCAATTGTCCGAATACTTTTTCCAGGCTTGAATTGCGAGGCTCGGCTTGAATACTTACGAACACTTCATCGACGGCGACTGGAGCGCGCCCGATGCGGGGGCGTACCTTGAATCGATCGATCCTGCCAGCGGCGAAACCTGGGCTCGATTTGCGCGCGGCAATGTGCGCGATGCCGACGCGGCGGTAAACGCCGCGCATCGGGCTTTCAACGAGGGGCCCTGGTCCACTTATTCGATGCGGCAGCGTTGCGATTGCCTAGTGGAAATCGCCGACCTGCTGGAGCGTCGCTGGCCCGAGCTGGTGGAAGCTGAAATCCGCGATAACGGCAAGCGCATCAGCGAGATCAACCCCCAGTTTGGTGGCCTGCATAGCTGGTATCGCTATTTCGCCCAACAGGGGCGCGAGATCGAACCGCGACGTCTGTCCAACCAGACTCCGGGCGTGACTAACGATGCCCATTATCTTCCCTACGGCGTGGTAGTCGCGATTACGCCATGGAACTCGCCGCTGATGATCGCCGCTTGGAAAATCGGGCCGGCGCTCGCGGCCGGCAATACCGTGGTGATCAAGCCTTCGGAGTTCGCCTCGGCATCGACCCTGGAATTCGCCAGGCTCCTGGCGGAAACCTCGCTACCTCCGGGCGTGGTCAACGTGGTGACCGGTTTCGGCCACGAGGTTGGCGAACCGCTGGTGACCCATCAGCTGACGCGCAAGGTCAGCTTTACCGGCTCCGATTTTGGTGGCCGCAAGGTGGCCGAGGCGGCTGCGCGTAATGTCATTCCGGTGACGCTCGAGCTGGGCGGTAAATCGCCGCAACTGCTGTTCGCCGACGCCGACCTCGAAAGCGCAATCAACGGTATCGTCTCGGGTATTTTCCTGTCGAACGGCCAGACCTGTGTCGCCGGCTCGCGCCTGATCGTGGAGTCAAGCCTGCACGATGAAGTGGTCGGGCGACTAATAGAGCGGGTGATCCGGCTGCAGGCCGGTGATCCGCTGAATCCTGGAACCGAGATTGCGCCGCTCGCCAACCGCGCACAGCTCGACAAGGTCATGTCGATGATCGCCACCGCCAGGGCGGAGAACGCGACCTGCGTCTTTGGCGGCGAACGGCTTTATCCCGAGGAGCGGCCTAACGGCTTTTACCTGCAACCGGCCATATTTACCGATGTAACGCCACGCATGACGCTTTGGCGGGAAGAGGTTTTTGGCCCGGTGCTCGCGGTCATTCGCGCCGCCGACGAAGACGAGGCCGTCACCCTGGCGAATGATTCGAAGTATGGTCTCGCCGCCGGGGTATGGACTTCTGACGCAGAGCGCGCCAGGCGCATCGCCGCGCAGCTCGAAGTCGGTACGGTTTACATCAATCACTACCGCAGCGTCGACCCCGGCTCACCCATAGGCGGTTTCAAGGCATCGGGATACGGGCGCGAGCTGGGCCCTGACGCGGTACGCGATTTCATGCAGATAAAATCGGTGTGGTTCGGCACGGCGCCTTGCGCCAATCCGTTCCCACCGCAATCGGGTTAAGGTGTTCAAGCCTGTCGCTATTTAAGGAGACTTCGTCATGACTGCAGAATACAGAGTTCCACAAGGTGATTTTCGGGGTCATGAGCGCCAGTTCATCTGGCACGCCGAGGCGGACCCGGAACTGACGCAGGTGGGGCCGGGCACGCCCTGCGGCGAATACCTGCGGCGCTACTGGCTGCCGGTGGCGATGACCGACCAGGTGGGTGACCTGCCATATCGCATCCGCATCCTGGGTGAAGACCTGGTGCTGTTTCGCGAGACCGGCGGTCAGCTCGGGCTGGTGCACCTGCATTGTGCCCACCGCAACATGTCACTGGAGTTCGGCATCATCGAGGCAGGCGGCATTCGCTGCAGTTATCACGGTTGGAAATACGGCGTCGATGGGCAAATACTGGAGCGTCCCTGCGAGCCCGAAGGCAGTCGCCTGAAGGAGGGAACCTGTCTCGGGGCGTACCCGGTGATCGAGTACCGGGGCCTGGCCTTCGCCTACATGGGGCCGGCAGAGCATATGCCGGAATTCCCTGTCTACGACACCATGGTCGAGGAGGGCGATGAAATGATCCCCTACCTGATCGAATCCCCGTGCAACTGGCTACAGGTGATGGAAAACGCATGGGATCCGTTCCACGTGGTTTACCTGCACACCAAGGCGGTGCGCACGCAGTTTACCGATGCCTTCGCCGAGATGCCCAGGATCGAGTACTTCGAGCGCGAGGTCGGCGACTTCTATACCAACACGCGACGCGTCGGCGATATCATCTGGCTGCGCATACATGACCAGATGCTGCCGAGCTTCACGCAGAACGGCGGCCATTTCCCGTTGCCGGAAAAATCGCTTTACTTCGGCCGCTGCGGTCTGTCGCGCTGGATTACGCCGATCGACGACACGCATGCCATGGTGATCGCCTGGCGCCATTTTCGTGATTACGACGAGGATCCGCGTGGCCTGACCAACCGGGAGGAGGTCGGTTTCGGCAAGACCGATTTTTACGGGCAGAGTGCGGATCGACCGTACGAGCTGCGCCAGCGCGATCCCGGGGATTACGACGCCTGGGTGTCTCAGGGGCCAACCAACATCCATCAGCGCGAGCACACCGGGATAAGCGATCGCGGCGTTTCGCTGGCGCGGCGCAAGCTGCGTAAAGCGATCCGCAAGGTCAGGGAGGGCGGGGCGGTGAAGCATCCGACCGACGTTTTTCAGAACCCGATTCCGACTTACGGCGGCGACACCATGCTGCGTATTCCACCGCAAACGGGCAGGGACGATGACGACCTGTTGAAAGAGGTGGCGCACAAGGTGGCTGAGATTTACATGGCGCACGACAAACTGGTCGGACAAGTGCGCGCCGATAGCCTGCGCCAGGCGCTGCGCGACTACGAGGCCAGCTGGACTTGAAACGGCAATCGATCAATCCCGGGCGCGTCGACTGGAGCGGTGAAAACCCCGGTATTTATCTGAAGCACGACGCGGCGGACGACGCTTATTGCGTGCTGTCACTGTTCTTCCGCGTGGTGCTGTCGCCCTACGGCAGGGGCCACGCCGCGATCGTGCTGGCGGCGCCCGATGCCGACAGGGGCTGGCCCGAGGAAACCAACTTCATCATCACCGACAATCAACGGCTGATGCGCTGGATCGTCGATGGCTGGGTGACGCGCATGCCAACCTTCATCGGTCGTGCCGGTCTGCAACACATGAGCTGGCTCAATCTCGACTCGGTGCAACGCCAGCCGGGCGACCTCAAGTCCGACTACCGCGAAATCCTGCGCGGCTCCGGGGTCACGCTGGAAATGCGCTGGTGCGACATGGGCGCGCCGCTGCCGGTCGAAGTCAGCGTCGAAAATTCGGCGACGAAGGCGCATGAAATGTACTCGGTTTTTCTAGAGGCGAAGTCGGCGTCGATCACCGTCAACGGCACTAGACTGCCGGGCACGGTGCAGTCGCGGCAATTCTTCGGGCGCAGCATGAGCACCGCCTTTCTCGCCTTTTCCGAAACCTGGGTCACGCCCGAGCACCTGCAGGAACAGACTTAATGCCGCTAGCCGAACCGATAACTCCCGGCGTCGTCGACTGGACCGGCGAAAACCCCGGTATCCTGCTGAAAAACGACGATGGCAGCTTTGCGGCGATGGCACTGTTCTTCAGGGTGGCCTGGTCACCCGTGGGGCAGGGCCAGGTGTTGCTGCTGTACGCGTCCCCCGATCAGGCAGAGGCCAGTGCCGAGGCGCCGAACCTGATGTTGAGCGACAATCACGAGTTAGCCGAATACCTGCTGGAAAACTTTATCGGACGGCTGGCCGCGTTTCGCGATGCGCCGGCGTTCAACAACCTCAAGCACCTGGTGGCGCAGTCCGTACATACATCCGGCGATCCGATGAGCCATCGTTACAGCGAGACGGTATCCGGCGAGGGCTATAGCGTCGAGCTGGTCTGGGAAGAACTGCAACCGCCGCGCGCCCTCGAACTGACTCCGGACCAGGTCGGATCGGGCATTCATACCATGTACACCGTGCTGGTGCCGGCGCAAAGCGCGCAGATCATCGTCAACGGCAGATCCCTGCCGGGCAGGCTCGGCACGCGCGTGCAGGCCGGCTTCGAAACCACCACTGCGTTTCTGTATTTTTCCGAAACCTGGATCATTCCACCCGGGGGCGAATGAGATGAGCAACGCGGCCATACACCCGGCGGATGCCGCCGCGTTTGACGCGGCGATCAAGGCGCAACCGGTCTGGGACAGGATCGAAACCGCCGCGCAGGCTTTCGCGCTGCCGGCGAACCGGCTGCTGCACGCCGGACCCGCGTTTGCATCGCTGGCGACGATCTCGAAACCCGTTCTCAACTCGGCCTGCGTGGCCGCCGTATTCGAGGGTATCGCCAGCGATTTCGACCAGGCCGAGGCGATGATCCGCAGCGGGGAAATCGAGCTTGCCCCTGCGCAGGATTACGCCACGGTGACCCCGCTCGCGGCAGTGGTGAGTGCCTCCATGCCGCTGCATCGCGTGGTCGATGCCGGCGGTCCGGACAATTGCATCTATGCGCCGATCAACGGTGGCGGGCGCCCGTCGCTGCG
>Ga0209536_100006063_pt1 | contig 18585 bp, 12 predicted proteins | sample DeeMarSeWOR28_12_FD_187461 | JGI IMG/M metagenome (GOLD analysis project Ga0209536, IMG submission 187461) | Marine sediment microbial communities from White Oak River estuary, North Carolina - WOR-2-8_12 (SPAdes) (version 2) | ecosystem: Environmental > Aquatic > Marine > Intertidal zone >... | reverse complement strand
TAAAATTTTTCCGAACATGAATGGTATCGGGCAAATTGTTAGAGTTGATAACAGACCGCTTAGAGTGATCGGCTATATGGAAAAACAACCTGAAATGTTTGGTGAAAGCCACGATAACTATGTGTTGGTTCCAATTACTACCTGGCAATCTATGTATGGTAAGTATGGTAGAAGCGTTAACATAATGGTTACTGCACCCAGCAAAGAAAGCTACGATGATGTTATTGAAGCTGCTATCGGACATTTTAGAAAAATTAGAAAAGTAGCTCCCGGCGAGCCAGATGATTTTTCAATTTTTAGTAACGAGTCTTTAATCACGCAGGTAAACGATATTACCGGACCTATTAAAATTGGTGCGCTTGCTGTATCTCTTGTTGCCTTAATTGCAGCTGGTATTGGTATAATGAATATTATGCTTGTTTCTGTTACAGAGAGAACTCGAGAAATCGGAATCAGAAAAGCTGTCGGTGCAAAGAAATCAATAATACTGCTGCAATTTCTCGTGGAAGCTGTTGTGCTTTGCATAGTCGGCGGATTGGTTGGAATCATTATTGGTGTAACAATTGGAAATTTCGCAGGCAGTTTTTTGAGTGCTGAATTTGCCATTCCTTTGGATTGGGTTGTGATCGGAATTTCAATGTGTATTATTGTCGGGGTAATTTTCGGAACGTATCCTGCATTTAAAGCTGCTAATTTAGACCCGATCGAAGCATTGAGGTATGAATAAATGAAACCAAATCAGTTATTTCAAATTGCATTTCAATCAATTGTAAACAATAAGTTGAGAACGTCTCTAACGATTTTAGGTGTTGTCGTCGGTATTTTTTCAATTATTGTTATCATGACCATAGTAACAATGCTTCAAAATAGTATTGAAGATGGACTGTCACTTTTAAATAAGAATACATTTCAAATAGAAAAATTTGATAGGACACAGGGCAGGGGAGGCGGACAGGATAGGGCTTGGAGAAACCGCAAGGATATTACAATTGAGGAAGCTTACCGTCTTAAAGATTTACTGACTGAAGCTCTTTACGTTGGGGCAGAACAGTGGCAGTTTGGTAAAGTAGTTAAATTCGGTAATCTGGAAACAAATCCTAATATAAGCGTTGCGGGTGAGACACTCGATGGTGTAAAAACCAATAACTGGAAAGTGGAATATGGCAGAGATATGCGCCGAAGTGATATCGAATACTCAACGGATGTTTGCATACTTGGACAGGATGTACTTGATAAAATTTTCCCAAGCATGAATCCTATCGGACAAATTGTACGCGTAGACGGAAGACCGCTGCGTGTTATTGGCGTACTTGAAAGACAGCCAGCAATGTTTGGACAAAGCAGGGATAACTATATTGTTCTGCCAATTACAACCTGGCAGGCTATGTACGGTAAATACAATAATAGTGTCAATATAATGGTAACTGCACCCAGCAAAGAATCCTACGAAGATGTAATTGAAGCTGCGATAGGACATTTTAGAAAAATCAGAAAAGTACCACCCGGTGAACCGGATGATTTTTCTGTCTTCAGTAATGAATCTTTAATTACAATGGTTAATGATATTACCGGACCGATTAAAATAGGTGCACTAGCTGTCTCTTTAGTTGCTTTAATAGCAGCTGGTATTGGAATAATGAATATTATGCTTGTTTCGGTAACTGAGAGAACACGCGAAATCGGTATCCGCAAAGCAATTGGAGCCAAAAAATCGAGCATACTTGTTCAGTTTCTAATCGAAGCTATTATTCTTTGTGTAGTTGGAGGCATTGCCGGGATTATTATTGGGATCGGAATTGGTAATTTCGCCGGTAGTTTTTTAAATGCACAAATGGCCATACCATATGACTGGGTTATACTTGGTATAACAATGTGCATAATTATTGGTTTGATTTTCGGTACTTATCCTGCATATAAAGCTGCAAACCTGGACCCCATAGAGGCGCTTAGGTATGAGTAAATGTAATTTCGTTGGTTAGATGAGCAATCAGGCGTTGCCTGCATCCTCCTTGTCAGAGGAATCGGTTCCCGTCAACCACTCGATTGCATCGTCACGACTCTTAAAGAGTCGTACCTTCCATCCGCGGTTTAAGCATACGGTTTCATAGAACCGTACTTTTTCCTGAGCTTCCGGCATTCTTGGAGAAACAACTGCCACTCGGATCCTGCGACTCATACTTTCCTCAACATACTGACGAGCCGGTAAATTAAGAAGATCAAGTATAGATACTTCCAATTCTGCTTCCGTTGCATCGACAAGAGCATCCGCATCGCCATGCTATTTGCCAAGCGCGATGGCCTTAGATGTAGATTCCCGGGCTTCTTGCGCCGTGTACCGGTCTGTGTATACAAGTTCAACTATTCTTAACGATCGATTGCATTCAAGTGTATAGCCCATGTTTGCCTCCTCTAACGGCTTGCTCCTAACCTAGTTTACCCCGCCTTGGCGGGATGAGTTTAATTAATTAAAATGAACACTTGGAACAAAATCTCAGATACTTGCCCCGCTTTGCGGGGAAAACCAAACGCCAAAAAATAAAAATTCCCCGAAGCAAAACAGCCTGCCCCGACTTGTCGGTGCGGTCGGCTTGAGGCGCTTTTTAGATACTTCAGGATTTCTCTCCAAGATATATAGCTTTAAAAATTAAAGCCAAGGTCACAGAATGAAAAACTGTAATTAGAAGATTACTGATTACAATCGGATTCTCAATAGCACCAACAGTAAAAGGTGTTGTTACCTTATAAACAACCTGAATGAATAATAATGAAAGTACAAATTTTACATCATCTACAAATAGTAGAGCAATTGATGCTATGCAAATTGCTAAATAAATAGATAGTAGAATTCCCTGAGCAGGACTAAAAATCCCATAGCCTTCTTGCGCCCAATTTGCCCTTGATATAATTCCAAAACAAACCGGCAAAAGAACTGCAATGTTAAGGATCAAAGAGAGTTTTATCATTACTTTCATATCAAAATATCCAATTCAAATGTTTATAAATTTTATATGCCTAACTAATACCTATCAGGAAATGCCGCCTATGCTTCAATCCCAATAAAAATCAGTATTCTTGTAAACTATATTAAGTTTCACTCCATCTGTGCGGAGAAGTATGCATCAATCTCCTGTAAACTAAGAATCATATTTGGCGAGTCATTGTTCTAAATCCAGCTTTAATTTAAGTTTTAAGGAGCTTTTATTCAAATTAAATTCATCATTTACCGTTCAAAAATCATTTATAGCAGAGTTATGGACTTGAAAAAGGGGCTTTGTAAATTTACATTGCTTTATCAAAAACCTTATTCCGCATTTGAAATTAAGCCGTCAAACGTTAATTATATTTCTCTTCTTAATTCCTGCTCTTTCGGGAATCTTCGCACAAAATAAATACAGTACGGTTACTGTAACTGATTCTATTCCAATTAATTTAAATAACCAGTACGAAATCAGCAGTGTCTCCATAATTCCATTCAGCGAAAAAATTTTATTACGTGGTTCAGTTTTAATGCGAAACAAAGATTATCAATTCACCTATTCTACAACAACTTTTACACTTTCGGATACTCTTCCTTATTCAATTTTCGACACCTTAATTGTCACTTATGAAACCGTGCGTCTTGCTTTGCAGAAAGAGTATAAAAAGCGCAGCCTTGTTGTTCGTTTTGATGAAGAGCGCGGAGATACAATTCAAGTTGTAAAAACAGAAGGTGCTGGTTTTACACCCGAAGCAATTTTTGGTCCCGGCATGCAAAAAAGCGGAACATTAATCAGAGGTTTTACTGTTGGAACGACAAAGGACTTTTCATTAAGCAGCGGTTTAAGGCTGCAGCTTTCAGGAAAGCTTACAGAAGATATTGAAGTCGTCGCTGCCTTAACCGATCAAAATACTCCCATTCAACCGGAAGGAAATACTGAACGGCTGGAAGAAATTGATAAAGTATTTATTCAAATTAAACATCCAAATGCAACAGGAATTTTTGGAGACTATAATTTAAATAATCGTAACGGCGAGTTTGGTGTGATTAATAGAAAACTGCAGGGTTTAATGGGCACGGTCAATTTTGATTCTCATGGAGGCTATGTTGCAGTTGCCGGCCAGCGTGGAAAATTCAACTCCAATAATTTTAACGGAACTGATCAGGTACAGGGTCCTTATCAGCTTACAGGTTTAAATGGTGAAAGAGATATTATTGTGCTTGCGGGAACGGAAAAAGTTTTTCTTGATGGGATAGAAATGGTTCGTGGAGAAAACAACGATTACATAATTGAATACGCCAACGCAACAATAACTTTCACACCAAAGAAATTAATTACAAACGCTAGCCGTATTTCGGTTGATTTTGAATACACCGACAGAAGATATGCTAGAAATTTTTTAGGTAGCGCAGCATCAACAAATCTTTTCAATGATAAACTTAAAATTGCGGTTCAGTATTTGCAGGAAGGTGATGATCAAAACTCACCTATTGATATTGCTCTTTCGGAAGAAGATAAACAAATACTTAGCGAAGCCGGTGATGATCAGCTCAAGGCTGTAAAATCTGGTGTTACTCTTGCCGAACCGGATTCGCTTGGAGTTATCAGAGGAATTTATCAAGCAGTAGATACCCTAGTTAACAATGAGCCCTTCACTTACTATGTTTTTAATCCCGGTGATTCACTTTCAATTTATAATGTTTCTTTCAGTTTTGTAGGAGATAAAAAAGGAGATTATGTAAGGGATGCACTGGGACAATTCAGATTCGTTGGTATTGGCGAAGGCGGATATCTGCCTATAATTTTTCTTCCTATTCCGCAGCTTAAGCAGCTTGGTAACATTACTGCATCAATCACCCCTTTTGAAAATGTAATATTAAATTTAGAATACGCGGGAAGTCTGTGGGATAAAAACAGATTTTCGGATTTAGATGATGGAAATAACTACGGATTTGCGACAAACATTTTTCTAAATGTTTTGCCGACACTCGTAACGCTTGGTCCGATAAATTTAGGTAAAATCGGCTTTTCGTATAAAGACAGGTTCGTAAACAAGAGATTTACATCGACGGATAGGTTTAATGAAGTTGAGTTCGATAGGATTTATAACACAACCGGCTCTTCAAGCCAAGAAAATGAACAATTCCGCGAGGCAAAAATAAATCTTATTCCAATTGATGAAATTAACATAACTTCTTCCGCAGGATTTTTAAAGAGAGGTGATTCGTTTAAATCCGATAGATACAATAATACATTCAGGCTTTCAGATCAGCAAGGATATAATGTTTACTACAATTTAGATTATGTCGATACGAGAAATTTAAACCGCAAAAGCAAATGGCTGCGTCAAGCAGGAGATGCTCATTACATAGCCTGGAAACTTAAACCGGGTATAAATTTTCTGGCTGAAAATAAAGAAGATCAAAATAAGGGAAAAGATTCGCTTCTTACCGGAAGCCTGAAGTATATAGAGCTTAATCCTTACCTGCAATTAATTGATTTGGAGGGTTTGGGCTTTATAGCAAAATATTCATACCGCGATGATTATTTTCCCTTAGCCGGATTGATGAAAAAAGAATCCGAATCAAGAGCACAAATTTATGAACTTACCTACCGTGGAATTGAAGAAGTTTCCACATCCCTTAATCTTACGATAAGAAACAGAAATTATACCGAGGAATACAAGCAATTAGGATTTCTTAATACAGAACAACTTCTAATCCGGTCGCAATCAAGATTCAATTTTTGGGAACCGATAATTAATGGTGATTTGTTTTATGAGGTATCAACAGAAAAGCAAGCGAGGCTGGAAAAGGTATTTGTCAGGGTTGAGAAGGGTACAGGTAATTATCGTTACCTTGGAGATTTAAATGGAAACGGAATAGCCGATGAAAATGAATTTGAGCCGACACTTTTTGACGGTGATTTTATTTTAATTACCATCCCCACTGATGAGCTTTTCCCGGTGATAAACTTAAAAACAAATACTCGCTGGAAGATTAAATATGGTGATATTTTTCAGCCTAATACTTTTTTTGCATCCGTGCTCGAGCCGCTTTCAACAGAAACATCGTGGAGAATTGAAGAAATAACTCGCGAAGATGATCTGGCAAAAATTTATTTGATGCAGTTAAAATATTTCCAGGTGCCCGGTATTACAATTCGTGGTTCTAATTTTTTCTTGCAGGATATTTTTATTAATGAGAACCGACAGGATTTATCATTCCGTTTCAGATATTCGCAGCGGTTTGCTATGAGTGATTTTAATACAGGTGTTGAAAACGGTTACAACCGTGAAAGAAGTATTCGGATCAGGTTCAGACTTGTTAAAGAAATCAGTAATCAGACTGATATTGCAAATCTAACTGATAATGTGGATGCTCCCCAGCCTTCTACAAGGAGCAGAAGGATACTTGATAATAATATAACATCGGATTTTTCTTATCGTCCGATTAGATATTTGGAAGTTGGGTTTAAATTTAAATTCGGAAGAAGCGAAGATACTTTTCCTGAAAGACCCACAATAATTGATTTGAATTCACAACTTTTAAGAATCAATCTTTCATTTGCACAAACAGGCAGGCTGCGTGTTGAGTTTGAAAGAAATGAGCTTGTTGTTAACACTTCAGAAAATTTTATTCCATTTGAAATGCTGAATGGTAATCAACCTGGTAAAAATTATTTCTGGCGCTTGAATTTTGATTATAGGGTCGCATCGTTTCTGCAGACTACTGTAAGCTACGACGGCAGATGGCAGGGAGAGGGAAGAGTTATTCACACTGCACGTGCTGAGGCAAGAGCATATTTTTAAATGACAACTGCTCTTTTTGAATGAATGTATGAGTACCATCAGGCAGAGTATTTATGTGATTACTTGATAAATTATTCTGTAATTAATTCATACAACCATACATCCATTCATCCATGCATTCTTTAAATCTTTAATTAAATTTGAAAAGTAAAAATTTGTTAAAAATAAAAAGTATAAAATGAAAATCGTCTCAACAATGATTGAAGCCCACATTTTTAGAGAAACTAAAAATGGTATTGAGTTTTTACTTTTGAAGCGAGCTAAAAACCAGTTTTACCCTGGATTGTGGCAGATGGTAACAGGAAAAATTAATTCCGGTGAAAAAGCTTATGTAACTGCCATTCGTGAAATTAAAGAAGAAACCGGATTAACAACTTTACAACTTTGGGTAGCACCGATAATCAGTTCATTTTATGAGCCCAAAGATGAATACATCTGTTTGCTGCCTGTGTTTGCTGCAAAAGTTAATACAGAATCTGAAGTTTCAATCAGTGATGAACATACTGAATTTAAATGGTTGAATAGGGAACAGGCAAAGGAGCTGCTTGCCTGGCCCGGACAAAGAGAAGCCGTTGATGTAATTGAAGATTACATCAATAACAGGAAAAGCTTCCTCCATTTTGTCGAAGTAAAAATCTAGATAAGCCAGATTCCTTAAATCTGATATATGTTCACTCTTTTTTATGCTTTCCGCACTCAATTTTATATTTTTAAATATTGTATCAAAAAATAAAGGTATGTTTTGGGATTACTGGTAGTTGGTTCTCTTGCATTGGATTCTGTCGAAACACCGTTTGACAAAATAAATGAAGCACTTGGCGGCTCAGCCACTTACATTTCACTTGCGGCAAGTTATTTTTCCGGACCCGTTGAATTAGTTGGAGTCGTGGGCTCAGACTTTCCAAGGGAATATATAGATCTGCTTCGGCGCAATAACATTGATTTAGAGGGTCTTCAAATAATCGAAGGTGAGAAAACTTTTAGGTGGGGAGGGAAATATCATTACGATTTAAATGTAAGGGATACACTTTTTACCGAGTTGAATGCATTTCAAAATTTTAATCCGATAATTCCGGAAAGATTTCAAAAATCTAAATTTGTCTGCTTGGGGAATATTGATCCCCTTCTGCAAATAAGAGTTTTAGATCAGCTGAATGATCCGCAACTGGTCGTTTGTGATACGATGAACTACTGGATAGAAGGAATGAAAGATGATTTGCTTAAGTTGCTCAGGAGAGTAAATGTCTTAATTATTAATGATTCAGAAGCACGATTGCTTACTAATGAACCTAATTTAATTAAAGCTTCAAGGTTGATTCGAAAACTTGGTCCTGAGATTCTTATACTTAAAAAGGGAGAACACGGGGCAATGCTGTTTATGGATGACACTATTTTCTCCGCACCTGCGTATCCACTGGAGACTATTTTCGATCCGACCGGTGCTGGTGATACATTTGCCGGAGGATTTATCGGTTATCTCCACAAGACTCGAGACCTTAGTTCTGACAATCTCAAACGTGCGGTTATCTATGGTAGCTCGATGGCATCATTTTGTGTGGAACAGTTTAGTACAAAAGCTTTGGAAGACCTTTCGTACTTAAAAATTCAGGACAGGTTCAGAGAATTCAAAAACCTATCAAATTTTGATCAGCTGGAGATCGATAAATGATAAAAGGCGATTACTTTTCAGTAAAATTTGAGAATGATAAACTGATATTTCTCGATCAAACAAAATTGCCATTGGTCGAGGAATATGTTGAAACCGATGATTATAATCGAATTGCAGAGGCAATTGAACGACTCGAGGTAAGAGGGGCTCCATTAATTGGAATTTGTGCTGCATATGCCCTGGCACTTGCTGTTAAAGGTGCGGATAAAGAATCACGGGATTTGTTTGAAATTGCCTATAAAAGAGTTGCTGGTACACGACCTACAGCAGTAAATCTTTTTTGGGCAATTGATGAGATGAAAAAAACTTTTGAAGAGAATGTAACTTCTGAAAATATCTATGCAATACTTCTAAGTCACGCAAAAGATATTCATAAAAAGGATGAAGAGTATTGCAGAAAGATGGGACAAAACGGGCTTAGTATTTTTAAAGGAAAATCAAATGTTCTTACACATTGCAATACCGGTAGACTCGCAACCGGTGGAGATGGAACTGCATTCAGTGTGATTAAAACTGCTTTTAAAAATGATTTGATAAATCATGTTTATGCCGATGAAACCCGTCCGTTGCTTCAGGGGCTTAGATTAACAGCGTTTGAGCTTGATAAATCCGGAATCCCCTTTTCACTTCAAACTGATTCTTCTGCTGCTGAATTAATGAAACAGGGAAAAGTTGATCTTGTTATAACGGGAGCTGATCGTATTGCACTTAATGGTGATTCGGCAAATAAAATCGGAACTTATATGCTGGCAATAATTGCAAATTATCATAATATTCCCTTCTACGTTGTTGCTCCTTCAACTACAATTGCCCAAAATACCCCTACAGGGAAAGAAATAGAAATTGAATACAGGGATAAAAACGAAGTTCTTTTTATAAATCAGGATCAGATAACCAATCAGAATTATAATGCCTTCACACCCGCTTTCGATGTAACTCCGTCACACTTGATTTCGGGTATCATAACTGAAGAGGGTGTGTTCACTTTTCCTTATAACTTCCTGTTTGCTGGCAGGAAAGACTAAATGAGCCAAATAATAAAAACCGAAGCTGTTGTCTTAAGTAAAATGAATTACGGCGATACCAGTAGTATAGTTTCACTCTTTACGAAAGATGAAGGAAAAATAAGTGCAATCGCTAAAGGTTCACGATCTCCAAAATCAAAATACGGACGAATAATTGATCCGATAAATTATCTGTTGGTGGTTTTTTATAAAAAAGATTCACGTGAAGTCCAATTAATTTCAGGTGCAGAAATTTTAGATTACTACCCGGGGATAAAGACCGACCTGGATAAACTAAAGTATGCATATGCAATAATTGAGCTTGTGAAAAACCTTTTCGCCGAGCACGATGTGAACAAGACACTCTTCAAAGGCCTTGTGCGAATCCTATCAAAATTAAATTCATCAAACGAAAAGCCTGAAGTCAGTTTTGGGAGATTTTTCATCTTTATTTTGAAGCAAGTCGGTTATGAAGTTCAGATAGAAAAATGTGCATTTTGCGGTGATGAAAATCTGCATACTGAAGATTTTTATTTTCACTTTGAAAAAGGACTGATATGCGGCAAATGTAAGGAACAAGCGGTTGAAAATTATAAAATTAATTGGGAACTTTTGGGGTATCTCAGATGTCTAAAAAGTAATATTCCGGTTGAAAATTTTAACAATATGGTGCCTCAAAGGGCAATTGATTTAATGGAAAAATTTGTCAAATATCACGTGCAGGGTTTTAAGGGTATTCAATCACTTAAATCATTTAATTAGAGGTTTTTAAAGATATTTTTATACTATCCTGGTATATTTTTACCGGGTAAATTAGTTCACGAATTTTAAATAATGGAGTAATAGAAATGAAGTTAAAAGGAATTTTAGGTGCCTTAGTTTTACTTGCCATAGGAATACTTTTCGGGGCAATATTGGTATCAGGATTTGGGCTGGTGCGTCCGGGTTTGGCCGACTTAAAACTTGGTGCAACAGAGCCACCTGTAAACCTTGATGCAGACGCTTCCTCATTTAGTCAATCATTTATAGAAGTTGCCGAAAAGGTAACCCCCACAATCGTTCAAATTACAGTAGTTTCGGAACGGGAAAATCCCCATGGCGATTGGTTCTTTTTTCCATTCAAAGATCTTCCCAAAGAGCAAAAAGGCTCCGGTAGTGGAATAATAATTTCTGAAGACGGTTACATTGTTACCAATAATCATGTTGTTGAAAACTCAAATAAAGTTACCGTTGGACTCTGGGATAAAAGACAATTCGATGCTGTTGTCGTTGGAACGGATCCGCTTACTGATCTTGCCGTAGTGAAAATTGAGGCTAACAATCTGCCTGTTGCTTATTTAGGTAATTCTGATAACTTAAAAGTTGGACAGTGGGTAATGGCTATCGGGAATCCGCTTTCCCTAACATCAACTGTTACTGCGGGTATTGTTAGTGCTATTGGAAGAGGTCAGCTTGGTTTAATCAGAGATAGCTACGGTGTGGAAAATTTTATTCAAACAGATGCTGCAATAAATCCCGGAAATAGTGGTGGTGCTTTAGTTGATCTTTCAGGTTCAGTAATTGGTGTAAATTCAGCCATCGCAGCCGGAGGCGGCGGCACTTACATCGGCTATGGATTTGCAATTCCAGTTAATCTTGCAAAAGCAGTAGCCGAAGATTTAATTGCTCATGGTAAAGTCAGCAGAGGTTACATAGGAATAAATATCGGTGAAGTGGATAACGCTATTGCCAAATCCCTGGGAATGGATAAACCTAAAGGGATTATAATACAGGGATTAGTAGAAGGGGGAGCAGCTTCAGAATCTGATTTAAGAGAGGGAGACGTTATATTAGAAGTTGATAATCGTGAAATGAACCGACCGAACCAATTACAAAGCTATATTGCATCGAAAACCGCAGGAACAACAGTTACACTTAAAGTCTTTAGAGATGGTAATGTAATTGAACGAAAAGTAACCTTAAAAGCCAGAGATGAAGATTCAAAATCAGAACCGGTGGTCGATAAAGAAAAAGGAAATGATAAAAAAGAATCGGGATCTAAAACGGCATCGTTCGATGGAATTGGTTTTAGCGTACAAAATCTTTCAGATAGAGAGAAATCGGATTATGATATCACTAACGGAGTGTTGATAACTAACGTCAAACCTTTCAGCAAAGCAGAGGATCAAAGACTATTTAGCGGCTTAGTGATTGTTGAGGCGGATAAAAATAAAATATACAATGTAGACGATTTAAAAAATGTAATCGAAAGTAAGAAAGGATCAGCTATTCTTTTAAAAGTAATAGATCAACAGGGCAATGCGCGATTTGTTGGAATTGAAATACCTGAGTAGAACTTAAAACCATATGAAAAATGAAAACGTCCCGTTAAAATCGGGACGTTTTTTTTATATTTACCTTTCAATTAAAATTAATTTTTATGATTAGATTTTTAACCGCAGGTGAATCTCACGGAAAAGCATGTTCTGTAATTGTGGATGGTTTTCCCTCAAACCTTTCAATATCCAAAAATTACATCAATTCACATCTAAAAAGGAGACAAACCGGATACGGCAGAAGTGCTAGAATGAAAATTGAAAAAGATTCTGTTCAAATTCTGAGTGGAATTAGATTTGGCAAAACGATTGGCTCTCCAATTTCTATGGTGATTGAAAATAAGGATTGGACCAATTGGCAGCATTTAATGGATACAGAGAATCCACCCGTGAAGTACGAAAAAATCACCATACCACGACCGGGCCATGCAGATCTTGTAGGTACCTTAAAATATAATTTCAGTGATATACGAAATTCAATAGAAAGATCAAGTGCAAGAGAAACGGTAGCGCGGGTTGCTGCTGCTTCTCTTGCAATGAAACTTCTTGAAGAATTCGGGATATCAATTGGTAGCTATGTAGAAAGTATTGGCGGTATTTATTCGAAGAAAAATATTCTTAATAATGTACTTCAAAATAAATTCCTTGCAAAAAAATCCGGTTGGTCAATTTCGCAGGAGGCTGATAAAAATGAAGTACGGGTTCTCGATTCTCTACAGGCAAAAAGTATAATAAATAAAATCAATTCTGCAAAGAGGAAAGGTGATACATTAGGTGGCACTTTTGTCATTATTGCTACCGGTGTACCGGCGGGTCTGGGAAGTTTTATGCAGTACGATAGAAAAATTGATGCTGATATAGCTTTTTACATGATGTCTATAAATGCAATTAAAGGAATTGAAATAGGTAATGGTTTTTCCGGTGCCGAAAAATTAGGTTCTGAAGTTCAAGATGAAATAAGTATCAGAAATAAAGAAATAACACGATTAAAAAACAGTGCAGGCGGAATAGAAGGAGGTATTACCAACGGACAGCCAATTATTGTTAGAGCCGCGATGAAACCTATTTCTACACTTGCAAAGCCGGTTAATAGTATTGACCTGAAGAATATGAAAAGCTCTTCTTCCAGATATGAAAGAAGCGATATTACTGCTGTTCCTGCTTGTTCTGTAATTGCTGAAAGTATGCTGGCCTGGGTAATTGCTAAACATTTTCTGCTGAAGTTCGGCGGTGATTCGATGGAAGAACTGCAGGATAATTATAAATCCTATATGAAAAGTCTACATAATCATATTTCAAAAAATTTCAGCAGCCGTAAATGATAAGAATAAAGAATTTTGTATTTAATTATTTTGCAGAGAATACCATTTTGCTGTGGGATGAAGAGACTAAAAAATCCGCGGTTGTTGATCCCGGAATGTCTGATAAAGAAGAAGAAAAAGTATTCGATGAATTTTTAATTGAAAATAATTTGCAATTGAAATACTTAATAAATACACATTGCCATATCGATCATATACTTGGGTGCAATTATATAAAGTCAAAATATGGTGCCAGTTATTATGCCCCCGAAAAAGATTTAATCCTTTTAAATAATTCTTCTACGCAGGCGCAGATGTTTGGATTGGATCTGGATAATCCGCCGGCACCTGACAAATTTATCTCAGAGGAGACTGATTTAAGTCTTGGTAATTCAAAATTAATATTTCTGTTTACCCCTGGTCATACGCCGGGAGAGTATTGTATTTATCTCAAAGAAGAAAAAATATGCGTTACAGGAGATGTACTCTTTAAAGAAGGAATCGGCAGAACTGATTTATGGGGTGGTGATTATAATACTTTAATAAATTCCATTGAAACAAAATTATTTTCTTTACCGGAGGACGTTAAAATTTATCCTGGTCACGGTGAATCGAGTACAATCGGGCATGAAAAACAAAATAATCCGTTTTTAATCTAATTTTTGTGGCGACTTCCATCAAAAGGATATCTAAATTTGACTTTTAAATAAAAGGTAATTGAAATGAAAGATAAATTAGAGCAGCTTGCAAGATTAAAAGAGGAAGCTAAACTTGGAGGTGGAAAAGACAGAATCAAAAGCCAGCACGATAAAGGAAAACTTACGGCGCGAGAAAGAATTGAATTATTAGTCGATGAAGGAAGCTTTGATGAAGTTGATATGTTTGTAAAACATCGTGCTAAAGATTTTGGGCTGGATAAGCAAAATTATCCGGGTGATGGAGTTGTAACTGGTTTTGCTAAGATTGATGGAAGACCAATTGCTTTATTCAGCCAGGATTTTACTGTATTTGGTGGCTCTCTTTCTGAAGCACATGCGGAAAAAATTGTTAAAGTCATGAAAATGGCAATGAAAGCAGGAATTCCGGTTATCGGTTTAAATGATTCCGGGGGTGCTCGTATTCAGGAAGGCGTTGTCAGTCTTGGCGGCTATGCAGATATTTTTCTACTAAACACACTGGCTTCAGGTGTAGTGCCGCAAATTTCAGTTATACTAGGTCCTTGTGCAGGTGGTGCAGTTTATTCTCCCGCAATAACAGATTTTGTTTTTATGGTTAAGAATACAAGTTATATGTTTGTAACAGGTCCGAATGTAGTAAAAACTGTAACACATGAGGATGTAAGTTTTGAAGAGCTCGGTGGTGCCGAAACCCATGCAAGTAAAAGCGGTGTGGCACATTTTATTTTTGATAATGAGATTGAAACACTTCTTAATGTCAGAAGACTTTTAAGTTTTATTCCATTGAACTATAGAGACAAATCTCCGGAGAAAGAATTTGACTTTAATACTTTGAAACCAGAGCCAAAGCTTGATGAAATAATTCCTGATAATCCGAATAAGCCATATAATATGAAAGATGTAATTAATCTTATTATCGATGATGCTGATTTTTTAGAAGTACATCCTAATTACGCAGAGAATATTATTTGCGGATTCTGTAGAATTGGAGGAATGGCAGTTGGTGTAATTGCTAATCAGCCACAAGTGCTTGCAGGAGTGCTGGATATTAATGCATCTGTGAAAGCTGCACGTTTTGTAAGATTTTGTGATTCGTTTAATATTCCAATGCTTGTGTTAGAAGATGTACCGGGATTTTTACCAGGCACTGAGCAGGAATGGAATGGAATTATTAGACAGGGTGCGAAGTTACTATTTGCTTTCAGTGAAGCAACTGTGCCAAAAATTACCGTTATTACCCGCAAAGCTTACGGCGGTGCATACGATGTAATGAATTCTAAACATATACGAGGAGATTTTAATTTTGCCTGGCCAAGTGCGGAGATTGCAGTAATGGGTCCCAAAGGCGCGGTGGAAATCATTTTTAAAAAAGAGATCTCTAAAGCAGATGACCCGGAAAAAGAGATAGAGAAAAAACTATCTGAATACATAGAAAAATTTGCAAATCCTTACATTACCGCAGAACGAGGTTACGTGGATGATGTAATTCCTCCCAGCGAAACTAAAATAAAACTAGTAAATGCTTTTAATTTGCTTCGCACAAAAGTTGATACTAATCCTAAGAAGAAGCATGGGAATATTCCGTTATAATCAATTAACTTATTGTTATTAAATAAATTATACTGATTATCTAATTCTTTGCTTGATAAAGACACTTACAAGTCTTAAATTTGAAAACAAGTTTTATTATTGGAGAAACTATGATAAAAAACCTACAGCGCATATTAAGCGGTTTTGTAGTATTACTTATTATCTATTCCTGTAGCAGCTCCGAAGAAGTAACAGAAAAGAAAACAACCGAAGGACTATACAAAAAACACGGAATAGTTGCAGAAATGCTAGAACAAGCAAGGCAGTACTATATAACGGCTCTTGAAAAGCAGGAATCTGATAATATTGAGGAAACAGTTGAGAACTTTGAGTCAGCATTAATTACTATAAATAATCTAAGCTACTACCCGGGAATTGATGAGAACGAAGCATACATAGAATTAGAAACAGCTATCATTGAAGATTACAAAACGTACGTGGACGGATTGGAAAATCTGCCTGAGGGAGTATCAATGGCGGCACTTGACGAGTGGATGAAGGAATCAGTGCCTGAAATTCAATTAACTGAAAAAGAAGTGACTGAAAGGGAAATTATTCCCGCTGATATTCCGCTTGAAGTGAATTCATTTGTTGAACAATATTTAACTTACTTTACGGGTAAAGGCAGCGGTGCAATGCGAACCTGGCTGGAAAGATCCGGTAAATATTTTCCGATGATGAGCAGTATTTTTTCGCAGCAAGGTGTGCCCAGACAACTTATGTATCTAAGCATGATGGAAAGCGGTCTGAATCCAACTGCGAGGTCTTGGGCAAGGGCGGTTGGTTTGTGGCAGTTTATAAAATCAACCGGAGCCAGGTATAATTTAGAAACAGGTTTTTACGTTGATGAAAGAAGAGATCCCCTAAAATCAACAACAGCTGCTGTAAAGCATCTTAAAGATTTGTACGAATCATTAGGTGACTGGTATCTGGTACTCGCCGCTTATAATTCAGGAGAAGGAAGAGTAAGACGTGCAATTAAACGAGCAAACAGTGAAGACTTTTGGGAATTAAGAAGATATCTGCCAAGAGAGACAAGAAATTACGTTCCGCAATATATTGCAGTGTGTATGATTGCAATGGATCCTGAGGCTTATGGATTCACTGATATTCAATACGAGAAACCTTACGAATATGATGTCCATAATGTCCCCGGAGCGATTGATTTAAGTTATCTAGCTTCACTCTGTAATACCGATCTGGAGACTCTGCAGGATATGAATCCTGAATTAACTCAGTTCAGCACTCCACCAGATTTTGACGGTGGATATCCTCTCAAAATTCCAAAGGGAACTTTAGAACTCTTTGCTTCTCAACTGCAAAACATTCCGGAATCTGCCAGAAGAACTTATCTAGTTCACTCAGTTCGAAAAGGTGAAAATTTAACAAAGATTGCCAGCAAGTACGGAGTTACAGTATATGATCTTGCAGATGCGAATAACATAACAACAAAATCTAAATTATACATTGGTGTGAATCTTAGAATACCCGTACTCGTCAATCCCGAAGAGAACATTTATGACTATAACACGGATATAACTTTAGCAGAAGAAAACGGAAATAATACTGATAAGGAATATGTATCGCCGTATGCGACACTTAATGGAAAATTGGAAGATGAAATTATTGAAGATGCAGTAAACACAAACAACACAACTTCCGAAGAAACAACAGAAACGATTGAAGAAACATTAGTTGCCGTTAATGAAGAGAATGAGAAGGAATTAATCGGAACGAGCACACCAATAATTCCTGAAGATTTGGTGCCTGTATACTACAAAGTTAAAAAGGATGATAGTTTGCTGGGTATTGCTGATCTTTTTAATGTAAGGGTCAGTGATGTAAGAAACTGGAATAACATTCCATATACTACTTCAATAAAGATAGGACAGAATCTAACGATTTATGTCAGCGAAGAAAATCAGGATTACTATGCAAGTCTCGATAAGAGTACGACTATTGTTGAGAAGGCACCGAAGGTATACAACAACAATGTTCAGGAATCTTATGTTTATCACAAAATTAGAAGAGGTGAAAGCCTTGGATTAATTGCAACGCAGTACGGAGTGAGCATCGGGGCAATTAAAGAGTGGAACAATCTCAGCAACAATAAAATAATTGCCGGCAAGAAATTAAAAATCTATACCGAAGAAAGTTATGACATAGCTTCAATTGATAATTCTTATGATAACACAAAAGGGAGTTTTTATTATTATAAGGTAAGAAAGGGAGATACAATTGGTGAAATAGCTGAAAGATATAAAGTTTCTGTCAGAGAATTGCGTAAGTGGAACAATTTAAGAAGTAATAAAATAATCGCCGGGGAAAAGCTGAAAATTTATTCCTCTGAAAGAGGTGAATCGCTGGTAGAAAGCACAACAAGTACTGATAAAAGTATAAATTATTACAAGATTAAAAAAGGCGATACAATTGGTCAGATTGCAGAATCATATAATGTTACCGTAAGTGATTTAAAGAGTTGGAATGATCTTTCCAGTAATAAAATTATTGCCGGAAAAACTTTAAAGATTTATTCGAACGGAACTTCGGGCTATGAGCCAAAAGAAACAACAATTAGTACAAAAACGGTATCGGAAAAAACAACCCATACCATAAAACAAGGTGAAACAATAATTGGTATTGCACAGCTCTATGGTGTTTCGATTGATGACATTAAAAAATGGAACAATTTAAGCAGCAGTAAAATTATAGCCGGAAAAACACTATCAATTTATCCAAATGGCGAAGTAGTTACGCTACCACAGAAAACGCAAACAAATTATGTATATCACAAAATTAAAAAGGGTGAAACCTTAAGTCAGATTGCTGAAAAATACAAAGTATCAATTGCAAGCTTACGCAGTTTGAATGATATTTCGGGTAACAAGATTGTCGCTGGGAAAACTCTAAAGATCAGCAGCAGTGAAACAGCCACCGAACAATTAAAAAACGGTTATCACATTGTCGTTAAAGGTGAATCTCTTTATTCAATTTCAAAGAAATACAATACAACTGTACAAAAGCTTAAATCTTTAAACAATCTTAGTGACAGCAAAATAAAGGTCGGGCAGAAATTAAAAGTGAGTTGAAATCTCATTTCATTGTTATTAAATTTGTCTTGTACATTTAGTTCTTAAAATATATTTTTAACCTTAAGCCGTTAGGGGTGTTATCCCGAGCCAATGGGATGACTGAGATAATACCCTAAAACCTGATCTGGGTAATGCCAGCGTAGGGAAA